>Ga0208231_1000016_pt1 | contig 59482 bp, 54 predicted proteins | sample LakMenEpi15Jun12_FD_150702 | JGI IMG/M metagenome (GOLD analysis project Ga0208231, IMG submission 150702) | Freshwater microbial communities from Lake Mendota, WI - 15JUN2012 deep hole epilimnion (SPAdes) | ecosystem: Environmental > Aquatic > Freshwater > Lentic | place: Lake Mendota, Madison...
TGATCGGCAAGGGTGGGCAGGTGCTGAAGGAAGTTGGAACCGCAGTTCGCTTGCAGTTGGCGCAGGGTGCACACATCGAACTCTTCGTGATGGTCGACGAAGGTTGGCAACAACGTCCGGATCGCATCGAACGCCTGGGTTACTGAGGCGCCCGTCAGTCGCGGGTGGACAACACGTTCAGATAATCGTCGTAGGTGACGGCCACACCCTTGGCAGTGAGATCACCGGCACCTCGCGGTACCTGGATCTCCACGTCATCCACCACGAACAACACCTGACCAATGCCCGGACGACGGGTGAGGGTCAGCACGATTTGTGCGATGGCCAATCGTTGGTCGAGCGGTTCCAGTTCGGAGAGAAATGGTGCGGTCGACGTCACTCGCGCCACACCCCGGCGGACGTCGATCGTGGCGGTAAGTCCGCGCGGAAGTGCCGATCGTAGGCCGGCGGTTTGTGCGGTTGCATCCAGACCCTCGAGCAGTGTGTCCAACACCTGGGTAGGGGTTGCCGGACTCACGATCAGACGTTCGGAACGCACGACGCGGTTGGCGCTCACGAAGTAGAACTCCACGGAGTCGTACAGCACTTCGGTGACGGTCGTTGGTGGGGATTCGGTTTCCTGTGGCGTGGTCGTGGTGGTGGCAATGGTGCTGGTGGTGACGGTCAGCGCATCGGGTATCTCGTTGGCCGGAAGTGCAACGAATCGTCCATCTTCGGGAACCCCGCAACCGCTCAGGATGATGGAGACGATCAGCCCGCACGACGACCACCGGCGGGCCGACCAAGTACCGCGGCGCCGAATCATGACGACGGATCCATGCGGGGAATCGTGACGACGAATCGCGCTCCGCCACTCGGAGACGTATCGACGAATGCCCGACCGCCGATCGCGCGCGCATGTTCGGAGACGATGGCGAGACCCAACCCACTGCCGACGCTGTTTCGTGACGCCGTTCCGCGGGCGAAGCGTTCGAAAATTCGCAGTCGCTCACTGACTCCGATGCCGGGCCCGTTGTCGTCGACGATGAGGAGCAGATGATCGTCGTTGCTGCTCAACAGGATGTCGGATGCTCCACCTGCGTGATCCCTGGCATTGTCGAGAAGGTTGACGAGTATTCGCTCGACGCGTCGTTTGTCGACGAGGACGACGTCGTCGTTGCCGAGGTCGGATACGACCAACACTTTGTCGTACCCGTGTCGTGCAGCGATCCGTTCCACCAATGATGCGAGGTGGAGCTCCTCGAGTTGGTCTTGGCCCGCCCTTGCATCGAGCCTGCTGAGTTCGAGCAGGTCCAACACGGTGCGATCGAAGCGTCGAACCTGGGCGGCAATGATGTCAATCGCCTGTCGATTTCGATCGGAGAAGTCGTCGGCACGAGCCTGCAGCACACCGACGGCGGCTCCGAGGGAGGTGATCGGGGATCGGAGTTCGTGGCTGACGTCACTGGCGAAACGCTCTTCACGCTCGATGCGTTCCTGCACCGCATCAGCCATGCCGTTGAAACTTTCCACGAGGCGTTGAAGGTCGGGGTCGTGTTCGGAGTCCAGGCGGGTTTCCAGTGCGCCTTCGGCGATGGTCTTTGCTGCAGCGGTCACTCGCCTCAGTGGGAGCAGCACGTTTCCGCTCAACAGAAAACCGATGAGCCCTGCAGCGATGGTGATGCCGACGACTGCAGCAATGAGCGTGCTGCGAATGGTGCCAAGCGTGTCCGCCACGTCGCTGATGGGAAACACCTCGAAGTACGTTGCATCGATGGCCGAGATCGACACCGCAACTGCTTCGAATGGTCGGCCGTTGAAGTCGACCCGTTGAACTCCGCTGGCTCCGTTGATTGCGTTGCGAACGAACGAAGGCGGCAGATTCGATTGTGTGAATCGGAGGGGTGCTTGCGCGTAGAAGAGATCCTCGGAGCCGAGGTGCAACACTGCGTATCCGCCGGTTTCGGTGCGCAGATTGGTGACGACTTCGCCGGCATCACTTCGCGACGAGCCGACCAGCGAACGAACGAGTTGGGCATTGGCAATGGCTTGCGATCGTGCGGAAGCAGTTGCCTTGTCGAGGAGGTAATTGCGGGTCGCGGCGAACGTGACGACGCTCAGAATGACCACACCGATGAATGTCGCAAGTGAGAAGTACGCGACGATGCGCGCGCGCAGTCCGGGCCGCAGCGACTGCAAGCGCAATCGCAGGGGTGGAGTGCGACTCGTTTCGGGCACCCTTCCAGCATGGCGCACCATTGAGCCGGCGGGGTCAAGGGGGAGCATGACCCTCGCCGGCTCGGGCTCAAGAATGCTCGGTGGAGATGACGGCGGGGTGCTGGAAGTGTGCGTTTTGTGTAACAAAAGGTGTTTCTTTGACAGAATGCCTCCCCATGGCCACGATTCTCCTGGTTGAGGATGACGCAGGGATACGCGCAGCCCTCAGCCTTGCGCTGGAGGACGAGGGATACCACATGTTGCAGGCACCAAACGGGAAAACGGGTTTGGCGATGACGGTTTCCGAACGTCCCGATCTGGTGTTGTTGGATCTCCGATTGCCGGATGTCTCGGGCTTTGAGGTCTGCCGAGAAATACGCACGAAGAGCAATCTCCCCATCATCATGGTGACCGCCCAAACGGATACGCATGATTTGGTGGCAGGTTTGGAGGCCGGGGCCGACGACTACGTCACGAAACCGGTGAACTCCAAGGAGCTTGCGGCGCGAATTCGTGCCGCACTCCGTCGAATCGTCCGCGAGTCATCCGGCCGTACGCCTGATGTGAGCCGTTTCGGTGACATTGAGTTGCATCGTGATGCCGGCATCGTGACGAAGGGTGGCGTGGAGATCGCTCTTACGAAGACGGAGCTGCGACTGCTGATCGAGTTCGTCGATCATCCCAACAGCGTCCTCAGCCGGGACCAGTTGTTGGAGCGTGTATGGGGGTATGAGTACCTCGGTGACAGTCGCTTGGTCGACGCCCACATTCGGCGTTTGCGTGTGAAGATCGAGGATTCGCCGAATGAGCCCCGGTTCATCACCACGGCTCGAGGTATGGGTTACCGATTCAAGTCCGGCGACTAGCAAAAAACTCCTGCACTTGCGACAACTGGTTGGTTTCCGGCATGTGGGATACGCCGTACAACACCGCGCTCTTGTATCGCTTGGTGGACAGTCGCGGATCGAGGATTGCCACGACGCCGTGATCAGTGGCCGTACGGATGAGGCGGCCGGCAGCTTGGGCGAGTGAGGCGGCTGCGATAGGGACGTCCACGGTCATGAATGCGGAGCTGCCGGCTTCGTCGCGTCGTGCATCGAGCAACGGATCATTCATTGCCGGAAAGGGAACCTTGTCGAGAATCACCAATCGAAGCGCATCTCCCGGCACGTCGACACCCTGGAAGAAACCGCGTGTCGCAAAGAGGCAGGAAGCGTGGTCCTGTCGGAAGGCGTCCAGGAGTGCCTTCTTGGGCATGTCGTCTTGTCGGTACAAGTTGACTCCTTTGCCGAGCTTTCCGTCGAGTGCATCGGCGGTATCGCGGAGAACGCTCCAACTCGTGAAGAGCACCAACGCCGACCCTCCCGACAAGCTGATGAGCTCCCGGATGCGTGATTGCAACTTGGCGGAGCGTTGCGCATCGTTCGGCACTGGCAGATCATCTGCGAGGTACAAGAGTGATTGCTTCTCGTAGTCGAACGGACTCGCCACACGCACGATGTCGTCATCGTCGAATGCCAATCCGAGTCGACGCGGCAAGCCCGGCGGAATCGTCGCGCTGGTCAAGATTGCCGTGGTGTCGTCCCACAGTTGGCCGAGTACGCGGTCGACTCGCTTCGGGGCGGCGGTAAGACGAGCTGCGCCTCGCACGTCGGTGACGAACACCACCATGTTGCTTCCACCAGTCAGCACTTTGTCGAGCGACTCGTTCATGCGCGTGATGGTGGAGACGGCTCGAAGGAGTTCCGGTGTTTCATTGATGGTTGCGCGAAGTTCGTCGGAAATCAATCCGCATTGCTGCGCAGCATTGCCGATGGTGCCCTCTACGTCGGGTGGTAGCGGCTGGGGGAGTCGTTGACCGACGTAGCGCTGGAGAACCTCGTCGAGTTCCTTGCCGGTTTTGGCCAGGGCGTTCGGAAGCTTTTGCCTGGCGAGTGCCAAACGCGCGGTTTCGGCTGCGGTTGCAATCATTCGCCCAGTGAGTGAAACCGAGGCCGTTTCGCTGATGACGTCCTCGAGTTCGTGGACTTCGTCGAATACCACGACGTCATGGTCGGGCAGAAATTCACGGTCCTGTTCGAGATCGAGGCCGTACAACGTGAAGTTCACCACGATGACGTTGGCGTTCTTGGCCCGTTCGCGTGCGCGCTCGGTGAAGCACGTTTCACCAAAGGAGCATTTGGCTGCACCCGGACACTCGTCGGATCCAAGACTGACCTTTCGCCAAGCGGAATCGCCGACGGTGAATGGAACGTCGGAAATCTCCCCGGTTTCCGTTTCGTCGGCCCAGGCAACGAGATCACGTATCTCGCGCACCACGTCGGCGGGGGTGTCGTTGAGTTGCAATTGATCCTGTCCGGTTTCGATCTCCGAAACTCGTTGACGGCAGAGGTAGTTGTTTCGTCCCTTGAGAATCGCCCAGGAAAACGAGAGATCGGGTCTGTCGGCGCATGCGGCCTCGAGTAAGGGAAGGTCGACGCTCGCCAACTGATCTTGGAGCGCCTTGGTGTAGGTGGCAATCACCGCAGTGCGGCCGGCTGCCAGGATGGGCACCAGGTATCCCAACGTCTTGCCAGTGCCGGTGCCCGCCTGCACCACCAACGTCGTTCCGGTGTCGATGGCATCGGCGACGTGGCGCACCATGTCCGCTTGTCCAACTCGTTGTTCGGCGTGTGAGAGCCGCCCGATCACCGTGTCGAGAAGCTCGATGGCTGATGCTGCGGCGGGTGTCATGTGGACACGAGTGCGAGGGCGTCGTCGAGTTGGGCGGCACCGAAGTCGGGCCACGAACAATCGGTGAAATAGACCCTCGCATTGGCCGCCTGCCACAGCAAGAAATTGGAGACCCTGGATTCGCCCGATGTGCGAACGAGCAAATCCACCGGCGGAAGTGTCGGGTCGTAGAGTTCGGCGTTGATCGCAGAAATCGACGTGTGGTGGGCTCGAGTCACTGCTCGTACGATCTCGGCCCGACTCCCGTAGTCGAACGCGACGGTCAACACCATTCCTGTGTTGTGTTTCGTGTCGTCGATGGCTTGGACGATGGCCCGTTGCACCGACTTGGGGGTTCGTGCGTTCGGTTCGTCGAAAGGGCGACCAATCCAATTCACGCGAACGTTGTTGGCGTTGAGTTCATCGACTCGCCCAAAGAGCTTGCGGTGTAATCCCAGAATGTGACGAATCTCCGAAGGTGGGCGAACCCAGTTTTCGGTGCTGAAACCAAAAACGGTCAGCCATCCGACGTTCCGTTGAGCGGCGGCACGTACCACTCCGGCAAGTGCCTCCTCGCCGGCGGTGTGTCCCGCGGTACGCGGGAGCCCCCGACGTTTGGCCCAACGACCATTGCCGTCCATGATGCAGGCAACGTGCAGACGGCGGGACGACGCTCTGGCGGGACTGGTCATGGTGTGCCGTATGAAACTAGTTCCTAGTGCGAGGATGTAGCAGTGGTTTCTGAAGCATCGTTGTCCCACCTGCTGCTCTGTGCGGGTTCGGTGACCGATTGGAAGAACACGTCGGCCGAGCAATGGCGTACGCGGCTCGATCTCGTAGCGCGCGCAGCACAAGGAGGGGGAGCGGAGTGGGCCACCATCGTCCCTGTAATGCCCGGACACTCGCAGGATGTCGAAGCAGTACGTGCTCTGCTGCAGGACGCTTGTGGTGGGGTGCGATATGCGCACCGCATGGTGATGCTCAGTGAAGGTGGTGTGACGGTCATCGTTGATCCCATCGCAGATGGCAAGCAACGTATTGCCGATGCGGCGAGCCGAATCGCGTCATCCGGTGAACTCACAGAAGAGCGTTTGTCGGCTGCCATCACTGCGCCGGCCCCGAACGAACCCGACCTGGTGATCGTGTTGGGGGATGCCACCACCATGCCTTCGGCGCTGGTGTGGGAGCTTGCGTACGCAGAGCTCGTGTTCTTGGACGTTCCGTGGTCGGGGCTCGACGCAGAACACGTGGAGATGGCGATCAACGACTACACGCGACGCGATCGCCGGTTTGGTGGCGTGGATTCCTGATGCCGGTGTATCGCGACGTCGGTGTCGTATTGCGTACGCACAAACTCGGTGAATCCGACAGGATCATCACGTTGATCACCCAGGATTCGGGCAGGGTACGAGCCGTTGCGAAAGGGATTCGAAAGACCACCTCCAAGTTCGGCTCACGACTCGAACCAATGAGTCATGTGCAAGTGCAGTTGTATCGCGGGCGGGAACTCGACATCGTCAATCAAGTTGAGTTGGTTGAGGTGGCATCGTCGACTCGGGCACATCTCGAAGCCACCACCGACGGATTGGCGATGTGCGAGGTCGTGGAACAGCTTTCACACGACCGATCTCCCACCCCGCACTTGTATCGGATGTTGGTTGGGGCATTGCGTCAGCTCAACACTTCGTATTCCGCATTGCTGTTGCCTGCACTGCAACTTCGGCTCTTGGAGGAAGAGGGTGTTGGGCCGCGCGTGGATCGTTGCGTCGTGTGTGACGCTGCCGATGGTCTCGTGGCCATCGACGTACAGGCAGGCGGTGTGCAATGTCGCCAGCATCGGCGCGGAATGTCGATGTCGCCGCAGGCTCTCTCGATTCTGCACGATGTGCTCAATGGCCGAATCGCGTCGGTGTTGCATCGCCAGGATGTGCCCAAGGACGTGGTGCGAGAGGTGGTGTCGTACGGACGAAGTGCCATGGAGCACCATCTCGAACGTCGCATCCGTTCGTCATCGTTGTTCGAGGCACCGCGTACGTAAGCACGCCGACTACTAGCCTCAATCCAATGCCCGCCAAGGATCTCGAACAAATCGTCAACTTGGCCAAACGACGCGGCTTCGCGTTTCCGAGTGCAGAGATCTACGGCGGCTTTCGTTCTTCGTACGACTACGGCCCCCTCGGGGCGCTCATGCTGCGCAACGTGAAGGATGCATGGATTCGATCGATGGTGCAAACGCGCAACGACGTGGTGTTGATCGATGCGGCAATTCTGAACCCACCGCAAACCTTCGAAGCCAGTGGTCACTTGGCGAACTTCAGTGATCCACTCGTGGATTGCACGGTGTGCAAACGTCGTTTCCGACAGGATCAACTTGAGACACGTGACTGCCCCCAGAAGATGAAGGGCTGCTCATTCACCGAAGCTCGCGCGTTCAACCTCATGTTCAAGACACATGCCGGTCCGATCGAAGGGGCAGGCACGGAGGTGTACCTCCGGCCCGAAACCGCCCAAGGAATGTTCGTGAATTTCGCCAACGTGCTCTCCACCAGCCGCAAGAAACCACCGTTTGGTATCGCACAGGTCGGCAAGAGTTTCCGCAACGAGATAACTCCCGGCAACTTCATCTTCCGAACTCGCGAGTTCGAGCAAATGGAGCTCGAGTTCTTCGTTCCGCCAGCTGACAGCCCCAAGTGGTACGACTACTGGAAGCACGAGCGCATGGAGTGGTACGTCGCGCACGGAATTCCCCGCGAAATGTTGCGTCTCCGCGAGCACGACAAGGACGAGCTGTCGCACTACTCGGCCGGGACGTGCGACATCGAGTTCCTGTTTCCATGGGGCTGGGGTGAGTTGGAGGGCATCGCCCAGCGGACCGACTACGACCTGACTCAGCACTCCCAGCACTCCGGACAACGTCTCGATTACTTCGATCCCGCCACCAATGAGCGTTACGTTCCATACGTAGTGGAGCCGGCGGCCGGCGTGAACCGAACGATGGCTGCGTTCTTGCTCGCGGCATACGACGAAGACGTGGTGAACGACGAGCCGCGATCGGTCCTGCGTTTGCACCCACGAATAGCGCCGTACCAAGTTGCCGTGCTTCCGTTGTCGAAGAAGGACACGCTGTCGCCAGTGGCCGAAGGCGTTTTTGCGACCTTGTCGGCTCGGTACATGTGCGACTACGACGAGACCCAAGCGATTGGTCGTAGGTACCGACGTCAGGATGAGATCGGCACTCCATGCTGTGTGACGGTGGATTTCGACACTCTCGATGACAATGCGGTGACCGTTCGCGATCGCGACACCACGGAACAGGTTCGAGTGCCCATTGCCGAACTCATGACACATTTCGGCGAACGTTTCGGTTTTTGACGGCGTTGACGTACCTCGACGGCATCGTTGCGCATCATCGCCGAAGGGCGGCGATGGATCCCAGAAATCCCGAAGAGGTTCGCCGTTCGTTGTCGAAGTCACCCACTCGCGGGTTCGCTCGCGCCATTGCCGACTCGACGGAACTCGCGGTGATCGCCGAGATCAAGCGAAAATCTCCATCAAAGGGTGACATCAACCCGGACCTGGTTCCCGAACGGCTGGCACGCGAGTACGAACGTGGGGGAGCGAGTTGCTTGTCGGTGCTCACTGATGGACCACATTTCTCCGGAAGTGTCGCCGATCTCACGGCGGCGCGCGACGCGGTGGCCATCCCGGTGTTGAGGAAGGACTTCACGGTGTGCGCCCTCGACGTTCTGGATGCAAGGTTGATGGGAGCCGATGCCGTGCTGCTGATCGTTGCGGCACTCACCGATCACGAGCTGCGGACGTTGCACGAACTGGCAAGAGAGGTGGGTCTCGATGCCCTCGTGGAGGTGCACGACGAGGTCGAATTGGAGCGAGCTCTCAGCGTCAACGCATCGTGTATCGGGGTCAATCAGCGCGATCTCCATACCTTTCACGTGGATCCGCAACGTGCCGTTCGATTGGCCGAGCGAATTCCGAGCGGTGTACTCGCCGTAGCCGAGTCGGGGATCACCGGTGCAGACGATGCACGGCGCTGTGCCGATGCCGGTTATCGCGCGGTGCTCGTGGGCGAGCATCTCGTGCGAAGTGCCGATCCGGCCATTGCGCTCGAGGATCTGCGGGTGGCACTACCTTCGTAAGCATCATGTTCGTGAAGATCTGTGGGATCACGAATGAGGAAGACGCACTCCTGAGCGTGGCCATGGGAGCTACGGCTCTCGGATTCATCTTTGCGCCATCGAAGCGACAGGTGACTGCAGGAAAAGTATCCGACATCGTGAAGCGACTCCCACCCGGTGTGCTCACCGTAGGGGTGTTTCGCGATCATGACCCCAAGACGGTGGTACGCATCGTTCGCGAAGCCGGATTGCGCGGAGCACAGTTGCACGGACGCGAGACGGTATCTATGGTGGACGAGCTCACGGCCGAGGTGGGCTGGGTGATGAAGGCGGTCGTTGCGGGAAGTCCGGAAGCAGAAAAGAGTGATCGATACCGCACCGACATGGTGCTGTTCGATTCGGCGTCGCCCGGATCGGGTGAAACCTACGATTGGAGTCTGCTGTCGAACGTTCCCAAGGGCGTGCGATGTGTCATGTCGGGTGGACTGACGCCCGACAACGTCGCCGACGCAATCGCCATGGTGCGTCCGTACGGTGTCGACGTGTGCAGCGGCGTGGAGCGCGAGCCGGGTCGCAAGGACGCCACCAAGGTTCGGCGCTTCGTGCAGCGTTCGTTGCTTGCCTTCGACTCACTTGTACAGTGATTCGGTGACCGCACTCGCCGACCCAAACGCAGAAGGTCGTTTCGGCGAGTTCGGTGGTCGATTCGTGCCTGAAACCCTGGTTCCTGCGTGCCAGGAGCTCGAGCGTGCATTTCATGAAGCGTGGAATGATGCAGAGTTCCGTGCCGAGTTGAGCCGGTTGCAACGTGAATATGCCGGGCGCCCGTCGATCCTCACGGAGTGCCACAATCTGGGACGGCGGCTGGGGATACGACTGATCCTCAAACGTGAAGATTTGAACCACACTGGTTCGCACAAGATCAACAACGTGCTCGGTCAGGCGCTCCTTGCCAAACGTATGGGCAAGAAACGATTCATTGCGGAGACCGGAGCAGGGCAGCATGGTGTCGCATCGGCCACGGCAGCCGCGCTGTTGGGATTGGACTGCAAGGTCTACATGGGTGCAGTCGATGTGGAGCGTCAAGCCTTGAACGTGTTCCGGATGCGCTTGTTGGGAGCCGAAGTCGAGGCTGCGCAGTCCGGCAGCCGAACACTCAAGGATGCAGTGAACGAGGCGATGCGTGATTGGGTCGCGAGTGTCGAACATTCCTATTACTGCATTGGTTCGGTGATGGGTCCGCATCCGTATCCGTTCATGGTGCGCCAATTCCAGAGCATCATCGGCGACGAAGCGCGGGTGCAAATGCGTGAACTGACGGGCCGGGATCCCGACGTGGTAACCGCGTGCGTTGGTGGTGGCTCGAACGCGATGGGGATCTTCAGTGGATTCGTGGACACCCCCGCACGGTTGGTGGGCGTCGAACCTGCCGGTGGCGCCGCCGTGGGTCGCGGAGTTCCTGGTGTCGTTCACGGGATGAAGAGTTTTCTCATGCAGGACGAAGAAGGTCAGGTGCAGGAAGCGCACTCGATCTCGGCGGGGTTGGATTATCCGGGGGTTGGTCCCGAGCACTCCTACTTGGCGTCGATTGGACGGGCGGAGTATCCGAGCGTGACGGACGCAGAGGTCATCGAGGGATTCCAATTGATGTCCCGCACGGAGGGGATCATTCCGGCATTGGAGTGTGCGCACGTCGTGGCGTGGATCGCGAGGGAGGCCCCCAACATGCAGGGTGCCACCGTGTTGATGAACCTGTCGGGTCGCGGCGACAAGGACGTCGCCCAGATGATGCAGATTCTCGGACCCAGTATGGACGTTGCGTGAGCAACCTGGAGTCACATCTCCGTACCGTTCGTCGTGGTGGTCGGAAAATCTTGATTCCGTACATCACTGGCTATGCAGCTCGTTGGGAGGAAGCCGTTCGCGCTGCCGCAGCTCACGGTGCGGATGCGATCGAGATCGGAATTCCTTTTTCCGATCCGGTCATGGACGGACCCGTGATCCAGCGCGCCTCACGGGAGGCCTTGAATCGGGGTGCGACGCTCCACAAGATCCTCGATGGAGTGCGATTGCTCGACGTCGGAGTGCCGCTCGTGGTGATGTGCTATTACAACACGGTGTACCGGTGTGGTCACGAACGTTTTTCTCGGATGCTTGCTGCAGCGGGAGTGTCGGGCGCCATCGTGCCCGATTTGCCGCTCGAAGAGTCGACGGAATGGTGTGCGGCGGCCGATGCAGCCAACGTTGCCACGGTGATGCTGGCCGCACCGACTGCACCCGATGATCGTCTGCCGAAGATCGCAGAGCGTTCGCGTGGATTCGTGTATGCAGTCGGCTTGCTGGGCGTAACCGGCGAGCGCGAAACTCTGTCATCCAGTGCAACCACCATCGCTCGGCGCGTCAAACAAGTGACCGATCTCCCGGTGTTGGTCGGCGTGGGAATTTCCGATGCGAAACAGGCGCAGGAAGCGTGCGTGGAAGCCGATGGAGTGATTCAGGGTGCGTCGGTGATGCGGCGACTGCTGGATGAGGGAGTGGACTCCGTCGGAGAATACGTCGCACAGGTACGCCGTGCCATCGACGAGTAGTTTCGTGTCATGTTGAAATCCGGGGACAAGGCTCCTGCATTCGCACTCGTCGACCAGCACGGCAAGAAACGAACGCTGAAAGAATTCGCCAAGCGCAAGGTGCTGGTGTACTTTTACCCCAAAGCTGACACGCCTGGTTGCACCCAGCAGTCGTGCCTGCTGAGTGGGATCAAATCCGACATCGGACGAACCGTCATCCTCGGCATCAGCCCCGATGCTCCGGCAAAACAATTGAAGTTCGATGCCAAGTACGACCTGGGATTCCCTCTGCTTGCAGACGAATCCCACGAGATCGCGAAGGCGTACAAGGTGTGGAAGAAGAAGTCGATGTACGGTCGCGAGTACATGGGTATCGAACGTTCCGCATTTCTCATTGGCGGTGACGGCAAGATTCTCCATGCGTGGTACAAAATTTCACCCAAGGACACACCGGTGTTCCTGCTTGAGGCACTGGGCAAATGACGGGATCATTCGCCCTTCCCGATTCGGTGCTCCCGCACCGTCCTCCATTCCTCTTTGTCGATGCCATTGATGCGTTGGAGGTTGGCGTCAGTGCGACGGGACGATGGCGTCTGCAAGGGGATGAGTGGTTCTTTTCCGGGCACTTCCCGGGGCGTCCGACGCTTCCTGGAGTACTGATGTGCGAGTCGATCGCGCAAGTGGGTGCCTATGCGCTGCTCAGTGATCCTCTTCGCGCCGCGAAATTGCCGTTGTTCGGTGGTTTGGATTCCGCTCGTTTCCGTCGTCAGGTTGTGCCGGGAGATGAGCTCGTTGTGTCCGTGCAGCTAGGACGAATGAGTGCACGTGCCGGCAAGGGTTCTGGAACCGCGAGTGTGAACGGCGAAGTTGCGTGCGAGTGCGAGTTGATGTTCGTGTTGGTTGATCGCTAGCGGCGGGAAACCCAACCGCCGAGGTGCCCTAGTTGGCTGGCGCGAGGATGATCGATCCGTTGTGTCCACCGAAACCGAAATTGTTGGAGATCGTGGGCCCGGGAGTCCATGGTCGCGGAGCTCCAACGACAACGTCGCACGCAATGTCTTCTCCGAGCGTCGTGGTGTTGGCCGTTGGTGGGATGAGGCGGTGCTCGAACGACAACAGCACGGCTGCAGCTTCGAGTGCGCCAGCGGCACCCAATGGATGTCCGGTAACGCCCTTGATGGAGGTGACCGGGGGAGTCGGAGTGCCGAAGACCGAGGCAACCGCCTGTGATTCGGCTTGATCATTGAGTGGTGTCGAGGTTCCGTGTGCATTCACCTGTTTGATGTCGCTGGGTGCGAGACCGGCGTCTTCCAAAGCTTGCTGCATGCAGGCAATTGCACCTACGCCACCCGGTGAAGGTGCGGTGATGTGATGAGCGTCGGCATTGCTCGCGGCCCCGAGGACCTCGGCGATGATTGTGGCTCCACGTGCAACGGCAAGGTCGTATCGCTCAAGTACGAATACGGCTGCACCCTCGCCAAAGACAAAGCCGTCCCGCGTTGCGTCGAAAGGTTTGCTCGTACCGCTGCTGGAAAGTGCGGTCATGTTGGCAAAACCGGCGACAGCGGTAATGGTGGCAGCCGATTCCGCACCACCGCTGACAACTGCATCGCAGCGACCCCACGCAATCAAACGCGCCGCATACCCGAGTGCGTGAGTTGCAGCTGCGCAAGCGGTGCAAATGGTTTCAGCGGGTCCTTGGAGGTGATAGCGCATCGATATTGCGGCACCGCACGCATTCGACATCATCATCGGCACGAGAAACGGCGAGACACGACGTTCGCCTTTCTCCACGCGGGTAATGACTTGGTCCTCCAGGGTTCTCAGACCACCGATACCCGTCCCGAAGATGCTTCCCATTCGTGACGACGCGTAGGGCAATTGACCCGATTGGGTGATGGCTTCGTGTGCGGCTGCGAGAGCGAACTGTTCGACCCGATCCGCCCGTCGAGCCTCCTTGGGGTTGGAGAAATATGGCTGAGGATCCCAGTCGGCGAGTTCGACCGTTTTGGCGTTGGTGATGCCGGGACCAAGCAGGCCCTTCCAGAACGCGTCCTTGCCGATGCCGCACGGGGCGACGACTCCGTAACCCGTAATCGCAACGCGATAACCCGCTCCCTGCATGGGGAGACTTACTTCGTTTTGGCGACGATGAGGTCGAAAGCTTGACCGACTGTCGTGATGCCTTCCAATTCCTTCTCGGGAACTTCCACGCCGAACTCGCTCTCGAGTTCCATGACGAATTCGACGAGGTCGAGGCTGTCGGCTTCGAGATCTTCCTTGAAGCGGGCTTCTCGGGTGACTTTCGATGCGTCAACCGCCAGCAGGTTGACTGCGCACTTCGTAAATCGTTCGAACAATTCTTGGCTCACGTGGGGCCTCCTCGTGCAGGACAGCCTAGTGTCCCATGCCCAGTCCGCCGTCGACAGGCAACACGGCGCCGGTGATGTATGCGGCATCGTGCGAGGCCAAGAAAGCAATCGCACCAGCAATCTCATCGGCAGTAGCAATACGGGCGAGTGGCACGAGGTCGGCGATTGCCTGCAATTTGTCGTCGCCCAGTGTGCGTGTCATATCGGTATCGACCGGTCCCGGCGCAACCACGTTCACCGTGATGTTGCGACTTCCGAACTCGCGTGCGAGCGATCTTGCGAACCCAACGAGACCAGCCTTGGACGCCGCATAGTTTGCTTGACCGGCTTGCCCAAGCAAACCAACGACACTGGAGACAAGAATGATGCGGCCTTTGCGGGCCCGCAACATCGACTGTGTCGCGCGCTTGCACACCCGAAAGGCTCCGGTCAGATTGGTGTCGATGACGCTGGTGAAATCGTCGTCTTTCATCCGAAGGAGCAATCCATCCTTGGTGATGCCTGCATTCGACACCAGTACTTCCACGGGGCCGAGCGCAGCTTCCACTTCCGCGAACGTGCGCTCCACGTCCGACTCGATCGTTACGTCGCACTTGATGGCGAGAAAATCCCCGGACGGGGGAGTGGAGTTGTAAGTGACGGCAACCTTGTCGCCGAGGGCGGCAAAGCGTTTCGCTGTAGCCAATCCAATGCCTCGACTACCTCCGGTGATCAAGACGACTCGACTCATGGCTTCCTCCATTCAATGACCGCACTGGCAGCGGTCATCCCTGCACCGAACCCCACCATCAAGACGTTGTCACCATCACTGATGCGCCCTTTGTCGGCTGCATCAAAGAGCGCCAACGGAATCGACGCCGAGGATGTGTTGCCGGTTTCCTGAAGTACCACTGCAGTACGTTCCATTGGGATGCCGAGCTGACGACACGCGGCATCGATGATTCGTACGTTTGCTTGGTGGGGCACGCACAACGCGACGTCATCAATTCCAAGGCCTGCTTTGGCGAGCGATTTGTGGGCGGAGTCCACCATGATTCGGACAGCGCGTCGGAATACCTCTTTGCCGTCCATGTGGATGTAGCCGCCGATGTCGGCGTACAGCAGATGTTCGAGGGAGCCGTCGGCATCGAGATCCCATCCGAGCAACTGTCCTCCATCGGAAACGGCATCGATCACGCAGGCACCGGAACCGTCGGCGAACAATATTGCCGTACCGCGATCACTCCAGTCGGTGATTCGTGACAAGGTGTCAGTTCCGATCACCAGGAGTCGTTTCGCGCCGATGGAAATGAGGCCGTGTGCCACGACGTATGCGTAGACGAAGCCCGAACACGCGGCATTGAGGTCGAAAGCGCCGCAACGCAGACCGAGTGCGTTCTGTACCGTTGCCGAAGTTGCCGGCACGGTGCGATCCGGAGTCGTGGTGGAGAGTACGACTCCATCGATGGAACTTGGATCGATTCCGGACATCGTGATCGCACGTTGTGCCGACTCGATGGAGAGTGTTGCCGTACTTCCACCGATGTGGCGACGCTTGATCCCGGTTCTTTCGGTGATCCATTCGTCATTCGTCTCCATCATCTCCGAGAGATCCGCATTCGAGACGACCTTTTGGGGCAGGGCGGTGCCCCAACCGATGATGCGTGCGCCCACCATCAGTGAGTCCTCAGCCAGGCGACCGGTTCGCGCATCGCCAAACGCTCTCCCTCGTGGGCGATGAAGCTCTGGAGAATCCCGGCAAAGGCGGAACGAACCTCGACGTCACCAACATGGCCGAGCAGGGTTCCAACGTCGATGCGGGAGCCGTCGGAGATTTCTTTGCGTTGCACGAACACGCCGGCTGCCGGGCTCACGACCAAACGTTCGACAACGAAGAGATGCTCGCCGTCGTGATCGCTGGATTTCGGCGGTGTCACTTGGCTGACCCATTCCAACAATTTGTCGAGTTCTTCGGGTGTGGCCACACTGATCGCCCGTGCTCCGTCCAGGGTTCGCTTGACCATGCCGCTCAGGACTCCGCCAGGTCCGAGTTCGACGTAGCCGGCCACCGACTGTTTCTGCAGTTCCAGCAGCACTTGCTTCCAGCGGACCGGAGAGCAAAGTTGTGCCGACAACAGCGAGACCCACTCGTCGCCGCGTTGGTGCAACAGGGCATCCACGTTGGACACGATCGGTACGTCCGCATCGCGGGGTTTGGCGGCTGCGAGTGCCACTCTCAGACGGTCGCGAGCGGGATTCATCAGCGGAGTATGGAAGGCTCCCGACACGGGCAACGGCATGACCTTCTTGGCGCCCAGTTCCTTTGCGTGGTGTGTTGCCTTTTCGATCCCACTCGGAGATCCGGCGATCACGACCTGGCCGGGGGCATTGAAGTTGGCCACCCACACGCTGTCGTCGGCTCGGCGACAGGCAACTTCCACGAGGTCGTCGTCGAGACCGAGTACTGCCGACATGGCCCCCGGGGAACTCTCACCGGCTTCGTGCATTGCGTCTCCGCGTTCGACCACCAGGCGTACTCCGTCGTCGAATCCCAATGCGCCGTTGGCGGTGAGGGCGGTGTATTCACCGAGGCTGTGACCTGCGCAGATGCTGGGCTCCACGCCGAGGCGCTCCACTGCATCCAGCACCATCAGGCTGCTGACGAACGTGGTCAGTTGGGCATTGCGGGTGTCCTTCAATTCGTCGGCGTCTGCATCGAGCAACAGCCGACCAACGTCGCGCTGTGCGATCTCCGACGCTTCGTCGACCAATTCCCAACTCTCGTGGTTGTGCCAAGGACGACCCATGCCGGGCCGCTGCGATCCCTGTCCGGGAAACAAAAACGCGAGCAACCGACCTCCCTGTCTGACGCAAGCTTCTGGGTAGAGGTTACGAGAGTTTGTGCATGTGGATGCGCCACTAGCCTTGCTGGGCGTTGCCCGAGTGGCGAAATGGCAGACGCGACGGACTCAAAATCCGTTGCCTGAAAGGGTGTGTGGGTTCGACTCCCACCTCGGGCACCACAGCACTCGTAGAATGAGCCGTCCCATGAGTCTGCAGTTACCGGCTGGTATCGAGCAGCGTTTGGTACGTCACCGTTTGGCGCGGTGCTCGGCCAGCATGCGGGAGTTGCAGGAAGAGTTGCGAGTCAGCCGTGAGCAGGCCGAAGTGTTGCGGGACGAAGCGGCCGATGATGAGTTGCGGGCAATCGTGTCGGAAACCCCCAGCGCCCTTGCCGACCACCGCGATTCTCGGCAGCACTATCTGGCGATTTCGCGACATCTCGAACACCTGGAGCATGCGATCGCCGCTCTTGAACACGAACAAAACGAACTGCTCGATCGCCTCGCGTAACCCGGTACTGCGTGAGTACGGCACTTCGTCGTAGAGTTTGTCCGTGACCACCATCGTCATTGCCGAAGACGAGGCCATCATTCGCCTCGATCTCCGGGAGTTGCTCGAAGAAGAGGGGTATGTGGTGGTGGGTGAGGCTGGAAGGGGCGACCAAGCCGTCGAATTGGTGAGGCAACTCACACCCGACCTGGTGATCCTGGATGTGAAAATGCCCGGGATGGACGGCATCGAAGCCGCCCGTCGGATCACGGCAGAGGGAATCTGTGCGGTGTTGATGCTCACCGCATTCAGCCAACGCGAGATAGTTGAACAAGCGCGCGATGCGGGTGCTGTTGCCTATCTTGTGAAGCCCTTTCAAAAGACCGAACTGGTGCCGGCAATCGAACTCGCAACGGCGCGGTACGCAGAGACCAAGGCGCTCGTGTCCGAAGTGTCCGAGCTGACCGAGCGGTTGGAAGTTCGAAAACTGCTCGACCGCGCAAAGGGGCGCCTCATCGATGTGCACGGAATGAAGGAGGCCGACGCTTTCAGTTTCATTCAGAAGTCGGCGATGACCAAACGCGCGACCATGCGTTCCGTGGCGGAAGCCGTGGTGAAGGGTGAGCTCGTTCCACCTGCATGAAGTGGGTCGCCATCGTATGAAAGTCATGGCCCTCGACGGGAATTCGCTGGTGTACAGGGCGTTCTTTGCCCTACCCGACACCATGGCCACCGCGAGCGGTGAGGTGACGAACGCCGTGTTCGGGTTTTGCTCGATGTTCGTGACGTTGGTGAAGGACCACACTCCCGATGCGATCGTCGTGGTCTTCGATCGTAAAGAGAAGACGTTCCGACACGAGGCTGCTCCCGAGTACAAGGCGCAGCGAGAAAAGCAGCCTGACTCGCTGTACGCCCAACTCGAGTTGGTCAAGAGCGAGCTGTTGGTAGCTGCAGGTGTGACGACGCTCGATTGCGCGGGTTTCGAAGGTGACGACATCATCGCGACGATCGCTCATGCCATGAACGCCGACGACGAGTTGCTCATCGTCACCGGTGATCGTGATTCGTATCAATTGGTTCGCGACCCACACGTTCGGGTGCTGTACAACAAGCGTGGAGTATCGGATTATGCCCTCTATGACGAGGCCGGCATTCGGGAACGAACCGGCGTTTCGCCGACGCAATATGCGGATTATGCGGCGTTGCGCGGAGATCCCAGTGACAATCTCGAAGGCGTGCCGGGAGTGGGCGAGAAGACGGCTGCAAAATTGATCAACCAGTACGGGAATCTCCACTCCGTGTTCGATCATGCCGACGAACAAACTCCGAAGCTGAAGGCAGCGTTGCATGGAGCGCGCGAGCGCGTATTGCGCAACGCAGAGCTGATGAGACTGCGCAACGACGTACCGATTGCTGCACGTGCCAGCGCGTGGAAGCCGAAACCCGACTACACGGCGCTGCAGAAGTTGTTCGCGAGATTGGAGTTCTCCACGATGGCTTCCCGATGGAAGCCGTTCGTGGGACGTTTCGGCAGCACCGACGTGTCGAACGAGGAAGAAGATCGCGACAACCTCGGGGTAACGGGCGATATCGACGTGTCGGTGACCGAGGCGACACTCGACCAAGCCCTCGACATGTTGCGGGCAAAGCACCCCATCGGTCTTGCGGTGGTGTGGGAGGGTGAACCAGGACGCAGCGTCATTCGGGCCGTCATCGTGTCCGAGGGAACCTCGGGATCCGTTGCAGATCCGATCGTGTGCTGGTCGATTGGTGCCGCACTGCTCTCGGAGGACTCCGTCGTCGAGGCCTTGCGTGGATCCACGCATCTCGTCATGCACGACGCTCGCAACGCCATGCGTGGTTTGCTCGCCTTGGGTATCGACATCAGGAATCTGTCGTACGACACCGCCATCGCCGCCTATCTTGCCGACTCGGCAGCCGGCGCATACGACATCGGCGCCGTTGCGGAACGTTGGCTACACCGGCGAATTGGCGGCGACGGAACCACGGCAACGGGACAGTTGGACTTCGATTCTCCCTTGCTTGATTCCGCGGAGCGGGCTGCAGCATGCGAATCGGCCGTAGCCGTGCTCGTTCGGCCATTGCTCGAAGGTGAGTTGCGGCGAGTGACGCTGGATGAATTGTATTTCGGTACCGAGCTGCCATTGGTTCGCGTGTTGGCAAAGATGGAGCACGCCGGTATCGCGGTTGATCGTGGCGCGCTCGAAGCCCTGGAGGCTTCGCTCGGTTCGCGGAGTTCGGCGTTGGTGAAGGTACTGCACTCCTTGGCCGGCAGGGAATTCAACGTGAACTCCACGAAGCAGTTGAAGGAAATCTTGTTCGAGGAGCGTGGGCTCACCGGGGGACGCAAGACCAAGGCGACGAAGGGGTACAGCACCGATGCTGCGTCGCTCGAGAAGATTCGCGATGAGTGGCCCGAGTTCATCGATGCGCTGATGGAATATCGCGAGATCGAGAAGTTGCGTGCGACCTATGCACTGGGCCTCTTGCACAGCATCGCGGTGGATGGCCGAATCCACGCCAGCTTCAATCAGACCGTTGCGCGTACGGGGAGACTCTCCAGCGACCAACCAAATCTCCACAACATTCCCATTCGCAACGAATCCGGCAAGGTGTTTCGTGAGGTGTTCGTGCCGGCGCCGAAGTGCGAATTCATGGTCGCCGACTACAACCAGATCGAATTGCGTTGCATCGCACATCTCGCGCAGGATCCAGGTCTGTTGTCTGCATTCAATGCAGGGGTGGACATTCATCGCGCAACTGCAGCGCAGGTTTTCGGTGTAGCTCTCGAAGACGTGAGTGGTGAGCAACGCAGCAAAGCCAAGATGGTGTCCTATGGCCTGGCGTACGGCATGGAGGCCTATGGACTCGGCCAGCGATTGGGAATCGACGTAGGGGAAGCAAAGGTCATCCTCGACGCCTATTTCGTGGCCTTCCCGCGGGTAAAGCAGTACATGGACAATGCGGTGGCGATTGCATCGCGTGATGGATACACCACGACGCTGTTCGGTCGACGTCGTCAAATCGAGGGAATCCACAGCCCGATACGTCAGGTGCAGGCTGCTGCCGCGCGAATGGCAATGAATGCCGGCATCCAAGGTTTGGCCGCCGACATTTTCAAGATCGCCCTCGTCACCATCGATCAGAATCTGGAAGCCGAAGGCCTCGCCAGTCGACTCGTGTTGCAGGTTCACGACGAAGTGATCGTGGAGGTAGCGGAAGGGGAGCATGACCGCGTGGAAGCCCTCGTGTTGCGGGCCATGCAGAACGCCGCGCACCTCGACGTGCCCCTGGTGGTGAATGCTGCATGGGGTGCGAGTTGGGCGGCAGCGAAGGTAGCCTGACCTATCCGCCGCAAGGCGGGAAATGTCCTACTCCTTCTCTTCCATCCACCGAAAGCAACCAGTGACCGATACAACTCTCAGCCCAGCCGCCATGGGCACATTCGACCAGAGCGGAAATTACATTCCTCGCAAGATCACCGAGCGAGATGCGTCATTCGCAGACGAGATCAACAACACGTTCGTTGAAATCAAGGAAGGCAAACTCGTTGCCGGAACCGTGGTGCGAATCACCCGGGAAGAAGTGCTTCTCGAAATCGGCTACAAAACCGAGGGCGTCATCCTTGCTCGCGAGTTGGCAATTCGTCAGGACATCGATCCGAACACCGTGGTGAAGCTCGGAGAGAAGATTGAAGCCCTCGTCCTCACTTTGGAGGACAAGGAAGGACGCCTCTTGCTCTCCAAGAAGCGCGCACAGTACGAACGCGCATGGGGCGACGTCGAGCGAATCAAGAACGAAGACGGCACCGTCGAGGGTCACGTCATCGAGGAGGTCAAGGGTGGCCTCATCGTGGACATCGGTCTTCGTGGTTTCTTGCCGGCATCGTTGGTGGAGTTGCGTCGCGTGAAGGATCTCGCGCCGTACGTCGGACAGAAGATCCAGGCGAAGATTCTCGAGCTCGATCGTCAACGCAACAACGTGGTGTTGTCGCGTCGCGCAGTGCTCGAGGCCACACAGCGTGAGAGTCGCGACGGTTTCTTGGTCAACCTCAAGGTTGGCGAGACCCGCAAAGGACGAGTTTCGTCGATCGTCGCCTTCGGCGTGTTCGTCGATCTTGGTGGCATGGACGGTCTCATCCACGTATCGGAACTTTCGTGGAAGCACGTGGACAACCCGAACGACATCGTCAAGATCGGTGACGAGGTGGAAGTCAAGGTTCTCGAGATCGACGGTGACCGTGAACGCATCAGCCTGTCGCTCAAGGCAACCCAACAAGATCCTTGGCAAGCATTCGCACAGGGTCATGCAGTCAATCAGCTGGTGTACGGCCGTGTCACCAAGATCGTTCCGTTCGGAGCATTCGTGCAGGTTGGCGATGGCATCGAGGGATTGGTGCACATCTCCGAGATGTCGTCGCACCATGTCGAAGCTCCCGAGCAGGTGGTCACGCCGGGCGAGGAGCTGTGGGTCAAGATCATCGATCTCGATTTGGCTCGACGTCGTATCAGCTTGAGCATCAAACAAGCTGCCGAAGGCGGCGAATTGGCTCCCGAATATCGGGACCAGTTCAAGGCCGATGAACAGGGCAATTGGGTCGGTACCGATGATGCAACGCGCGAGGCAGCGTGGGGCGACATGTTCCAGGCCGAAGGTCAACCAAACACCTGAGTGGCGGTTGGTGAGGTGGCGGGATGATCCTCGTCGGACTCACGGGCGGAATCGGGTCGGGTAAGTCGGTCGTCTCGTCGCAGCTTGCGTCACACGGTGCGGTGATCGTCGACGCCGACGTGATCGTGCGAGAACTCCAGTTGCCGGGTCAACGAGTGTTCGACGAGATCGTCGCGCGATTCGGTGAATCAGTGCTGTCGTCGAGTGGTCATCTGGATCGTGCCGCGTTGGCATCGTTGGTGTTCGGAGACACCGAAGCTCTCGGTGACCTCAATCGAATCGTGCATCCCGCCGTCGGACGGGAGATGATGCGTCGAATCGATGACCAGCGTGCCACCAAGAATGTCGTGGTTCTCGACGTTCCACTTCTCGTTGAGAATCCACGCACGGGTTTGTCGGGAACCCTGGTGGTGGATCTCGACCCTGAAATCGCAGTGGAACGGTTGGTGGCCCAGCGTGGGTTCACGGAGACGGAAGCCCGCGCAAGGATCTCGCGTCAGGCATCCCGTACCGCGAGGCGTGCGGTGGCCGACTGGATCATCGACAACTCCGGTTCCAGATTGGACTTGGCACGCCAAGTGGGACTCGCGTGGCGATGGATGTGCTCCTTGCCACCAGCGGATGCCGACGCGGGTCGGGTAGTGGGGGCTTCGGACTCGTAGGCTCGCCGCGTGGTGGATACACGTGCCAAGCACGAGTTCAGGGTGGTATCGGAGTACCAGCCCGCAGGTGATCAGCCCCAGGCCATCGCGAAACTTGCGGAGGGCATCGAACGCGGTGATCGTTTTCAAACGTTGCTCGGCATTACTGGATCCGGGAAGTCGGCCACCATCGCGTGGACCATCGAACGCGTTCAACGTCCAACCTTGATTCTCGCCCCGAACAAGAGCCTTGCTGCACAGCTGGCACAAGAGATGCGGGAGTTCTTCCCGAACAATCGAGTGGAGTACTTCGTCAGCTACTACGACTATTACCAGCCCGAGGCCTACATTCCGTCGAGCGATACCTTCATCGAGAAGGACTCGTCCATCAACGACGAGATCGACCGATTGCGTCATTCGGCGACCGCTGCGTTGCTCACCCGGCGTGATGTCATCGTGGTGGCGTCGGTGAGCTGCATCTACGGCATGGGCGACCCCGACGAATACAAGGGCCACCTGCTCGAACTGCACCAAGGAGTGGATTACGACCAGCAAAGCATCCTCCGTCGGTTGGTGGATCTGCAATACGAGCGAAACGACACGGCCTTGGGGAGGGGGAATTTTCGCGTTCGTGGCGACACGATCGAGCTCCACCCTGCTTACGACGAGAGCGTGACGAGAATCGAGATGTTTGGTGACACCGTGGATCGAATCAGCGTCGTGGATCCCGTGACGGGCGAGACGCTTGCGACACCGAGCGAGATCGTGGTGTTTCCGGCCACCCACTACGTGGCCGGCGAGGATCGGATGCGCAAGGCGATCGAGAAGATCGAAGAGGAGCTCGCAGATCGATTGACGTGGTTCAATTCGAACGGAAAATTGCTGGAAGCCCAACGACTGGGAATGCGAACCCGCTACGACATCGAGATGATGCAGGAGATGGGATATTGCAACGGAATCGAGAATTACTCGATGCACATCGATGGCCGGTCTCCCGGTGATCCACCGTTTACATTGCTCGATTATTTCCCGGATGATTTCTTGTTGGTAGTCGACGAGAGTCACGTGGCCGTGCCCCAGTTGTACGGTCAATTCGCCGGGGATCGCGCCCGCAAAAACACGCTCGTGGAGCACGGGTTCCGCTTGCCGAGCGCATGCGAAAACCGCCCTTTGCGTTTCGAAGAGGCGTTGGAGCGCGTCAATCAGTGCATCTTCATGTCGGCAACACCGGCGAAATTCGAGAAGGCGAACTCCGTCCAGATCGTCGAGCAGGTAGTGCGACCGACGGGTCTCATCGATCCGGAGGTGATCGTGAAGCCAACCAAGGGTCAGATCGACGACATCATCGTGAACGTACAGCTACGGGTCGAGAAAGGTGATCGCGTCCTCATCACCACATTGACCAAGAAGATGGCTGAAGACCTCACCGAATACTTGTTGGAGCAGGGTTTGAGGGTGCGATATCTGCACTCCAATATCGACACCATCGAACGAATCGAGATTCTCCGAGCGCTTCGGTTGGGGGAATTCGATGTTTTGGTCGGAATCAACCTTCTGCGGGAGGGTTTGGATCTTCCCGAGGTGTCCCTGGTGGCGATTCTGGATGCCGACAAGGAAGGGTTTTTGCGAAGTGAAACATCGCTCATTCAAACCATTGGTCGGGCGGCCCGCAACGTCGATGGCCAAGTCATCATGTATGCGGACAACCGGACCGAGGCGATGGAATCAGCCATCTCCCTCACCAACGCCCGACGAGAGAAACAACGGGCCTACAACTTGGAACACGGCATCGAGCCCAAGACCATCCGCAAGGCCGTTGGCGACATACTTTCCATCCTGCGTCCCGACGAGACGGCGCCATACCCCGGAAAAGGCCGTCGGGCTTCGCGCGAGCGCGACAAGGTGATCCGGGATTTGCAGGCCTTGGGAGCGAGCGAAATGGAGCGACTGATTCAAACCCTCGAAGAAGAAATGCACCAGGCCGCCGCAGACCTGCATTTCGAGCAAGCTGCACGTTTGCGCGATGAAGTTCGGGAATTGCGACGCGAACTCCGTGATGTCGGACCCAAGAAATAGTCTGTCGCTGTGACCGATCAGATCGTCATTCGAGGTGCTCGCGAGCACAACCTGAAGAACATCAACGTGGAGCTTCCGCGCGATCGTCTCATCGTCTTGACCGGTCTCTCGGGGAGCGGAAAGAGCAGCCTGGCATTCGACACCATCTATGCGGAAGGCCAACGACGGTATGTGGAGAGTTTGAGCGCCTATGCCCGTCAATTCCTCGGACAAATGGACAAGCCGGATGTCGATGTCATCGAGGGGTTGTCACCGGCGATTTCCATCGACCAAAAATCAGCGTCCCGTAACCCACGATCCACCGTCGGCACCATTACGGAGGTGTACGACTATCTGCGTCTTCTGTACGCGAGAATCGGCATCCAGCACTGCGTCAATGACGGGGCACGTCTCACGAAGCAAACTCCCGAGCAAATCGTCGATCAAGTCATGGAACTGAAGGATGGCACGAGATTCCAGGTGTTGGCGCCGGTGGTGCGGGGGCGCAAAGGCGAATACGAGTCGCTGCTGACCGACTTCTTGAGTCAGGGATTTACGCGTGCGAGAGTCGATGGTCGAGTCGTCGACATCGCAGACTTCCAGAAGTCGGGCACGAAGTTGGCCCGCTATGAGCAGCACACCATCGACGTAGTGGTCGATCGCTTGGTGCGCAAGGCAGGAATCAATCGTCGTCTCACCGACAGCATGGAAACGGCACTGCGACTGGCAAACGGTGTTGCAACAGTCGAGGTAATGGGCAAGGGTGACGAGGTTGGCGAGGTGCTCAACTTCAGTCAGCAATTGGTGTGTCCCAAGTGCAGCACCTCGTACGACGAACTCGCACCACGAAATTTTTCCTTCAATACCCCGTACGGAGCTTGCGAGAAGTGTTTGGGGTTGGGAACCACGTACGAAGTCGATGCCGAATTGGTGGTGCCGGATGCGGATTTGAGCATCTCGGAGGGGGCGATTGCTCCTTGGCGGAGTGCCCACACCATGTACTTCACCAGGATGCTCGAGTCCGTTGCCAAGGACGAAGGGATCGACATCAAGCGACCGTGGCACAAGTTGACTGCCAAGCAACATAAGGTCATCATGCACGGTTTGGGCGACAACGTGTTGGTGAAGTACCGGAACCGTTACGGCAAGGTGCGGGAGTACAGCACCACGTTCGAGGGTGTGATTCCATGGTTGAAGCGACGTCACGAGACTGCCGAGAGCGACCACCAGCGGGAGCAGTACGAGAGTTACATGCGCGAGAAGCCCTGCTCTGCATGCAAAGGTGCACGTTTGAAGCCGGAATCCCTTGCAGTGAAGGTGAATGACGAGACCATCTCTGGTGTGTGCGACATGTCGATTCGGGAATCAGCAAAGTTTCTGGCTGGTTTGAAGCTCAACAAACGCGAGAAAATCATTGCAGAGCGAATCACAAAGGAAATCAATGCGCGCCTCGGCTTCTTGTTGGACGTGGGTTTGGACTATCTGACGCTCAGTCGTTCTGCCAGCACGCTGGCCGGTGGAGAGGCCCAGCGGATTCGGCTTGCAAGTCAAATTGGATCGGGGTTGGTCGGCACGCTGTATGTATTGGATGAACCTTCGATTGGTTTGCATCAACGAGACAATCATCGATTGATCGACACGTTGCATCGTTTGCGCGATCTCGGCAACACGGTGTTGGTGGTGGAACACGACGAAGAGACCATTCGGGCCAGCGACTGGATCGTCGACATAGGTCCTGGCGCAGGTGAGCACGGCGGATCGGTCGTGTACAGCGGGGTAGTGAAAGGGATCGAGAAGGTTGCGGATTCGATGACGGGTCAGTACCTGTCCGGAAAACGCTCCATCGAGGTGCCTCAGAAGCGTCGTGTGATCGGATCGGAGGCGCTCATCGTCCGGGGAGCCCGCGAACACAATCTGAAACAACTGGATGTTCGCATTCCCTTGGGCTGTTTCGTCGCCGTGACCGGCGTATCCGGCAGTGGAAAGAGCACTCTCGTTCGTGACATCCTGCTTCCGGCGTTGATGCAAAAGATCTACAAGACGAAGGAGTCGCCCGGTCGGCACAAGAGCGTGGCCGGAATCGAGCTTCTCGACAAAGTGATCGACATGGATCAATCGCCCATTGGTCGGACGCCGCGATCGAACCCTGCAACCTACACCGGTGTGTTCGACGACATTCGCAAGCTGTTCGCGAATACGCCCGACGCGAAGGTGCGCGGCTACCAGCCCGGTCGATTTTCGTTCAACGTGCCCGGTGGTCGATGCGAAGCGTGTTCGGGGGACGGAACGATTCGTATCGAGATGCAGTTCCTTCCCGATGTGTACGTGCCGTGTGAGGTATGCAAAGGTGCGCGCTACAACCGTGACACATTGGAGATTCGTTTCAAATCCAAGAACATCGCCGAAGTCCTCGATATGCCGATCAGCGAGGCGGTGACGTTCTTTTCCAACCAGCCCCGTATAGCTCGGCATCTGCAGACGCTGATGGATGTGGGTCTGGGGTACGTACGTCTCGGACAGTCGGCACCGACATTGTCGGGAGGCGAGGCACAACGAGTCAAGCTGGCCAGTGAACTGGCTCGTCGCAGTACCGGACACACCATTTATCTCCTCGATGAACCAACGACGGGGTTGCACTTCGAGGATGTGCGTCGTCTCCTCGTCGTGCTCGCCCGATTGGTCGACCAGGGCAACACCGTGCTGGTGATCGAACACAATCTGGATGTGATCAAAACCGCAGATTGGATCATCGATTTGGGTCCGGAAGGCGGGGACGGGGGTGGCAACATCGTCGCCGAGGGAACCCCGGAACAGGTTGCGAAGGTGAAAGGGAGTCACACGGCCCGATTCCTGGCCGACGTCTTGCGCGGCTGAGCAATGTCCGAATGGTACGTGGATAGACGATGTTGAAACCGAAACTGACCGAGATTCCCGTCGGACCGGGTTCGTACCAGTTCAAGGATGAACATGGTCGAATCATTTACGTAGGCAAGGCGGCCAATCTGCGCTCACGAATTGCGAGCTACTTCGTGGATCCCGCGTTGTTGCACACCCGCACCTCGACGATGGTTGCAGCCGCACATGACGTGACGTGGATCGAAGTGGACAATGAAGTTGCCGCGTTGCTGCTGGAATACAACTTGATCAAGCAGCACCGACCGCGATTCAACGTTCGACTTCGCGATGACAAGAGCTACCCGTTCCTAGCCGTCACATTGGACGATGAGTGGCCGCGAGCCGTGGTCATGCGGGGACGCAAACGCAAGGGAACCAAATACTTCGGTCCGTTCGCCCATGCGTGGGCGATTCGCGACACCCTTGACGCACTCCTGCGTACGTTCCCGGTTCGTACGTGCTCACCGGCAAAATTCCGTCAGCATGAACGTCTCGGTCGCCCGTGTTTGTTGTTCCACATCGAGAAGTGCGCGGGCCCATGTGTCAAAGAGGTCGCCGCGGATACCTATGCAGGACACGTGCAGGGCTTGGTTCGATTCCTTGGCGGCGACACCGACGGAATTCGAGAAGATCTGGAACGGCTGATGACGGATGCTGCGAGGCACGAACGTTTCGAGGATGCCGCCCGTCTGCGTGACCGAATCGGCGCGATCGATCGTGCGCTGGAGCACCAGGTGATGGTGGGTGAACGGGGCGACGACTTCGACGTGGTTGCATTGTGCGATTCGGACCTCGAAGCGAGCGTGCACGTGTTCTACGCACGGAAAGGTCGTGTGCTCGGCAACAACGGTTACGTCATCGACAAGTCGGAGCCTCTCGACTCCGGCGAACTCATGCGACGTGTCTTGGTTGATCTGTACGCGGATGAGCCGGCTCTTGGCTGGCCGAAGGAAGTCATGGTAAGTGTCGAGCCCGACGAACTCGCGGTGTGCGAGGCGCTGCTCAGTGAGCATCGAGGTTCGCGTGTGGAGATTCGGGTTCCGCAACGCGGAGATCGACGGGACCTCCTCGCGACGGTGACCAAGAATGCGAACGATGCACTCATCAGGCACAAGATGCGTCGGGCGAGTGATCACAACTCACGCAGCCGTGCCCTCTCGGAATTGCAGGATGTATTGGGTCTCAGCCAGGCACCTTTGCGCATCGAGTGTTTCGACATGGCGCATCTCCATGGGACCGACTACGTGGGTTCCATGGTGGTGTTGGAGGACGGTTTGCCGCTCAAGCGCGAGTATCGAAAATTCAACGTCGTTTCCGTTGCGGGCAACGATGACTACGCGGCAATGCGCGAAGTGTTGACGAGGCGCCTGTCTGCCTACGTTGCCGAGCGCGACGTACCCGTAGGCGAACGAAGTGCCAAGCCGAGCAAATTCGCGTATCCGCCCCAGTTGCTGTTGGTGGACGGAGGAAAAGGGCAACTCGGCGTTGCCGTGGATGTGGTGCGCGAGCTTGGATTGGAAGATGAGATCAACGTGGCTTCGATAGCAAAGCGGTTCGAAGAGGTCTATGTGCCGGGTTCGAGTGAGCCGCTACGGATTCCGCGCGGAAGTGACGCTTTGTACATGTTGCAGCTGATTCGGGACGAAGCGCACCGTTTTGCGAATACCTTCCATCGGGAGCGTCGTTCCAAGCGGATGAAGTCGAGCGAATTGGATGGCATCAAGGGTCTGGGACCCGCCCGCCGGGAAAGGCTGCTGAAGGAACTCGGCGGAATGTCCGGAGTACGTAGCGCTTCGATCGATCGGCTTCAATCCGTGAGTTGGTTGCCCGACGAGGTTGCGGCTGCCGTTCACCAGCGGTTTCACCCCCATCGGTAGCCTTCGCATCGTGGCGGAGATTCTGCTCATCACGGGATTGTCGGGGGCAGGTCGTTCGCAGGCTGCCGACACCCTGGAAGATCTTGGTTGGTTCGTCGTCGACAACATGCCGGTGGAGTTGGTCGACAAGTTCGTCGAACTCGCGGGTGTTTCTACCGACACACCGTCCCGATTGGCATTGGTGATCGGGGTCGCGTCCCAGCAAATCGACGCCGTCAAGTTGGTGCCGCGTTTGAAGAGTGCAGGTCACGAGGTTCGAATTCTCTTTCTGGAAGCATCGACGCAGTCGTTGGTGAAGCGTTACACGGAGTCGCGTCGGAAGCATCCGCTTCGTTCGGAGACAGGTACGGTCTCCGAAGCCATCGAACACGAGCGTGACGTCTTGGAGACCGTGCGTGAAGTGGCCGACAAGGTGATCGACACCACGTCTCTGCAGTTGGCGCAATTCAAAACACAGATGACGGACCTCTTCGCGTTCGAGGATCTGCCCGACACGCTCCAGGTGTCCGTGATGTCGTTTGGATTCAAGCATGGTTTGCCACTGGACGTGGACTCGGTGTTCGACGTGCGTTTCATACCCAATCCGCACTACGACGAAGCACTCCGACCTCTCAGCGGTCTCGATGAAGCCGTACGTCGATTCGTCCTCGATCAACCCGCCACGCGGGATTTCCTCGATCGTGTGGAGTCGCTGTTCGAATCCCTCATTCCGGCCTACAGAAACGAGGGAAAGAGTTACCTCACCATCGCCGTTGGATGTACCGGTGGTCGACATCGTTCGGTGGCCATCGCCGAGGCCCTGAGCCTTCGGTTGGCAAATCGCGGTGTCCAAGCCCGAGTGGCGCACCGCGACATCGAAAAAAACTAGGCTCTCCCGCATGACAGTACGAGTAGGCATCAACGGTTTCGGCCGTATCGGGAGAAGTTTCTGGCGCGCGGTAGCGAAGGCCGGTGCCGACATCGAGGTTGTTGCAGTAAATGACCTGGGTGACAAGAAGACCATGGCCCATCTCCTCAAGTACGACTCGGTCATGGGAGTGCTCCCGGATGCGGTGACGTCCACCGATGACGGTCTCGTCATCAACGGCAAGCCACTGAAGGTGTTGTCGGAGCGTGATCCCAAGAACTTGCCCTGGAAATCCCTCGGCGTCGACGTGGTGGTGGAGTCCACGGGGTTCTTCACCGATCGCGACAAAGCTTCGGCCCACCTGGATGCAGGGGCCAAGGTGGTCGTCATTTCTGCTCCGGCCACCGGTGCTGATGCGACGTTCGTGTACGGCGTGAATCATCACGACTTCGACGTCGCCAAGCATCACGTGGTGTCGAATGCAAGTTGTACGACGAACTGTTTCGTCCCATTGGTCAAGGTGTTGGATGATGCCTTCGGCGTAGAGACCGGAATGATGACCACCGTGCATGCTTACACGGGGGATCAGATGTTGGTGGATGGTCCCCACAAGGATTTGCGTCGTGCACGTGGGGCTGCGATCAACATCACGCCAACGTCAACGGGTGCTGCTCGCGCCACCAGTTTGGTGATGGCCGCGATGAAGGGCAAGCTCGACGGAACCTCGCTCAGAGTGCCGGTTCCAACCGGTTCCATCACGGATTTCGTGGCAAATCTGAAGAGGCCGGCCACGACGGATGAAATCAACGCGGCGTTCCAGTCGGCGGCCAACGGACCACTCAAAGGTGTATTGGAATACTGCACGGCACCGATCGTGTCGAGCGACATCGTCGGCAATCCGCATAGTTGTGTGTTCGACGCCGAATTGACCATGAGTATGGGCAGCATGGTGAAAGTGTTCGGGTGGTACGACAACGAGTGGGGTTACTCCAACCGGTTGGTCGATCTCACACGTCATATCGGTTCGATCGTCGCAAAGTAACGACCGAGAATTCGTCCGTGAAACTTCCTCTTCTGGAAGACCTCGGTGACGTACGGGGTCGCAACGTTCTGCTTCGTGCCGACTTCAACGTGCCGATGAGCGGCGCGGATGATGCCCGCGTCATCTCCGATGATTTTCGCATTCGTGCTGCGCTGCCGACGATCAACTGGTTGACGGAGCGTGGAGCAAAGGTCGTTTGTGTGAGTCATCTCGGGCGTCCCAAGGGACGTCCGACGACCAAGTATTCGATGGGTCCCGTCCGGGATCGTTTGGCCGAACTGGCGCCAGGTGTAGAGCTTCGTGAGAACCTGCGTTTCTCGCCGGGTGAGGAAGGCAACGATCCGGCATTCGTCACGGAACTCATCCGGGGTATGGATCTGTACGTCAACGATGCCTTCGGCGCTGCTCACCGAGCGCACGCATCCGTCGTGGGACCACCCCAATTCTTGCCTTCTGCAGCAGGGCGTTTGATCGAGCGTGAGGTGGCGGTGCTCGACCGGATGCGAACGTCGCCGAAACGACCGTTCGTGGCGGTCCTCGGCGGCGCAAAGGTCAGCGACAAACTCGGTGTGATCGAGGCGTTGGTCGGTGTGGTTGACCGTCTCTTGATCGGTGGGGGGATGTGTTTTACGTTCTTGGCGGCCAAAGGCCACTCCATCGGAGATTCGCTGTGCGAGCGCGACCAAGTGGACCACTGCAAGCGACTGTTGCAGCAACATCCGTCGATCATGCTGCCCGAAGACATCATCGGTCTCGATGCCGATGGGGTCTACGCAACGTTCGGTACGCATTTGCCCGCGGGGGCAAAAGGATTGGACATCGGTCCCGGGAGTGCGGCTGCATTCGGTGATGCGATCATGGATGCACGTTCCGTGTTTTGGAATGGCCCGATGGGCGTGTTCGAGGATGCTCGATTCGCAAAAGGTACTCGGACCGTAGCCCAGGCGATGGCCGACACCAAGGCTTTCACCGTGGTTGGTGGCGGAGACTCGGCTGCCGCACTGGCGCAGTTCGGTCTCGAGAACGACGTTGATCACGTATCGACCGGCGGTGGAGCATCGCTGGAGTTTCTCGAGTTCGGGGATCTCCCGGGTTTGGAAGCACTACGAAAGGCACCTCATGTCAGTTGATCGTCAGCCCATCGTCAGCGGCAATTGGAAAATGAACAACAACCACTACGAAGCGATTCAGTGTGTTCAGAAGTTGGCGTATCTCCTCCAGAAGGAGGATTTTGACGCAGTGGAAGTCACGATCCATCCGCCATTCACCGATCTGCGGAGCATGCAGACGTTGATCGACGCAGATCAACTCCGTATGAAGTTGGGGGCACAGAACTGTCATTCAGAGGACAAAGGCGCATTCACCGGCGAAGTGTCGCCGGTATTCCTCAACAAGCTCGGTGTGCAGTACGTCATCGTCGGCCACAGCGAACGCCGCGAGCTGTTCGGAGAATCCGATGAATTCGTGTCCGCGAAAGTTGCAGCGGTCCTGAAACACGGAATGACGCCGATTCTGTGCGTGGGGGAGACGTTGGCCGAGCGGGATTCCGGAATGACGCTCGACAAAGTAAGGCGACAGGTTCGCACTGCGTTGGAAAAGCGCAGCAACGAGCAGGTGAAGTCGATGGTGATTGCGTACGAACCAATCTGGGCAATCGGCACGGGCAGGACTGCCTCGCCTGCCGATGCTCAACACGTCATCGCTGCCATCCGCGAAGAAGTGGCTTCGGTGGCGTCGGGTCCTGCTGCGCAAGCCGTACGACTTCAATATGGAGGCAGTGTCAAGGCGGGAACTATCGCCGAACTCATGCGGCAGCCCGATATCGACGGAGTGCTCGTCGGTGGCGCCAGCTTGGATCCGACCGAGTTCGCACGAATCGTGCAGTACCGACGCCACGCCTTCTAGCAGGGTTTTCCCTGGACGCATTCCGAGCGAACTTGCTCACAAGGGTGGGGTAGGGTGGAAGAGTCAATCACTGGGGGTGACGCCCCACCTCATTCGACGGGGAGGTCGAATACATGAAGAAACACAACAAGGCGATTCGTTTCGCCGCGTCGCTGTTTGCGGTCTCATTGATCGTGTCAGCGTGCGGTGGCGATGATGCCGCAACGGAGGACACCGCAGTAACGGAGGAGCCAGCCGCAGAGCCGGTCTCCTACCCGACGCTGGCCGAGTGCGCCGACGTTTCCTATGACTACACCTTCACTGCACCAGCATCGGCTGGCATGACGGTGACCTACGACATTGCTCCAGAAGCCGTGTGGGAAGATGGCTCGGCCATCACCGCAGCCGACTTCAAGGCAACGTGGGAAGCAGCATTGAACACACCAGGCTCCATCTCGACGGTGGGCTACGACCAGATTGAGTCGGTCGAGGCTGGTTCCAGCGACAAGCAAGTCGTCGTGAACTTCAAGTCGGTGTACGGACCGTACAAGGGTCTGTTCGGTGGTTTGATCAAGGCCGCGTCGGTCGACAATACGTCCGACATCTCGGCAGACTTCGCTGATTTCCTCTCCTTCTCGGGTCGCCCGTGGAAGATGAAGTCGTGGAGCCCAAGCCAGGTCGTCTATGTACCAAACGACAAGTACTGGGGTGACGACAAAGCCGTCGCCAAAGAACTGGTCATGGTGCCATTGGCAGATGCCGATACCGAGGCAGCAGCCTTGAAGGCCGGCGAAGTCGACTTCGTGTACCCACAGTATTTCGGTGGTATCGAAGAGTCATTCTCCGATCCGAACATCACGCTGAAGAAGGAACTCGGCGGTGACTACGAAGGTTTCTACTTCCAACAGAAGTGCGGACCGTTCGCGAACCCGATTTTCCGTGAAGCCTTCTCCAAGTCGATTGACCGCGACGCGCTCTTCCAGCAGATCTATGTTCCACTGGGCGGCGATTCGCCGTTGCAGTGTGGTCCGATCGTGCCTGGCCCGTACTGCAATGGCGACGAGTTCGCCAATTCGTACGATCCGACAGCTGCAGAAGCCCTGCTGACCGAAAACGGTTGGACCAAGGGTGCCGACGGCTACTGGATCGACCCGGCAACGGGCGAAGCACCAGACGTGCGTTGGATCATCAACACGGGTAACACCCGTCGCGAGAACACCCAGGCATACCTGATTCCGCTGCTGAACGCAGCGGGTTTCAAGGTGCGCGCAGACAACTGCGATGCAGCCTGTTACTTCCAGCAGCGTCTCCCAGCCCTCGACTACGACATGGCGATGTACATCTCGACCGCTCCGCCGGACCCGGGTTACCTCACCTCGTCGTTCGCCTGTGACCTCATTCCGACCACTGCAAACAACAACATTGGTCAGAACTCACAGGGCTGGTGCAACGAGGAAGCTTCCGACTTGCTCCACAACGCCGACTACGAGCCAGATGCAGCCAAGCGCGCCGACATGATCAAGAGTGCGCTGAAGCTCATGGCCGCCGACCACGTGATGCTGCCATTGATGCAGTTCCCGAAGTCGGGTTTCTGGCGCACGGACAAGGTGGGTGGACCGGTTGATGCCGAGCTCCGTAACTACACCTCGTTCATCAACAACCACTTGTGGACCGACCTCGACGGCGACGGCAAGATCGTCATCGGCGCCGAGCAATGGCCAGAGTGTTTGAACCCGGTCACCGAGTGTGCCAACTCGTCATGGATGGTATGGACGACGATCAATCAGGTCATGCCTGGTGCGTTTGCCACCACCAACGATGGTGCATACGTCGTCACCAACCTGCTGACGGGTGAACCAACGGTCACCTTGAAGTAAGTCGAACGTCGTTCTTCGAACGACTCTCGCGCGACGCGCGGGTCTTGCCTCCGGGCAGGGCTCGCGCGTCGTCGCGTGTGTGGGGTGTCGGAACCGCAATGCATTTCTGCAGTTCTCATTGTGACCAATGGCTGCCGAGTGACTAAGTTTGTGGGGTGCTGCGTTTTGTTCTGCGTCGTCTCGCATGGGCTATCCCAACGCTGTTCTTGGTGACGTTCCTCGTGTACGTGGCACTACGAATCGGTACGAATCCCGTGGAGAGTTACAAGCGCATCAATCCGCGCGCCACCCCAGCAAAGATCCAGCAGTACATCGAAGTGAATGGCCTGGATCCCAACTATGTGCGGGGGTACTTCCGATGGTTGGTGAATTTCGTGACCCTGGACTGGCCCCGAAGCATCAAAGGCTCGCGCGAAGTGTGGCCCCAGCTGAAGGACGCATTGGCCAACACGCTCCGTTTGGGGGCAGCTGCGAGCGCAGTGGGGATCTTCTTCGGATTGATGCTCGGTGTGTATGCCGCCCTGCGACCCGGTGGTCGCCGTGACGTCGGCGTGAATACGGCTGCCTTCATCGGCATTTCGATACCGCCGTATGTGTCGGCAATCCTCCTCCAACTGTTGTTCGCGGTGTACTGGAGTCGTTGGTTCGGTTCCACGTTGTTTCCTACCTCTGGCGTATATCCGCCGGGACACACGGGATTCGATCTCTGGTTGATGCTGAAACACATGGTGTTGCCGGTCTCAGTGGTGGCAATCCAGATCATCGCCGTCTACGCGAGATACATGCGCTCATCATTGTTGGACGTGTTGAGCAGTGAATACATGCGAACCGCTCGTTCGAAGGGCATCAGCGAACGTCGAGTTCTTTTCAAGCACGGATTGCGCAACGCTCTCATTCCGGTGGTGACGATCGCAGCTCTGGACGTGGGTTCAATCGTGGGCGGACTGATCATTACGGAGAACATCTTCAGCTATCCGGGAATGGGGAAGTATTTCTTGAGCTCTTTCGGTGAAGGAGATTTTCCGCTCCTGATGCCGTGGATGGTGATCATCGTTGCGTCGGTGTTGCTCTTCAATTTGCTGGCTGACGTATCGTACGCATGGCTTGATCCGAGGATTCGTCTTGAATAACGGATCGAACGCACCAGTCGCAACCAGTGACGTTGTGTTGCCGACCGTGTCGCCTCGTCGTATGGCCTTCGACCGCTTCGTGAGCCACAAAGCCGCAGTCGTCAGTGTGTTCATACTTGCGGTGCTCGTGGCATTCGTCGCCCTATCACCCTTGACGGCACGTTATGGGGTGAATGAGGCAGTGCAGGCTCCTCCCAACTACTTCCTGTCTCCACGTGCCAATGCATGGTTGGGGACGGACGACATTGGTCGTGATCTCTACAGTCGTTTGATTTACGGCGTGCGAGTCTCGCTCATCATCGGTCTGTTCTCTGCGATCATTTCCGTTGCAATTGGCTGTTTGATTGGATCAGTTGCGGGATTCCGCGGAGGAAGGTTCGACGATGTCGTGATGCGAGTCACCGACTTGTTCCTCGCATTTCCATTCCTCGTGACCTTGTTGGTGATGAGGAGCATGTTGGGTGCAATTTCATGGTTGACTCCGGTAATTGGCGAGTTGTCCTCGGTTCGATTCATCATCGTGTTGTTCGCCATTTTCGGATGGATGGGTGTCGCCCGCATCGTGCGTGGCCAGGTTCTTGCTCTCAAGGAGCGTGAGTTCATCGAGGCAGCACGCGCCGTAGGCGCCTCCCGTTGGTACATCGTGCGACGGCATTTGCTACCGAACTCCATCGGGCCGATCATGGTTGCCCTGACGTTCTCCGTGGTGTCGGCGATCATCGGAGAATCGACCCTGGCCTTTTTCGGCTACGGACCACAGGCCGGCGACGGAGCCACATCCCTTGGAATTCTGGTTGGTCAGGCAAAGGGTGCGGTCAACACCGGATTTTGGTGGTTGGCACTTTTTCCATGCCTCACGTTGGTGACCATTGCATTGACGATCAATTTCATCGGAGATGCCTTGCGTGACGCCACCGATCCGCGCATGCAGAAGGACGGATGATGTCCACGCCAGTTCTTCAGATCAGGGATCTCAAAGTGACGTTCGCAACTCCACTCGGACCGTTGGTGGCGGTTCGAGGCATCGATCTCGACGTCAATGCCGGGGAAATGACGGCCGTGGTCGGAGAGTCGGGTTCCGGAAAGTCGGTCAGTTTTCTCGCGGCCATGGGATTGCTTCCCAAGACCGCAACTGTCGAGGGTTCTGTGATGTTGGACGGGCACCAACTGGTTGGCGCAAGTTCCAAGCTGATGCGATCGGTGCGCGGCCGTCTGATGTCGATGATCTTCCAGGACCCGCTTTCTGCGTTGAATCCAGTTCATCGAATCGGAGCCCAAATTTCCGAGATGCTTCGAGCCCATCAATCGATGAGCGAGCGGGCGGCCCGAGTTCGAGCAGTGGAACTGTTGGAGATCGTCGGCATCCCTCAGCCGGGGGATAGGGCAATGCAGTACCCCCACGAATTCTCCGGTGGTATGCGCCAACGAGTCGTGATTGCAATGGCCATTGCGAACAGTCCGAAGGTGCTCGTGGCCGACGAACCAACTACCGCCCTTGATGTCACGGTTCAGGCACAAATTCTCGAAGTGATACAGAAGGTCCAGGCCCAGTTTGGTACTGCGGTCGTACTGATTACGCATGATCTCGGAGTGGTCGCGCGCGTATGTGAACGCGTCAACGTGATGTATGCCGGTCGTGTGGTGGAGCGAGCGGGCATCAACGACATCTTTGACTCGCCAACGCACCCGTATACGCGCGGCCTTCTCGCATCGTTGCCGCAAACGGGATTGGATCGTCTCGTTCCCATTGCAGGTTTTCCGCCCAACATGTTGAAACCACCTTCGGGTTGCGCGTTTCGCACCCGATGCTCACATGCCGTGGAGGCGTGCGGTACGAGGTTGCCGGAACTCCAGCCGCTCGGCAATTCCATGACGGCGTGTATACGCGCTGCCGAGATGAAGGTGGGGTCATGAACGATCCGTTGCTTCGAGTGCATGGCTTGGTGAAGGAATTCCATGTGCGGGCAACGCGTGGAATGGGACGCAAGAAGCGAGTGGTGCAGGCCGTGAGCGATGTGTCGTTCGAGGTGGCGCGGGGTGAAACCCTGGGTTTGGTGGGTGAGAGTGGTTCGGGCAAGACGACGGTGGGTCGGTGTGTGCTTCGATTGCTCGAACCCACAGCCGGACGAGTGTTCTTCGAGGATGTGGATCTCTCGACGCTGACATTCGAGGAAATGCGTGAAGTTCGTCGACGTATGCAAATCGTCTTCCAGGATCCTTATGCGTCGCTTGATCCGAAAATGACCGTCGGAGCCTCGATAGCGGAGCCCCTCGTGGTGCAAGGAATCCAAGGCGACCATCAAGAGAAGGTGGTGAACTTGCTCGAACTCGTGGGTTTGTCGGCCGATCATGCAAAGCGCTTCCCACACGAGTTTTCGGGCGGTCAACGGCAACGGATAGGTGTTGCTCGAGCACTGGCACTGGATCCAGCGCTCATCATCCTGGACGAACCGGTGTCAGCCCTCGACGTCAGCATCCAAGCCGGCGTCGTCAACCTTTTCGACGACCTTCAGCAACGACTCGGCATGTCGTACGTGTTCATCGCCCACGACCTCTCCGTGGTTCGGCATATCGCGGACCGCGTTGCGGTGATGTACCTCGGAAAGATCATGGAGATCGGACCAGCGGAACAGGTGTATGAACATCCGACCCATCCGTACACGAAGGCGTTGTTGTCGGCCGTCCCATTGCCGAACCCGCGAGTTGAGCGGGGCCGTCACCGCATCATGTTGGAAGGCGATGTTCCGTCCCCGGTGAATCCGCCGTCGGGCTGTCGTTTCCGAACACGTTGCTGGAAAGCCACCGAGTTGTGTGCCATGCAAGAGCCCGTGCTGCAGGTTCGTCAAGGCGGGCAGTTTTCGGCTTGCCATCACCCGGAAGAGTGAAGCTCGGGCCTCGGTAGGCTGGAATCATGCGTTCGGTCATCACGGTCGTCACCGTCGTCGTCAATGTCCTGTCCATGATTGGTTTGATCGTGGGCGTGTTGTTGCATAGTGGTCGCGGCGGTGGGCTTTCGGACATGTTCGGCGGCGGCGGGGCTGCCGCCCTCGGTTCTGCTGCAGCCGAGCGAAATCTGAATCGGATCACGTCCGTGTTGGCCTTGGTGTGGATTCTCACCGTGACGGCATTGGGAATTCTGCTGTCTGCGTGAACGCAGGCTGACATGTGGGCAAAGTCCCCGATAGTTTGAAGGCTCCACGACACGTCGAAGTGGCGAAATTGGCAGACGCACCAGCTTGAGGGGCTGGCGCTCGAAAGGGCGTGGGGGTTCAAGTCCCCCCTTCGACACCAGGTGACGCATGTATGCGTCGCACGAATGCGAGAATGAGACGATGAGACGCACCAAGGTGATCGCCACGGTCGGTCCTGCATCGCTGGCGCCCGACGTCATCGGAGCTCTCGTCGACGCCGGCGCGGATGTTTTGCGCCTCAATTGTTCGCACGTCGACACTGCAGGGTTGCTCGAGCGCATTCGTCTCGTGCGCGCCGTTCGACCCGAGGTTGCCATCCTCGTCGATATTCAGGGACCGAAGCTTCGCTATGGCGGCGAGCCCCGGGAGCTTCACGACGGCGAAAGGGTCTCGTTCACGTTTGCGGAACTGGGATTGCCGGAGTCTCGAACGACGGGAGATGGGGGACTCAGATCGGGTCAACGGATTTTGCTGCACGACGGTCGACTTGAAACGGTCATCGAAGACATTTCCGGGGGCTGGCCGGATGGCACCATCAATGTTCGGGTACTGCACGGTGGCTTGCTGCAAAAGAGCAAGGGTGTCAATCTTCCCGACACGGAGGTGTCCGGAAGCGTTCTTTCGGCGAAGGATCGTGCAGATCTCGAAGTTGCGCAGCGGGAGAACGTCGACTACGTCGCAGTATCTTTCGTGCAACGACCGAGCGACATCGAAGAAGTTCGGGCAATTCTGGGGCCCACGGCACATATCATTGCCAAGATCGAGCGTCCACAGGCCCTGGAACGAATCGATGAGATTTGTCGTGCAAGCAATGGCGTGATGGCTGCACGTGGCGATCTCGGAGTGGAATTGCCGTTCCAGGTGGTTCCTGCGGCCCAGCACAAGATTGCCAGAACGGCCCTGCGTAACGGGGTCATTGCAATCTGCGCCACCGAGATGTTGGAATCGATGACTACCTCGTCCCGAGCCACACGTGCAGAGGTAGCCGACGTCACGGGAGCCGTTCGAGACGGATTCGATGCCGTCATGCTGTCTGGGGAGACTGCCGTAGGAGTCGACCCGGTGCGGGCGGTGGAAGTGATGTGCGCGATTTGCGAAGCTGCCGAGCGGGACGTCCATTTGCCGCCGATTTTTGCCGACGCCAATCCGTCGACGGCAGCCGTCACGGCGGCGGCGAGTTCCCTTGCTCGACGTGTCGGTGCGGACTCTCTGCTGTCGCTCACGTACACGGGACATTCGGCGCGACTCCTGGCTGCATGTCGGCCCGGTTCCGCAATCATCGCAGCAACACCGAGCGCGGAGACAGCGCGAAAGCTACGTCTGCTGTGGGGAGTCCATGCCGTGGTTGCCGAACGCGATGCAGACGTCGAAGTGGCCATCGGTGCAGGTTTGGCTGCGGCTCGCGATGCTGGCATGGTTCGTCGCGGCGACAAGGTGGTGGTGTGCGCGTCGCGTCTCAGTCTCCGGTCCGATGCCGACACCATCTGGCTGCACATCGAGCCCTAGTCTGCGGTCATGAACGAGCCCCATGAAAGCCGCGCGGAGCGAGCCGAGTTTCGATCCTTCCAAGATTCCACAAAGGATGACTGGTCGCTCATCATGCGGCACATCGGTGCAACACAAGACCGGGTAGCCGACAATGCACTCCATCTCCTTCGCACTCTCTCGAGCGATCATGGCGGGTTTCCGGTCACGCGACTCGAGCACTCGCTGCAAACGGCAACGCGGGCGGAGGAGGACGGGCGTGACGAGGAGTACGTGATGTGTGCGCTCCTCCACGACATCGGCGACACCTTGGCGCCGTTCAATCATCCGTACATCGCATCAACCATGGTCAAACCCATCGTGAGTGAAGCCAACCATTTCATGGTTGCCCAACATGGAATATTCCAGGGCTATTACTTCTGGCACCACATCGGCTTGGATCGCAACGCTCGCGATGCGTTCCGTGGCTCGCCCTATTACGAGTACACCGAAGAGTTCTGTGCCAAGTACGACTCTCCGGCGTTCGATCCCGATTATGTGAGTGCCCCAATCGAACACTTCGAGCCGATGTTGCGCCGGTTGTTTGCAGACAGGTCGAATTCGCGCTGATGCCGAACTGGCGAAACTGGGCTGGAAGCGTGCGGGTTTCGCCTCGTCGGCTGGTGAGACCGAGCAGTATCGCGGAGATTCAGGACATCGTTCGAAGGTTGCCGACGGGTGGGCGCGTGCGAATGACGGGCAGCGGACACAGTTTTACGCCGATTGCAATCACCAACGATGTGTTGATGCAACCGAGCGATTTCGGCGAAGGCATCGGCGTCGACAGCCGTCGCGGCGTTGCCAGGCTTCCGGCGGGCATGACCCTGAGTGATGCAAACATCCATCTGGCAGCTGCCGGATTCGCACTGACCAACATGGGCGACATCACCGCCCAAACGATTGCTGGTTCGATCTCCACGTCGACCCACGGCACGGGTCTGGCTTTCACCGGTCTCGCCGGTCAGGTAGAAGGTTTTGGACTGGTGTGTGCCGATGGCAGTCACCTCGACTGCTCAAGTTCTGAGAATTCCGATGTGTGGAGGCTGGGACGAGTTGGTTTGGGGGCACTGGGAATCCTCACCTATGTCGATATGAAGGTCGTTCCCGCGTTTCGATTGCATGCCGTGGAGGAACCGCGACGATTGGCTGATGTTCTGGAGAACTTCGACCGAATCGTTGGCAGCGTCGATCACTTCGAGTTTTATTGGATTCCACATACGAAGTGGACCTTGACAAAGACCAATCTGCGCACGCAAGAGCCCCCAAGATCACGATCGAGGTCGGGAAAGTGGTGGACGAAGACCGTCATGGAAAACTACGCGTTCGGCGCGGTGTGCGCTGCAGGGCGAATGGCGCCAAGTCTGATTCCGCGACTGGCTACGGCGTTGCCATCTTCCGGTCGTCAGGAATTCATCGAGTCGAGCCATGAGGTCTTTGCCACACGACGATTGGTGAGGTTCCACGAGATGGAGTATTCGATACCTCGGAGACACTTGGTGGAGGTTCTACGACTCATCGTCGAAGCAGTGGAGCGCTCAAACCTGAAGATCAGTTTTCCCGTCGAGGTGAGAGTGACAGGCCCCGATGACGTGCCGTTGTCCACTTCCTTCGGCCGGGAATCGGCCTACATCGCCGTGCACATGTACCGGGGAATGCCGTACGAGCGATACTTCCGAATGGTGGAGGAAATATTGTTGACATTCGAGGGGCGTCCGCACTGGGGAAAGATACACTTTCAAAGTGCCAATACGCTGCGTTCTCGGTACCCGCAATTCGAGGATTTCTGCGGCCTTCGATCGCGACTCGATCCCCGCGGTGTGTTTCTCAACGAATACGTGGAGCGGGTGCTTGGAATCTGATCGTTGTGCAATGTTGAACGTAGCCGCATTCTGAGCACGTTCACTTCACTCGGAATTGCCGAGAAGTTGGTTGCCGGCATGGCTCATCGGGGAATCACCGAGCCCACCGCCATCCAGACCATGACCATTCCGGATGGGTTGGCTGGCAAGGACGTGTGCGGAAAGGCACCGACGGGTTCGGGAAAAACCATTGCATTCGGTCTGGTGCTGGTTTCCAAGCTCCAGCGCGCGAAGCCGGCAGCACCAACCGGATTGGTGCTCGTCCCTACACGCGAGCTTGCATCTCAGGTGTGTGCAGAAATCGATCTGCTCGATTCCAATCGCAACTTGCGCACCACTGCAGTGTTCGGTGGGGCCGGCTATGGACCGCAACTGCGGCGAATCGGCTCGGCGAGCGTCGTGGTGGCAACGCCAGGCCGTTTGGAGGATCTCATCAGCCGAAGGGACATCGATCTTCGCTCCGTGAAAATTGCTGTGCTCGACGAAGCAGATCGTATGGCTGACATGGGCTTTCTGCCTGCGGTGAAGAAGATTCTCGATCGTTTGCCGGTGTCGAGGCAAGTCTTGTTGTTCTCGGCCACGTTGGATGGGGCAGTGTCCGAGTTGATCAGTCGCTACCAAAAGAATCCGGTGCGTCACGATGCCACCTCGCCGGAATCGGAGCCAGACATCGAACATGTCTTCGAACTGATTCCGAAGGACAAGCGCCTGAGGCGTATCGCAGAGCTATTGGACGAGCATTCTCAGATCATCGTGTTCTGCCGCACAAAGCATGGTTCCGATCGGGTGGCCCGCCAATTGGAGGCCGATGATGCCCGCTGCGCGGTCATCCACGGCAATCGAAGCCAGGCACAACGGGAGCGCGCACTGGAGGATTTTCGTCGGGGTGATGCGCGTATTCTCGTGGCGACCGACGTTGCAGCTCGAGGAATTCATATCGACGACGTTCCTTGCGTCGTGCACTGGGACCCGCCGGATGATCCCAAGGATTACGTTCATCGCTCGGGTCGAACCGGTCGTGCCGGTGCCCGGGGTGTAGTGGTGTCGCTCGTCGACCCTTCGCAACGTCGTTCGGTGGTTCGTGACATGCGCAGCATCGGTATCGACGTGCAGTTCGTCGACGGTAAACCGCCGGCACGTGTACGACCCGGTGAACTTGGCTGGTTGGCTCCTCGGCCACGCGCGATGGATTCAGCTTCGGCCTAGCCGAACACGATGTCCTGCGGGCGCACGGGTACGCGGCTGAGGTCCTTGCCCGTCGCGTCGCGAATCGCAGCAACGATTGCTGGTGTCACCGAGATGCATGGAGGTTCGCCAATTCCCTTGGCCCCGAGTGGAGCTTGAGGCTCCGGCTCTTCGATCATGCTGACCAGCACATCGGGCGCATCCAGTGCAGTTGGCAAGAGATAATCGGTGAACGATGGATTGCGCATCTTGCCGTCCACGAGCACGATCTCTTCCATCACCGCCAACCCCAAACCTTGCGCGATACCGCCCTCGACCTGCCCGAGAGCTGCCAGCGGGTTCAATACCCGGCCGACGTCTTGTGCGGTGGCCACCTGTACCACTTTGACGAGTCCCAGGTCGACATCGACGTCGACCACGGCACGATGGGCCACGAAGGCAAAGGCAACATGGCAGTTGCCTTGACCATTCTCATCCAATTCCTCGGTGGCCCGATGGTGGTGCTCGAAGGTCTCGTCAAACACGAGGTCTCGACTTGCCTCGGCGACACTGAACCGCAGTGATCCCATGCTGTCCACCACATCGGTACCTTCGATGACCAACCGAAGGGGATCCAGCCCGTGGCGTTGAGCGACGTGCTCGAACAGTCGTTCACGTACGACGCGACACGCTCCGTCAACTGCACCACCGCTCATCCATGTTTGTCGTGACGCCGACGTGCTTCCTGCACTCCCGATTGCGGTGGAGATGGGTTCCAGGAGAACCGTGTCGACGCCGAGCACCGATCGGGCGATTTGTTGGGCCAAGACAACGAAGCCTTGACCAACTTCGGCAGTTGCGAACTGCAAGGTAACGATGCCATTGGAGAGCCGACAGCGTGCCGTTGCGTAGTCGTCGAATCCTTCGCTGTACATGAGGTTCTTGATGGACACGCCCCATCCGACACCGCGCTTGACGTTGGAACGCCGTGCGGTGAGGCCCGATCCGCCGGGCAACTGGAGCACGTCAGGCTCCTCGGGGAGGAGGGGTGGCAAGGGGAGCGCTGCGGTCTCACGAATGCAGCGTTCAACCGGTGCAACGCTGTCCATCGTCTGACCAGTGATGAGTTTGTCGCCGGTTCGCATTGCATTCTTCAATCGAATGTCGACTGGATCCATTCCACAGGCAACGGCAAGTTTGTCCATCTGTGACTCGTGGGCAAAACACGCTTGCACCACCCCGAACCCTCGCATCGCACCACAAGGCGGATTGTTCGATCGCACTGCGTAACCATCGACGGTGGCGATGTCGCACTTGTACGGACCTTGCATGTGCGTGACGGCATTGATCAGAACCGCCGACGAGGTTGACGCATATGCGCCGCCGTCGAGTACCACGCGGGCCTCGACCCGACGCAACGTTCCGTCACGGTCGGCATGGTGTCGCATGAAGATGTGGGCGGGGTGGCGGTGGATGTGTCCGAAGAATGATTCCTCACGCCCATATTGCATCTTGATGGGTCTGCCGGTTTTGAGGGCCAGGAGACAACAGTGAACTTGCAGGCTGATGTCCTCTCGACCACCGAATGCACCTCCCACTCCACCCAGTGTCAGACGAACCTTGTCGAGGGGCAAGTTGAGGCAGGCTGCAATCTGCTTCTGGTCTTCGTGCAACCACTGAGTTGCCACGAACAGTTCGATACCTCCGTTGTCGTCGTCAGGTAAGGCGAGTGCCGCTTCCAGACCGAGAAACGCCTGGTCTTGCATGCCGATTTCATAGGTTCCTTCCACGACGACATCACCGATGAAGGTTTGGTCACCGCGTACCACCCGCTGGCGTCGGATGACGTTGCCGTCGGGATGAATCGTCGGATGTGAACCAGCGATGGCCGCTTCGGCGTCCACGAGTGGGGCGAGCACTTCGTACTCGACTCGTATGGCGTCGAGGGCGCGGCGTGCTGTCTCAGGATGATCGGCGGCTACTGCCGCTACGGGTTCGCCAGCGTAACGAACGACGTCGCGCGCGAAGACTGGCTGGTCGCTGGTGATGAGTCCGTACGTGAGTTGACCCGGAACGTCGTCGGCAGTGATCACCGCACTGACGCCGTTGATCGCGAGTGCCCGGGAGACGTCGATCGAACGAATCTTGGCGTGTGGATGCGGACTGCGCAAGGTCGCTCCCCACAGCATGTTGTCAGCCCAGGCATCGGAGGAGAACGCAAAACGCCCCTGCACCTTGGGAATACCATCGGGGCGAAGTGCCGACACACCGAGGACGCCTCGCGACGAGACGACCCCATTGACGTCACTACGGGTCGAGGTCGGTGAGCTGGAAGGGGTCATTGAGCCCCCTGTTGTCGCGTGTCTCGAGCCTGGCGAACAGCCTCGAAGATACGCCCGTAGCCGGTACAACGGCAGATGTTCCCACTGATTGCTTCGCGAATCTCCAATTCCGATGGCGACGAGTTTCTCTCGAGGAGTGCATGTACTGCGACAATCAAACCGGGCGTGCAGAATCCGCATTGCACGCCGCCGGCATCGACGAACGATCTCTGTACGTCGGTGGGTTCACCGTCAGTCGACAATCCTTCCACGGTGACGATATCCGCGTCGACCGCGGTGGCGGCCATGACGAGGCATGCGCACACCGCTTCACCATCCATCACGACCGTGCACGAACCACATTCTCCTTGTTCGCAGGCCCCCTTTGTTCCCGGCAGGCCCAAACGTTCGCGCAGTACGTAGAGCAGACTTTCGCCAACCCATGCATCCTGAACTTGATGACGCATGCCGTTGACCGTAAGGGCGTAGAACTCGTTGCCTTGATCTTGCGATGATGTCATGACGCGCGGTTTCCGATCGTGTTCGGAGTGGCGGCTCGAAGGAGAAGTCGTTCGGCCAGGACCGACACTGCATGACGACGATATGCGGCAGTCGAACGATGATCGTCGATGGGGGTGCACTCCGTTGCTGCGCGTTCACCGAACTCGCGTGCAAGACGACCAGAAACATCGATGGCGCCGACGAGTTCTACGTTCTCGGCCAACCATGCTTCGGCGTTTCGAGCACGCACGATGGTGGGTGCTACCGCACCAAAGGCAACGCGGACACTGCCTCGTTCCGAATCGTGCACCAGACAGGCAGAGGCAACGGAGATCACCATCGCATTGCGCGTACCAACTTTTGCATAGCCCTGGAAACCACGTGTCAGCACCATGGAGATGCCTGTAATGAGTTCGTCGGCTGCACTGGCATTGCGTTTGACTCCCACCATGAAGTCATGAATCGACATTTGTCGTGATCCGTCGGCGTTCCGCAGGTGAACCATTGCGTCGTATGCACTCAACACCGGAAGTCCATCTCCGGCTGGTGAACAGGTGCCGAGGTTCCCACCGAGAGATCCGACCGCACGAATTTGAGGCGAGCCAACGGTCCGGGCAGCTTCGGCAAGCGCTGGAAGGAGATTGCACAACGGACTCCGTTCCAGTTCGGCGTAGGGAACGCCAGCCCCGAGGTGCAGTGTGTGCGATTCTTCATCGACGTACCACCGTCGGAGCTCGGAAACCTGTCGCAATGCGATGACATCGCCCGCTCCCGCACGATTCAGATTGATCTCCACCATGACGTCCGTCCCACCCTGTAACAGTCGTGCCTGGGGTAGGCGACGCAATGCGTCAACGACTTCGTCGATGGATGTGGCATTGACGACGGTCATATCTGTGGCGACCAACCGGAGAATGCATCGATCATCGCCTTGACGTCGCCGAGTGGGTACAGAATGGGGCAAGTTGCGCCATTTCGCATGTAGTGCGTCACCTGCTCGCGCGCATCTTGAGGAGTGCCGCTTGCAGTGAGCATCTGCACGATTTCGTCCGGAACGTACTTGGATGCGGCCAACACCTGCTCGTGAGTTGCCGGCCAGGTGAGAACGCTGCCTACCTTGTCGAGAATGGACTGGGGCACCCCGGAGGCCTTCATGATGTGCGGCTGTTGCCCGAGATACTGGGTCACCATCATCCTGGCCATGTCGAGTGCCGTGGCTCGGTCCTCGTGGACGCTGCACACCACCAGTTGTGGTCTGTCGATCGAGGCCAAGGAGCGCCCAGCTTTGTCGGCGCCTCGCTGCAAGGCTTCGACTGCTTGGGCGTTGTACTCGGGGGAGACGAGATAGTTGAGCACCACACCGTCGGCTATCTCGCCCGTGAGCTCCATCATCTGCATTCCAGTGGCACCGATGTAAATGGGTACGTCCTTTTTGCGGCGTTCTTGATACACGTAATCAAGTTCGACTCCATCGAGATGCACGAACTCACCATGCATGGTGACGTTTTCATTGTTGAGGAGGGCTCGGACGGCGGTGACGATTTCTCGCATGGCTCGTAGTGGTTTGGTCCGCGTGATTCCGACCTTCGCTGCCAACGGATCCCACCAGGCACCGATTCCGAGCAGAACCCGACCTGGTGCGAGATCGTCGAGGGTGCTGAACGTGGCTGCCAACCGTGCGGGATTGCGACTCCAACAATCCACGACTCCCGAACCGACCTTGAGTTTGGTGGTGACGGAAGCGAATGCAGCCATTGGAACCGTTGCTTCACGAACCAAACGGCTCTCGGCCTGCCACACTGCTTCGAAACCCTTGGCTTCGGCGTACCTCGCGAATTCCATACCTTCGCTAATGCGATGAGCATCCTGAAGGTAGAGCGCAACGCGGCCTGTCGTGGTCATGAATTCTCCATTCGTTGGTGTAATTGCCTGGCTGCGGTTGCGGCTTTGTGTCGAATCTCGTCCTCGTCAACCAACACCGTGGTGCCGTTGTCCACCACCGTTCGAAGTGAATCCGTGGTTTCGTCGTGCACGTCGACTCGTTCCACGCGCATGCCTGTGGTGAAGACCGCATGCCATGGATTCGTCGCATCTGGATAACGCCATGTCACGCGGTCGGAGAGGGAAGCGGGATACATCGCTCGGGCGTTGTCCATCCAGCCTTGTACGACGTTGGGGGAAGAGGAATTGTCGAATTCGCGAAGACGCACATATGCGAGACGGAGTTCTTCCATCATGTCGGAGCCGATCCCGTCCGAACCCAGCACCACGGTGTTGTTACGTTGCGTTGGTTTGGCGTATCCGACCCCGTTGTTCATGTTGGAGCGAGGGTTGTGGGCAATGACCCCTGGCAAATCTCGATCGAGATGCACGGTGTGGACGAGAAGCCAATCAGCTGCAGCGTACGGAGCGAGCCGGGCACCGGCTGCAACGTCGTCCATGGCCTCTGCAACGTGGACGTGAACGCCCACGTTGTGAGTGGCTGCGAGTTCGGCTGCAGCCCTGATGGTTTCGTCGCTGCACGTAAAGGCCGCATGAAGCCCGACCATGGCATCGTTGCCGGCACGAAGGTGACGATCGCATTCCTCCAACCCGCGAGTTGCCCCTTTGGTCATCGCGGAAAGCGGTGACACCTTCGCCTGCAGTGATCCGTCGTCGGCCCATCGATCCGTTATGCCGTAACAGGTTCGAACCCGCACGCCAACCTCGCTGCATGCTCGGGCTATTGCATCGAGAGATCCCTCGATGGCATTTGGGGATTCATGATGATCGATGATGCAGGTGGTCCCGGCAAGCACGGCTTCGAGTGCACCGAGTTTTGCCGACCAGTAGATGCTTTCGAGTGTGTGGGCCGCGTCGAGACGCCACCATACGAGTTCCAACATGTCGGAAAAGCTCTTGGGTCGGCGTAACGGAGCAGGCATACCGCGAGCGAGGGACGAATACAGGTGATGATGGGCATTCACCATCCCCGGCGTCATACTGGTGGTGTCGCTCGCTGGAACGTTCACTCTTCGTCACTTCCCGCCCGGCGCATCGGTAGACGGTTGCGCCACGTTCCATCCAATTCGTGGAGAGCGGCGGCAACGGCCCCGGCTGTGGGAACCAATCCGATTTCACCGACACCTTTGATGCCATACGGTGCTCGCGGTTGGGGTCGTTCCACCAGGATCACTTCCATCTTGGGTACGTCCTTGGCTCGGAGAATGCCGAGACTGCGCAGCGTCATGTTGGTGGGGAAGCCCGATGTCGGGTCACTGGGAAAATCTTCGGTGAGTGCGTAACCAAGCCCCATGTGAATGCTGCCTTCGATCTGACCCTCGCACAGCGTGGGATTCATGGCACGACCAACGTCGTGTGCTGCCACCACCCGGTCAACTTTTCCAGTCTCGCGATTCATGATGACGAGTTGTGCGGCATATCCGAACGTCGAGTGAATGATCGGATTCGTCACGCCAGGGTCGCCCAGCTTGGTCGTCCAGTCCACTCGGTATTCACCGACGTGATCGACACCACGCGCAAGACCAGCGCTGAGTGCCGCAACGCATGCAGCCTGTACGGCACCTGCACCCATCAGGGTTCCTCGAGAACCAGTGGTTTGGCCCAAGCCCAATTCTCGAGTGGTGTCGACGATGACGCGAACTTTCGCCGGGTCGATCGAGATATGTGATCCGAGTTCCTCGATGAGTACCTGGAGTGCGATCGTGTTGATGCCCTGACCCATCTCGGTCCAGCCGTGCCGAACTTCGATGGAGCCGTCATCCTCGAGTCGCACGACAGCCCGCGTTATTTCCTTGAAGCCATTGCCAAGTCCGCTGTTCTTGAGTCCCAGACCAAGTCCAAGTGGCAGACCTTCGGTACGAGCTGCGTCGTAGTGCGGCTTGATTGCATCGAGGCAGGCAGCTGCACCTGCACATCCTTCGTCCATGGTTTGTCCCGGACCCCATACCATGCCGGGTTGAATCACGTTTCGATGACGAATTTCCCATCCGCTGATGCCGACGCGTGAAGCGAGCCGATCGAGCATGCCTTCCATGGCGAACTGGGCCTGATTCGCGCCGAACCCGCGGAAGGCTCCACCAACGGGATTGTTCGTACGAACGGCGATTGCTTCGACATCGATCGCCGGCACGTGATACGGGCCACTGGCGTGGCCGGCCATACGTTCGAGAACCTTCATCCCGACGCTGGCGTACGCTCCAGAGTCGCCCACGGCACGCACCCGAAGTGCGGTGAGCATGCCGTGGTCGTCGCATCCCATTTCGTAATGCATACGAATGGGGTGCCGTTTGGCATGCATGAGAAAACTCTCCTCACGCGACAAGACGCACTTCACCGGGGCATCGATGAGCCATGCCGCAAGGGCGGTATGCGCCTGGTTGGACATGTCCTCTTTACCACCGAATGCTCCACCATTGGTGACGAGTTCCACGGTGACCTGCGAGTTGTCGATTCCCAGAACGCGGGCGATGTCGTTTCGATCGTCCCAGATGCCTTGTCCACCGGAATACACCTTCACGCGCCGAGAGGAATCGACGGAAGGAATCGCCAAGGTTGCTTCGGGCTCCAAGAATGCGTGTTCGATTCGCTGGGTGTGGAAGGTTTCCGAGATGACGTGACTGCTCGCCCCAAGGGCAGCATCGACATCGCCACGCTGGTAGGCGCTGGTACTCAGGACGTTGCCATCGGTCTGCCACACTGCTATCTCATTCGTTGCCAGTGCGACGTCCACGTCGGTGATCGGGGTGTGCACGTCATAGTCGACCTCTATCAGCGCAGCTGCCGAACGGGCCTGTTGTCTGGTGTCGGCCACCACGATTGCAAGTACGTCACCGGCGTACGAGGTTCGACCACCGATCGGAATCATGACCGGCCAATCCTTGTAAATGATTCCGACCATCAGTTCACCGGGGATGTCACTGGCGGTGTAGACCGCGCGGACACCGTCGACATGTCGTGCAGCGTCGGTTCGAATGGAGCGGATGGTCGCACGCGTGTGGGCCGTGAGATGCAGGGCGGCATGCAGCATGCCGGGTACTCGCATGTCATCGATGTAGCCACGATCTCCAAGCGCGAGTTCCTTTGCCTCGTACTTAGGTGTGCGAGTTCCGACACCGGCGACCGGGGGAATCGACGGAACATCGTTCTTTGCAACGCACTCGATTGCCTCGAGGATCTTTGCGTATCCGGTACAGCGACAAAGATGGGCCCCGAGATGGCGTGCCATGTCCTCGCGTTTGAGATCGACGCCCTTCTTGTCGATCTGTGCCTTGGCTCGAACCACGATTCCGGGAATGCAAAAACCACACTGCAGTCCGCCACAGGCAGCGAATGCCGAAGCGAATGCCTCACGTTCGCGTTCGGAAAAGCCTTCGAGCGTGACCACGGATTTGCCGGCGGTCTTTTCCAGGGAGGTTTGGCACGACACGACGGCTTTACCGTCGATGAGCACCGTGCAACAGCCGCATTGTCCGCTGGGCGAGCAACCGTCCTTGGGGGAGGTGATGTTGAGTTCTTCCCGTAATGCGGAAAGCAGGTGTGGATGCGATTGACGTACCGTCACCTGGGTGCCGTTGACGGTGAAGGCAGTCACCTTTACAGTTTGTCAAAGGCGTACGGCATGTGCAACGGATGCCCGAGCCGGGTCATCGTCGGGTGTGGGCTTACGTCAGGGGCGTTCCGTCGGCACGGAGACGGGGTCCACGTTGACTGGTGAGTCTCGGGTACACCTCGGGACGACGGTAGTAATCCATGTCAAAGAGCGTGTTTTGGTAGTTCTTGCACCATTCCAGGTCACAATCGGCGATGATCACTTCATCACCATTGCCCACCGTTTTGGCCAACACTTCGCCAGAGGGGGCGATGATGTGTGATTCGGCGAGGGAATCAACGCCTTCCTCGCAACCACCCTTGGCAACCCCCACCACGAAGGTGCCGTTCTGATACGCACCCGCTTGCATGACGAGGGCATTGTGGAACCCAGCCAACCGGTCCTGGCTTGGATCGGGGAGATAGTTCAACGGAGTGTTGTATCCGCACAGGATGAGTTCGACACCTTGAAGTCCCATCTCTCGGTAGGTTTCGGGCCATCGACGGTCGTTGCAGATCATCATGCCGACGCGACCACCGAATGCGGTCCACACCCCGAAACCGTCATTGCTTGGTTCGAAGTAGTAGCGCTCTGCGTGCTGGAACTTTCGCTGTGGTTCGTGAGCGGCATGACCTGGAATGTGAACCTTGCGATATCTGGCAACGATGGAGCCGTCTTTCTCCACGAGAATTTGGGTGTTGAAGCGTCGCCCATCCGGCGTGAGCTCTGCGTAGCCAAGTGAGAATCCAACCTTTCGTTCACGCGCAGCAAGGAACAAGGGAGAAGTAGTCGGAGACGGCATCTCTCGTTCGTAGTAGTGATCGGCTTGCGAGATGTCGTCCACGAACCATCGCGGGAAGAACGTGGTGAGTGCCAGTTCGGGGAACACCACCACATCGGCTCCACCATCTGCAGCTCGATGGAGGAGCGTGCAGAGGCGAGTGACGGTTACCTCCCGGCTATCAGTCCGCTGAATCGGTCCCATCTGGGCGGCAGCTACGCGCACCACTCGGGGTTCGCCACGAAGTTCACCCCGCATCAGAACGTCGTCTCCGCGAGTTTCAGCATGACATCGAGGAGGAGATTGGCACCAGCCACCAAATCATCTCGATCCGTATGTTCGTTGACGTTATGGCTCAAGCCTTTGTGACTCGGGACGAAGATCATCCCAGTGGGGCACATTCGAGACAACATTTGGGCGTCGTGGCCGGCTCCTGATGGCATCCGTTGGACGGAATTGCCGCGATCTTTGGCAAGCTCCTCAACCATCGACACGATCCTGTCATCGAAGACCACGGGCTCGAATCGCGCCAGGGAACGACGGGTGATCGTGACGTGCTCTTCATCGGCCAAACGCGAGCAAAATTCCTCGATTTCGCGTTCTGCCTTTTTCAAGAGATTCTCGTCAGTATTTCGAACATCGAGAGTGAGGGAGACCCGTGACGGCACCACGTTCGTCAGATTGGGATGCACGTCGATTTTCCCGACGGTGCACACCTGATTGCCCCCGAATCGTTGGGCGAGCTGCCTGAGAAAAACGGTGAGCGACGCAGCAGCAAATGCGGGATCCTTTCGCAGATGCATCGGAGTGGTTCCTGCATGATTGCTCTGACCATCGATGGTGACGTGTTGCCAAGAGATCCCTTGAACGCCCGTGACCGCTCCAATGCGGACCGAGTTCACCTCCAACAAGGGTCCTTGTTCGATGTGCAGTTCGACGAACGCGTGGGGTACGGCACCAGGGCACGGAGTGGGGCCGAGATACCCGATTCGTTTCAATTCGTCTCCGAGTCGAGCGCCATCAATTCCGATGACGTCGTGGGCATCCTCCACCGACATGCCTCCGGCGTAGACGAGGGACCCGAGCATGTCGGGGGCAAATCGTGCACCTTCTTCGTCGGTGAAGATTCCGACCGACAGCGGACGTGCCGGAGTGATTCCGTGACGCTGACACGTTTCGACGACTGCCAAACCTGCAAGAACGCCGTAGTTGCCGTCGTACAGACCACCGGTACGTACCGTGTCGATGTGCGAACCAGTCATCACGGCCGCACCTGAACCAACGTGCCAGGTTCCGATGACGTTGCCCACGGCATCGATGTTCACCTCCATGTCGAGTTCGCGCATCCACGACACCACGAGATCGCGACCATCTCGGTCGGCATCCGTGAGCGCCAGACGATTGCAGCCACCACCTGGAAGGCCTCCAACCTCGCCGAGTGACATGATCCGATCCATCAAGTGCGACGCGTCGATACAAATATGGTTTGCCGTCCGCACGAAGCCATTCTACGAATGGCAGTATTGTCACCTGATGACGACGCTGGGTGCCACGTGACCGGGATTCGGCGTGAGCGACTCTCTGCGTTGATGAAGCAGGAGACGGAACGATTCATCGATCTGCATCCGCGCTCCGCTCGCCATGCCGATTCCACCTCATCGCTCGTGGCAGGCGTGCCGATGCCATGGATGCGACGTTGGCCCGGGCCTTTCCCCCTCGTTTTGGACGAGGCCAAGGGAGCTCGATTCACCGACATTGACGGCATCGAATACGTCGACCTTTGCCTCGGTGACACCGGTGCAATGACGGGCCATGCGCATCCCGAAGTGGCGCAAGCGGTGCATGCGCAGTTGCAGCGTGGCGCGACGGTGATGCTGCCGACTGCGGATGCTGCTTGGGTGGGTGACGAACTTTCACGTCGTTTCGGATTGCCGAGGTGGCAATTTGCGCTCAGTGCAACCGACGCAAATCGGTTCGTTCTACGTTTCGCCAGGGCGATTACCGGAAAACCAAAGGTGTTGGTTCACGACTGGTGTTATCACGGAACCGTCGATGAAACGTTGGTGGTGGCGCTGGGAGATCGGACGATCAGTCGTCCTGGCGCCATCGGACCGCAGGTGAATCCATCCCTGACGACACGCGTGGTGCAATTCAATGACTTGGTCGGACTCGAGCAGGCAGCGGCACATGGCGACATCGCCTGCATGCTGATCGAGCCGGCACTCACCAACATCGGCATCGTATTGCCGGAGCCCGGATATCTGGAAGGCGTGCGCGAGATCACCCGCAAGCACGGAATTCTGCTCATCATCGATGAGACACACACCATCTGCGCAGGACCCGGTGGATGCACCGCTGCGTGGAATTTGGAGCCGGACATCCTTGTCATCGGTAAGACGATTGGCGGGGGAACACCGGTTGGTGCATACGGGTTCTCTGCCGAGATCGGTGCAAAGGTCGACGCGCTGCAACTCGACGACGGAATCGACGTGTCGGGAGTGGGCGGGACCCTCGCAGGGAACGCACTTTCCATGGCTGCGGTTCGTGCAACCCTCACCCATGCCCTCCTGCCGGATCAGTTCACCTACACCACCGGACTCGCCTCGAAATGGACGGAAGGGGTGCAGAACGCGTACGAGCAGCGCAGACTGCCGTGGAGCGTCCAACAACTTGGTTCTCGCGCTGAGTACTGGTTCTGCCCGCCACCGCGTACCGGTGCCGACGCCGCTGCGGCGGTCGACCATGAATTGGATGCATTCATGCATCTGTGGGCAATCAACCGGGGCGTGCTCTTGACGCCGTTCCACAACATGGCCTTGTTCTCACCATTTCATGTGCAAGCAGATGTCGACAGACACTCCGAGCAATTCGATGCCGCGCTCGATGCGCTCACTTCTGGTTGACGGATTCGTCGGCATGCCGATGATCGACATCGTGTGGGTATTGGCGGTGATGTTCTTTGCGTCGTTCGTGCAATCGATCGGCGGTTTTGGTTTTGCGCTATTGGCGGTGCCGTTGGCCGCGCTCATCGTCGATCTGGAGCTTGCCGTGATTGCCGTCAGTATCGGTTCTCTCTTCAACGTCATCATTCTGAGTCTTCGAACGCGTCGTGACGTGAACCGTGAGGTGGCGGTGCGCTTCAATGTGGCGGCGTTGTTGGGAATGCCGATCGGGGTGTACGTACTCGAAACGACGCCACAGCGTCCGCTCAAAGTCGCACTCGGAGCAGTGATCATCCTTGCAACCCTGGCATTGATCGAGGGAACCAAGCGGCTGCAGAATCTCGGTTCCTCTTGGCCGTCCCCAAAACGAGTGGTGGAGATCACCGCAGGATGGATTTCCGGTGTGTTGTCCACGGCAACCGGGACCAACGGTCCGCCGTTGGTGCTGGCACTCAACTTGCGACGGCTCCAACCAGACGTCTTCCGCGCGACGCTCGCCATCACGTTCGCAGTTTCTGGTGCAGTCAGCATGATGTTCTTCGTTGCATTCGGAATGGTCACCCGCCAAGCAGTGCTCCTCGCATCGGCTGCCGTCCCGCTGATTCTGGCTGGTCAAGCAATCGGACTACGGGTGCAACCACGGTTGTCCGAGAAACGATTCGATCGGTTGGTGTATGTGCTCCTGCTCGCGAGTGGTCTCTCGGTGGCGATGTCGGGGCTGCTCGGCTGACGGGGACGATCACGCACCAAACCAACCGAGCCACGCCTCCTTGGTCTTTGGCTTGAAGATCGCATTGGAGCGCCGGATGTTCGCCATGACACCGCTCGCTGCGGGGGAATATTGGTGTCCGGGAAATATCACGGTGTCATCGGGTAGTGAAGCAAGTGTCTGCAGACTGTCGTACATGTCATCGGGATTGCTGCCCGGGAGGTCGGTTCGGCCGCATCCATCGAGAAACAACGTGTCTCCCGATACCAAACGCCCGTCAACCATGAAGCATTGACTACCAGGCGTATGACCCGGCGTGTGCAAGAGCGTGACCGCTATGTGACCTGCACTGACAACGTCGCCCGGTTCGTGCGCAACGAGGCTCGATATACCGACACCCGTCACTTTGGTCACCCATTCCACCTCTGCTCGTTGAACGTGGATCGGTACCGAACATCTCTCCAGCAACGCTGCTATGCCGTCGATCCGAAATCCCATCATCGAGCCACCGACATGGTCGGGGTGGTAGTGCGTGGCCAGTACGCCGCCTACCGTCATGCCATCGAGCTCGACTTCATCGACAAGGGAATCGACATCGTAAGCAGGATCCACGAGCAGACATTCACCGGTTTCTCGATCTCCGATTGCGTACACAAAATTGACCATCTGTCGTGCGAGATCATTGTCTCGCGCGAAGTCCCGCCCCGAGAGAAACTGTCGAAAATACAGACGTGGTTCGCTCACTTCACTGAAACTAGTGGCAATTACCCTTGAGGCATGTCCCGAGCGGGTGATGTACCAGGCAAGACGTTGAGGTACGCAATCGTTGGTTCGGGAATGATGGGCAGGGAGCACATCCATGCACTCGCCGCGATTCCCGACTGCGAAGTGGTTGCAATTTGCGACCCTGATCCCGAGAGCTTGGAGCAAGGTTGCCGAGCCGTTGCGCGATCGTGGGATTCCAATCGAGGGCAACATGGCAGCAAATCCGAGATTGCTCGATTCGGGAAGGTGCATGAACTGGTTGCCGCAGGTGGCTTCGATGTCGCCGTGGTGGCCACACCGAACTACACCCACAGGTCGGTGGTTGAGCCGCTACTCAACGCTGGCGTACATCTCCTGATCGAAAAACCTTTGTGCACCACCGTCCAGGACTGCAAGGACCTCATATCGCTGGAGCGTCGGACGGCCGTGTCCCACAAAGTGGTGTGGGTTGGCTTGGAATACAGGTACATGGCACCAACCATGCGCCTACTCGAGCATGTCTCCAGCGGCGTACTCGGCCGTCTCCACATGTTGGCGATACGTGAGCACCGTTTTCCGTTCCTTCCCAAAGTGGGGGATTGGAATCGTTTCTCCAACAACACGGGTGGAACACTCGTGGAAAAATGTTGCCATTTCTTCGATCTCATGCGACTCGTTCTGCGTAGTGAGCCTTCCCGAGTCTTTGCATCCGGCGCACAGGATGTGAATCATCTCGACGAAACGTATGACGGTCGTGTGCCCGACATTCTGGACAATGCACTGGTGATCGTCGATTTCGAGAACGGGGCACGGGCGTCATTGGATTTGTGCATGTTCGCCGAGGCAACCAAGAACGAGCAGGAAATTTCCGTGGTGGGGAGTCTCGGAAAAGCAGAAGCACTGGTGACCGAGGGTCTCGTGCGACTTGGTTTGCGAGCAAACGGATGGTTCCAGTGCGACGAGGATCATGTGGGCCACGGAGCGGTCCCTTCTTCGGTACTCGAGCACGGCGCACACCATGGCTCGTCATGGCGCCAGCACCTGGCGATGCAGCATGCGATTCGTTCCGGAACAACGGCCACCGTGTCGACGCAGGACGGATTGATGTCGGTCGCCATGGGCGAGGCTGCCCATCGGAGTATCTCACTCGGGCGGGCGGTTCGGATGTCCGAGGTCCTCAGTTCGTAGATCGGCGAACAACGTCAGCCCTACAGCAATGAATCGAAAATCCGTCTACGGACTGGCGGTGAAACGCCGTGCGTCTCCTCGTGTTTGTCGAGGCTGTTGGAGAGTCGAATGAGTGAATTCACGCCGACAAACCGGAAGGGTTCAATTTCCCATTTGGGTGATCGGTGATTGATGAACGGGAGTTGGGAAACGGGCGTCCTTGTTTCGTGCCAAGCATCGACCAGCATTCGTGCAAAGAGATTGGTTGCAGCCACGCCATCACCCGCGTAGCCGCCAAGGCGTGCGAATCGTTCCCGTCGATCCAGTTCGACACTGGGTATCCAGTCCCTCGGCAGACCCAGCGGTCCACCCCAACGATGCGTAATCTTTGCGTGAGCGGCGGCGGGGAAGTGCCGGGCTATGGAAGCTGCAATGTTCAGATGCGTGTTGTCGTCGAGATCGAAACGATCCCGTACCCTCGATCCGAAGTGATACGGGGCACCACGGCCTCCGAATGCAATCCGGTTGTCGGCGGTGAGTTGGGCGTAGATGATCATGTTGCCGCCGTCGTTGAAGGTTGCGCGCTTTGTCCATCCGAGTTGGTTCACCACATCGACATCCAGCGGCTCGGTGGCAACCATCAACGAATACAGGGGAACCAGTCGGCGTCTGGTCCGACGCAAGACGTGCGAGTAGCCCTCGGTGGCTTGCACGACGAGGTTGGCGCGCAGATGTCCGTATTGATGTTCGACGG
>Ga0208231_1000017_pt1 | contig 57081 bp, 85 predicted proteins | sample LakMenEpi15Jun12_FD_150702 | JGI IMG/M metagenome (GOLD analysis project Ga0208231, IMG submission 150702) | Freshwater microbial communities from Lake Mendota, WI - 15JUN2012 deep hole epilimnion (SPAdes) | ecosystem: Environmental > Aquatic > Freshwater > Lentic | place: Lake Mendota, Madison...
GGGCGGGCAGCATCCATGCCACCCGCCCGCCGCAAATGTCCGTCAGTTGTCGTAGCGAATCACCGCGAACCAGCCACGCCGCAACGGCGACCACGCGACCGCTTTCTCAACAATGCGATACCTGCCGTAGAAGCAGCACGCACGCAACGCGGCATCGGGACTCGCCGTGCTGAACCCGATGCCTTCTCGTCGTCCACCGTTGCGACCGCAGTGCCGCAGGATGCCAGTGCGAGCCATCTGGTCAGCGTCGGCCTGAGCCGTGTTGATGATGACGGAGTTGGCATGGATGACGTAGCCGTCGGCCTGAGCCGTCGCAGCACCGCAGCAGATTGCAAGAGTCAGAAAGAAACTTCGCATAGGAATCCTTTCACAATGGAACCCAATCGCCGCTGTCCGACCGCCGGAACAGCTTCACGTCCACGAAACCTAACGAGCGTGTCAACCCCACGCAGTCGGGCGAGAAAACGGCGACCTCCTTCTTGGGGTTAAGCAGCCCGGCGGCAAGCAGACCGCTCGCCGCGAAGCGTTGCAAGCCGCGTCGGCGGTAGCGGTAGTGCGTGAACCCCTCCAGTGTTTGCATGTCCCGCCAGCGATGCGTTGCCGCCCATGCTGTCGGCAGCCCGCCGCAGAACACAACGGACACCGGCGTAGACGAGCCGTCTGCAAACTCGGCTTGCATTTCAGAGCCGTTGCGGCACAGACCGACTAGCTGTGTTCGCACGACCAGAGAGAAGTCGAAGACGTAGGCCACTCGGCATTTCATGCCGCAAATATCGCCGGGCCGTCAAGCGAGACGGGCCAGCAGCGAGCGGAGCGTGGCGGCAGTCTCGTCATCCGGCACATACGCAGTTCGCAGCCTCGCCTCGGCGCGATAGATCGCCTCCCGCTCTTCGTTGGTGAGTGTGGGCGAGCGGTAGAGAGGTTCCGCGTCGGCGGGTTCGATAGGCTGCAACCTATCAAATTGCCGCAGCCGCTCGATCTCCTGACACGCTTCCTCCATCAAATCGCTAGTGCCGGGGATGTGGACAAATCGCAACTTGCGAATGCGTTCAACGATGTCATTCATGCGTTCCACTTTCTGGAATCTGGAATCATTCCACCAACCCCGGCGTTTCGTGGATCAACGTGCGGATGTGCTCTAGGTGCTCTCGCGTTTCCGCTGACGGTGAGCCGTGCTTGCAGACGCCCCGACAGTATTGGTCAACGTCCCACAGCACCGCCTTCGCCTCGCTGCCCTGCCGGGCGGCGTCGAACTCAGCTTGCTCGTCGGGCAGGCGGAAACGGAGGATGGCATGGGGCATAGTTCACCTTAACGCCCGCATCTCGGCAAGGTGCTTCTCACGCAACTCTTTCTTCAGCCGCTCAAGCTCCGCTGGCGACGGGTCGCGTATGGACGGCGGGCGGTACTTCTGCCGTCGCCTCGGGAGGTTGTGCCGCACCCGTAGCTGCGAGACATAAAGGACCGGGCATCCAAGTGCGGACGCGATTTGTGCGTGCGTCCGCCCTTGGTGCCACATGGTTGTCAGCTTCTCAACGTCGTAGATGACCTCGCTCATGTCAGTCCTTGGAAAGAGGCATGATGACCGTGAAGGCGTCGTCGCAGCGAAGCAGCAACGCCGACTGTGCGTTCTCGGCGTCGATGTCCACCATCGCCGCCGCGTCGAGCGACTCCAGCCACTCGATTGCGTACTGCGGGTTGATTTCCAACTCGCACTTCTCGCCGATCTCGACAAGTTCGCACGACGCCGATGACTCGCCGTACTCGGACGAACGACCGGCCAGCTTCAGCCCCTTGTCGCTGAACGTCAGCCGCGTGCCTCGGCTGCTTTCGCTGGTGCAGATTGCTGCCATCTGGCAAGCGTGAAGCATCGCTGCGACGTTTGCCACCGACAGCGAGGAGTCCCGCTCCGGTACAACTTTCCGCCACGCCGGGAAGTCGCCCTCGACCAACCGGGCTTGCACCACCACGCCGTCGATGTTGGCGATGAGTTCGTTGCCCGCTGTCTCCAACTGGATGGCATCACGCCCGCCGCACAGCTTGCAGATGATGTCCACGGCCCGCCGCGGGACCAGCGTCCGTGAGGCGTCGAGGTCTTGATCCACCTCGCACTGCGACCAGCACATCCGCCGCCCGTCTGACGACACGAACGACAGCTTGCCGTACTCGCTGTCCTTCTCGTTTGCGAACTCGATCAGCACGCCGGTGTATGCCGGTCGCCCAGCCTTGGCGTCGGTGGCGAACTTGACGTTGCCCATCATCGTGACGAACTGGTCGGCGGGGAGCCGGGAGATGGGCCTGCCGATCCCTTCGTGAGCGTCTGGGAACTCCGTCACCGCCTCAGTGGGCAGCGACCACTTGCCGCCACCGCTCGCCACCTTGCACACCGAGCCGTCCACCGCCAGCGTCACTTCTGCCGAGTCGCTGCATGAGTTGAGGATTTGCAGCATCCTCGCGTGCGGCAACAGCACCGCCGGGCCGGTCGCGCCGGGGAGCGGGTACGTCACTCGGATTTCCAAGTCGGTCGCGGACAGCGTGCCGTCCGCACCGACCAGCACGTTGCCCAGCACCGGGCGGGACGGGCGTGCTGGCACAACGTCTTTCACTGCCGAGAACGCCGAACGCAACTCAGCGACGTTGAACTTGAGGGCTGTGCCACCACGTTGGGTCTTTGCGATCTTCTCTGCCGTAGTCATGTGATTCCTTTCGCTTGACTAGACCGACCATCACGCCAACCGTGAACGTCACGACGTTGGCAAGAATCCCGAGAGCGATGAGTGCGATGCTGGCGAGCGTCATGCGATTGCCTCCAGTAGTTCCAATGCCTGTTCCTTGCTGGTGACGACGTGGCACGCCGCACCGCCTTCGCGTTCGATTTCCGACATGCGCCGCACTTGCAGGGGGGTGGGCTTTTTGCCGGGCTGCTTCACTTCGAAAAACATGGCATTGCCGTTTTTCAGCAGGAGCAAATCCGGCACGCCTGCGAGTTGGTACGGCCCGCCGTGAATCTTCATGACCCACCAGCCCGCCGATTTGGCTACCCGAACAATTGCGGCGACGATGCTTGACTCGCGTGGCACTCCATTGCCCTTTCTACGGCCTTCCCGTTGAAGCAACGGCGGCACGATTCACATACCCGAACAATCGACTCCGAAAGATTCAGCGGGCAGTCATCACGCAACGGCTCCGAGCCATTGAGCTTGTACCCGTCTCGGAAGATGACCGGAGCAACCGCTTCATGCGGTACCTCGTTCGCATCGCACTGATATGACCAGAACCATTGCAGGCTTGCGGGGGCGAGTCTACGAAACTCGTCCAGCCTTTGCCAAGAGGATCGGTCAACAGAAAAGTGAACGTAAACGTTGGGGCGACACGGCAGCTTCGCGGCGATGTCTGGCTTGCGACTAACGACCCACTGCGGCACGGTCGGCATGAGCCGCGCCACTTCATCGACGCACGCGGGCGTCTCGTCCACGCAATCGCCGCCGCCGTTCCACCGGATGAACGTCAGCCTGAGCCGCCGGGCGTGCCGCACGATGCGATGGGCCAGCCGCCTTGGGCCGACCCGCAGCGAGTTGAGCAGCCGGTGCTGCTTGGCGAGGCTGGCGTTCCACGTTGACGGGCCTTTGGCGAAATAGCACGTCTCGGCACAGACAACGCTCGGCATACACGTCCCGATGATCGGGAAGTTGAGCGAGTAGCCTGTCACCTTGTTGGTGCTGAACGGGTTCTCGTCGGAGCCGAGAAGGTCATTGTGTCCCTGCGGCTTCGCCGCGAGCGTCTTGACTGACACGCTGGCTTCCTTGCTTGAGGTACTCCGCAATCCGTTCGCGGAGCTTGTCGTTCGTCGTCGCCATGTATTCCAGATACTTTCGTCCGTTCGGCTTGGCGTCCGCCTCGGCCAGCGTCATGCCAGCGAAGCGGCCAAACTTGAAGCGGAACTCAGTCGTGTCGCTGGCGGCGGTCGGCTCCGCTGCCAGCCGCCTTGGTGCCTTGCACCATTCCATCGCCCCGCAGAAGCAGCACTCTGCAAGCACCTCGCCCCTCCGTTCGTCGATGGCGTCGTGTGCCGACGCACCGCAGCGGTCGCACGTTATGTGGCCGTCGAGTTTCATGTTGCTCCTGCTCCATTCCGCCATGCCGCGTCGAAGCGGCTGTCGTGCCTATCACGATGGCGGCAGAAAACCTTGCCTTGCCGAGCCACGCCTAGCCAAGCACCGCCCCGCCGTGCCGCGACTTGCCCCGCCCCGCCATGCCGCGCGAAGTAATCACTCAATATCAAACTTCTCAACCTCGTACCGACCAAAGAACGGTCGAAACGTGCCGACGCCAAGCATCCCGCCCATCGTTACTGCTTGCCGCAGGTTCTCCAGCGAGCAGTATTTGTTTTCGATGTATTCCATCGTGAACTGAAGGTTCCAAGGAGTCGCCACGACTGGCCTGTGCTTTGGGTTTGGGATGCCGCCTTTCACCCGCGCCACTGTCTTGTGTTCGTAAATCTGCTCGTTGAACCCGTTGAACACGATCTGCCCGTCGTCGTCGCAGATCGGGATTTCAAACGGCGCAATCGTGACGTATCCAGCGATGCCAAGGCCGATGGTCTTTCCGTTCTTCCCAAAGAACTGGCGGCATACGCTCTTAGTATTTTCCGCGCACAACATGGAAAAAATGTTGACGGCGGGAAGGGTCAAACGCCGTTCGCTGTCGAGGTACATCTTTTCCGCAATCGGGAGTTGCGTGTTGTTGTCTCCCGCATATCGGTCGAACATCAAAGGGCGAACCCCTGTGAGTTTGCACGAAATCAAAATCGCCGCCGACGTTATTGCCGTACTCATATCTTTCTGCCGCTTGCGCAGCCTCCTTTGCTGACACATCGAACCACTCGCCACGAACGCGACGAGAACTGAACTCCGCGTGCAGGCGAGACTCAAACCACATTTCATCTGCACATTCAAACTGAGCGAACACAAACATTGCCCGGTGGTTGCCTGTCTGAAGCGTTTGCCGTCGCTTCAAAGGGCAAGTCGAGCGACCGATTTTTACGGGGCCTTCGCTGCTCTCTCCGATGATGTAAACGAAACCCATGCCTTGCCTCACCGTGCCAAGCCAAGCCGTGCCCGGCCATGCCACGCACAGCCTCGCCCAGCCTGTCCGAGCCCCGCCTATAGTTTCAAAGAACTTCCATCCTCGGCGCACCCTGCCGCCCCTCGTTGACCACATACAGATTCCGCCTCGCTCGCGTCACCGCGACGTAGGCAATACGACATTCCTCATCGTGCTGCGCAGCGTCCTCGTCGCTCTGCTCGACGCGGCGGCTCGTCGTCGTGAGCAGTGCCACGTTGTCGGCCTCGGCCCCTTTCACCGAATGAATCGTGCCGACCCGAACTCTAGGCTCCGCTGCAAGCTCCGGCCCCCACTTGTCGGCCTGTCGCTTCCACTCCGCACCGCGATCCACCAGCGACACCCACTGGCCCGATGCGATAGCGGCTTGCAGCATCTCGGTCGCGCCGACCTCCTCAAGCTCGTTCGGGAAAATCAAATCCCACGCGGCGACCGTCTCGGGCTTCTTCCACGCGGTCTTCGTGCCGCGAGCAATGACGGCCTGCTTCTCCTTGTCCTTCTGCGGAAGGAGTTCAAGAGCCTTCGCCCACTGCACGCCCGTCACCGGCTCGCCTTTCTGCAAGGCGTAGAGGGCTTGGAGGCCGAGCGACCGGGAGGTTGGCCCCTCGGTGCTGCTCGTCCACTTCACCGGCTTGCCCTGCAACGCCATCTCGCAGAACAGCCGGTTGGCTTGGTAGTTCGTGCGGGCGATCAGCAGCCAATCCTCTCGCGGGTCAACGCGGTGAACGGCGTCCTCAATGCTGCCCAACTCAGTCACGCTACCGGAGTGGTCTGCCGGGGCGATGCCCCGGTCGAAATACCCGGCGTGCATCCGCCGCAGACACTTCTCGCCTAGCTCAAGGATCGGGGCAGGGCAGCGGTAGCTCTTGGGCATGGTGCGTGCCTTTGCCGCGTCCCACGCAAGGAAGCACTCGGCGGTCGATCCAGCGAAGCCGTAGATGGCTTGGAACGGATCGCCCACGACGTAGCACCACTTCACGGTCGGTGCTGAGACAAGCCGCTTGCACGCCGCGTCGAGCAGCGGGCTGGCGTCCTGCTGCTCGTCGAACAGCCACGCCGAAACCTCGGGCAAGTCGCCTTCCGGTGTACGGTGAATGACGCCCTCGGTCGGGCTGACGTACAGCCCAGAGAATCGCAGGAGCATATCAGTGAAGTCCATGCGGTCGTCGAGTCGCTTGGCCGTTTCGAAGCGTTCGCATATCCGTACAATCGCCGCGTAGTCTGGCACGTTGTCGTCCACTCGCCGCGCCCGCCGCACGACTTCCTCCAGCGGAACGAGTGACGAGCGGCACAGGCTCCAGCAGTTGAGTGCCGCCGACACGGTCGGGTCGCCGATGTAGCTCTGCCGCCCTGAGTCGTCGTCTAACTGCGTGCCGAGCTTCACGCCAAGGGCGGTAGACAGCCACTCGATGTCGGCCTGCTTCTCGGTCAGGAGCGAACCAGCCGCCACGCCAAGGCAGCGGTAGGCGGTGCTGTGAACGGTGCGGAACCAACCCCGCACCGACAGCAGACTCTCATCCACGCCCCACGCCTTCGCGGCTCGGGCAACGGCCTCGGCCCTCGCCGCCCGCGTGAAGGAGGCGAATCCTAGCTTGAGCGGGTCGCCGCCCAAGGTTTCCAACGCCGCCTCCATGATGCGGAGCAGTTCGGTCGTCTTGCCTGTCCCGGCACCGCCGATCAGTCTGGCAATTTGCATAGTATAGGGAACCTTTTTCTCTGACTTGCTTTGCGAAAAGGCGGGCCGACCCCCCACCTAAGACGTAAATTCAAAACTTCCTGATCGTCAAAACGGTTTCCCCGCCGGTTTCCTCGGCAGCGTTTCTGCCTTGTTTCCTAGAGCGAAACGCACCTTGCCGACAAAACCGACCTCTTGCGAACCTCAAACAGGCACATCGAAAAATCCCTATATAACAGGGGAAGAATCGGACTCGTTCGCCAGCCGGTCGAGCGCGGCGAACTCTGCCTTGCCCCACACGACGTAGCTTTTCCGCGTGCCGCCAAGGTGCCGGAACTCGGAGTGGTGGAAGTCTTTGGCCTCGCCGATCAGCGAGAGCAGCCGCCGCTTGAACGCCAGCCGCTCGCCCTCGTTGACCCGGTGCTGCCGTTCGATGTCTTCCCAGACCTTGCCCCACGCGAACCACAGCGTGCCGTCCTGCCGCCAAGCCGCCCGGCCCGTAGGATCAGGCACGTCGTCGTCAGAGGGCTGGGAAGCCTGCGACAAGCGGTCGTAGAGCCATCCGGCCAGAAGCACATATCGCAGGCTACTTGCTCCCGGCCATTCGTGAGAGACATCATCAAGCAGCTTGGCTTTCACGCCCCTCGCTGTCCGCTTCTTTGGGGTCTGGCTGCCCTTGTTGTCCTGCACCTTGTAGCCGCCGTCCCAGATGCGTTTCCACCGGGCTGGCTCGTCGTCCAGCATGACTACGCCGGTCGCGGCCAGCACCGCTGCCGCCACCTTGGTCGCGGAGCGGTACTGGTCTACCGTCAGCGAGACGTTGCCCGTGCCGTTCGGTGTCCACTTCCGCCATGCCGGGACGTGTAGCCGGTACTCCAGCGGATCGGAGTGAACCACGGTCAGCTTCCATTCCCCCGGCCCCCACTCTGGATCGGAGTCGGAATCCGGCACCAGCGGTGCGAAGCTCAAGCCGATCTCGGTGAATACCTTCGTGGCCGAAGACACGGCTGGCTTGCTCGGCTTCTTGGCGTCCGCCGCCTGCGGCTCCTGCTCGGCCTGCTGGATAGCGGCGTTCTGATCCATTCCGCTGGCCCGCGTCTTGCGGACGAACGAAATGGCCGAGCGGAAGATCGCCACCACCTCGTCGTCGTCCATCGGCGGCTTGCACTGGACGAGATTGACCATCCGCACTTTGACAAGGAGGTCTTGCTGCTCCAGTTCGTCGTCGAGGTTCGGGCCAGAGCGGAACGCCTCGCGGATGGCGAACCGTCGCACCTCCTCGTTCCGCTCGCCAGACTTCACCGGCTGCTGCAGGACGAGCCGGGCAGGCTTCCTCCCCGTGCCGATCCGCTGCCCGGTGCCGTCGTCGTTCCACAGGAGATTGACCAGCCGCTCGGGGAGGGGCTGCAATTCCACATCGTCGGGCGACATACCCGGCACCCACTCGTAAAGTTTTCCGGTGTGATGCGTGCTTGGCGGGATGACGCTCTGCGCCGCGTTGCCGCCGTTGCCGATCCGCACCTCGATGCCCATGACCTTCCGCACCGCGACGGCGGGCAGGCTCTCATCCCACTTGAACAGCCGGTGCGGGCCACGCCCGGCGGTGTAGGTCGGCGTCCAAATCTCGCCCAGACCAAGGTTGTCCCACGCCTCCTTCGCCTCTGGCCCGTCGAGTTCAACGTCCACAACTCCGCTGCGAGGGCCAAGTAGCAAGCCGATATTCACCGGCTTGTCGGAGTCGTACCAGCCGAGAATTTCGTCCTCGTCGCCTGTCGCTCGGTTCTGCCACTGGTCTCCAACCGGGTGCTTGCCCGGTGTCGCGCAGTCGCGCCCCTTCCAGCAGGTGCAGACCCCCGGCTCCAAGCAGCCCCAGAGCCTCACGATCTTCCAGCCTTTCGCGGCGTAGCTCGCCGCGAGTTGTCCAATGCCCGTAGCCATTGCCATCAGTCCTCCGTGTGCGGTGAAAAGAAATGCCGGGGCGGTATGGTTCCACCGCACCGCCCCGGCTTGAAGCATCCCTGCTGAACTAGGCGTCCTGCCCAGCGTCGAACTGCGTGGCGATCCGCGTCAGCGGGTCGGTATACAACTGCTTGATGACCGAACCCTCCTCGCGGCTGATGGTGCCGATGAGTTCCGGCACGATCTGCGAGTAGTCGATGCCGCTCTTGCTCGCCACCTTCTGCAACGTCAGGCTGACGTTCGCCCGGTAGTGCGGAACCTTGAGCCGCTTCACGAACGGCGTCACGGTCGAGAGCGAGCCGCCGCCAACCGAGAGCAGCACCGGCCACGCCTCGCCCGGCTGGAGGATCGCCAGCGTGCGGCTCTCCTTGATCCGCCGACCGACGCCGCCCTTGCCGCTGCCCCAGCCGAACGGCGAACCCTCGCGGCCCATCGCCTCCCAATCGTAGGTGCGGTCGCCGATGCGGAACGCAGCCAACTGCTCGGCGTCGATGTCGCCAAGCGAGTCGTTCGTCCGCACCGCCGTGCGAAGGTCGTACGAAGTCAGCACCGGTCGCTGCCCTTTCGTCGGCTCGTCACTGCCCCAGAGTTGCCCCAGCGGAGCGTAGTAGACGAGCAGGCCCGTGACGGCCTTGCACTCGACTTCCACGCCGTCGCTGTTGACGTACTGCCACGTCTTGCCGCCACCCGCAGGCGTCTTGACGCGAATCAAGTCGCCCACGTTGATCGTCTCGCCCGTGGCGAGATTGGCCCGCATGGCCTCTTGAAAATCGCTGTCACCGTGCAGGGCGAGAAAGCCCGTCGTCGGCTCCAGCACTGCGATGTCGTTCTTCTTGGTCATGTCGATCCGTCCTTTCAAAGTTGGGAATCCTAAACAATCAAGCCAGAGTTCGGCTACGCAGCCGCACCTCAACGAACTGTCCGACCAAACCCTCAAACCGTGTACCCTTGACCGCATCTTCCAGCGGGCAACCGGACTCCTTCGCCCGCTCAGTCAGCCACGACTTCACTGTGGCGTTGTTCACCGTCACCGCATCCTCAAGCCCCTCGGCCTCGGCGGCTTCGATGAGTGCTTCTCGCTTGTCCTTGGTGAGACTCAGCCGCAACGCCTCGTCCACCCACCACGTCTTGCCCGCCACGCGGCACCCGTCGAGGCCGCTGGCACCAAGCGACTCAGCCGCTTGGCTTTCCAGTTCCTCAAGCTCTTTTTCCATCTGCTTCAACTGCCCCGCGACCACGTCGCGTGCAGCCTGCCTTTCGACCAGCCGTGCCAGCAGGGCGGAAAGCCCTTCCGGCGGTGTCAGGTCGTCGGCCAACGCTTGCAAATCAACGCTCATGCCACCGCTCCTGTCCTCGGCGAAAGTTGTTGCAGCACCGCATCGACTACGTTTCGACGCTCGCTCAGTGCCGCGTACACCTGTTCGTCCACCGTACCTTGCGTGACAAGGTGGTAGTACCGAACGCACCGCGTCTGTCCCGGTCGCCGTAGCCGTGCCAGACTTTGTTCGTAGTCGCCCAAGCTGAAACCCAAGCTGTAGTAGAAGCAGTACGCGGAACGGCTCAGGTCGATGCCCGCCCCGCCGCTCTGTATCTGCACGCCGATGATCGTCGCGTTGCCAGCCTGCCACTCGGCCAACTGGTTTTCCTCGCCGCTCAACTCCGCGTAGGTGCGGCCTAGCCGCCGGGCCATCGCACCGACCTCATTCAAGTCGCTGCGGAACTTGCAGAACACGACCACAGGCTCAACGTCGCTGAGGTCAGCGAGCCTGTCCTCAAGCACCGCCACCTTGCTCGGCGTGCCGTCGATCAGCACGGTGCCAGCCTCGTCCGTGCGGGCGTACCCGCCGGTCGCCTGCTGGAGACGCAGCAACTTGGTCAAGGCATTGCTGACCGTGACGGTGCCAGCCTCAATCTCGGCGGTCATGTCGCGCTCCAGCGTGCGGTAGTATTTCGCCGCCTTGCCTTCCAGCGGCACAGGCAGCACTTCGTGAAACGACTCGGGCAAATCAAGCACGTCGTCGATCTTCACACGCCAGATGTACGGGTCGGTCTTCGCCGCAAGCTCGTCCTGCCTGAGCCACTTCTTGACCTTGCCCGGGAATCGCATGTCGCAGTCGGCGTACCGCCTGCGGAAACCTACGAACGAAGTGCCAAGCACCAGCGGATCGAGGAATCGAAACTGCCCGTAGAAGTCGAGTGGGCTGTGCGGGATCGGCGTGCCTGTGAGGCACAGCCGCTTGGCCTGCGGCTGCTTCTCTGCCAGCTTCGCTAGCCATCTCGACGCCTTGCCGCCGGGCGACTTGATCCGGTGGCTCTCATCCAAGATGATCGCATCCCACTTCGTTTCGATGACGACCTTCGCCATGTCGCCTCGCCACACCGAGTCGTAGTTGACGATGGCACAGACGCCCCGGCTCCCGGCCCGCATCGACTCATTGCGGAGCCGCTTCGCCCGTGCTGCTGACGAGCCTTCCACCAGCAGCACGGGATGAAGCGGGCCTGCGTTGAGGGCGAGCAACGCCGTGATGCTCTTCCCGGTACCCATGTCCTTTGCCAGCATCGCCGCCGGGAGCCTCGCGGCCCAGCGTGCAGCCTCAAGCTGGCTCTGCCACGGGGTCACACTCCCCGTTTCCAGCAACCCGATCTGCTTGACCCACGCCGGGCCGACTGCAATCGGGCAACAAATCAGCACATTCATCTTGCGTTCCTTCGCTTGAGTCTGTTTGAGTCGCCACGGCGTCCAGTTGCCGAAGCGGGGGTCGCTACTCGCCACGATCTGCCCTCGTAATTTGGTCGTCGGTCATCCGTTCTGTCCGTTGTCCTGCCCTTGGCAGGGACGGTTCACGCTCGCTCATCCTCAGTCGCCGGAACGACTCCGACTCGCCAGCGGTCGCCCACAAGGCAGGCAGCGGCGTGTGCCGCACGCTGCCGTCCTCGTAGACTTCCGTGATGGTTCCAGACGAGTCGGCGTGCCGCTCGTACGTTGCCTTCACGATCTTCATGCCACGGCCTCCTCAGTCGTGAGGGCATCGTGCAGCATCTCGTCGCGGAGCTTGTCGATGTCCGCCTGCAACACGCCGATCTGCCGTGCCAGAGCTTTGACCACGTCCCCGTTCGCACCGGCTTTCGTTGTGTGCCACCGCTCGTCGAGCGGTACCAGTGCCGGGCCGTACTGCACCAGCGGCTTGCCGTCCGCCACGATGGCCGACACCGTGCCGTCGTCAATCCACCACACGCCCGGCGTGCTACCGATGTACGCCTTGTAGACCCGTGCTCCCTTGTCCATCGCTCAGTCCTCCTTGGGTTCCGTTCATTGAAAAAAGAGAGCCGGGGCGGGCGGGGAACGGAGGAAACCGCCCGCCCCGGCGACTGCGGCTTACGCCGCGTCTGGCGGGGGACTAGACCGCCAACTCAAGCACCAACCGTTCAGCACGGGCGACGTGGCTGTCGTGCATGGCTCGCACGATGCGGGCCATCTCCGACGGGTTGCCACGGCGGGTCGCGTCGTGCTGGACGTACCCCTGCACGGCGTTGAACGCCTCCCAGCCGCTGACGGTGAAGTCGCTTCCCATGTCGCCTCGCCCCGTAGCGAGCCGCTCCCGCTGCAAGCGGCGGAAGATGGCCTCGGTGCGGTTGCGGTGGATGGTCAGGCTTCGCCCTTCGCGGTCGTCCGGCTCGCCGTAGATCGCGTTGAGGAAGTCCACCATGCGAACGCGGCGTGCCTCCATGTCGCGGATGACGTTCGCAAGGTTCTGCCAGCCACGCTCAAGCGTGCCGAACGCGGTTAGCAACTCGTCCATCTGCAACCGCAGGCCAGACGTATGCCGGATCGCCACCTGAGAGCCTGACACCTGACGCAGGATCGCCATGTTGCGGCAGGCGTCACGGTAGAAGCCGAGCGTGGCGGTGAAGGAGCCAAGCCCGCCGTACGGGGCGTCGATCATCAGCCGGGGGAACACGTTGTCCTTGGTGCCGAAGATCGCCTCGCGGTACTCCCGCGTCGGCTGCACCGCAACGTAGTGGCCGTCGCGGAAAAAGCACCGCACGTCCGCCACGCCGCCGAAGGCAGAGCCAGCGGCCTCGACCAGAGCCAGCACGTCGTCGGTCGTGTGCGGGACGTACCGCCCGCTGACGCTCGACCGCCCGATGCACTCGCCGTTGTCGGAGCGGAACAGCCCGTAGTGAGGAGTCCGCAGCCCCTCGGGGCCGGTGAGGGGGAACTTATCCACGCTGAATCGGAACTCGTTGCGAACCCGGTCGGCCACGTTGTTTTCGATCATCGTCGTCATGTCAGAATCCTCCGTTGTTGTCGAACCTAAACAATCAGTCCAGCGGCGCGGCCAACGCGGCCGTGCCGCATGTCGTCAGTTGTCGATGCCGTGACGGCACAGGTGCTGGTCGGGGCATCGCTCCATATCGCAGGCGACTTCGACGCGGGCCTCGCGGAGCGTGTCAAGGAACTTGGCGATACGCTCATCGCCGCGATAGACGTGCCAGCAAGTCTTGTAGCAACCCGCATTGCTGCTTCCAATGTCGGCGCAGGTGTCGCGAACTATTCGGTACTTGCCGTCGCGTGTCTTGTAGCCTTCGCCATCTCTGGTAAGCCGAGCAGTTGGGTATTGGCTCTCGCACATCGTCGTGTCTCCGTTGCTTGGGTGTTTGGCAGTCCGAACAATCAACCGATCACAATCTCCTCGACCACCAGCCCTTCCTGCTGCCGGATCACGGCACACAGGTTTTCGATGAGAGCGAGAGTCGCATCGACGGCGGCGGGGTTGTCGCCTATCTTGGTCGTGAGCCGCGTCCGCATGTCGTCGCGGCCGAGCATCCGAATCGCGTCTTGAATCTTCTTGAAGTCGAACTTGGTCTGGCTGGTCATGGTCGTGTCTCCGTGAAAGGGGGTAGTCGGGTATCCAAACAATCGATCAGGCGTCGATCAGCTTGCTGCGGAGCAGGGGGCGGATATCTTCCAGCCCTCGCTTGTAGCCGACCTGCTTGCAGTTGTGGTCGCAGCGGGTCAGTAGGCAAGTCGATTGCCCGCCGCCGATGCTCATCATGAGGTCGTCCATGAGGTAGTCGTAGCAAGCCTGCACGGCTTCACGCTTCGTGGCGAAACCGCCATCGACGCCGACGCGGGCGAGGTGCTTCTGCAGGATGAGCCAGCACTCGTAGACGTACTGCATCGTCATCATCCCGTCTGCCCACTTGACGGCGTAGGCAGGGTTCGTCTCGGCGTCCTTGAGGAACTTCGCCTTGGCCTCGTTGAACTGCTCCTCGCGGAGCCGGGCAATGTGGGCCACCTCAACGTCGAACGTCCAGTTGATCCGGCCTTGGTCGTCGCTCGCTGGGATGCTCGGGGTCTTGCTGGTCTTGGTCTTCATCGTTGTCTCTCCGTTTCGTTGTCCTAGTCGCGGTGTCCGCCGCGTCATGGTTTCATTATAGCCTATCGGCTTTTGGAGTCAATAGGCTTTCCAAAAAATATTTTTGGGCCGTTTTGCCCGTGTTTTCTAGGGGTTCTCACCGGACCACCCCAAGCCCGGCGTCCGCCAGATCGAGGACCGCCCGCCCGAACGCCCGCAGCCGTCCCGGCGGGGTCGCTGCGGCGGGCTGCGGGTATACGGGCGAGGCAGACACGGCGTAGCGGTGTGCCGTGTCGATGCTCGCAAGCTGGAACCGCGTCTCAATGATGAGCGAGGAAGCAACCGCCATGCCAGCACAGACGCAGGCGAGTCGGACAACGTCTCGGATCATTGCTTCCCCTCCTTCGCGGCCTGCCGTGCCGCCTTGCGTGCCGCTGCCTTGGCCTGCTTGGCAGCGAGTGCGTCCGCCTGCTGCGAGAGCCACGCCGCGAACGCTTGCGCCTCGTTGGCGTCCAGCCATATGCACGCCGGTTCGGCGTAGTCGTCTGTCACGTTGCGTGCCGGGTGGAGTCTCACCGCTACCGTCTCTGAGCAGCGGTGTGCTTCGATGGCGGCGGGGATGCGAGTCCACTTCGTCTGCGGCTTGAAGTAGTGGTTGGAGCGTTTCATGCCATCACCTCCTCGTTGACCGGCCAAACATACGGAAGGTCATCCGGTTCCGACCAGCCGAACTGCCCGTAGTGCTTGGCGTCTTTGCGGAGCAGGTTGCTGCGATGCGATGCGTGGAAGTCCTCAGAGCCGAGCCAGCTTGGAACACCCGGGGCGAACTGGTCGTTGACGCCAGCCACGATGACTTCGTTTTCCCACCGTCCAGCCAGCCAAGCATACGTCGCCTTGAACTGGTCCAGCAGTGAGTCTTTGTAGCATCTCGCTCGCCACTCGCGGCATACGACCTCGCCGTAGTGGCACAGGGCAAGCTCATGCCCTCGCCACATCTTCGCCGCAGGGTGATTGACCCACGACGTTTTCTTTGGTTGATGCTGCCCGACCGGCACGCCGAGAGCGAGCAGAAGCTGCTTGCACTCGACTCGCTGTTTGCCGAGCCGCTTGTTATCGAGGCACGCCGCTGAGTTGCGGAACGATGCGTAGGGGAGGAAGGTTTGCATCACCGGACTCCTTTCATGCTGGCGAGTTGAAGGTGGTACTCGACCTGTTGCAGCAAGGCGTGGGCGATCAGGGCGTGCTGCGTGCCTTCGCTTTCTTCGTCCTCTCGCGGCAGTGCATCTACCAAGTGGAAACGCAGCATGTGGGCCTGTCTCTTGACGGTCGTCATCGTCTGCGTCACTTGTCGTGCAGGGTGGTTCAACGCATGCACCCATATCTCGGCGTGGTCGCGGAAGTCAGCCGAACCGATGACATTCACACCGCTGTAGATGTCAAAGCGGTCTTCCGCCTCGTTGGCCTCGTAGCGGTAGAGAAATTCGTTGCTCATGTTTTCACCCGTTGTCCGTGTTGAAGTGTTCGTTGAGCCACTCGCACAGTGCGAGCCGCGTCTTGGGAATCTCGACCATATCGAAGTGAGCTTGGTCTGCGATCTTCTCGCGGCGTGCGTACCGCATCGCCTTTGCCGCAGTCGTGAACCACTCCTGCCTGTTGCCTTGGTCTGGGCAACTCCAGCAGATGCGGTGCAGGGTGGTGGTCGTCATGACTGCCCCCCCTTCGTTGCTTCTTCTGCCGCCGCATACCCTCGCTGTAATTCGCGAGCCTCTGCTCGCGTGTTTGTTTCTGCCATTAGGCACTCGGTGCCGTACATGTGGTTCCGCCGCCAGACTTCGTAGATCGTGACGCCGTCGTGGTCGTGCTTCTCGCGGATATTGAATGTTACGTCGCTCATCGTCAGTCCTCCGTTGTTGTGCCCCACGGCCCCGGCGAGCAACGCACTCGCCGGGGCGTGAGGTCTGTCTGATTATTTCCCGCACATCGGGCAAGTGCCGCCACCCGCCGCCGCTTCAGCCTGCCGCTGAGCCGCTGTCGGCGTTGGGAACACGCGGCTCGACGGGAGCAGTGAGCCACCCTTCCTGACGTTGGCCCACAGACCGCTCGACATCGCACCGCCGTGGACAACGGTGTACCCGTTGGCCTCAGCTTGTGCGTTAGCCATCGGGTCGCCCGGCACGGCAATCACGGCACGCTCGCCGAACCGCTGCTTGACCACGCTGCTGACTGCCTCTGTCGAGGCACGGGCATCGGCGGCGGCTTCGGCTACCCACGCCTCGCACGCTTCTTCGGAGCCGAGCCGGTCGTGCATGTGGTTCAGCACGTCGGCCTGCAAGGCTTTAAGAAACGCTGGCGTCACGTTGTCCCGATCCATGTTCAGCGGAATCTTCTGGAGGACGTTGACGCGGTACGGCATGTCGCACTCGACAACCGGTACGCCCATCTCCAGAATCTCGCCGTCGTCGGAACCGTCGTAGACCTCGACCTCGCACTGCCGCATCGTCCGACGCAAGTTGCCGTCCGCGTCCGCAATCTCCGTTGGGAGCCGCGTCGTGAACCGGCACAGGCTGTCGGGCCTATGAATCTCCACGCCGTCGAGCGTCGTAGCAACCGGCGGGATCATGCGCCGCAGGAACGCCACAGCATCGTCGTACTCTGCACGGGTCATCTTGATGATGCCAGTGAACAGCGTGCCAACGTCTCGGCGGTCTTTCAGCTTGCGGCGGGTGCCGTCGTCAAACTCAATGCCGCCGCCTGTGCTAACGATGGTCGCCTGCGAGCAGCACGCCAGCACAAGTTTCTCCCCGAGGCAGAACCGGCCACGCTTCTCCGCGTCGGCGGCACGCCGCGACCGGGCGAACATCGTGTATGCGTGAGCGAGGTCATCAAACCCCTCGCCCCAATCCTCGACTTCAACCTGCACAGCCGGTCGATTTGCGAGCGGGTCCATCGTGATCGATACCATGTCCGTTCCGCTGTCCCAAGCATTGCTGACCAACTCGGCTAAGGCGAACGCCTTGCCTCGCCGCTCAAGGATCGCGGCCAGCCCGTCTTTGTCGATTTCAAACCATGCACTCATCGTTTCGTCCTCCGCTAAAGTCCCATCGATCCGACCCGTGCTGCGGAACGCCCGCAGCACGGGTATCCGAACAATCAGAAGATGCGAGCCGCCTTGCTCTTGAGCCGGTCGGCGTCGTCTGAGCCAAACGTGTGGCACCGGAAGTCGCCGTGAACCTTGTTCATCGCCTCTTGAAGAATGTCCAGCACGTTGACCAGCCGGGGCAGCACGTCCGTCTCGGCGTTTACCATGTTCGACTTGCTGCCGTCGCCGTAAGGAGCAGCCATCTTTCGCAGGATTGCCAGCCGCAGGGCGATCAAGTCGCAGCCTGCATCCTCAATCGCCTCGACCAGCGTGTCGCGTTGTTCGTTGAGTCGCATCGTTCGTTCTCCGTTGTAGTCCCATCGTCCCGCCCGTGCTGCGGAACGCCCGCAGCACGGGTATCCGAACAATCAGCCGTTGCTTGCCAGAATCTTTTCGGCGGCGTCCTTCGCAACCTTCGCGCTCCTGCAAGAGCGGCCTCGCGACGTTGTGCCGTCTGCGTTGATGATGACAACGTCGTAGAACCGAGTCTTCCTCCAGCCGCGAATGTTGTCCCCAATCGTCCCCCAGCCCCCGCTGACAGCAACCTTGCCGCTGGCGTGCCGATACCACGGCCCGCTGCTGGGCGTCCACTTGTCGTGCTTGGTCCAATCCTTAGCAGCCATCGTCGTGTCTCCGTAGTCTTGAGTCCGAACAATCAGCCGAAAGCCAACTCGCTCTCATGAGGGCCAGCGGCCCTCCCCTCTTCAATGCTGGCGTGAACTTCGTCCATGGTCAGGTTGACGCCGCACTCGCCGGGGAAGTCGAGGTCGGACGAGAAGTAGCAGTCGGCGTCAGGCCACTGCGACACGATCAGTCGGCCGAGGTTCCGCAGCCCCGCGACAGTCGGCGGGAACGCAGCCACGCGGCGGTCGTTGGCCTCGACCAAGAACTCGGGCTGATTGTTCTCGTCGTGGGTGATGCTGAGATAGATGAACATCGTTCGTTCTCCGTTGTTGGCGTCTCGCGGTGTCCGCCGCGTTGACCCCTGCATTATACCCTATCGGCTGAAGGCGTCAATAGGCTTTCGGAAAAATATTTTTAGGGCCGTTTTCCCCCGGAAAACGCGGGTTTACGGGGCGGGGGGCGGGGCCACCCCGTCCAGCCGCACCTCGGCGTCCGTCTCGATCCAGACCCTAGCCCCGCAGGAGAGCGGGTGGCATGGGGCGTAGACCACGCGGCTCGGCCCCAGCACCTCGACCGACCGGCAGTAGGTGTTCGTGCGGCCTTGCTTCACCGTGATCGGCGGCTCGTCGGTGCCGTCCCGCTTGTTGCGGCGGATGACGTGCTGGTTGACGTGGATTCTGGTGAGGCCCATGCACGCATCGTCGCATGCGGGTCAAACTCCCTTATAAATAAGGGCTTTTTCGGTGCAGGGGAGCTTTGAAAGGCCGGGCCGCCCCCACCCCCTACAAAACCGGGAACGGCAGAAAGCCTTTTCGCGGGGGTTTTCTCGGGCCGGAAAACCTTTGCCGCGAAAGGGGTTAGGTTCGCTGCCGCGAAAACCTAGCTCTAAACAACCTCAAACAGGCCCACTGAAAAATCCCCATATATAAGAGGGGGTTTCAGTCAGGCCCGCTTCTTCCGCCGCTTGGGCGTCTTGCCCGCCGCGATCCAGACCGGGTTGCCGCTCGTCTCATGGATGTGCGGCTTGAGCAGCGGTAGCTCATGCTCTGCCACCGCCACGATCCGCGTGCCGTCCGCGAGGATGCCGACGCCGTGAGCTTTCGCCACTCGTCGCACCGTTGGCGATGAGCAGCCAAGCCGCTTCGCCGCTACTGCCATTGAAAGATACACCACGCTGCCGTCTCCCATGCCGTTCACCTCCATTCGTAGCATCGCGTCAATAGGAAAGCAAGTCACCCGAGCTTCGATCTCTTTCGCCCGGCGAGCGCGGGGTCACGCTCCAGATACTCCTTAAGATTCTTTGCAATCGACTTGCGACTTACGGCCCATGCCCGACCGTTCAAGCGGAAGCCTTCCAGCGTTCCGTTCTGGATCATCCGAATGACCCAAACATCAGTGCAGCCAAGCATTTCCGCCGCTTTCGGAACTGAAATCCAATCGGGGGTAGTTTGCATTGTTCGGATTCCTGTGCTATCGAGACATACAGAAGGCCCACCCTTCGCAGTGAAGGGCGGGCATCTGAATGGCGGGGACAGGATTCCGCGCTAGGAAGGTTGCATACGCACGAAGCGTGGCCTACCTCTGAGGGACACCTCGGGGATACAAGCGGAGAGCCACCATGCTGCTGACCGATCTGTTTGCCAACTACTACCGTCCGCTCCGATTGCGAGGACGTTCTGACCAAACGTGCCGCCTTTACTTCTGCACAATCCGTGCATTCGGAAAGTGGCTCGGCTATCCGCCGACGGTCGATGACCTGTCCGACTTGATGCTCTCCCGGTATCTGGAAGAACGTGCGGCAACTCGTAGTCCGTACACAGCCGAGAAGGAACGCAGTCAGCTTGTAAGCCTTGCACGGTTTGCGCGGGATCGCGGCATCATTCAGACTATGCCGGAAGTACCGCCTGCACCGCTGCCGGAACGGGTTCCGCGTGCGTTCAGCCTGCCAGAGCTTCAAGCCATCATGCGTTCCGCCGCTGCTACTCGCGGCACGGTCGGTGCCGTTGCCGCGTCGGTCTGGTTCACGGCACTTATCAGCGTGCTGTGGGAAACTGCCGAGCGGATCGGTGCTGTGCTGGAGTGCAAGCCCGACGACTTCACGCAGCCGCACCTCCTCGTCCGTGCTGAGGTTCGGAAAGGTGGAAAGCGTGACAAGGCGTACAGATTGTCCGAACGCACCGCTGCCTTGGTACGTCAGGCGTCAGGCGAGCGGAAAATCTTTGAGTGGCCGCAAAACCGCACCTACCTGTGGGCCAAGTACGCAGACATCGTAGCCCGTGCCGGGCTGGGCAAGGGCAGGCACCTGTCGTTCCATGCCCTACGCCGCTCTGCGGCGAGTCACTTCCAGAGCCTCGGCGGCGATGCTGTCGCGTTACTTGACCACTCCAGCCCACGCATTACGCATCGCTGGTACCTCGACCGTCGCATGACTGATCGAGGCCCGCAGCCATGCGACGTGCTGCCAAACATCGCAGCAAGCTAGGCACACGGGGGCGGCGAAGGTGAAAGGTGGAAAGCCCTTCGCCGCGCACCCCGTGGCCTAGTCGTGTGGCTGGTACCAGTACGGCTTGGCCTGCTCGGCGTTGCGTGCCAGTTCAGCCAAGAGTCTCTGCCGCTCGTACAGCAGACGTATTACGTCCGCTGCGAGCGTGCCGCTTGTGCCGGTGTACGCGCCGCTGAACCGACGAGCGCGATGCTCGATCTGTGCGAGGTCGTCGTCGGTGAGCGGCTGCGTCACTTGCCTTGCTCCTCGCGGTACAGCACCAGTGCCAGCAGCGAGTACGATGCGAGGTCGAGCAACGTATCTTCGACGCCTTCGAAGTGGAGCTTGCCAGTTGCGTTGAATGTCGCCAATCGCGTCACCTTGTCGCTGAGTCGAACCATCGCCGCCTTGAAGGCCGGGATGCCGACAAACTTCGCACCGTTGCGGATATTGGCGAGCGGGTCGTTGCCTGTCGGGCATCCGTAGTCGGAACTCTTGCTCAGGTGCAAGTCGCGGATTGTGTCGAGCAAATCGAGAAACTTCTGCGACGTTGGGTGGATCGCCCCGGCCATCAGCGAGTCGCCTGCGAGCCGCATCGCGTCCTCCTCGTCATCGTCGCTGTCATCCGGCTGCGGGAACGGCATGTCGGCGGGCAAGTCGATAGCCTGCGGCTGGCATTTCCCTCCGTCGCAGCATCCCCCAGCCAACCGTGTTTCGACGGCGTGGCGTAGTTCCGAATTGGCAAGCAGCATTTGGTCAAGGCTCATCGGTTTCCCTTTCGTAGATCGCGGTCGCAATACAGCGGCATTGCTTTCGTCACTTCGTTCCGCCCGTGGTCAATCACGATGGCGGCTTGGCAAGGCGGCTCGTATGCCGCCTTGATCCTCACAGCGTATGCCGAGTGTCCAATGACCGAGCCGTTGGAAACATATCGACCGGCCCGCCCCCAACTGAACTGATGCCAGTGACCAAGGCACGTCAGGTCGGCTCGCTCCGTTGCATCCCATGCTGCGATGCTTTTGTTCAACGGCACATGGATGCCCCCGATGCCGCCTTGATAGCGAACGGCGTGACCGTGATGGAACCGTATGCGAAAACCATCAACATTGACATAGTTCAGATATCCAGTTCCGATTTGCCACTGGACGTTGCTTCGCTGCTCGCTCCCTGCCAGCGTCATGTAGAGATGTTGCTCAAACGAGTGTTCCATCTCGGTGCCGACGCGGAGCTTTTCTGTGCTTCGCCCGTGGTTGCCGCTGTTCGTTGCCACGACGACCGACTTGGCGTTGTCAGCCACGGAGTCGAGGAAGCCTCGCAGCCGCTCGCCAATCCACCGGGTCGCCGAGAGCGGTGCAAGCTGGGCCATCTCGGCGGTGTCGTCGTGAATGTGGCCGCTGATAAGATCGCCGCCCAGCCAGACAACCACGCGGTCGATGTCGGCAAGCCGCCGCTCATGCTCCAGCAGCACGAAAAACCGCTCCTGCAGTTCGTCGAGCCGGGCTTGGCATACGTCGAGCGAGTATTCGTTCAGCCCGTTCACCGTCGTAGGATCGACTCGCTCCTCGCAGTGGATGTCGGAGAGCAGGACAACCATCGTCGCGGCGTGCTTCCTGCCCTTGACAGTCTTGGTCAAGGGGCGGCGGCGTGCCTTGATGTCCTGCAACTGCACCAGCGAGTCGGCCCGCTCCCGCTCGCGGTCAATCTGCGTGAGCGCAGCTTTGTAGCGGCCTTTCAGCGTTGCCACTTCAGAGCGAAGTCGGGCAAGCTCAGCGTCCGCAGCAAGCTGCGAGGCAGCGGCGGCTTCCGCAGCAACCGCGTCGGCTAGTCGTTTTTGAGCCAATGCTGCACCCCTTGCTCGCCAATGGTTGCGATGCCCCTGTCGCGCAGGTGCTTTGAGATTGCACGGGCGTATGTCCGAAGCGGGAACGCGATCTTGCCCGACTTCCACGCAGCCTTGAGCCCTGCAACTTCCTGCTTATGCTCGGCAGCGATGCGTCGGTACCACGGGATCGTTCCTTGAAACACGCTGGAGGCCGTCGCCACAACGTCGTCCAACAGGCTGGGCTGCTTTGCCATATCGCCTCCTTGCGTCAATCGACCCGGCGATACCCTAGCATCCACAGCAAGCGACGCAGGTCGCGTGCACCGTCTGTCACGCTCTCCTCGGACAAGTCCGGGTAGAGGCAGTGCAACGCTTCATGGAGGTCAACTTCCATACGGCGTTGCGGCGAGAGCTTGTCGTGAATCAGTACGCTGCCCTTGCTGTCGTGCTGCCAGCCGTCAGCGGAACCTCTCAGCCGCGTGTAGCACCACTTCCACATTCGCCCGGCGAGCTTCACGCGGTGCGTTTTTGTGGTCATGGTCGTCTCCGTACAGACAATTCACCCGGCATTGTCCACGGGGCAGCAAGTATTCCGCCGACAGCGAATCGCTCAGAATGAACCGCCATCAAGAATCACGCCGTCGATGGTGCCGCCGGTAATGGCGACGTTCGATGCCGACTGCGTGGCAAGGCTGCCAAGGCCGAGATTCGTGCGGGCCGCAGCGGCGTCGGTGAGATTCGACAACGTGCGGTCAGCCTTCGTGCCAAGGCTCGTCGTCACAGTCGTTGAGAACGCAGCATCCGACCCGAGAGCGTCGGCAAGTTCCTTGAGCGTGTCGAGGGCAGCGGGTGCGGCATTGATCACGTTTGAAATCGCCGTGCTTACGCTGCTCTGCGTTGCATATGTGCTGGCCGCCGTTGCTTGTGAAAGGTACGTCGATGCAGCGGCAGATGTGGTCAGGTAGTTTGCAAGCTGGCTGGACACGTCCACAGCGGCGACCGCCGACGTGACGTAGCTCTTGGTGGCAAACGTACCGGCCCCGGCCAAAGCCCGAATCGTCGTAGCGTAGCCGTCTTGCCCAAGGCCGACGCCGACATAGCACACGTCCTCAACTTCGTTGTATGCAAGCTCTGCGTTGCGAAGCTGCGATGGTGCGCCGACGTTTCCGCTTGTCCGACGCTTGATACGAATTTCGTCTGCCATCATTGCTCCCTAAAAGTTACCGCCGTTGAGGCTCATGGTTTCGTTTCGCCACTTGTTGTCGTCATACCGAAGAACGTCGCCGTCTTGCACCGCCGACAATTGCACGTCTGTCAGGTCGCCAAGCCCAGCACCAAGATTGCCAGCCGGTCCCTGCGGCCCGATCCCGCCGCCAACGCTGGCCGTCACGACCGACGAGCCAACGCTCGCGGAGATGCTTCCTGAGCCGCTGACGGTCGCCACGATCGGCTGCGACTGTACGGTCGCCGTGATCTGCTGCGTCATGCGTAGACCTCCACGGTGCCAGAGAGGGCCGTCCGCTGGACGCCGCCGGGAGCGGTCCAATCAAGCTGCCAGCCGTAGGTGCCAGCGGCGAGAGAAGCGGTCTGGGTGTCGGTAAGACTCACTGAGACTTGCCCCGCCGAGGCGTCGGCAATCGTCGTCGTGAATGGCACGACGGTCGCCCCGGTGACGAGGCTGGTCAGGTTCGCCGACACGGTGTAACCGACGAGGTCTGTGCCGTTGAAGTCGATGACGGCTGCGAAGTCGTTGGACTTCCTGAACGCGAGCGGGAGTTTGCCGGGCAGTACGGAGTAGGTCATGTTTCACCAGTAAGAGATGATCACTCGTCCAATCGCCCACCGCATCGCCGCCGCCCCGGCGCGAGCCGATAGCACCAGCGCGGCGGCACCGGCTGTGGCGAGGGCGGCGATGAAGAGGGGGAGGCGGATCATGCGTCAGGGAAAGCTGCCGTGGGTGGCGTGAACGTCGTGCCGCTTGGATAGCGGCACACGCCAGTAGTGATCCGCAGTTCATCGATGTTTCCGATGAAGTCGCGTCCCGTTAGCACGCCGTCTCGCCCGATTCGGATTATCGAGTCGGAATTGGCGCTATACGACTGCGTCATGTCGTACGTCATCGACGCTCGCTGAACACCGTCTATATACATGCGAATGACGTTCCCGCTGTCTCGGCATACTGCCAGGTGGTGCCAGTTGTTGTCGTTCAGTCCGTTGATTGATGACCCTAGCGCACTGCCGCCAAGACCGAGCGAAAACAGGTAGATGTCACCCGAGCTCGACGACACGTTGTTGATGTTGATGACGTAGTCATAGGCTCCCTCTACGCCTTCTCGTCCGCGATAGAAGAGGCAGGCGTATTGCGTGGTCGAGTTCGTGCGAAACCAGAACTCGACGGTGTGCAACTGGTTGGAAAAGTGCAGCGAAGACTGGCCGACGGTCGGAGTCTGGATAGAGTCACCGCTGCCATCAAAGTACGCAGAGCGACCAAACACGCTTTGCGCTGCGCTTTGCGTGGCATTTCCGCTGGTCGTAATAGTCTTTGGAGTTCCGCTGGAGTCAACAAATGCGCTGCCCAGACCGTCCATGTGCAAAAGCAGCGAGACGTTGCTGAAACTTGGGTCTGTCGCCCACGTCGACAACGCCGCCCGCTCCCACTGATTGCTACCGACCGCGACGTAGAAATAGCTGCCGTCGTACGCGATGCTGCCCGCAGTGCCGCTCGCCGTCGCCGACGCTGGCACGCTCGACCATGCGAGGCCAGAGCCACCGCCGCCACCTGAGCCGGTGATGGTCACGGGGTAAGTCTGAGCGGCGGCGTATGTTCCGGTGCCTGCGGCTACTGCTGGCGGCGTGAAGTTTGCCGTATACCTCGCCGTGCCTTTTGTCACGCGCAGGTCGTCCAATCGCCCATTGAGCGAGAACAGATACGGGTGGGCGTTCAGTTGACCGATCCACAGGTCGGTCGTTGCGCCGGGAGTCATGTCGTCGCTGTTTGTCACGGTCGAGCCGACTTGCACGCCGTCAACAAACGCGCGGATGCTGCTGCCCGAGCGAGTCACGGCAACGTGATGCCACTGGTTGAGATTAAAGGTCGCCGTCCAGTTCAGGTCGGTCGTGCCTGTGTAGACGTTGATAGTGTTGTATCCGCTCGACGTGCCGTTAATTCGTAGCTGCCAGCCTTGATTCCCGCCCTGCCCGGCGGGGTAGGTCGCCATCAAGCAGGCACCGTATGCGCCGTCAAATGACGCCGAGGCAGCATTGAAAAACACCCACGTTTCCAGCGTGAAGTCGCCGGGGAACGAAAATCCCGCACTGCCAGCGACGCGCAGGTAGTCGCCGGTGCCATCGAACGCCAGCGAATTGCTGCCGTACTTCGCCGTCCCTGTCGCCGCCGCATTGCCGTACGCCGTTACGCTTCGTGCGTAGCTCGACGAGTCCGTCAGGTCTCCGTCGCCCTTCAGAAGCAACTGCGTCTGGGTCCAGAACTGATCCCCGCTCGCCGGTATCGTCACGCTGCCCGAGAGCGAGCCGCCACCACCTGTCGCAGCCAACACGCCGTCTGTGATCGTGAGGCCCGAGCCAACCTTGACGCCGCCCAGCAAAGAGGCGGTTGCCGTTGGCAGCGTGTACGCGCCCGTGCTGGTGAGCAATTCCCACGCATAGCCGCTCCACTGGTAGGTGCGACCATTCTGAACGCTGGTTTGCAGGACGGTTGGATTACTGGGAAACGACAATGGCATGTGCTAATCCTCATGGCGTAAATGTGAGCGTCGCACCATTCTGCGTGTTTTCTGTGTGATAGGTTCCAGCGATAACAGTGAAACTGCCTCCCGAAAAATTTCTGTACCAGCCCACATCGCCGTCGAAGTCGAATCCGGCCTGCTGCGGCCCGGCTATGTATTGGCCTGCCCCGCCCGTCCACGACAACGTGCGAGTCGCCGGTACGGACAGCGAGATGTTTCCTTGTGCAGTCGCCGTAATTGTGTTGGTTCCGCTGCCCGATGCCGAGCCGCTTACGACAGTAACGCCAGCCGGCGCAGCCGCAGGCGTCACCGCACTAGATGCCGTTGAGTAGCTGCCCGCACCAACGCCATTCGTCGCCGACACGCGGAAGACATGCGCCGTGCCGTTGGTGAGTCCAGTGACCGTCGCACTTGTCGCCGTTGACGCAGCCCGCGTAAACGTCGTCCATGTCGAGCCGCTGTCGGTGCTGAACTGGACGGTGTAGTCGGTGATCGGCAGCGTGGACAGTGCCGCCGGTGCTGTCCACGACACCGTAGCCTGGGCGTTGCCGCCGGTCGCCGTAACGCTTGTCGGTGCGGAGGGCACGAATAGGGCTCGCAGTTCCGAGTCGGTGCCGCCGCCACCGGCAGTGCCGATCTCCACGTATACGCTGCCCGTCCACCGATAGACGCGGCTCGCATCAGTTGCCACATACAGCGTGCTGCTGGCCCCCGTCGCGGGGAAGCCTGCCGCCGTGGTCGCCTCGACGATACTGGCTGACGAGGAGCCACCGCCACCACCGCTCCCGCCGAGCGTGATCGCTTGAATCGTGTTCTGCGGGGTCTTCACGAACAGTTTGCCGTCCGCGTAGTTGATCGCCACCTCGTTGGTTTCGAGGTCCGTGGTGAGCGGCACGGCACCGGCGGTGTAGCTGCGACGCAATTTGATTTTGTTGGGCATGTGTTACCCCGTGATTGCGAGCGATGTAAAGCTGCCGGTGGCGACAATCGACCAGTTTCCGGTGCCGATCTGGACAGGCGACAAGCGATTGGTGGTTGTCCCGTCGCCGATAGCACCAACGCCGTTCACGCCCCATGCAAACAACTTGCCATCGGCGCGAATTGCAAGCGTGGTGCGGTACGACGACGACACCGCCGTCCAGTTGTCCGTGCCGATTTGATGCGGCGTGTCTCGCTGCGTGGTTGTGCCGTCGCCGAGAGTGCCGTTGGAGTTCCTGCCCCACGCAAATAGCTTGCCGTCGCTACGGATGGCAAAAACAGTGCCTTCGCCACAGTCAACGGCCGACCAGTTGTCTGTGCCTACTTGCGTTGGGGTAGTTCGTGAGGTGACTGCGCCGTCACCAATCTCGCCCGAGCCGCCAGCCCCCCAAACAAACAACTTGCCGTCGGAGCGGATCGCAGCCGTGCCGTAATATCCAACAGCAACCGCCGTCCAGTTGTCGGTGCCAATCTGCACTGGAGCGTTGCGCTGCGTGGTCGTGCCGTCACCAATCTGGCCGCTCGTATTGCTCCCCCAAGCAAACAACTTGCCGTCGGATCGGATCGCGGCGACGTGCTGGTATGACGCAGCAACCGCCGTCCAGTTGTCTGTGCCAATCTGCACCGGAGTCGCGCGAGCGGTTGCAGTGCCGTCCCCGAGCTGACCTTCGTTTCCGCCACCCCACGCAAACAACTTGCCGTCGCTGCGAATGGCGTAACTCGAATAAGCGCCAGCCGCCACGCTCGACCAAGTGCTGATGCCCACCTGCGCCGGGCTGCTGCGAGGTGCGCCGCCGTCGCCTAACTCTCCGTACAGGTTGCTGCCCCATGTGTACAGCAGCCCGCCAGAGCGTAGGGCCACTGTATGGCTTCCGCCGCACGCCACGGCGATCCACGTCAGCGAGCCGACCTGTACAGGAGACAGGCGATTGGTGGTTGTGCCGTCGCCAATAGGGCCATCCAAGTTGGCCCCCCAGCCGAACAGCGAGCCGCTGACTGCTGATGCGCCGCCGTCAACTGTGAGCGCTGCGGCGTTGCTGGTGACGCTGGCGGCATTGGCGGCAGACACCACCGCCCGGTACTGGTCGCCGTTGTCGTCGGCGGCAAGGCCCGAGAGAGCAAGGCTCGACGACGTGGCACCGCTGACATTGGAGAACGCGCCGATGCCTGCCGATGCGCTGGCGGCAGTGCTGGAGTTTGACAGCGCGACGAACGTGCCGCCGCCAAATCCAACCGCTCTCCAGCCCGCCCCGATTGGCAGCGCTCGCTGCGTCCACGTCAGGCCGTCGGTGCTGGTCAGAGTCGTGGACGGAGTGCCGCTCGACACAATGACGAACGCTCCGTCGCCGTAGGTGACTGCCCGCCAATCGGCGGAAACTGGCAGTGCGCGCTGCGTCCATGCGATGCCGTCTGGGCTGGTCAGGTAGACGGGGCTACCTGAGCCAGAGCCTTTGTCTATCACGACAAACAGGCCGCTGCCGTAGGCGATCCCAGACCAACTAGAAACCACGGGCAGCGTGCGAACGGTCCATGAAGTGCCGTTCGTGCTGGTCAGGCAGGTCGATCCACCGCTGCCAACGACCACAAACGTGCCGTTTCCGTAGGCGGCATAGTCAGGCGAAAAGGCCGGAGCCGAGTACGTCTGCCAGTTGATGCCGTCGGTGCTCGCTGCTGAAATTACGCCGTTCGAAAGTGCGACAAACTGCCCTCCACCGTAAGCAACAGTCGGCTGCCAGCCGCCAGTGAACGCCTGCGTGCGTTGAGTCCACGTCACGCCGTCAGTGCTGGTCGCTGATCTGTTTGCATCTGCAACGGCCAGAAACACCCCATTGCCGTACACTATACCGGAGTAAAAAACGGCCGTGTGCGGTAGCGCGCGTTGCGTCCAAGTCACGCCGTCTGGGCTGGTCGCAGCTAGGCTGCCGTTTCCGACCGCAGCAAATATTCCGCCGCCATATGCAACTGCGTTTGCGCCATAAAAAACAGACGAAGGCAACGCCCGCTGCACCCACGCCGCAGAGCGGGCCGGAACAAGATCAGCCTTCTGCCACTGATACGCCGGCGTCCCCGCTGGCGACGACGTGGCCGCCACGCTGAACTGGGCCGCCCCGCCCGCCGCCGTCTGGCTCGTCGGCTGCTGCGTGATCGTGATCGTGTTATTCGCCTCGACCGTCAGCGTGGCCGCATTGCTCGTCACGTTGGCGGCGTTCGTCGCGGACACGACAACGCGGAACCGTGCGTCGCCATCGGCCTCAACGGTCAACCCGGTCAAGGCCAGCGTGGCAGCCGTTGCCCCGGAGACGTTCGCAAACGTCACGCCTGCGTCGTTCGACCGCTGCCACTGATAGCTCGGCGTGCCGCTGGGGCTGACCGTCGCCGCAGCCGTGAATTGAGCCGCCCCGCCGCTTGCCGTCTGGTTCGTCGGCTGGGTGGTGATCGTGATGACGTTGGCAGGAACCGTGAGCAAGGCCGACGCACTAGTGACGCTCAAAGCGTTGGTCGATGACACCACGACGCGGTAGCGGTCGGCATCGTCCTGCGTGTTGAGCAAACCAGTCAGGGACAGCGTAGCCGCTGTTGCGTTGGCAACGTCCACATAGTCGCCGAACCCGCCGTCCTGCTTCTGCCATTGGTATGAAAGCGTTCCGCCTGGCGTCGAAGTGGCAACCACGCTGAACTGGGCCGCCCCGTTGCTGGCAGTCTGTGCAGTTGGCTGCTGCGTGATCGTGATGACGTTTGCCGGGATGTAACCTTCGTAGTCGCCGCCGTCGACCGAGTCGCTGGCACCGAGGCCAGCCGATGCAATCGTGAGCGTCGAGCCGCTTGCAGTCAGCGTGACGTTGTCGCCAGCCGCCAGCGTGACGCCGCCCGTCAGGTTATTTAGACTCGTGACGTAGTTGTGGGCGTGGTTCGCCGCAGCCGCCCCCAGCGTCGAGAGCGACGGCAGGAGGTGGACGTGGTCGCTACGGCTGGCGGTGTTGCTTGTGCCTGCCGCAGCAGTGCCGAGAGCCGATGGCGTGGCGTCCGAGAGCGTGAGGTTGGAGCCGCCGCCCGAGCCAGCAGCCCCCGCAGGAATCCCGAACGCCAAGGCGACGTTCGCGCCGCCGTTGGTCGTCGTGGCAGTCACCGTGGCGCTTGAGCCAGCGGCGAGCGTGCTGGCAGACGCGGAGAACGTCGGCGTGATGCCGTCCTTGCCCGCTGGCCCAGCCGGTCCCGCTGCTCCTGTCGGGATGCCGATGTCGAGCTTCGCAGCGTAGGCCGTGCCGTTGTTGACGACGTAGGCAGGCGTGCCAGCGGGCAGCGTCGTCGTGCTGTTGATCGTCAGCGTGCCAGCGACGATTGAAGCGTTGCCGGGAGAGACGGTCCCGACCGACACGTTGACGCCGCCGCCGTTCGTGATGGCGACGGACTGTGACGACGAGCCGTCCACCTTGACGGTGTCGGCGGCAAGCGACGTGACGACGACAGAGATCGGCTCGCTCACGGGTTGCTGACCTTGAAGATTCCGCTCACAACAGTTCGGGTCACACCGTTGGCGACCCACCGCACATACCAGCGGTAGTTCCCAAGCGGCGAAAGGAGCGACGTCTGAGCCTCAGACGCGCCGACCATGATCTTGCCGAGCGTGGCATCCACGACCGTCAGCGTCGGCGTGAAAACGGTGACACCGGCTTGCGGCACGGCAACGCCGCCGGATGTCGGCACGGTCTGTGCGTAGACGTACACAGCACTCGTCAGCGTGTAGCCGGTGATGTTGCGGCCGAAGTCGAGGGCCAGCGGCACCTCGTCTCCAACCGTGCAATACACGTCCAGCGTGCCGGGCAGTTGCTCAAAAATAGCCATACCCAGATGGTAAAAGTCGGGCGGCTAACCGTCGCTCTTGCCCCACTTCCCGGCAGGACAGGTTTGGTCTGCCCACGACAACTTGCTGACGTACCCCGCCACCCGGCTGACCGGGCATCCGCACAACTGGCAGGCGTCGTTCTGGAGGTGCTCGCACGTCAGGCAGATGTCGTGCCGCCTGATGATCTCCTCGTCGCTCGCCATGGGCATCCCGGCGGCGACGTGCGAGACGGCGGCAGAGGCGAAGTTGCGAACCTTTTCGAGGAACGAGGGGGCGTCGTGGCGGGCGAGGTCGGGGACGGGCTGCGGCTCTGCTAGACGATGCAACAGGCCGCCGCATGACCTGACAACTCCAGCAGGCGGAAGCGGATGCTGACACAAATCGCAGAAATAACCACTGCCCGAACACTGCTTAATCATTGGCCTGACCATGAAAAGGTTCCGCACTGAACGGACGTGTTCGTATTGACTTGTATCTGATACGGGCTGCCAAATTGATTGCCAGCGTTAAAGACATTTGTGTAGCCGAATCTGTTGGCTGCATGACTGTTCCCACTGCATGAAGGAAACGTCATTTGCTGAGACGCTCCCAGCGGGATAGTTGACGCGAACGAATACGGCCCCCCTAGAGGCTGGCCTGTGCAAACAGTGAATTGGTACAGCGAAGGCCCACGATCCTGTGTGTCGCCTGCGTTCAAGCTTGCGCCGGCCATGCCAATAGCTATGGACGCCGACTGAGACGCAAAAACAGCTTGTATTGTGAACTCGACGTTGAGGTCAAACGTGCCAAACTGGTTTGTGATTGCGTTGCTGTATGTCTTGATGAATGTCCCGCGAAACGCACACGCTGTGCTTGATGTCGTCACGGATGGTAGCGAGTAGGTGCCGCTTAAGTTGATCAGAGACTCGTGAAACCCGCCCGAGATTGGGGCCGTCTGAGAAAAGGTCACAGCTAGATACGTTGGATGCGATGCGGTGCATTCGCTGCAAGCCCTGCACGGATTCGGGCTGCACGTCGTCCCCACGCCCCTGAATACTGGAACGAAAGCCGGCGGCGTATCACTTGGCTGGCAAGGGTACGGAGTGCCGGGAAGGTTGGCATCCGCCGCGCACCCTTTGCACGGCCTCCACACGCCGCCTCTTGCTGCGCACTCTGCCTCGGTTCCTCCTCGGCACGCTGGGCCAGTGATGCCGCCCACCGTCACTATGTCTGGGCCGCAACACGAGTTGGTCGCACACTTGCACTGGCACTGCGGCTTGACCGTGCACGTCGTGCCCTCGCAGCACGCGCCTTCCTTGCAAGCGTTCAGGCAGTCGGCCTCGGTGGTGTAGCCGCCGCCGCCGGATTGGCCGGAGCCGGTAGTGCCGTTGAATGTCGAGACTTGGCGGCAGGGCATGACTACGGCAGCGAAAGCGGGAGCGGCACGGTTTGCGACCCAGACACAAGAGACACACTTTGTATGGTGTAGTTCAGCACAAAGCAGTCTGACGAAAAATTGAATGCGTTCATTTGCTGAAGCTGTGGCGGCCACGCGAGGCCGTCGTATGACGTAGCCAAAACATCAAATCTCTTGAATGTTCCAGACAGCGGGAACACCTGTGCCGACAACGAAATGTCGCACGCACTGCCGCTAATGCCGGTTAGAAGATCAGTGCCGCACTGCTGCCCCGAGAGATATACGGACTGACTATTGTTTCTCCAGCCAAGCGTCGCAGCGTTAGCCGACTGCCGGCAATCACACTTCTGCCGGATCGTGACGTTTGGCGCAAACCGATAACCAGACGTGGTGTCGCTAATTGCTCCTGGAGAGCGCCAGAAAAATGGGTTGCCAAATGAAGACGACCGGAACGCCCCTGCGGTGGTGCCTGAATTCCAATTGGCCGATGCCATAGTGCTTTGCGATCGCACATTTCCGCCGGGGCCATACTCCTCCACGCGGCGAATGGTGGCTGCCTCAAAAAACAGCTCCCACACGTACTGCTCGTAGCGCCCGTCTGTGTTTAGAGACAAAGACAACGACAGCTTGTCATCGGAATACGAATAGCTGCGAAAGCTGCCGTTTGTCCCAGACGGCAGCAGCATGTACTCGCCTCCAATTGCGCCAAACATGAACGACGTATGCGATATGGCGTTTTCGCCATCCTGAGATTCAACTGTCTTCCCGTAGGCGTATGCGTCCGAAGACGATGACGAGAGCGTCACCACGACGCTGTCAGGCACAACGGACTGGAACTCACATGTGTAGCAATACCACCCACCGCAGCACCCGCAGTTCTCTGCGATCTTGCCGTCCTTGACGATCAGCGAGCCGTTTTTGGTGGCGAGTGTCATGTGCAGGCCGTGGTATCAATCCACGCCAATCCGCCGTTGGCGGCGTGCGTGAGAACTTGTTGCTTGGATGCTGAGTAGCCTGTCAGGCCCGTAAAGTCGAATGACGCCAAGTAGAACGCAGAGTTTGCTCGGGCCAACACGACCCAGACGCCAGACGGGATCGTGGCTGCGTAGTTCCACGCTTCAACCGTATCGCCGCTCGACGCGGCTTCGCTGCCCGGCGTCCCGACGTGAATCGTCAGCGTCTGGCTGCTGCCTTTGTTCCACGTTGCCGTCGTCTTGCTCAGGTAGTGCGACGAGGCGTACGCCTGCCCGCTGCCGTGCATCCCGCTCTGCGAGCGGTTCCCGCCTTGCACGGTACGCACGGTTTCGGCGATGGCCTTTGCGGCGTCGTGCGTGAACGTGACGCCTTTTGACTTGTTGGCTTTTTCGCGGGAGGCCATGCGTCATGCTCACGACGGGAGTTGCGAGAACACGCCGGAAAAAGCCGCCTCGCGGTAGACCTTGAACGTGAGCATGTCGGGCGGTGAGCCGGGCGACTTGGCGACTCCGTTGCTCAAGGCGACAGGCTCGCTGACGGGTTCCTTCAGCTTGTCGAGAATCTTCTGCCTTTGCCCGCTTTTGATCTCGTTGTAGCCAATGTCCCACAGCTTCAACGCCCACCCTTCCGGTCGGTACGCCAGTTCGACCGACACCTGCCAGTACGCGACTTCAGCGTTGCTCACCTGCTCGACTTCACGCTGGCCGCTGATGGATTGGCACTTCACCGTGCCGGGCGGAAAGCCGCTCCACGAATCGCTGTTGACCGTGTTGATGTACGCCATCGCCATCGACTTTGGAAACGACTGCCTGTTGCCCGTGATGGAGATTCGCCACTCGGCGTGTTCCTTTTCCGCACCCTCAAGCGGGTCGCCTGCGGTGTTGACGATCAGCTTGGGCGATGAGAACCCGTCGTTGTAGTGAACGATGGCCGGGGCCGTAGTAGTGGAGCCAGCGAACGAGAACTTGTCTTCTCGATTCCACGGCATCGCCGCGCGATCTTCTGGCTTGATGAGGTCGTAAGTGAACTCGACTTTGTAGTGCAGCGGGTCGCCATCGTTCTGGCAACTCATGTCGGTGACATACACCGCCGGAAACTCAGGGTGCGGTGCCAGCCAATCAATGCCGATGCTGTTGTTGATCTCGCTGACAGGCGTAGTCGGGTCATCCACCGTTGCGATGAACGTGCGTTTCACCTTCACGTTCTCGGCGAACTTTTGCGTGGCCCCGCGACCGTCGATGACTTCCCGCCATGCGATGACGCTCATATCTGCACAACCTCCTGCTCGGCCAACGCCTGCTCCACGTTGGCAAGCAACCGCGTCTGCTTCTCCATCTCCTTGAGTTGCCGCTTGGTGGGATCGTCCTGCCCTCGCAGCAGCCGGAAGAACGTCGAGGCACCCTCGCTGGAGTTCACGTCCACGGCACCGACGGCACGGCGGTCTGGCCCAGCGTTGCGCTCTTGCTTGTCCTTGGCGTCGGCGATGGAGTCTTCAAGCTCTCCGCGAATGTTGCCCATCCGCTCGCGGAACTGCTCTCTGTCGATGATGCCCTTGTCGAACGCTTCCTTGAGCTTCTTTTGATCCTCGCGGAACTTGTCGGCGGGCGACTGCTCCGCACCGCCGGGCAAACTGGCCGCTGCCTTGTCCCGTACCTGCGCCTTGGCCTTTTCTTTCTCGGCGGCGGTCAGCGTCTGGTTCTTGTCGATGGCGTCGAGTTCTTCGTTCACCTTGTCCATCTCGCTCTTGAAGCCGTCGCGGATTTTTTCGGCGAACTTTTGGTCTTCGCCGAGCCGCTTTAACTCCTCGTTCATCGCATCGACGGCCTCGCTCATCTTCTCCTTTGCCGCTTCTGGCGAAATCAAACCGGCTTCCATGTCCTTCTTGATCTGCTCGGCGGCAGACGCGAACTGAGCGCGGATCGGATCGGCTGCGGCACCAAGCTCGGCACCGGCCTTGGCCGAGTCTTTGATCTTTGCGGCGATTTCTTCGCTGGCCTTTTTCTGATCTTCTTGTGCCTTCTTGAGTGCTTGGGCGGCTGGCGTCTGTGCGACGAACTCGTCGGTGATTTTCTTTTCAAGTGCAGCCCGCTCCTGCGCCGTTAGCAGCCCACGCTTTTCGAGGTCGTACACCTCGTCAACTTTTTGCTGCATCTGCTCCCACGGCGACAGCAGGCTTTCCTTCATCGCCTTGGCCCGCTCCGCAGCCTTGTTCTGCGCCTGCTCGTTTTCCTTTTCCAATTCCTTGCGGCGTGCCATTTCTTCTTCGATGGCCTCGCGGTCGCTGCCGCCTTGCAGCGGCTTGATCTCGATGCCGGTCAGCTTTTCAAACCAGCCAATCCACTCGCTGATTTCTTTTCCGATGGCAAAGAACGTGTCGGCAATGAACGTGCCGACCGCACCGACCGCTTGGAAAATCGGTGCGAGCGTCTGGCTGTACGAGACAATCTCAACGACACCGGCAACGATTTCGTAGATGCCAGAAATCGTGGCACCAACGAACCGACCAAACAGGCCAAGCCCCTCGCCAGCAAGTTGGACGATGAACCCGATGGGCTTGAGGATGCCGTCGAGCAGCGGCGATATCGGTGCCAACGCAGAAGCGAACCCGCCGAACGTCGCAGCAACGCCTTCGGCGATTGTCTGGAACAGCCCGGTGAACGGAGCCAGCAGCGTTTCACCCAGCCGCGTGGTCGCCCGCGTGGCGTTGTCGAAGGCATCGTCCAGCGCCTTGAACCGACCAACGTCGCCTTCGTTCATCACGCCGCCGAGCCTCTGGATGCCCTCCCTTACGGAGTCGATTCCGGCAAGGGCGGGCAGCACGTCGTTGCCAGCCTTGCCGAAAATCTTCATGGCAAGAGTGGCCCGGGTGGCCGGGTCTTCGATGGCGTTCAGCTTGCGGGCGGCGTCCTCAAGCAACGCACTCGGGTTGCTTTCCTGCAACTGCCGCTGCGAGATGCCGAGAGCGGAGAAGGCCAACGCCTGCTCCTTGGCCCCGGCACGGGCGGCACTGATGGCCTTCAGCCCCTTGGTTTGGGCCGATGCCAGAGCTTCCGTTTCGACGCCCGCCATGTTGGCTGCAACGGCCAGCACTTCAAACTCTTGGAACGACACGCCCATCCGCTCGGCAAGCTGGCCTGTCCGCTCGACTCGCTCGCCGACTGCTCCCATCGCCTCGGCCATCATCTTCAAGCCTTGCACGCCAGCGTATGCCGCAGCGGCCACCAAGCCGATCTGCGGGGCGATGCCGATGAGCGACGCACCGCCCGTCGAGCCAGCGTTGGCAACGCCTTCGCGTATCTGGCCGACGAACGTGGAGATGCCGCCCCTGATGCCGCCGCTTCTGAACCCGGCGATGGTTCCGCCCATCGACTTTTGCATCATGTCAAACGCACGGGCGGCGGCACCGAGCGGGCCGGGCAATCCTCCGAACGCATCGCCAACTGACTTAGCGGCGGGGCCAGCTTTGTCGAGTTCGTCCTTGGCCTTCTTCGTCGCCCGTGCGTGCGTTTCCTCGCTGATTGCGTTCTTGGCAAGAAGCCCGTCGAGCTTTTTGATTTCTTCTTCGTACTTCTCCGTCGGCGTCAGCATCGCCTGCGTGATCGCCTTGCCATCCTCCATCGCCCGGTTGAGTTCCTGCATCGCCGGGTCGGCGGCGTCGAGGGCGGCTTTCTCCTTGCGGATACCGGCGGCGTGCGTCTCGGCAGTGATGGCGTTCTTGGAAAGCAGTTCGTCAAGCTCCGCGACGTTCCGCTCGTACTGCTGCTGCGGCGTCAACAGCGACTCGGTGACTGCCTTGCCCCTCTCCATCGCTTTGTTGAGTTCTTCTTCAGCAGCCTTGGCCGCGATGAACTCGGGAGTCAGTTCGCGGAGCTTTTGTTCAATCAGCCCCTTGGCTTGTGCGTATTGCTGGTCGCTGATCGCACCGGCTTCTTCTTGTTCTTTCAACTCTGCCAACTGCTGCTGCAACTCGTCGGTCGGTGTCCGCAAGCCGCGCACAGTCTCTTGCGCCTGCTTGAAAACCCGCTCCATCTTCTGCATCGCGGTTTCCGTGCCGTTGATCTGGCCGGGCAGCGTGGCGATGGTCTGGCGATACTGGTCGGCACTGATCTTCCCGGCCAAGAAGTCGGCACGGTTTTTTGCGAGGTCTACGGACAGCCGCTCAATTGGGCTGGTCCCAGCCCGAATAACGGCGGCGGCTTTTGCCTGTGCGTCAGCCAACTCCGCAGCACCGCGACCGGAGCCTTCAAACGCCTGCTCCAGTGCCTCCAGCACGATCCGTGTCCGTTCCGCCTCGCTGATGCGAGTGAAGCTCCGCATCGTGTTGCCGAGCTTCGTCCCGAACGTATCGACCGAGCCGCCACCACGCAGGAACTCCGACGACAGTTCCTTCGTCACCGACTCAAAACGGGTCGTGTCGGCGGCAACCTTTCGTTGCGCAGCAGCGAACCCGCCGAGCTTGCCAACCACTTGGTCGATGGCACCGGTCATGCCGCCGACGGAGGCGGTGAATGTTGCTCGTACGGAACCGATTGCGTCTGCCATCGCTACCCATCCTTGGGCTGAAACAATCCGCCGAGCTTCGCCAACTCTTGCTTGATCTGGTCCTCAGTCATCGGCTTGTCGAAATACACCGGCAGGAATGAACGCTCGTCAACGTCCTTCGCACCGGCACTCCACGCAATCGTCGTCGCAATTCTCGCGGCTTGCATCCACTCCATGCCCCACGGCTCATGGATGTAGTACGCCGCCCAGTCGACCAACTCCTGACTGTCAACCGTCGCCAGCAGTTCTTTCACCGACCGCCCCAATGCAAGGGCGAGCCGGTGATAGAACTTTTTGCTTAACATGCCCTCGCGTGGAGGGCGGTCTAGTTTTTTGCCGCTTCCTCCACCGCGTCCTTGGCGAAGCCGTTCAGCTTCATGCACTCGGTGAACAGCCGATCCAGCACCAGCGCGTTCTTCTCGCCAAGAGCGGCAAGGTCGTCGTTGGTGAAAAGCGTCTCGCCCTTGTCGTTGCACAGGCACCGCCGCAGCAGCTTGACCTTGTATTGCGGCAGCAGCTTTTCCTCGGTGCTTGTCCACTCCCGCTCAAACGACTCACGCTCCGTGCCGCTCATCACGCGGACGTAGACGCTGCCGCCCCACTCGGGGACGTTTGTTTCGATGGAGGCTCGGTCGTCGGCGGCGAGAATCTGTTCTTTGGTCAACAGCATGGTCTGCTCCTGTGTGGTTATTCGTAGCTACGCTTGAACGAGTAGCTGAGTCTAAGCACGTCGCCAACTTTCGCTGTCACCTTGATGTTCTCAAGGAAGGCTGTGCCAAATGAGAAAGCCCATCCAATCCCGGTGACGGAGAGCGGGCCTTTTGTGCCGACGCGCGACAGGTCAAACGAGCCAGCGATGGCCTCAAGCTCAACCGTCTGGTCGCACGTCGTCTGCTCGTACACAGCCAAATACTGCCCGGTGTCCGGTGCGGTATTGGCGGCGAGCGGACGGATCTCCTTTGCGCTTGTGGAGAACGAGCCGTTTACGCCGACAACCTTGCCGAGCGTGGAGCCGTTGAACGCAACGGTCGTGCCTTGGGACGTGACGACGCTCACGAACGCCCCCGATCAGTCAGGGGTGCCGCCGAGCTTGAACGACATAGATACTTTCACCACCTCGCCAACGGCGTACTTGACGCTCGATGCTGTGCAGACTGCGGTCCCAGACAACGTGCCGAGGGACGTTGACAAAAGGCCTGAGTCTCCAATTTCGGGGTAAGTTTCAATTTCAGAAAACAATGCCTCGATTTTCACCTCATCCCCGTCAAGCAACTGCGCAGGTTCGTACGACCGCGGATCGCCGTCGGCAAGAGCGAGGTCGCTGGTGTCGATTGTCCCGGCCGACCGGCTCACGTCGATGCTGGTTATGTGGCCGATGGTCCCAGCAAACGAGAACGTAACGCCCTGGCTGGAGGTGATTGCGGCTGGTGTACCTGGCGTGGTCATGAGTCACCTTTCAATTCTTGGAAAGCTTGAACGTCGCTGAACCTTTAATGATGTCGCCGACCGTAGCCTTCAGGCTTGCCTGCGTGCAGATTGCTTTTGTGCACAGGTTGGTTTTCAAAGAAGCAAAATTGCCGGTCAGCACGAAGTTTTTCTTGGTGCCGACCGCTGGCAGCGATGTGCCGATGAAGTCAATCTTGACCTCGGGCGAGTCAGCAAGTGGTGCCTTCTTAAAAATGCGGGTCAAACCACTGATGATGCCAAGATGAGAAACATCTGCTTGAGTTGCGGTTCCAGACACGTCGAGAGAGGTTATTCGGAACTGTGCGCCGTCATAAGAAAACGAACCGCCGCCTTGCGAAGATACAACTGTGCTGCCTTGTTCGTCTGGCATCCCTGCCTCCTGCTAGAACGTCGATGTGACTCGTATTTCGTACTGCTGGCCCACCGAGTAGATGGGCATGGCCTTGCCGTCTACCGGCACCACGATGTCGTCCTGCTCCGTCTTCAGCAGGCTATAGAACACGTTACTGCCCCACACCTGTTCCGTCGCTCCGTGTAGAACGCTCGTCACGGCGTTGGCGGCAGTGCGGACTGCGGCGTAGCTTTCCGCGTAGGTGTCCACTTGGATCGTGTATGCAACGGCCTCCTCCTCGACGCCGATGGCGAGAGTCTTGGTGTCGCGGTTGACCGACAGCCGCCGGAACACGGCAAACGTCAACACGCCTCCGTTGTCGGCCTTGGTCGCCCCCTGCGGGGCGATGATCGGGTAGACGCGAAAGCCGAACAGCGTGGCCGTGCCGGGGTCGCTTGTCAGCTTCCAGTGAACGTATTTCTCTGGAACGTCCTGCTGCATCACAGCCCCTTTCGTGCGACTTCCGCCAGACCCTTTTCAAGCCCGCTTTGCATTTCGCGGATGAGAATGTCGCGGCACTGGTTGGCGGTCGCGGAGTACGCCCGGCCGAGCGGGTGCTGCGGGCGGGAGCCGCGAATGTGCCTCGCCACCATCGGCCACGTCTTTTCGCCAGACCAGTACGGCGGACGCCAGCCCGTCGCCTGTGCCATCTTGAACGACGAAAGAAACGGCCCGCGAGTCGGTACGCGGTCGTTCGTGCCAAACTCAATCAAGTGCGAGTGGTAGCCAAGCTGGCCGGTGACAGAGACGGCACGGCGGTATCCAACAATGCCAAACGCCACGCCAGACTTGTAGTAGATCGCCTCCGACCCGACAGCCGCCCGCAGGTTTCCCGTTGGCCCCTGCGGTGTGTTGGCAAGCAACGCCGCACGCATTGGCGGCAGAGCCTTTTCGATGGCTGGCTTGAGGTGCTTCGTGCGGATGGCGACCGGGAGTGCCATCAGCGATGAGACAAGGTAGTCGCATCCCTCCAGCCGCATCGAGTTGGACAGCGTGCCGTCAAACGTCGCCATCAGTCCACCTGTTCCGCGCAGAGGATTTCTTGTTCTTCCAGCCGGTTGCCGCGCAGCAAGATGCTTTGAATGTTCAGCACGCCGCCTTGCCACCGCAGCCGGTGCTTGGTTGTCAGGTCGGGCTGCGTTCGCATCCGCACTTTGTAGGTGATGGTGTTTTGTGTGCGGTCGCTTTGCACCATCTCGCGGGCGGTGATCGCCATGACGCCAGCCCACACGCTCCGCACGACAATCCACTGGTCGGAAGTCTGGACAGACTCGCCGAAAGCATTGAGCGATTGCTCGCTCAGCTTTTCGATGGTCACTCGGCGGCGTAGCGTCCCGGCAGTCAGAGCCAAGGCTAGTTCCCCAACGCGATGATCTTGTAGGCCGTGCCAGCCGTGCCGGTGATGGTCACGTTGGCGGCGGTCCAGCCCGTGTAGTCGTTCGTCGCCAGCACCATCTGTCCGCGAGCGACCGTGCCGTTCACCGGCGCGCCAGCCACAGTCACGTCGGCAGCGGCAGTCGCGGCGGCGGCGGCAAGGTTCTCGACGTACCAGAGCTTCACGCGGGAGAGCGTCGATGCCACCGGCAGCGTGGTCGGCGTGCTGCCAACCGTGCCGGTCGTCGCGTACACCTTGCTGACGGTCTGCCCGGTCGTGCCGTTGGTCAGGTACCGCTCAAACGATGCCGGGTACGTCTGGCACGACGGGAACGGGCCGTCGTCCCGCACCTGCGCGGTCAAGGCAACCGACACGCGAGCGTTGGCGTCAGGCATAACTCCCCCAAGAGAACATGGACAGCAGTTCGTCAACGCCGTACGGAACCGTCGGAGCGTTGCCGATGTTGACGGCCACGGCCTCTCGCTGGCCGTACCAGTGAGCCGCCAGCATGAGGATGGCATGCCGGATGGGTTTGGGGACGGCCAGCCCAGAGTCGCCGTATCCTGCCCACCAGCGAATCGTCACGGCCGCACGGATCGGCCCAGTCACGGGCCAGTAGCCGTTGACGTTGGGCGTCAGCACAGCGGGCGTGCTTGCCCGGTGAGCGAGGAACGTGCCGGGCTGGCTGGTGATGACCGGCACCGCCTCGGTCACGGCAAGCTCCTGCAACGTGACGTTAAGGTAGTTGACCTCGATGGCCTGCCTGCCGGGCGTCGGCGAGAACGGCGGCATCGGCAGCGGGAGTTCAATGCCGACCGGGAACGTGTCGAGCTTCATCTCCAGCCGAGTGTCTACGAAGCATCGCTCGATGCGCTGCTCGCAATACTGCCTCGCCGCCATAATGAGGCCAAGCAGGTAGGCGTCCTCGTCCTCGGTTTCGACGCGGACGTGTGCCTTCAACTCAGCAAGCGACACCGGCTCGATGATGGGCTGCACGATCTTCTGCAGCGAGCGATACCGCCGCCCGGTTTCGCCAAGGTAGAAGTTCGTGAAGACGAGGTTGTTGTATTGCACAGGCGCGTCCTTCAAAGAAAGCGGGGAGGTAGGCTTGGGCACCTACCCCCCCGCATCTTGGTCACGAGGCTTGCGGGCTTCCTTGCCCTCTAGTCACGTCCTGCGAATCACCCCGCCGCCTTGGTCTGCATCGCCACGATCGCACCGACCTCGCTGTTCGTTCCGACACCGTGCACGGCGATGTCGAAGCGGTTGACGGCGACCATGAGCGTCTGGTCAAGCTCCGCGTACCGATCCGTGCTGGTGCGGATCGTCATGGCCTTGCGGTCGCCGTAGATCGCACCGAGTTCAAGATCGCCGAACAGCACCTTGGTCTTGCTGTTGTCGGTGCCGAGCGTCGAGTCCATGGCGTTGACAAGCACGACCGGGTAGCCCATGAACCGCAGGCCGAGTGCGTTCTGCACGTCGTTCTGCGTGTTGCCACCGGCGAGGCCGGTGCCGCTGCCGCTGGTGAGAGCGAGCCGCTGCATCGACGCCGCGAAGCCGGCGGGCGAGATGTACCACTTGGCGTTGCTCCTCGCGTACATCGGGAGAGCAGCCATCGCGGTCGTGAAGTCAGCGATCGACAGCGTTTCGAAGCTCGTCGCAGCAGCCGACTTGTAGAGTCCCTTGAGGTACGCGAGCGTCTGGCCGCTGCCGGTCGTCGCTTCCATCGCCTTGACCACGCCGGTGATGCCGCCGTGAGCCGAGGTGCCGTCGCCGTTGAAACCGGCGTCGTCGATGGTCTTAGCGAACGCACGGCCGATCTCCGTCACGATGTACGAAGAAAGGTCGATCAGCGAGTCGGCCAGAATCTCGTTCGACAGCCGGTTGCTGACGGCGAGCTTCTTGGCGACGAGGTTGACCCGCGACCACGATGCGTTGCTGTCGGTGATCGTGTTGTTCTCCGAAACCCAGTAGCCGGTCAGGCCACCGGCACGCTTCGGAATCGAGAGCGTCTCGGAAGTCATCGTCACGCTGCGGACGTTCGGAACGAACTGGCCGAACTCGTTGACCAGCACGATGACCTCATCCAGCACCGGAGCGGGCAGGAGGTTGCCGCCGAGCGAGTCGGTCGTGTAACCCTGCGCCCGGTACTCGGGAGCGTTGTCGGCAATCCACCGCTTCGCCTCGGCATCGCCGAACGCGGAGCGGAAGAACTGCCCAGCCTTGTAGGCACGCTCGCCAACGTCGGCACCGGGGCGGAAACCACGAACATGCGAAACACGCGGGACGGCGAAGGTCATCGGCTTCTCCTCAGTGACGGGGGCCGCGTCTGCAGTGACGACGACCGGGGTAGGGGCAGGGGCGGCACGGTTCAGCACCGCCCGCAGTTCTCGTTCCTTGGCGGCGATCTTGCGGAGCCGCTCGATCTGGCTCTTGAGGCCCTCGGCCCGCTGGCACAGTTCCTCCAGCTTGGCCGTCCGCTCGGCACCAACGGCTTCCGGCTCGTCGGCCGACGCGGCTTCGCTCTCATCGCCCATCACGCCCATCTCGGCCAGCACGCTGGCAAGAGTGTCGAGCAGCATCTTGACTTGCTTGCCGTCGGCAACAACGTCGTCAGCGGGATCGGCGGGGAGAGCGTCAGCCATGAGAGTGAACCTCCAAGTGATTCGTGCAGAGGCACAATGCCTCTGTCACCGAACGTAGGGGGAAACGGCCAATCCGTCGCTCAGGAGCGTTCTATGTAGAACGCTTGCGGATATCCGCCGCCCGAACGATGCAGCGGCAGCGTGTGCCGCACCGCTTGCACTCAAGGTAGCGAAGCTGGAACTCACCACGCGGCTTGCTGGTGATCGTCCTCAGTTGTCCTTCGCCGCAGTCACACTGGTCGCCAGAGCGTTTCTTAGCGTGCAGCATTAGCCTTGAGCCACTCCGTGAGGTCAGCGCGCTTGGCCTTGAGTTCTGCCGCTCGCAGCGACAGGTGTTCCCTGGCCTCGGCGTGTTTCTTGGCGTGATACACCTGCACGTCAAACGACCGCCGGGCCACTTCCAACCCGCCGTCGCCGTAAGCAGGATACGTCACGGGTCCAACGTCAAAGAGGTCGCCCACCCGCGTGATCGTGCGGATGTGCCGCCCGTTCTCGTCCACGGTCCACTGCTCGCCGTCGCGGGCGATGGTGAACGCGAACGAACTGCCACGCACGATGCCGCCTTCGATCAAGGCAAGCAAGTCTTGCCCGTAGGTTGTGGACGGCACGGGGAACTCGTATCGCAGCCCGATGTCGTCTACGCTCAACTTGAGCGTGTCGGGGTAGCGTGCCAGCGGCATATTGCTGTCGTGATTGAACAACGCCCGCGTCATCAGCGGGTTTTTGCGGCCGCGCCGCTCGGAGACAATTGCGAACGCACCGGGGTCGATGCGTTCGGTGAACTCACCCACCGCACCGTCCAGCGAATCGACGCCGAAGCGAGCAGCGTATCCAACAATGTAGGCGGTTTTGTCATCGCTTCCCTCGGACGCGGCGCGCCGCTCGACGCGGAGCAACGGCACGTTCACGTCGTCCGACTCGACGGCGACAAACCGCCGCTCAACGTCGTCACGGTCTAGGTCAAGCGTCTGCTGCTGGGACATTCTCTATCTCTCCTGTCGTAGGTTCCATGAGCGTCGGCGTTACGCCGACCGGCTGTGCGTTGTCGTTTACGCCGTTGACGATTCCAACTACTTGTTCGTGCGAGAGTTGCGGGAACGCTGCCTCGACAACAGCGACCGCTCCCTCCTTGGACAGCAAGCCGCTTGCGATGTTTGCCAACACTTGCAGCAGCGATTGAATCTGCGATCCGTTCAGCGAGGCTTCCACTGCCTGCTCGGCGTCACTTGCCGGTGCTGCCTCGCCAATCAGCGTCGGCGAGGCGGCGTCAATTGCCATCTTCTCGACGGTCGTCATATTGAGCGGGAAGTAGTGAACGTCGCCGCCTTCGATCGGGTTGAGATTCTCCATCGCCCGTACGTCGTTGATGCTCATGATGCCGCGATCCAGCGCGGCCGAGTAGTACGCCGACCGGGCGGCTGCGTCGCCACGCATGAGGTGCGACGTGTCGAACGAGGCAAAATGCTTCTGCGGGTCGGGGATCAAGTCGCGGGCGAACGCCTTCTCAAACCTTCGCAGCCACGGCAGGATGGAATACTGAACAAAGTCGATGCTCTGCTGTTCGATGTTGCTGTACGTTGCCCGCGTCAAGTCTTGAATCATGTGAGGCGGACAACGGTAGAGGCGGCAAATCTCCTCGACTTGGAACCGGCGCGCCTCAAGAAACTGGCTGTCGTTGTTCGTCGCACCAAGCTCATGGGCTTTCAGCCCGCCGGTCAGCACCGCCGTCTTGCTGCTCTTGTCGGGGCCGCGATGGAGCCTCTCCCAGTTCTCACGCAGCCGCTCCGCAGCCTCGGGGGCCATGTTGCCGTCCGTCTCAAGCACGACGCCGGGACGGGCACCATTTCCGAAATACCTCGCGCCGTGCATCTCGCACGCACGGGCCAGCCCGATGGCTTCCTTGCCGAGTTCAATTGGAATGCTGCCAGTGATGCCGTCGCGGCTCATCCACGTCACGCGGAAAATCTGGTCTTGCGAGTAGACGGTCTTGGCACCGTTCGGCTCGGTGTAAGTGAATCGCAGCCGCCCGTTTTCGATTCGCTCTGCCACCATGCGGCTCGGGTGCAGCGGGATGAGTTCCGCGATAGAGCCAGCGGGGCCGGGGCAGATTTCAGAGTAGCACGCCCCGTATAAGCCGAGGTGAATCATCGACGTTTCAAGCCACTCAAACGAAGTCTGCCAACCGTTCGGGGCAACGGAGAGCAGTTGGTCGAGCGGCCCCGGTGCCCGCTGCCTGCCGCCGTTGGAAAGCCGCTCGTAAATGTGCAGCGGAAGGCTGGCGACTGTCTCAGCCAGCACGCGGACGCACGAAAGCACGACCGTGGACTGCATCGCGTTTTCGCTGGTCACGCGGATGCCAGACGACGCTCCGCGAGCGAACCCGTAGTCATCGTCAAGCAGCGAGCCGAAGAACCGCCGCTCTGGCGAGATGTCGTAGATGCCGGACTTGATCTCGGTTTCAAGGCTCATAGAAGAATGATCTGCGGTTCCGGTGCTGGCGGTTTTTGTTCTTCACCGATCCAAGCACCAATCGCCATGACTAGTGCGATAATGCCGTCCACTCGCTCGCCGCTGTTCTGCTTTGGTTTGAGTGGACGAATCAACCCTTCCGCGTTCTGCCTCACTGCGACGTTGTTGCTTTGCCAATCCAAAACCGGCGACTGATGTCTGAGCGTGCCGTTTGCCAGCATGGTTTCCAGATGACGACTCGGAGAGTTCATTCCGGCGAACCCCTGCGGGTACCGCTTCACCGGGATGCCCAGCCCGTCCAACTGGTTGCTCAAGTGCGTGGCGTTGTACGGGTCAACCGCCACCATCCGCACTTGGTACTTCTGGCAAAACTCCTCTACGTCACGCCGGATGAAGTCGTAGTCAGTCACGTTGCCGGGCGTGGCGACGATGTGACCCTCACGGACAAATTGTGAATACGCGAACCGATCTCGTCGCTCGCGGTCCTCGATCATGTCGCCGGGGATGTAGAACTTCGCCAGCACGTCCGCACCGCCTTGCTCGTCGGGGAACACGGCCACCATTGCGGACGTGTCCTGCGACCACGCCAAGTCGAGGCCGACCCAGCACGGCTTGCCGTCGAGCGGTTCGGGCGGCGGCACCGAGCAGGCAGACCACATTTCCGGTTTGATCCACCGCGTGTCTTGCTGCGTCCAGCAGTTGAGCCGGTATCGCAAAAAGCCGTTTTGCTTGCTGGTGGAATTCGACGCCTCGCGGGCCTCGGCAGCGAAGTCAGTCGGGTTGATGGTCACGCCCCACGACGGGTTCGCGTCGGGCCAGACTTCCTCCTCCTTCCACCGGGCTTGGTCTTCGACCTCGTAGATGAGCGGGAAGAACGTCGGGTCCACCCGCCAATCGGCCAGCACCCGCTTCGCGTAGGCATACTGCTCGTAGCAGATGGAGTTCCGGTCGTAACCCGCCGTCGTGATGCTGACGAGCATCGGCTGGCTACGAGCCGCACCGCCGTAGCGAAGCGAGTCGAACAGCCGCCGGTCACGCTGGGCATGCAACTCGTCGAACAGCAGCCCGTGAATGTTCAGACCTTCCGCACGAAACGCATCAGCGGACAAGACGCGGTAGAAGCTGGCCTCACGTCGGTATGCAATCGTGCGGCGTGAGTCCACAACGTCGAGCGCGGCCGACAGCAACGGCGAGGCACGAACCATCGACGCAGCCTCGCGGAACACGACTGACGCCTGCTCGCGGTCGGACGCCGCGCCGTAGATTTCGGCTCCGCTTTCGCCATCAGCCAGAAGGAGATAAAGGCCGATGCCAGCGAGGATGGTTGACTTGCCTGACTTCTTGGCCGTGCTGATGTAGGCCATGCGGTACCGCCGCAGCCCGTTGTCCACTCGCACCCAGCCGAACAACTCCGCAAGCATCTCCTGCTGCCACTCAAGCAGCGTGAACGGCTTGCCCGCGAAACGTCCCTTGGAGTGCCGCAGCCAATCTTGGAAGAACTCGATGACATGGGTCGCCTTGGCCGGGTCGAACCAAAACTCAAGCCCCTGCTGAATTGCCTCGCCGCGAGACAAAGGCTGCAAGCGGGTCTGCTTCGGCTCGGCTTCCATTCGTTGTTACCTGTGACCGGCTGCTCGGCGTCATGCCGAACTCTTGCTCAATCCGCAGCATCGCGGCGTGGTGCCGGTGCATCTGTGTCGCCCACGGCGCGACCTGCGTGTATTTGATCCGCAGCTTGCCATCCGTCCTGTTCGGGTCTGGCTCCCAATGCGTGTATTCCTCGCCTGCGATCTTCACCTTCTCATAGCAGGCAAGGTACAGCACCGTTTCGATGCAGTACCGCGTCAGCGTCGGTACGTCGGCTTCGGTCAGCACTTTCATGCGGGAGAGCGTCTGCACCACGTCCTTCCACACTTCGACCGCCTTGCCATCCAGCGTTGGCGGCGGCGGCGGCGTGCCGGGCAGAATGTCGGGCGTCGGCTCGTCGGTGTTGAGCGACTCCTTCGACGGGTTGCCGCGAATGTATTTCAGAATCGACGGTTGCGGGGCGGGGCCGCGTTTGCCCATGGTTCACTTTCCTGAGAGTACGTGTTCCCAAACAATCGCAGCAAGCTCTTCCGGTGTCTTCCCGGCTTCAAGCCGGACTGTGTCGCGATGGTTGGCAGCGAGGTTGGCGTGCTTCGTGACACGCCCCTTCACCCAAACGTCGGATTGTAGCGGAAGGCTGTGCTGCCTTGCTCTCTGATTCCGTCGAGACGCGGCAACCTTGTTGTCGCAGTCAAGATAAAAGGCAAACAGTGCGTAGCGTTCCGCCGCCGCCGCGAAGAAGCGAAGGTTGGCAAGCCTGTCCCCCTCCGCGAAGACCAGCCCGCCAGCGTTGCACAGCGACAGCGCACTGAGCCATCGTGGCGAGTTGCCGACCGCCGTATACGAGAGCGTGTCTGTTCCGCCGAACGGTGCCGCGTCACCCCCCAGCACCGAAAAGGTGCCGTGGGGCGACGTGAACGCCCGATGCTTCACTGGGGTGTCGGCCTCGTAAAGCGGCTTGCCTCGCCCGCTGATCGCCCGCATCAGCGTCGTCTTGCCGCTGCCGGGCTGTCCGAAAAGGTACGCCAGCGTCTTCATGCCAACTCCTTCAGCCAGCGTTTCTCGAACGTCTCTGCACGATAATCCCAAAGCACTTGCCACTCGACTCCTCGCGGAACCTTCGCTGCCATCGACTCAATCTCTCCTCGCTGGCGGTCGATGTAGTAGCCAACGTACCGCTTCCCGTAACAGTATTTCTTGTAGGCGCACAGCGTCGTCTCTATGTTCCAGACTCCGTTGCGAGCGTCTTGCGACTTCATCTCAGCGACCATTGAATCAAACCGAACTTGCAGCATTGCCTGCTGTGGCTTGGTCAGCCGTGTGTCTGTGCCGTGCGTGTTGAGGTCGGATCGTCCGATGGCGAGGGCCAAGCCGTTGCGGCAACTTTCCGCGTCTGCGAGGTTCATCGACGGCGGCTGCATCGGGAATCCGGTCACGACGTGGACGGCCTCCAAGTAGAGGAACATGGCGAACCGCCCAAACTGATACATGCGTCCGAAGGCGTCCCAGCAGTTGCGGTAGTTGAGCGTCCTGTCCTTTGACTTGAGTTGCTCAAACCGCTGCGACTGCGTGACCTGCCCTACAGTCTCGCGGTAACTCCGAAACATCTCCACGAACTGGTTCCGCGAGTGCACCCACCGCCGGTCAGTCTGAAAAACGAGCCGCTGCTTGTTCGCTGCCCACCATCGCTCAAGCCGCCCGACGTCCACGTTCTCAAAGTCGGGGAACTCGTTGTAGACGTAGAAGACAGTCGGCCCGCAATAGCAAGTTGCGTACAGCCACGCCAGCCAGTAACGCTGCTCGATGTTGAGGTCGAATCGCTCGCAGACGTATCGCAGCATTGAGTACGACGGGTCGACGTCGCCCGCGTCCATGCTTTGGCGGTGGTAGGTCGCGTAATCAACCAACATCGACGGCGACTCCGCACGGTATAGGGGTCGGTGTTTCGGCAAAGCCTGCACGCCGAAAGATGTCCGCTGTCGAGGCAAAGAACGTCGCGGAGCCTTGATCGACCCGAAACAGCGGTCGGCTTTTGTTGCGGAGAGCCGTCAGCCGACCGCGATGAAGCGTCAGTCCCGCGAACGAAAACCGCCCGCGCGCGACGAACTCCAGCCAGCCGTCGTTGCGAACGAACTTGTCAAGAAAGATTTCGCCATCGTTCTCTGTCTTGTACTCGCGTCCGTGATGCCGCTCGTATTCACCCTTGGTTGCCATGGAGATGACGCCGTTGAACGCAAGGGCTGCGTCATCGATCTGGAGCGGTTGATTGTTTGCGACGTTTCGGAAGTCGCCGCTCGTCGAGTACCGGCAGTGGCCGATGAGCCGCGCCGCACCGCTGGGGATGGCCGCGAGGCAAACCTTGAGATCAAGGAACCGCTGCGTCACGACACGCTCGCCGTCCTGAGTCGAGAACCCAAACGCGTGCAGTCCCCTCACCCGCGACTCGTAGAACAGCGACCGCAGAGCTTCCGAGTGACTCGGTTGGGGATCGTCGCTTGCGTACCCAATGACCCCACACATCAGACTGCCCCTTCGGGGAACGCGACGCGAACGCCACCTTTTGTCTTTGCGAACACCGCGCTTCTGATCACGCCGTCGCCAATGTCGTAAACGCGATCCCCCCCCTCTCCGAAACGGAACACGCAAAGCAGACATCCGCTCTTCTGCTCTCCCCAAAACTTCAAACCGCAAGCCCTGTAAAACCCCACGGCGTCGCTTTCAGAAGATACGCGAAAATACCTCGCCAGTTTTTCCGAACGGCCAAGAACTTCGGCGAGCATTTCCCGCCCAAAACTCTTTCCACGATGCGCGGCGAAGACGTGCATCAGCTGAAGATTTGCGACCGTCGGAACTTTGCGAGATACAGTCAGGACAGTCGCCCCGACGAGCGAGCCAGAGCAATAAGCGCCAACGCAGCACTCCCAACGATTCAAAAAATCGCACTTTGCGACGAAAGTAGACGCGAAACCGTCTCGGCTGTCGCGTCGATCCCACGCTGATAAAAAACCGCTTCGGAAAAGCGGCCTAAAGGTCAGTCGCATTTTCTCAACGTCCTGACTTTTCGGCCACGCTCCTTGCCGTACCGAGACCGCTCCCAAGATAAGTAAAGGTCGTGGTCGTAAAGCATCGGTTGGAATGAAAGGCTATTCGCTTTTGCTATCAAAGATGGCGAAAGAAGGTCGCCACGCAGCATTGACAGCACAGTCTCTCTGGCGAAAACGAGCGGAGACTCAAGCAACGCAAGTTCGTCGGACATGCGGAAACATCGAAACTCGATTGTGTCAATGTGCTTCAGGCAGTATGTGTTGATCGCGTAACGAAAAGGCCTGCCGAGGGTTTTGCCGTCTTTTCCGCAGCAGTGCATCTTGATGAAGTCTCTAAACGAGCGGGTCGCTGGAGCGAGAATGTTGTCGAGCATCCACTCAGGCATCAGTCGCCCGCCGTCGTACTTCATGTACGTCCTGGCGGTCTTTGTATTTTTCATCGAAGGGTGTTCTTGGTACGCCCAGCACAGCGAGACAGCTTCGGCTTGATGCCGCTTGACCCACCGGGCCACTCGCTTCAACTCGTCAATATTGTTTCGCAGTCCCGCTACGCGAACGTGAACGTGGTAGCCGGAAGTGAACGAGAGGGTTGGAGTCTGACCGGCGTTCTGAAGGTGACTAAAAATCTGCGCGATTTTCTCAACGGCATCGGCAACCGTCCGGCTCGGCATGACGTTTATCTCACCACCTACCGGTGGGTCGATTCCGAGAGGGTCGCAAGCACGCCCCCGATACTGTCCTTTTCGGTTGACGACATCGGTTTCCGAATATTCCCACTCCCCGAGACACGCAGGTATTGCAACACGCCTGTCTACGTCGCCAAGTTCAAGCTCGACACCAAACGACAGGCGCGCAGGGTCAGCGTTGAATTCCGTCATGAGTTCAGCGACTCCCCACGACGACGATTCTTCGCCCAGTCAATTTCGTCGCGTGCCGACTTGCAGTGAATCATCTTCTCGCGGTAGTAGAAAACGAGCGTGATGCGTTCGTAGCCGAGCCGCATTTGCTTGAACGACGTATTGCTGTGCCACTCATGCACGTCTGCGAGGCACAGGCAACCGTGCGAGAAGTTCACTGCAACTCGGTACGCCGGAAAGACGAGATACGCGCCGTCGTACTTGTCGTTCCGCAGGCAGGACATAACGCCGAAGCCGCACGCGAGGTCGCCCGCATCCTTGTGGGTGGCGGTTTGAAAGTTCTTGTTGACCGTCACCGTCGTGAACGTGCTTTGCGGAATCACCCAATCGGAAGCCGTGCGGCTCGAGTATTCACGCTGTGCCGCCCAGCGGTCTGGCATGAACTCTCGGAAGCCCTCGTCGGCTCGTTCGATGTACGGCAGGAACCGACGCCATGACGCTGCCTCGGAGATGATGAACGAAGTCTGGCGGCAGAACGGATACCTGACTGAACGGTCAAAGAATCCAACGATCCCGCTGTTTACCTCTTGTGCCAGCGCGGTGTTGCTTAGCGTTCCGTCTCGCTTTAGCGTGCGAACAGTCTTCTTACCACCTTCCCAAGCACCGGCTGCGGTTCCTCGATTGCGTGTTGTTCTCGCCGCCTTGCGGCAAGCGTTCAACACCGACCGGCACAACTCGTCGCTGAACCAACGCGGACGGTACTTGACCAGCGGCGTGCCGTCGGGTTTGAACACGTCGCACGGTTCGTCGCCGCCGAGCAGATGGTCGTAGTGCGACTCGTCGAGCTTGGATCCCGCGAGGTGATCGGCGTCGAACTTCGCCTTACAGTGATGCACTTGCACGACGCACGGCCTCCAGAACGGTGTCGGTGATGTTCTCTGTCGCGTACTCGTCGGCGAGTTTAGTGCAGGCTTCTTGAAACTCTACGATGTTCGACTCGTCCAGAAACAACTGAACCATGCGAACGCCGCTTGGCGGCGGCTCGTCCGACGAATCTGCGGCAGAGGCGTCGGCGTCGTTTTCATCGTCGTCGATGGCAGTGCTGAGTTCTTGGTACAGCCCAGCATCGCTCGCGGTGCTTGCGAGCATCTGCTGCAACGCTTCACTCCCCGTGTCCAGACCGCGGAGTAATTCATCTAGCTTGGCTGCGTCGGAGTCTGCCATCGCCGCAAGCGGGTCGAGCGTGGCGAGCAGCTTGTCGGCCTCGGCCTCATTCACGTCGAGTACCAGAACTGGTACGGTCGCGTCCGCCGCCGTCTCTGCTCGGAGATGCCCGTCGATCAGCATGAGGGAGCCGTCCTCAAGCTCGCGGGCCAGCACCGCGTCGGCCATGCCGACTTCCGCAAGGATGCCTCGCAGGGCATCCTGCTGGGCCTTGGGGTGCGTCCTCCAGTTCTTCGGATTGGGCCGGAGGTCGCTGGCAGGGACTTGGCGAAGCTCTTTCACGCGGTTGCGGATGTTCACGCTCAAAATCTCCTTATAAATAGGGGCTTTTTTCAGCTTGGTGCAAAACAAAAGGCCGGGCCGACCCCCCCCGGCAAAACCCCCGGCCGCGCTAGGAGGGGGGAAACGTGGGGTTTATTGTGGAAAGGCGGGCGTGATTTTTGCCCCCCCTCCCGGCGGGGGATTTTTTCTAGCGGTTGTTTCTCGTTTCGGCCTCGGTCTTGCGACCGTGACACGCGATGCACAAGCATTGCCCGGCTGTCAAGTCGTAGCGGCTTCGTCCGTCCTCGCAGTAGTCGGTGCCGACGACGACCGGGCTGATGTGGTCGGCGTGAGCCTCACGCTTGTCGCCGCACACGCGACCGCACACTCGACACTGCCACGCATCGCGGTTCAGCACTGCGAGCCGCCACGCTTTGTGCTTCGCATCGCAGTAGCCTCGCTCGGCTGCGGATGGGCGGCGGTCAACCCGCTTCGCCCTCGGCGGACGAGCCACGCGGAACATCGGCACCTTACTGGGCATCAGTTGCTTCCGGTCACGTCTTTGATGCGATTGACAGCTTGGTGCAAGTCACGCTGCCCGTTCGCCAACTCCTGCAGCGTGTCGGCCTGCTTGTCCTGTGCCTTGCCGATCTCCTTCAACGTCTCCTGCGTCACGTCGAGAAACTTCGTGTGCGACTGCACGACAGGCACAAGCACCGTCGAGTGCAATGCCAGCCCCGCATCGCGGATCATCCACAGCACAGCCGCGAGGATGAGGCACGGCACGCCAAAGCGATCGGCAATGCCGAGAAAGAACTCGTATGTCGTCGTCGCCTTGGTGTCGTCCATCACTTCCATCCGTATTGCTGGCGAATGTCATCCATCGAGAATCGCTTGCTGAACCACTGGTCAATCAAGTACGACACGATGGCCTTGATGGCCCACGCAAGCACGATGGAAAGAAACACGGCACCATATGTGCCTTGTGCCGCCGGGGCGTCTTTGCGGTACTGGCCTTCAACTCTCGCCGCCAGCGTTCGCTTCTGCTGCCGTTCGTAGGCCGAGCCGGGCGTTGCGCCGACTAGCTCGCGGTCAGGGAAGTTCGCCAGCGTCATCATCACAAGCTGTGCGCACCGCTGCTTTCCAAGCACCGCACGCCGCATGAGCGACGGCCGCATCGAACCCCAGCACTCCTCGATCAATTCGTCAATGGTTGTCATGGCTTCGCCTTGCACTTGCACGTCGCCGGGCAGGGGCATGGCACCCACGCGATGCCGTCGCCGCTTTTGACCTTGCCGTTGACGCACTTCCCGCAGCATTTCGTGGATGGCGTCGGGCTGAACGTCTTGCGGCTTCGCACTACGGCGTATGCCGTCTGCGTGGCGATCTCTGCCGTCACGGCTGGCGAGTCGCTTGGCTGCGTGCGGCACCCGTCGAACCACAACAGAGAGACAGCCGTCACAAGAGCAGCGGTTTTCACAGCCAGCCTCCGGTCCAGTTTGGCAACAAGTTCGGTTCGAAGCCTTGGTACCCGGCCAATGCGTAGCTGTCGTCGCCGCGAACCAGCCGGTCAATCACGTCGGCATCTACCCAACCGCCGCTCCGTTGGAACTGCACCGGCAAAGCTTGGTCAACTGTGCCTTCGTAGCAGTCGCCCCAACTGTTCTCCACGAACGCACCGGGACGGTCGCCGAATCGCACGCCGCAAATCATTTGGCAATGAGCCCAAGAGCCAGACTGCTTCAGCCAGCCCTCACGCAAAGTCATGTTGAACCCCAACCCGCTGCACACGGCCACGGGGTACCCGTTGCTGATGGCCTTCGCAACGTCCAAGAAGTTTTGGACGACCGTGACTTCGGCCACCTTGTGCTTGGCTGCGAACGGCTCAAGCTCGTCTGGCACGCCGTTGCGTCCCCAATCACGCTCCAGCTTGCCGGTGGATTCGTTGAACTCCTTGCCGTTGTAGCTCAGACCGTAGTGCAGCGTGCCGTACTTCGTGACAGCCTTCGCCGCTGCCGCGCCGTAGCTGCCGTCGCCGCCGTTGTTCGACTTCTGCCCGCGAGCCTCGACCCGGCTGAACGCATAGGTGCCTGCCTCAAGCACGCGGCCACCGAACGACTCACGCTCGCCACGCAGCAAGATGTCGCACGCGGCCAGCACGTCGCACGACAGCGACCAGCCCCAGCCGACGCATGAGCCGACCTGCTGCGCACCTCGCTGCCAGTGCGGATTGACCTTAAGCAAGTAATGCCCAAGGAACACGTCGTGCTGTGCGACCTCAAGAGCAGGCCCAGCGTCAGCCATCGTTGGCTTGGCGAGTGAGGCGACGAACTTCTCGCTGGCTTTCGGGTCGGCTTCGTAGCCGAACAGCGGGGCAAACTCTCCCATCGTCACCCCCTGTTGATTCCGGCCCACGCGAGAGCCTTTGCCGCCTCGACGTACGCCTTGCGGATTTGCGGCGTGAGGGCAACGTCGTCGCGCCCCAGCACCGCCGGGTCGCTCAAAAAGCCTTCGACGGCATCACGCAGCCCGTCATACTTGCCCGGCTGGTTGCCTCCGATGCGGTGCCACGCGATGTCGAGGCAGATGACGGTGAACGCCCGCAGCGATTTCGTGTCGGTGAAAATCACCTCGTTGCCGTGCTGCCCAACGTCGTCGCCAGCGACGACCTTTGCAGCCTTCTCCCAAACCTCGGCCCACAACGCCCGGTCAACGGCAGACGCCTGACGCAGAGCCTTGGCGACCGGAGCAACGCGGTCGGCTACGCCTTCAGCCGGGGCGTCAAGCTCTGGCTTGGGCGGCGTCCGCTGGGCTTCGACTCCGTAAATCGCAAACCAGACGAGAATCACGGCGGCACCAATGCGGAGAACGTGGGCGGTCATGTCACACCTTCGGCTGCTGGAGCAACTGGTCGATCAACTGCTGGCAGAGCTTCACGGCCTCGGCTTTGCCTTGAGCCTGAAGTCTGGCAGCGAGGTCAAGCACCGTGTGCATGTCGGCGGTGCTTGGCGGGGCGATGTCTGGGATGAGGTTTTCCACCTGCTCCGCAAGTGACGGCACCGCCTTCTTGATTTCGGCCTCGACAGAGGCCACAGCCCACGACAGCATCCATCGTCCGACGATGCGAAGCGTCGGTGAAACGATGAGAGCGACGGCCACGCCGACAAGTGCCAACTGAACGAACGTCATTGAAGTGCCTCTGCTTTGTCGATTGCCCAGCGGATCAGTTGCTCGCCTTGCGGCGTGCGTGCAAGTTCGGTCACAAGCCGCAGTGCGTCGTCGTCAAGCCTCGTCTTGCTCTTGCTTGCCAGCCACTCGGCGGCGTCGGCAACAAGCAATGCCCGCTTGTAGGCGTCCTGCTCGGCAAGTATCTGCCGACCAAACGTGACGAGCGGCCAGTATTCCTTCACCAGCCGCACTTGGTCGAGAATGTTGGCTTGTGCTTCCTGCATCCCCTCAAGGTAGGCAGGCGGGCGGCGTTCCGTCGCTCAGTCGTCGTCGCCCAGCGTGGCATCGCTGGCGCACTGGTACAGGAGTTGGTACACGTCGCGGGCGACGGTTCGCGGCACGATGGGCGGGGAGCCTTTTGCAAGCCCGAAATGGTCTTCGTCCAGCTTCGTGCCGTTGCTGTCCACCAGCGTCAACACGACCTCACGGTCATCGACGGAGACAATTACGCGGCAGTGTGTGTTCTTCGCAGCCATGCAGTCGATTCTAGAGCCACTCGCTGATTGCATCGTCTATGTCCCCGGTGCGAACGACAGGAAACTCATAGGGGGGGGGGGTTTTTGAAACACGCCGCCGCTCCTCGATCTCAGGGGTCCAAGTTTTTCGGACGGCGGCTGCTCGCTCCGCAATCTCGGAAGGTGTTGGGTCGCGGTATGGCTCCGCTGGCTTGGCACGACTCTGCGGGGTGCGTGCAGTGAGGCCAAGCCTTGCTCTGACGCGGTTGAGTGAGTCCGTGGCGATGCCCAACTCGACAGAGATGCGAGCAACGGACACGCCAGCGTTCCACAAGGTGCGGAAGCGGGCCTCGTCAACTTCGATGCGTCGAGCCAAACGTCATCATGCCCCACCCCTTTCAAGAAACGGCGGGCGGG
>Ga0208231_1000018_pt1 | contig 57063 bp, 76 predicted proteins | sample LakMenEpi15Jun12_FD_150702 | JGI IMG/M metagenome (GOLD analysis project Ga0208231, IMG submission 150702) | Freshwater microbial communities from Lake Mendota, WI - 15JUN2012 deep hole epilimnion (SPAdes) | ecosystem: Environmental > Aquatic > Freshwater > Lentic | place: Lake Mendota, Madison...
CAGCCGCTGCGTTAGGCAGACGGACGTTGAAGATCTTACTCATCTCAACCCATCCGGCTGGATATCAACACGCATCGTGCCGAAGCGCCAGTTGGTGTCGAGTTCAGAGCTTTCGATCTGCAACGAGATCTGTCGCCCACGCGCGCGCGTGTCCACCTTGTCTGTACCCGGAGAGATGACATACGGGTCAAGCGAGCTCGGCGTCGCGGAGACCTGCGGATACAAGCGCAACAGCAACCTCACCGTGAGATCGCCCTCTTGGTTCTTGAAGTCCGGGATGAACCGCTTCATGAACAACACCTGATCGCCATCGCCGATATCGAAGTACCCCGACTTCACATACGCAAGGATCGGATCCCCGTTGCCGTTCTTGCCAAACTCTTGGTTATAGACCACGGACCGCCCAGGGGTGAGTCCATAAATCGTGCTGATCGTAGCCTCGGTACCGTCGATATCGTACTGTGTCGCCATCGGGAAGGAATAAGTGCCAAGGTCCACCCAAGCGGAACGCGCCATAGTGCCCACGGACCATACCTGCTCGAGGTAGTTGAAGGTCACAAAGCGATCAATGTAGTCGGTGTCCGCCGTGCAGTACCACCAGGTCACTTCGTTGAACTGCGTGTTGATCCCCACATGCACTTTCTGTGCTTGCGTGAAGTTCAGGTCCTTGAATACATAGTCCTGGACCGTGCAGGGGAGCTTCTTGACGACACCGTCGAACACGAAGAAGGCGTCCTTGCTCATCCAGTACGCCACGCCGTTCACATCCGCCGACGCATGCGGCCCGATAAGGCCACAGTTGGCCCCGAGCTGCTGGAAGCCAAAGGTATACGGCGGTCCAAGGTACTGCATGCCATGCAGTGCCGTGTCCGTCCAGATCAAGATCTGTCCGCGCGAGCGAAGCGCCGAGACGATGTAGTTTCCGTCCGTCAGGCGCTGGCCGCCAGCCGTATTGGTCGCCGTGGCGACGAATGTGTTGATGTCTTCTTGGTTTGAGAAGCGCACAAACATCGGATCCTGCGACGAAGGCGTCCCGATGGTCGATTCCGTACCAAAGCAGACCAGATGCCGGTCAGGCGTCGACACCAACGCGTATTTGCTCTTGGTCGGCGCGCCAGAAATGGCCGTTGCCCGCACGCCAATGCCCGTGCTCGGCAGCCACTCGTAGATGCCGCCGTCCACAAGCTGCATGATGAGGTTTTCGCCGAAGCTATCGAACTGCCAGACGCGGGAAAAGAGCGCAATCGAGGCAGACGGCGGGCGCGGGGTGCCCCAAGTGCTCAAGCCCCATGTCCCAGTGCCCCAGCCAAAGTCCGAGTAGCTTACCGCTGCCCCCGTGTTGATCTGATAGGCCGCCGTGGCCGTGCCTGCCGCCGTGGCGGTCGAGGTCGCGTTGGTCGGCGCCTGGATGGCGTACTCATTGGCGTTCAGAACCTCGATAACCTCAAACTCGTTGTTCAAACTCGCGTTCGGAATGCCACCAGGGTCGCCCGTTGTCGCAGAAAGCGTGACAAAATCCCCCGTAATGGCCCCGTGGCCGCTGTCATTGACCACTACGCGGTTGGAACCGTTCGTCGTATCGAAGGTAACGCCCGTGTTCGTGTCACGGATGGGCGTAATGTCCGCCCAGGTGCCGCCGTAGTAGACGTAAACCTTCTTGTTGGTGCCGACGGCAACGTAGGGGGAGCCGTCAAGGTCCGTCCAAGTGAAGACTTCGCTCGGCATACCCACCAAATAGGCGATGGTTTCGCCAAACGGGGCCCATCCGCCGACCTTTTCAGGCAGTCCATAGCGAAAACGGACGTAATCGGAGTCGATCCATCCGCCTTCTGCGCCATATTCGGTGTTTTGCTTGTCTACACCCGGCTTTAAGAACAGTCTGAGTAGTGCCATGGGCGCATCCTACTTGATTGGACCGCCGACGAGCCACGCATCGCAAGTACGATCGCCGGCACACTTGAAGTGGAACAGCTCACAGTACCCGAGATTGGCCGCCGCGACCACATCCGGGGCGTAATTCTCGTGTTCCATCTCCTCCTCGTAGTCATGGATGCCCTTCTCGATACAGGCAATCATCTCCGGGGTCTGGATGAACGCCGCGCAGTTGCCACAGCGGGCCTTCTTGGCCTCGCGCACCGTGGTCTGCCAAAGCTCGGCCTTCTTGTCCCAGAAAGCACGCGACTCGGACTCCGGGTTCAACGGCCCGTAGCCATACTCCTCAATCGCATTGTTGCGATTCTTGAGGTTGACATGGATATCCATCGTCGCTTCCGGGCAGCCCTTCTGGCCGCGCTCGTACGACTTACGAATCTCCTGCCCGATCGCGTCCTTCTTGACACTCGCCATGCTTCACCCGTACGGTTACTTCTTTCCCTTACTTGCCTTTTTGGCGGAAGCTGCGCGTTTTAGCAGCAATGCCTTTGGGCTGCGCGACGAACTGCTTGCCTTGCGCTTTACCTTTTCGCTTGGCGGCAGAAGTTCGGGCGTACTCAGCAGGGCTGAGAGCTTTAATCGCAGCTTCTGGTAGATATCTCTCACCCGTGTCAGAAGATCGTTTACCAGACCTTGTACGCCAACGCTGATCCCCCCAAGCCTTGAGCGATTGTTGACTTTTTCGTAGCGCCATGACATAGTCCACCTATGGAGCACAAAACACAGGAAATTTGGAAACTGATACCTGACACGAATGAACGGTATTCGATAAGTGATTATGGCGTAGTCCGCTCAAACTGGGCAGATATTCCGCAACGAAATTTAACGCACCGTAAGCGTATTGAAAAAACTTCGTTACTAAAGGCTTGGCTGCACACAACTGGGTACATGCGAGTCGCTTTAGGTCGTGGAAAACAAAAATATATTCACCGGCTAGTAGCCCAAGCTTTCCTACCAAATCCCGACAATTTGCCTCAAGTTGACCATATGGACGGGAACCGTACGAATAACCATGTTTCAAACTTGCGTTGGGTAACGGTGCAGCAAAACGCAATAATGGGCGGAGATCGTCACAACTGGGATGCCCAGCGAATTGCAAGTGCAAAGCGTCGTATTTACGACGTAAAGAAAAAAGAGTTCCAAGCCTTGCTAGATCAAGGTTGTAGTTTGAGATACGTTGCAAAACTATTTGGTACATCACATTCCGTAATTAGCCGTATCGTCAAAGGCTAGTCTCTGTATCTCCCGCCTTTGGCTTTGTACTGCTTAGCCAATAGCTGACTTTTTCTCGCGCTCCACTGCCCCGCGGCAGTACCCTGCACCGCACGGGACTTGATTGACTTGAACAGGCTCTCACGCATGGCAGGCTTCGTGTAGTTGCCCGCTGCGTTGACCTTGCTGTTCGCTTTCTTTTTCACGGCAAAGTTCCTCCGCTGGCTGCCGGCATGGTCGTCACCTGGATCGCAATGTGCTGCTTCAGGTTCAACAACTGCCCGCAGTCCGAACAAATGTCCGCATCCAACTCCGCCTCGTCCAGATCGTAGCCACAGGCGTCGCAATAGACTTCGATCACATGCGCAGGCTCGACCAGACCCTGGACCGTGGTCCGCGGTTCAAGCGCGAGCTTCATGTGACCCCCGCCCGAAGTTCAAGTTTTTGCAAAGGCATCGTTATACCTTGCGTTCAAAATGAGGAACATCTTTGAACGACTTCCAGAACCCGCCCCATTGGTTCTTGGGGTTAAGGCTCTGCCAATACTCACCAACCGGCGTAAGAGCCGGGATGTCGTAGGTCAGTTTGCCGTCGCGGAAGAAATTCAAGTCGATGGCGCACCGCTTGAGGTGGATGCTGTTCATCGTCTTGGAGCGACCCGTCTTGACATAGATGGCTTGCTGTTCCGGGGTACGGGCAAGTTCACCGCCCGTCACCACAAAGCCCAACTCCGTCGCCTTGTTGATGAGTTTGGCGACATCCAGCAGGAACGCCGCCTGTTCTGCTACGAGACTCACTTGATAGCCTCCTTGAGTGCGTCGGTCTTGTCCTTGCTCGACTGGCTAGAACCGAAGTAATACGAGACAACCTGCGTAGCGACCGCAGACAGCACGCCCAAGATGTAGATGAGGATGTCCTTGCGGCTAGGGTCAATCGGACTTGCTTGGAACAGCACGATGCCAAAGAGCGTGAAGGTGATGCCAAGCAAACCAAGCGCCAAAATCGGCGTGATGAGTTTGTTTAGCAGCGGTGCCTTGTCGGAGGTGACAATCTGCGTCTCGCGTACCCGCGCATCGTTGGTGTCCTTCAGGCGCATCTCAAGTTCAGCAAGGTCAAGTTTGTCCTCTTCGATACGGAGCCGCAGCAGTTCTTCCTCATGCTCCATCTGTGCGATCTGAACCTTTGCCAAGTCCTCGCTGGACATATCCGGCTTCAGTTCAACGCCCAACTTCTTTTCGACATAGTCCTTGCCCTTTGCCATGACGGCGTTGGCAACGAGGTTCAACCCGTTACCAAGGAGGGGTGTAAGGATGGCTTGGATAGCGGCAGGTATCATTTGATGGACTCCAGAAACATCATCGTCACCGTGCCAAACGCGGTCAGCAGGATGACGATAATCGCCCCGCCAACCCGCATCAGAAGGTTCTCCAGACGCTTTAGCCGCGCATGGATGGCTTCGTAGCGCACCGCGCAGACATCAATGTGAGAGGTCACGGTGACCTCAAGGTCTTGCACGGTGGTCACGGCTCCCCGTCCTTCGGCACCTGCGGCTCTGCCTGCTCCTTGATTTTGACGACAAGGGGCCACGCACCGCTGCTCGTCGGCAACTGCCCAAGCACTTGCAGGATGGCGTTAACCTCTTCCGTGGTCAGCGTAAGGTTAATCACGGCGACACCCACGGCAGCGGCGGCGAGACGACCGGCGGGTTCTTCTGGGCCTCAATCTGGCTCTCCACCGCAGCCTCTGTAGCGTCCTTGTCCACGCCGTTGGCCCAGACCCAGCCAAGCACTTGGTCGAGCGTGAGGTCAGCATACGGGGTGAAGGCCTCGCCCTGAACGACGGCAAACGAGGTGGTCGAGTAGACCTGCCCCGTGTAAGCGCCATCCACGCCCGTGCATTGCCAATGGCAACAAATCACATAATCCGCGCCTTCGGGGGCTTGCGGGAGGCAGTCGAGGACAGAGATGTTCCAAGTGATAGTGGTCATTTATTTAGTCTCCAATGCGGCGAACTTCGCCTCAAGTTGTTCGATACGGGTCATGGCTTCTTGCAGGGCTTTGATGGCAGCGTGGTACATATCCGTTGTGTACACAGTCTTTAACGGCAAACCATCTTCCGGCGTCTCGCCCCACCCGTCTGCGTCCACAAATTCTGGCGCAACAGATTCAACCTGCTGCGCGATAACCCCGATGTTGTCATCGTCGTGCGTCTGGTCTTTGTACTTGAACGCGACAATCTCAATCGCCTTGAACTTGTCCCAGTACGAGCCAAGCGGCTTGATGTCGGTCTTGACGCGCTCGTCCGATAGGTTGGCATCGTTCGCTTGGTAGTTAGCCAGACCGCCGTTGGAGCGCAGCGCGAACCGCTCGGTGGTGTTGTCGCTGCCCGCCATGAACTTGGAGGTGGCGTTGTTGGGCGACTGCCCGGTGAACAGCACGAGGTTGCCGAAGATGTTCCCGCTCGTCGCGGTGTTGACCGTCTCCAACAGCCAGTTAGTGGTCATGTTCTTGGTGATGGAGACCAACTCGCCTGCACGAGCGGCGGTCGTCCCAACCAGCAAATCCCCCCCGCTCGTGATGCGGGCGCGTTCGGTGGGCGTTGACCCAGTTTGAAAAACAATTAATCCTGACGCGTTTTTCGCGGAGATTGTTGTTTGACTGCTGCTTTGCAAAATCAGATTGCCACCCATCTTAATTTGCGTGTCTGTCCCCGGCCCTTGTATCGTGCTTTCGTCCGTCGGCAAATAGATGGCAGGCTGCGTGGCGTTGCTTTGCGTAATAACAAGTCTGCCGCCGACCGTAGTCGTAGCGCCAAGACCCAAATTCCCACTCGCATCCAGCGTCATCGCCTGCGTGAACGAGATGGTGTTGCCTGCGGTGCCGGAGGCTGCTACCTGCCAACCAAAACCACCAGCATTTCCGTCAGATATAAAGCGAGAAGCAAAGGCGCTGGAAATGTACTTGTTAACACTACCATCAAAAAATGTGTTGGCGTTTACATAAGCGAGAGGTACGGTTGGATGACTCCCAAAAGAAGCACCCGCAGTCATTTGAATTGCTTTGAAGCCACCGCCCCACACACTCGGCGTTACGCCCAGACCGAGGTTGCCGGAGGTGTCAAGGGTTAGTTTTGTGCTACCAGTACCCCCGTTGGCTGTAGCCGTATAGATACGAAATGTGCCTTGCGTTGAGTTATCAGGGCCGTAGACACTTACGCCGCCCGTGCCAGAAGTTTGGTCAAGGTAAACACCAGTTCCTGCTGTTGTCTGTGCGCCTGTAACACGCAATGCGCCTGCAACATGGAGTTTTTCTGTAGGCGAACTCGTCCCGATGCCGACGTTGCCGGAGGAGTCGAGGTACAGTCGCGTAGCCGATGCGGTTGCGTCAAAGATGGCAAAGCCGGTGTTACTTGCGCCGGGGTTACCCGCAACAAATTGGTAGTTCTGACCATTTGCGTTGTTGATGCCGATACGCGCCGTTGCTTGGTCTACATCTGAAACTTGCAGCCTTATCGCAGGCGATGCCGTTCCAATTCCAACTTGGCCTGACGAATTGACGCGAAACGACTCCGTGCCGCCCTCCGTGAAGGCAATCGTGTCAGCGGCCGGGAAAAATAGCCCGGTGTTGGTATCGCCGGTCGTGGTGATAGACGGGGCTGCTGCGGTGCCAGCAGCGAAGGTGGCTATGCTGGAAGCGGTAAGCGTAGTGAAGGTACCCGCCGCGGCTGACGAACCACCGATCGTGGTGCCGTCGATCGTGCCGCCGTTGATGTCCACGAAGTCATCCATGTAGATGACGTCGGTGCCGTTGACGTAAAGGTGTGCTTTGCGACCGTTCGGGACCGTGATGCCCGTGCCGGCCGAAGTCTTGACCGTGATGCTCTGGCCGCCGGTCGTGTTGTTCTGGACGATGTACTGCTTCTGGATCGTCGGGACGACCAGCTCGCGGGTCGTTGAAAGGCTGACCGCGGAGGTGACGTTTAGGACCAGCGCACGGGCTGCCTGGGCGGCGTTGGTGTCCGTGTAGGTCAAGGTCAGGTTGGCGTCCGAGGGGTAGCTCGGGTTGCCGTAGCCGACGACGGCCTGCTCGAGCGCGGTGCCGAGATTGGTGTTGGTGATCGTACCCCAAGTGCCGGAGTTCTCGCCGGTCGCTTGAAGCTCGATCTTCAGGTTTGTTGAATACGAACTAGGCATGTGAGTGTCCCTTTACGTCGAAATCTGAGTCCAAACCACCGTGTTTCCGTCGTTGACTATGACCCAATTCTGTGTCTGTGCGTCATCGACATTCTGCCAGTTAGGCGTCTGATTGTCATTAATCACGCCCCAGACAAGTACTGATCCCACCTGGGCCGTCCCAGAGACCCCCACCAGGGGGACATTGGCGTCGGAGGCTATCGTAACCGAGCCAACCTGCCCTGTGGCAGACACCCCGGTGACAGGCACGTTTTGCTCGGTAACAATCGTTACAGCGCCAAGCGCCGTGGTTCCCTGAACCCCCGTAAGCGTTACGCTTCCCGTGCCGGTAATGCTAACGGAGCCGACGGCCCCCGTGGCAAAGACGCCCGTGACAAGGACATCAGTGCCGACGGTGACCGTAACAGAGCCGACGGCCCCCGTGGCTTCCAGCCCCGTAACAGATACGTTGGCGTCGCCCGCGATCTGTACCGTGCCGATCGCACCCGTGGCCTGCACGCCCGTGAGACTGACATTAGCGTCCGCGGCAATCGTGACGGAGCCAACCTGGCCGGTGGCTTGGAGCCCCGTAACCGAGACATTCGCCCCGGCATTAACCGTAACGGTGCCGACTTCGCCGGTTCCCTCAACCCCCGTAAGGCTGACATTGGCCGTGCCAGTGACCAGGACCGAGCCCACAGAGCCCGTTGCCTGAAGCCCCGTAACCGAGACATCCGCCCCCGCCGTAACGGTGACGGTACCGACCTGTCCTGTCGCAGAAACGCCCGTAAGGCTGACGTTGGCGTCAGCCGCAATAGTGACAGAGCCAACCTGGCCCGTCCCCGTCGGAAGTGCCGCGAGGCTCTCACCCCAAGGATCGTCGCCCCAGCCTACGCCAGAAGCATTCCACCCTTGGAAGGCAACGACGGCATCGGTCACTTCCGCCTCTTACTTAGGCGATGCGGATGATCGCGTTGGTCGCGTCTGCCGTCGGGAAGATGATCGTGAAGGTGCCGTTCGTCGAGGTCTTGGCCCCACCGAAGTCCAGGATACAGACCGAAGGGTCGCCCGCCGCCGAGTCGTTGTAGATCATCGCCCCAAAGGCCGTGATCGTCGCGCTCGTGAACGAAAGATCCGCAAAGTCCGTAAAGGCCGTGGTGCCGCTCGAGGTCGGGGTGACATTGGTCAGCGTACCGCCGCCCGCCGAGTAGGTACCGGAGTTCGCTACTTCGTTGGTGACCGTATATGCCGTAGTCGCCGCGGTGAACGAGGCACTGTTGTCGTACAGCGCGAGCTTGAAGGTATTGCCCGTGCTAGCCGTGAAGTTGTGCACCGCCCTCATCAGCTCCACCTTGAAGCTGGTGCACATAAAGTTGCCTGAAAATGCCATTTCTACTCTCCTAAAAGATGAACCAGCTCTGGATGCCCCGCTTCACGAAGGCGCTGGGCGATCGTGGCACGGTCCTGCTCGACGGCCTCCTTCAGATAGAAGGCGACCACATGCTTGACGCGGTCCTTGAAGACCCGCGCCTGCGCCTGAATGACCGGGTGTGACTGGTCACCGACGAAAATAATCTTGTCCGCGGCCCGTTGAGCGAGCTCGTCGGCCGCCCAACCACGGGAGTCCGTGGTCACGACCTGCACGCCGTTCGTTAGTCCGGGCATTTCTACAGTGATCATGGGCCGGGCGACTCCGATTTAACCGGGATGCGGATCATACCATCACGGTACTCGTCGCGGCGGCGGCGTCCCTGCTGCTCGATGCCGAGACCCTGGATCGCCTGACGGTACGAGTTCTGGAAGTACTGCATCATCTCCGGCGGCCCCTTAGTGTAGCTGTACGCCTGAATCATGCAGGCATAAAACAGGGCTTCCGGGGCGTTATTGCTGATCCAAGTCGTCGTATTGGTCGACGAAAGCTGCGCAGGGCGGTAGATGTAGCCAAGTTCGACCACAAAGTTCGCATTCGGGGTGGGCGCAATGTAGAACGTGTTCTGGTCCCACACCGAATAGTACTTGGGGACGTCCGTGCTGGCCCCGTTGGGCCAGTATTCCTTCATGAAGGAAGTGTCACGGAAGTCCAAAAAGATCTGATCGCTGCCCGAGGTGATCATCATGTAACGATGAGTGAGGATGTCACTCGGGGCGGTCAGAAATTTGTTGCCGGAAGTCATGTTTCCACTGACTTCGAGCTTAAAAACGTCCAAATCGATCTCGCGGAGGATCTGATTCTCCGCGAAAGTGATGAAGTTGTTGATTACGGCATCCGTAAAGACGTTACTACCCACTTCGGAGTAGTTTCTGATGTTCGTAACGAGCTCGCTGTAGTTCATGTGACCGTCACCGTGACCGATCCGACCGTACCCAAGGCAATCAGCGCCTGTCCTAGCACATACGGACGCATATCAGCCGTGTTAAGGACCGATCCATAGCTCTGAAAAGCCGTAAAACCAGGCGCTCCAACGAACACCGAGACGGGTTCAATGCGGTCTGGGCGCGGATCGCGCAGCGCAATGGCGTCTCCGCGGTACCGCAAAGGCTCCAACTGGGGCTCTTTCGGCTCGTAATCGTCCGGGCAGACCATGAACCCCTGCCATTGCTTGCGCAAGACGTTGTAGGGGTACCGCTGGCCGCAGAAATCGCACAGCCCATACGAAAATTTGCCGGTTGCGTAGGCCATTAGACGCCCATGTCGGGCACAAACTGCACGCTGGCAGTGTCCCGATCCTCCATCGCAGCCCGGTTGAAGTCTTCTTCGTAGATGGCCTTCAGCGCAGCCGTCCGATCCGGGGCAAACTTGAGCGAAAGCTGGTACGCAAGCCCAGAAGCCAAGCATGGCAAGAAGCGGAAGTTGATGTCCGCCGTGTTGGTGTACACCCCCGCATCCTGAATGCGCCGAATGCGGTAGTACACGAAGGTATACGTCTGATCCGCCGCCGGATAGAAGAAAACCTTGGTCGGATTGGCGCGCTGTACGTAAAACTGCGCCGGCCGAGCCTCAGAGGTCTTGTTCGGGACGTTCAGGTAGTCCTCGCGGCTGATACGCTCGATGTAAACATCACTGTTGATGCCCTGGCTATTCTGGCGAATGATCGCCTCGAGCACATTGACCGTATCAGTAGGCAATGTGATCTCTTTGACACCCTGCGTCAGCGTATAAGTCGCCTGTTCAATGGTCCAAAGGTTCAAGCCACGGTTGGCCCAGTCCAGAAACAGCAAATTGAGCGAGCGGCGTGCGGAGTTGAGCTGATAACCGCTCGTCGCCCGCATGCCGCAACGCTCAAATGCCTCTTCAACCAGATCGTCAATCGACAGGTTGAAGTCTGTAGTGCCTGACGTAGCCATCGATTAGCCGCAGGATCCGCCCATGCGCATCTTCTTGACCTTCATCTTCTTCTTAGCCGCACCGCCCTTCTTGTAGCCGCCAGGCATCCCGCCGCCCGTCATGCCCATGGCCATGCGCTTGTGCTGATTGACATCGCCCCCCACGGCCATCATCAAGACCTTGCCGGTCTTCTTGCTGGGCTCAGAGAGCATCTTGTTTTTCGGGCCACTGCCCACTTCGCCGCCGCCACGGACGGCACAACCCATTCCACGACCTGCCATATTAGTACCCTCGCATCGCGCGACCGCGCGCGTCTTTGCTCTTGCTCTTCATAGCACGGCCTTTCTTATCGGCCATGCCATCCTTTTTCATCTTGCCGACGCCGTCGGCAGCAAAGGCCGGAACCTTCTTCCCGCCTTTCATCACCATCTTTAACTTGCCAGGCATAACTTACTCCCTCGCGCTGCGAATTTCGTCCAATTTAGCCTCAAGACGATTGAACCGTTGATCGACGTGTGCGACAAACTTTTCGATCCGATCGTCCACCTCTCTGCGAGTGATGTGATCTCTCGCAATCTCTTCACGGGTCCGGTTGAGCAGAATGTTCAACCGAGCCAGTTCGTCAAATTTACCCTTTAGCATGAACCCCATCCCGGTCACTATCGCGGACAGGATGATGTTCCAGATCATGATCTCCATCGGCTAACACTTCCATCGCCGGCGAGCCTGCCTGATCCTGCTGTTTGGATCCTTGGCCGCCTCTGGATACATCTTCATCTGACCGGCGGAACGCGCGCAAAACGACTTGCGTCGTTTGGCCCGGGCAGCACTCGGATTGCTTTCCGTCACGGCCGTCTGGAGCTTACTTCCGGGGTTGGCACGGCGATACGCAGCCACGCCCTGTCGGGTCATGCCTGCGCCCTGCTTCGTAGGGCGAAAGTTGCCGCTTTTAACGGAGGTCTTGATGCCCATGCCCTTGCGCACGGCACCGCCTCCACGCAGCGCAATGCCCATGAAACCAGGCATTACGCCGGTGCCCCACCCACGTACAGCACGGTAACGCTCTTGACCTCGGCATCGGCGAGGGTGACATACACGCCATCCGTCGCCAAAATTCCGTCATCGGGAATGATGAGATCGTAGGCCCCAGCAGCCGCCGGAGTCTTGATGTCAAGAATCGTAGTGCCCGCGGAACCGCCCGTTTTAAGGGTAAAGCTCGAGGCAGTCGCTGAATTGGTGAAATACACGCCCTGAACACGCGTGCGACCATTTACCGCGTCGCCCGAAGCAATCACGGTTTTGGCTTTGACGTCACTTGCAAAACTCATTGTTCTGCTTCCTTTGTCTAGGTGAAGCCGGATCGCCCCGGATCATTGCTGACCCGGGGCGCTTCCGTTTTTTAGCGCGTCGCCGAGGCGAAGAGGTAGTCGAGTTTCGTCGAACGGGTGCCAGAGGCACTCCCCGACAAAGACATCGCCGCCAACGCCAACTCCGTGGTCGGGATGTTGGTCGTGTGCGTCGCAACAAGCTTGCGGTTCACGAAGAACTCCACCTGGCCCGTGCCGCTCACGCGGAAACCAAGGGTGACGTCGGTGTCGTCAACAAGGTCCACACCCGAGTCCGTCGAAGTCTCGGTGCCGCCCGACTCCGTCTTGCAGAGGATCGAGGCATTGCCATCGTCCACCTGGAACACGATGCGATCGGCAGCCGTCAACATGGCTTCCGGGTTGGTCGCAAAGTTAACGGTGAGCCCGACGCAAATGTCGGTCTGATCGGCGTCGTTGCACTGGAGGCGGGTCTCAAACCAGATGGTCTTGTCCGCGGCGGCCTTGTAGACCTCGTTACCCTGGACCGACGCGCCGTCGTTGTCCGTGGTGGCAGCCGAAGTCAGCTCGAGAAGGCCATTGACCGTGTCGGCAAGGATGCCGGCAGTCGCGCCAGAGTCCTTAACCACGGTCCAGTCGTTGGTGCTATCGAGAGCGACGCCAAGAAAGTCGTCTATGTACTCGACCACGTTGTTATTCGCAGCGATCGTAAGATCGGTGCCCCAGGCGCCCGTGACGGTGCCTTTGCCCGAATACTGAAGCGGGCCAGAAAAATGCGTAACAGCCATGTTGTCCTCACATGCGAGTTAGGTACGGCTGTCTGCATGTCGTCAGCCGGGTCTGTCAGACGTACCTGGATTGCCCCGGAACAGCTTAACTATACGTCAGGAAATCCAATAAAAGAAGGGGGTCTTTCGACCCCCTCCTGTTTGCCGCTATTAGGCAGCGCCGGGCGAGCCGAAGATGCCCCGCGGGTCGCTGAAGCCGAAGCTATAGCGCTCGCGAGCCTTGTACCGCACGTTGCCGGTGTCGAAGTCGCCCTCGAAACCAGTCTTGATGGCAACACGCTGGAACATCTTCATGCCGTTCGGGGCGTCGGTTTTGATAAACCAGGCGTCCGGGTCGGTCAGGAAGTGGTTCACGGTGTAGCCCTGCGGCACCATGCCCATGTTCTTCACGGCGTTGATGTCGTTATCCGCAGTGCCGACACGGAGGGTCGACTTGAGGATACGGTCAGCCGTAAACATGAGTTCCTTCGGGATGATGAGCTTGAGGCCCTGAACAGCGATCTTCAGGCCACGCTCATCGGTGAACTTGGCGATGTCGATCAGAGCCTGCTCAAGGGAGGTCTCGCTTAGGTCAGCCGAAACGGCCAGCTCGTTGGCGAGGTCCGGGCCCGACAGGGTCGGGTGGTCCGTCGCGCAAAGCGGCTTGCCGTCACCACCAGTCGAGGTCGTGAACGCGCCGTTAAGCACGTCAGCGGCCTTGATCTGCTTGGTCTGCGCCATCGAACGGGCGAGCGCCTTGGTGTAACGCGCAGCGAGTCGGTCGTAGAGGTTGTCCTCAACGGCTTCTTCGGTGAGCGAGAACGCCAGAGCGATCGTCTCGTGGGTGTAGCGAGCGGTGTAGACTTCCTGCGCCTGGTCGTACGCGACGCCAGCGCCTTCAGACTTCACCGGAGCCTCGGCAAAGCCGGACTCCATCACCTCTTCCTCGAACGCACGATCAGAGCTCTCGACCGAGTAGATCTCGGCGTGCTCGTTCTCGTAGTTCTTGTACTCGAGGCCGAACAGGGCGTTCAAACCCGGCTCGAGCTCCTTAACAAGTTGTGCACGTGAAATTGCCATGTCTTTATGCCCCTATAATCAGGTTACGGCCTTGACGCCGCTGCTGCCATACAGGTGCTCGTTGATTTTCACAACGACCACAGCAAAGTTCTCAAGAGCGTTGCCCGGAACATTCCAGAGGCCAACAATCTTCAGGTTCAGTGCCGCTGTATCCGCGACGGTGGACGAATCCAGTTCCATCGAAGAAACACCCGTGGTGGAGCTTCCGCCCGTCCCAACGACATCGGCGTTCTTGCCGATATCAGACTGCTCAATGTCCTCATCCGCCTGGATGATGAACAGCTGGCTCGGATCGTCGATCACGTCGGCAACAATCTTGCCCGAGGTGATGTTGACGCTGCCCGGATAGAAGTTCTTCCAGGTCGGCTTGCCGGTCGTCGGATCGATATAGAAGCAGCCGTTAAGCACTCCGAGAGCCGCAGCATGCGTCCCCGGGAGAAACTTAACGACATAGCCATTGACGATCGTCACCAGGTCGCCCTGGTAGATCGCCCCACTCTGGTTGTCCGCAATCTCGTATCCGTACTGCTTCTGAGCACCAGTCGCAGACAGATTGCCGAGAGGACGGAGACCAAAGGCTTTGTCTACATTTGCCATTTGATTATCCTCAAAAAAAGTTATTCACTGGCTTTTTTAGAGCCGCCGAATGAAACGCGAGACCTACGGGTCGGTCGCTCAATCTGCATGCTTCCATGAGCATTGCTCTTCATGAGCTCGTTGTCCGCAGCCTGCATTTGGTTGTTCGCTCGTTCGCGGTAATACTTGTTGCGCTCTTCAACCGTCTCTTCCGGGATACGTGCCAGAAGCAGACCTCCCACGCTGATCACACCAGCGTGTCGGCCATCATCCGTCGTTGAGACCGGAAAGTCAGGGTACTCGTCTCCACGAACCAGCTCGTACCCCTCACGGAGACGACCTGCAATGTTCGTGCGGTCTTCTACCCCACCTGCCGATGCCCGAATCCAACGATGTTTGTATCCCATAGGAGCTGGTGGCGCATCAAGACGGGAAGGGGGTGCCCACGGCCGGCGTCGCGCGTTCTTCGTACGAGATTCGGTCTCGCGCGAAGCGCGGTTCAGAGAAGGCAATTTGACGTCCGACATGTGTTACTCCTTCACGTACTTGGCGTATTCCTCGAGAGGAACACCCAGCTTTTTAGCAATTGCCACTTGACTTGGGGTCAATTTGACAGTGCGGCGTGCTGTGTTGTTGATCCCGGAGGATCGGGAGGCAGGCGCAACCGTTTGCACGTTACGGGTCCTGCTCTGCGTGCTCGCTCCGCCGTCCCCAAACTTCTGGGGAAAGGCGTCTCGAATACGTTTGTCAAGTTCATCATAGTACTCATCCGAGCTGGGGTCAAATCCCTCAACTTGGATCAACTGGCGGTGGATACCCCAGGCGGCATGGGTCATGACGTTGTCCCGGCCATACCACTTGTTCTTTTCCGCCCACTCCTCCACTCGCGGGTCCACCTGCTGCTGCTGGGCGGGCTGCTGGGCCTGCTGGGCCTGATAAGCCGCCTGCTGGGCGGCATACTGCTGCTGTTGCAAGTAGGCCTGGCGCTGGGCCGTGGCAGAGTCTAGCTGCCCCTGCTCCATCGTCAGGGCGGTCAACCGCTGCTGGGCCTCGGTTTCGGTGTCAATGTCACCTTCCTCACGGGCCTTGCGGATGATCTGCTTGAGGGCCACCGCCTGCGTCTCAACCCGGCTCTTGGCCTCAACCAGCCGCTCCTCGTCCGTACGGACATACTGCTGCTCGAGCTCCTGAGCCCGGGCCTGCACCTGCTTGGCATACTCCAAGGCCGCCTGCTCACGGCGCTGGGTCTCGCGAAGCCGGGCCGTCAGCTTGTTGATGCGCTTCTGCACCCCCTCGCTGTACTGGTCCAGCTCCTCTTCCTTACGAGCCTGCCGCGGCTCCTCTTCCGTCACCAGAGGCAGCCTTGGGGCCTCCTCCTCAACGGGCACCTGTACGGTCGCGGGCTGCTCGCCCTCGCCGACGTTAAATTCCAACTGTTCGTTCATCTCGGATCTCCTTACCACATGTGAAGGACGTCTTCAGGATCGGCAACGATCCCCAAGACCTCATCGTCGTTAATCAAACGAATCTCCCCGCCATCGATCGGGATCCGCGCGCCGGCATAGCGGCCGAAGATGATCCAATCCCCCTCCTTGCACCACGGGCCGGTCGGGAACTTGACCTCATCGCCATAGGCGATAGGCCCAACCTTGAGGACATAGCCACACACCGTCGAAACCTGCTGCTTGCGCTGGGTCTCTTCGGCCAAGGCAATGCCACCCTTGGTCTTCTCCGCACCCCGGTAGGGCAGGATCGCAATGCGCCACCCGGTCGGAGTGGGGATGCGGTTGAGTACCGCCGCATGGAGCTTGTCGGGCTTGAGCCCTTCGGCCGTGTAGGCATCTTCCAGGGATGGAACATGCGCTGCGGCCTCTTCCGCCCACTTCTTCTCTAAAGCCGTGGGCTCTTTAACTATCGCATTCACGTTGGTTCTCCTTTAGATCAAAAAGCCGTCGTCATCCGTTCGAGACTTCAGTAGTCGCTTTACGGAATCCTCAACCAGCTTCAATCCTTCAAGGCGACCCATCATGAAGCGATACCGCTCCATGTCGGCGATCGTTCCATTTAGGACGATTTGTTCCGAGCTTTCTCTAAGAGATCTGATCTCACGAAGCACTGCTTCTGCAAATTCAAGCATGGTTGGTTTCCATGAAAAAGCAGCCAGTTTTGCGCACCGGCCGAGGCGCTTATCGACTTAGTAAATCTTGACTGGGCGGTTGCCATCCTTCTTCTTGACCGTGCGCACAGCACCCATGACGCCGCCGTCCTTCATGCCGCGCGACTTGCCGGCCTTCGCATACGCGATCGCTGCCGCCTGCTTCACCGCAGCGGACTTGCTCTTCGGCTTGCTCGTGCCAATGCGGCCCTTTTCCTTGTAGGTGCCGACAAGCTCGCCAATATTGCGGCTGATCGTCTTCTGGCTCGATCCCTTTTTAAGCGGCATTTCGCCCTCCTCGTTGTAACTGAAGTTGTAACTTCGCCTGGTCAATCTGCATCGACTGCTGGGCCTTTTGCGACTCAAGCTGCAACTTCGCCTGATCCAACTGCATCTTGGCCTGGTCGGCCGCGGCGCGCTGATCGAGCTCCTGCTTCTTGAGCGCCACCAACGGGTCCTCCCCGCCGCCAGCCGCCTCGCCAGAAAGTTGCCCTTGCAGGTTCTTGAGCTCCTGCAAGTAGGTGGCGATCTTGATCGCGACCATGCCTTCCTTCTGGATCGGCGACACCAGTCGATCGGGGTCGGTGCCGTACGCCTTGAAGATGTCCGCCTCAACGTCCTCTTCAGCCTTGATGCGCACGTGCTCGAAAATGTGCTGCTGAAGCTCCATCGCCGACATCGGCGCGGCCTGAAGCAGCGGCGACATGCCCATGATCAAGTGAGCGACGATGTGCGCGTCATGCTGCTGGCCCGGGAAGGCCTTGAGCTTCATCCCGTTCAACACAGAAGAGTTCTCGGACGCCGGATCACGGGGCATCTGGTTGTTCTGCGGGATCAAGATGCCGTCGATGTCGCGGATGTTCAGCGCGGAGTACACACGATAGTACGCTTCGTACATGTTGTGCATCTGCGGCGCACCCTGCGCCATCTGCAACTGCATCTGTGCAAGCTGGATGCGCTGCGCGGAGCTGAAAATGTTCGGGTCAGCAACCGGCAGCACCGAAACGATCTTGTCGAAGTCCGTGCGCTTGACCTTGCGGCTCGCCCCCGGCACATCGTACGGATACTCGTCGTCGAGGTACTGGCCAAAGCCCTCAAAGAGCAGCCGGAACTCAAGCGACTGGGCGTAATGCAGGCGCTTGTGGATCGCCGACATCACCATGGAGCCACGCTCGAGCAATGCGAGCGTCGTGCCGACCTGCGCGTACTGATTTCCGTCGCCGACCTGCATGTCGGCCGTGCTCGAGAGGCGCTTGCCGGCGTCTACGAGGAATCCAAGCAGCGCAAACAACACTTGGCTCGGCTCCTTGTACGGAAGCGGCAGCAAAGACGACTGCAACTCCGCGCCACCGGCGTCAATGTCGCGCCACTCGCCCGGTTGGATCGGATCCGAGTCGTCCGCGATGCGCGCGCCCTTGGCCTTGAAGCCCGCAGGCAGGTTGGCAAGCGTTCCGGCGTCGATCAACTGCCGCAACGCGCTCGTCGCCGACTTGGAAAGGCCGCCGATGAGGTGCACAAAGCCCAAACCGTACGCGCCGGGGCCTTCCACCAGCACGTAATGGACAAAATAGTTGCGCCGACGCTTCAGTTCATCGTCTTCGCGCCAGTTTCGGCGGATTCCGATGACCTTGAGCGAGTCTTCGGCGAGCGTAACGACGTACGGAAGCTTGATTCCCGTCGGTTCACCGTCTTCGCCAATCTCTTCAAAGCCCGGCAGGTCCAAATCGACCAGCATTTCGAGCAAAAATACCTCGCCAGCCTGGTCCGTCGGCTGCACACCCGTCACTTTGTCGATTGCCGCCTGGATTTTGCTCGGGTCCGCGGGCGTCGGCTCAAGATCAACCGCAATATCGAGGTATTCGCCGATCAAAACGCGCTTGCGGAACTCGTTTGAGTCCATCGCAATGCGGTGCGTCAGCCGCGAACACTGCGAAACGACGCTCGAACCGTTGTACGGGATGTACACATCGTCCGCCAGACACAGGCGGGAGACCATCCGACCGAGCTGAAAGTCGTAATAGACCTTCTTGAAGGTCGATCCGCCGTATCCGGTGTAGTACAGGAGCTGGTCGAACTCCGGGGTGTACTCCTCCATCACCGTCGTGAGCTGGTAATTCATGAAGTCCTGCACGCGCGCGGCCTGCTGGAACTTGTCGACGGTCTCTTTGCCAAGCACCTGCGTGCGAACCGGGCCACCCGCGGGCAGCAATTCTTTAAACGCCTGCGACTGGAACTGGATGATCGCCTCTTGCAGCATCGGATGCGTCGCGCCAGAGGCGCCACGGAAGGGCTTGGTGCGCTCTTCCATGCGCAGGCCCAGCAATTCCAGGCCCTTGGCGTACATCTGCTCCCAATCCGACCGCGATCCCTTGTCCGCCTCGAACATCGCCGAGACATCAATGGCAATCCGACCAAGGTCATCCGGGTCTACGACCTCCGCAAGGTTCGCGTAGAAGTCGACCTCTTTCGCCTCATCCTCGCCAATCTCGATGACCGCCCCGCCATCCGGCTCCAGGACGATCTCGATCTCCGGGGCCTCCTCTGGCGGACCCCCGGCAATGACCAGGACGCCTGCGTCAGGGGCTTGGTTGATCGCTTTATCAATTGGCATGTTGATATCCTAATACATTTAATGCAAAAAGGCCACGACTAATCATCGTTTATGCCCAGGCGCTGACGAATGGCTTGGATAGATCCTTCGTCAGGAAGGTTCTGCGGAGCATTTGGTAGTTGATTAAGGCGCACGTTGACGGGTCTCCCCTGCCCAGGCGGCAGCACTTTTCCGGCATACAAACGAATAGCTTTATATAGCGGATCGCCGCCACCTTCGGAAGCGCCTGCAAGATGCCCTTCGGTGCTACCTTTGTACCCTGGGGGCAAAGGGTTAAAATCGTAGTCTTCTTGAAACACCAACTGCTTTGTTTTTGGATCAACGGTGTAACCAATACGGCCAAACGTGCGGTTTAGGGCTACTGGGGTGTGACTACCAAAAACACTAAGGCCACTAGGGTCACTAGGGTTTTTTAATGCGTCAATTAAGTAATCTTCATATCCCAAATTTGGGCCAATGCTAAATATATTGGCTACGTCGGCTACGCCGGCAGACTTTAGTCCCACCTCGCTCTCGTAAGTCTGTGAGTCGCCCGAAGCCAGATCAATAAGATCTTGTGTAATTACCCCTTTTTTATATTGTTTAATAGCGTCTAAATCTTTTTTATATTGTGCAAAAAATTCTGGATACAGGATCTTGCCTTTGTTTTTCGCAGCAACAGCTTTTTGATGGCTAGCTAATGATTTAACTAAATATTTTTCGTACGTAGTTAAATCCGGCTCAATAGATTTGTATTTGCTGCGAACGACAGACATAAGCGCTTGGCGCTCTGGTTCCTTCATGGAGGCTTCGGTAATCGGGTCTTTACGAGCATCGACAACAGACTCAAGGAAGATGCGCTTGTGTAGTGGCAAATCTTCGCGATTGACGTTTCTGCCATATAGCCCAAGTCCTGCGCCAACTAGTTTGTCGCCAAGGGTCAGGTCGGGATTAAACCCTACACCTTCCTCGCGAAGATCAGGCTGCTTAATCGGCGCGCCGCTCGGGGGACTCGTCGGGATTGAACGCGACAAATCGGAGCGCTCTAGTAACGAACGATACAAATCCGCGCTCGTCTCTCCCGTGCTGGGGCTACCCTTTGCACGCATCTTGGGTTCTGTTTTCTTGTTCTTGTCCCCCGTACGCTCTTTTAACGCAGGTACCACAATCTGCACCGGACGACTAACTCCGGCCTGCTTTGCCTTCCGAATAAAAAAGTTGTCTTTTTCATTAACGTCACCCGTGAAGTCATACGTGTCTTTGACCACATACGATCCGTCAGGCATCTCCTTAAACGAGAACGTACCTAGGGTGTTACGCAAGTTTGCCGTGGAAAAAGGCGAGCGGTCTGTGTCAGGCCCCGGCAAACCACCAAGGCGCTCATAGCGGTCTTTGTACGCGTCATGATGCGCGTATGTCACGATGTTGGGCAGGGCCTTCCCTGTTTTTCTATCAGAAACCGGACGGGTCTTTGCCAACTCAATCAATCGGCGAAGTTTTGCCAATTCCGCTCCAGACAAACTAGCCTCTGTAATCGGCTCCGTCCGCTTGGAAGATTCGCCCGACATCGACTCTAGGTACGTCCGAACGTGTAGCGGCACTATCCGCTCATCCGTTTCGTCAACCTCACCGCCCTCGTTAAACCGACGCGTCATCAGATCCCCGAGCCGCGATAACTGCTTCTTGGTCAGCCGGCCCTCGCCAAACGTATCACGCATCAAATCCTTCGCCGACATCGCATCCCGCGAACGCACGGACTCCGACAGCTTCAACAACTCCTCGAGCGTGTCCGGAGCACCCTTTGGCTCTTGGGCCGCGGTCAACGACTCAAGCTCCATGGCCATGCCCTTCGCAGTCCCCCGGTCCGTCTGCCTGTTGATCGGCCGCCGCGTCGCACGACGCACAGTCTGCGAGACCGGCGTCGCGTCAAACTCCACCTGCGTCTCACCAGGCGACTCCGACAAACTCTCCAACATGCCACGCGCAGAGTCGATGTTCTTCATCGACTCCGCATACGAGTCCTTGCTGTCACCCTTCAAGAGCGCAAGCAACTCAGCATCCGAAGACGGACCACCCTTCGCACGCCCCGTCGGACGCACCGCCCCAGGCGACAGGATGATGTTGCCAAAACGGTCCGTGTAATACCCCGCGTTCTGCGCCCCACCCAACATCGTCGGCCCAAGGTTCGGGTTCGCAGCAAGCGCCTGCAACGGCAGATTGCTCGTCTGCAAGCTCGGCAGCCGTGTGCTCGAGGGCAACGTGCCAGGGCTCAAGGCCCCAGGAGTCGGCGTGAAATACGGGGTCGATGTGCCTTGGCCCGGGGCAACGGGCAAGGGGTTCGCAATATACCCCGGCGTCGGAATGTTCGCGGTCGGGATGTACCCGCCACCAGGAATGCCCGTGGCCGGAGGCGACACAGGGATGTTGACCGGAGGCTGCGCAGGGGTAGGCGCAGGAGCGGGCCTTCCCCCGCCCGTCTGCGGAGGAGGCGTTCTGCCACCACCAGGAGTCCCGCGTCCGGTCCGCGGCTCACGGGCCGCAGGGGGCTTCCCAATCCGACCAAGCAACCGGCCGACATCGCTGTTCGGGTCGATCGCGTTCCAGTTAAAGTTGAACCCGCCGCGCGCCGGCGTGCCGGTGTCCGGCTTTTCGTCGCGATCGTCGATGCCGTTCAGGTTCCTGTCGATGAAGTCGGCCGTACGGACAGGACCCATCTCGTCCTTCGGCGGCCGGGTGGTCGGAGGATTGACCGGCAACTTGCTGTCGATCAGCCCGGGGGGCGCCGTTCCGGTACCACCTCCGGTACCACCGCCCGGGGGCGGCTCCTCCCTCGGAGGAGGCCGGTTCCTCTGCTCTTCCTCCGCCCTGCGGCGAGCTTCCTCCGCTGCACGGCGGGCGGCCTCTTCAGCCGCCATCCGACGAGCGTTCTCTTCCGCTAGGCGACGGGCTTCCTCAGCCGCTCGAGCAGCCGCCGCATCCTGCATCGCACGACGAGCAGCTTCCTCTTCAGCCGCTCGACGAGCGGCCTCTTCAGCGGCTCGACGAGCGGCCTCTTCAGCGGCTCTACGGGCGGCTTCATCGGCGACGCGCTTGGCGTCTTCCTCGGCCTTACGACGAGCTTCTTCTTCCGCGGCTTTGCGGGCGGCTTCTGCTTCTGCTGCACGACGGGTTGCCTCCTCTTGCGCTGCTTGGCGAGCAGCCTCTTCTTGTGCACGGCGAATGGCCTCTTCGTCAACGGGCTGGCGAACATTGGGGTTGACCAACCCCGGACGATTGCCAACGCCAAACGGGGGCCGTAAAAGATCCTCCTGCTCGCGCGTCTCTCGCCGCAGACGAGCACGCTCGGCCGCATCCGCACTCATGGCCATGCCAGAGGTTGTCGGCGGCGAGGCGGCGGGCTCGAAAACCGGAGCGGCTTCTGTCCGCGGTCTCGGGATGTAGTCCCGCTCTTCCGCAACAGGAGGCAGGAAGGACGGCCGGCCATACACCGGACTCGGCGGAGCGCCAGGGGACTCGTAAACCCTCGGCGGGGTGTACGCAGGGGGAGCAAACTGCTGAAGATCCGCCGCCGCAGAGCCAGGCTGCGCGGCCACCGGGGGCTCCGACTCAGGCTCTACCTGAGTGCGCATCGTGTCAGGGGCCACCGAAAACCCGGGGAACGGGGGAGCCACAACCTCCGATCGAGGCGCAGGCATCATCGGGTTATCCCCAAACAAGCCTAACGGCTCCTCCCCCTCACCAAGCGCCTCCATCCCAAACACAGGCTGATACTCGCGCAGCTTCGTCTTCGGGTTCTTGGTCCCCGCGCCACCGAGCTTCTTCAACAGCTCACGGGCCTTGGGGCTGAGGTAAGCCAACTCCGTGTCGCCCCCACGGCCTGCGGAAGCAACCTTCTTGATAAACGACGCTGTGTCTTTCTTCGCGGACTTCTTGGCTTTGGCCATGGCGCATCATCCTCAGAGGAGCGGCCTTGACATTCTAGGCCTCAGTAGTATTCAGGAGCAAGCGTGCGTCCAGACGGCTCCGGTTTCTCGTCCGTGTTCAGCGTCACGAAGTTGCCCTGACGGAACCGCATGATCGCCTGCGTCGTCGAGTCGACCATGTCGTCGTTATCGCCGTTCGGGAACGCAGCGCACTCCTCGACCAGCTCTTCCGCCCAATCAGTGTCCGGGGCCCAGACCATCCCCGACTCAAACACAGGCGCCACCGCATGCGCCCGGCTGATCTTGTCCGTGCCCGAACGACGACCGCCAGGGGTGTACATGGTGACAGGGATGCCCAGCCGCCGCAGCTCCTGCTGGAGCGTGACACCCGTGGCCTTCGCCTCGATCAGCACATTATCAGGATTCCAGTGCTTGTACTCGTCCTTTGCAATGCGCTTGAGCTCCGGGAAGTCCCACCGGCCTCGTACAACATCCAACAGGATGATGTTCGGCCCCGAGTCCTGGTCCGGGTAAAACACCCCCCAGGTCGTGATCACCGAGAAGTCCGCCGTCTCCTTTTTGCTGTAGGCCGTGTCATAGCTCTGGATGATGTAGTTCACAAGCGGGGGATTCGGATCCGGCCAGACCCGCCACCACTCACGCTTGAGGATTGCACCCTCGTCGTTTGTCGGCTGCTGCTGGTACATCGCGTTCCACTTCTGGACCGATAGCGATGCCTTGACCGATTCCAACTCCTCGAGCTTCCAGAACTCCGGCCACAACGGCTTGCCACTCGGCAGGATCGCCGGGAACTCAATGACCTCCCACTTGTCCGCGCCACGGCTGGCCTGCGCCTTGAGCAGCCGGGCCGTCAGGTCCTTCGTTCCCCAGCGCGTCATCACGAGCACGATCGCACCGCCCGGCTGCAAACGGGTACGCGGACCGCCCTGGTACCAGTCCCAGGCGTTATCTAGCGCAAGCTCCGACAGCGCGTCCTGTTCCGAATGCGGGTCGTCGATGATCAAGATGTCCGCACCGCGGCCGGTCACGGCACCGCCCACGCCGACTGCAAAGTAACTACCGCCCGCGTTCGTGTCCCACCGGCCGGCAGCCTTGCTGTCCTGCTTCAGGACCACCTCGGGGAACAGCTCCTTGTAGCGGTCACTGTCCATCAGGTCACGCACCTTGCGGCCGAACTTAACGGCAAGCTCCGCCGTGTGCGTCGCCTCAAGGGCCTGAAGGTTGGGGTTACGGCCCATCAGGTACGCGGGCAGCAGATACGACGCAAACTCCGACTTGGTGTGACGGGGCGGCATGTTCACGATCAGCCGCTTCAGCGTCCCGCTGGCAATGCGGTCAAACGCACTCGCCATGCGCCGGTGATGCTCGCCCAGGATTGCCGAGGGCCACACATAGCGCACGAAGTCGATGAAGTTCTTGCGCGCCTTGTCCTGCGTGTCGAGCAGCATCAGCCGGTATTCCAACCGCAGACGCTCCTCCTCGATCTCCTTCGGAACGGCGCTCATGGGGTCGAATTGCTTTTCATATGCGCAAAATTTTTGCACAAGTTGACAAGTTGATCAACCGGGGTGGTTTTTTCTACCCGGGTACCCCGTTCTCTTTAGCCGCACATTGACTGTCTGAAATCAGGCATACGCCCGCGAAGCCAACAAAGCGGCCTGTTTTTTGGGCCCCGGGGCGCGGAATTCCCCTAGGCCGTGGCGCCGTGCAGCTCGCTCAAAGATTGTTCAAAGATTTTTCAAAGATTAGGGCCGGGGCCAGCGAGCCGCGGACCACGGGCCCCGGCCCGAGCATCCCGAGCATCCCGAGCATCCCGAGCATCCCGAGCATCCCGGACCACGGGCCGCGGCTCGAGGGCCGCGGACCACGGCCGGCGGCCCCAGCTCGAGGGCCGCGGGCACCCAGCTACGGACCACGGCCGGCGGCCCCCAGCTCGAGCACCACGGCCCGCGGACCACGTACCAGGGCGAAAGGCCCCGGCGGGCATTTCCCAGGGAAAGGCCCCCAAAACACTCGAGAAAAATAGAGCGGCCCGCGGACAATCCCGCCCACGGGCGCTCGATACCGCGCGCAAACTTTCACCGATCCCTAACCAAGGCCCACGGGCCAGCCATGGCCGGGAGCGGCCCCGGAGCTCGAAGGCGGGAGCGGGAGCCGGGAGAGCTCGAGAAAGGGCCCGGGAAGGGCGGCCGCGGCCCCGATACCACACGGCCACGAAAGCTCGAGGGCGGCCCCTCGAGAGCGGGCGTAGGCGGCCCGGAGCGGGCACGCGCGGGCATAAAAAAAGGGGCCCCTTTCGGGGCCCCTCGAGAGCGGCCAGCGGGAGCTGGCCGGGCCTTACGCATCGACCTCTTCGAGAAGCCCGCCCGCGAGCTCTTCAAATTCGACACGCTCCGCCGTCCACGGGATGCTGCGGGCGTAGGCCGTGGCGCCAGTTACCGCGTCCCAGACGGTCTCAATCGGGCGGCCCTCTTCCGTCACGTGCACGGCCTTTACACGCTCCGCGATACGGGGCCCGAAACGTGACGCGAGAAACGCGTCGACCTTGTCGACCTTGGAAGCTTGCGCAGCCCGCAGGACGTTCGACACGCTCGAGGCGCTCGCGCGCGAGTACTCGAGCAAGGCCGGGGCGGCCTCTTCGAGGAAACGGTCCGGGGCGCTGGCCGTGTGGCGGATGCTGATTTCCTCGAGCTCATGCGCGCCCCATACGATTCGATTCGCGCACACATAGTCGAAGAGGAAGGTTTTGATTTTGAGGGCGCTAGCGCCGGTCTCGGAATTGGTGACGAAAAATCCGCGGGCGAGCTGGCCGGTCTTCCCGTCGCGACGGCCCGGGAGCTCGATACGGTTTTTTTCGTCGGCGAGGAAAACGAACATGTCACGGTCGCCGGCGAATAGTGTCGTATTCGCCGAAGTCACTTCAGCGAGCCCGCGGCCGAATTCGCCCGGCACGCGGAAATCGCCCGTGACGCCATCGCCGAAACGCTCCTCGAGGGCGCGCACTACGTCAACGTTCCAAATGCGCCCGTACCGCGGGCCAGTGGCCGCCCGGAGCTCGAGCCCGTCGGTGCCGCGCGTGAGCAGGACGCCGGTATCGGTTGCGTCGCGTTCGACCTTGAGCCCGTAGTTCAGACAATCCGCGGCCAGCGGGGCCGGCAAGCTGCGCAGATACGCGGCCGGGGCGCCGGACAACGTCGCGAGCTGGCCGAATGCCCAATTGGTCGGGGCGGCCGTGTGGCCGGAAGGGCCCTCGATAAGAATGCCCGCGTTGTCGTCCGCAGGGATCACCCCAAGCTGGCGGGAGCTAAACACGGCCGCGCGGGAATTCGCGCGGAGCTGTTCGAGCTTGGCGCGCATGGCGGGCAAGCTGGTGAAGCGCTCTTCCGGCGGGCGGGTGGACCATTGACGGGAAGCTTGCATGAGTGTCGACATGGTGGAGTCTCCTTTCTTACTTTCTGGCCGGGACGAAATTGTCCCGGCCCGAATACTAACTGAAAAAATAAAAAGTAAACAAGGGGCCCCTAGTCGGGGCGGCCGAGGTCGCCGACGACGTGGTGCCGCAGGAATGAGCCCGGCGGGAGCTCCCGGGCGAATTGCTCGAGGGCGGCCACGTCATCCCGGGCCCCGCTCGAGCTGGTCCGATTCCATTGCAGCGCCACGGGGCCGCCGGCGCCGTAGCATCCGCCGGCCTTGTCGGTCCCGACGCGTGCAGCTTGCGCGCCATGTGCTTCGAATACGACGACGAGCCGCCGGTCCGCCCCTCGAGCACACAAGGGGCGGCCGTTCCCACACGTGGCGCAGTTGATGCGGTCCGACACTTCGGCCGGGCAACGTACGAGCCGAACATCCCCGACGCGGGCCGGCCACGTGGCGCCCTTCGCTACCGTAAGCACGGCCGCGCGCCCTTTCGCCGTGGCATCTATGGCGCCCTCGAGCGTGTCGGCACTGTGGTTTATCACGGTCTCGCCGGGAGCTGGCACCGGGAGCTGGTCCGCCGGGAAATGCGAATAGGTCCACGCGGTACCGTTTCGCGGTACCGCGTGCCGAACAGCTTCGAGGTATTCCGTATCCAGATCCCTAGCGCCTTTATCGGGCCGCGGGTTGAGCGGGCACGTGGCCGGGCAAGTATTGAAAACATCCCCGGAGCCCGCCCGATACGTTACAGCTATCGGGCCGGTCTTTCGGTTTGCAGACTGGCGAACGGTCTTCAGCATGGCACCACCTCAGCGCGCGCAAGCTGGCCGGCCTTCATTCGGAATTGTAGGCCGTCGGAGCGTGTCACGTTCCAGCCCCGACGAGCGCCGGCGCGCTGCTCGAGCGTATAGGTCCAGTCGCAAAGCTTGACGACTAGCCCGGGCGCGTACTTGGGGCGCGCCTTTTTGGTCGCATGGTACGCGCGGACCCGTTCCCGCCATTGTGCCGCCCATCCTTCCGGGGCGACGTGTGGCGCGTCCAGATACGAGACCGGGCAATCTACGGCGCAGGGGCCGACAGTTTCGTCGAGGTCTTTATACCCCCAGCCGTGACGGCGGCCGCCCTGCATGAGGTCCAGTCCTACCCAATGCATCCCGGTCTCCCGGTCGCGGACCAAGTACCAATGACGCGAGCCGACGACGCACGCGCGCGCGAGCTCGAATTTATCGCCGAAACGCTCCGGGCGGCGAAGATGAGCGACAAGGTCGGAACGCGTGCGGCATTGATTCAAAAATGACCAGCCCATGATGACTTTCTCCTTTCTAGTGCGGGCCCGGTATGGGCTCGACGTCGCGATACTCTCACGAAATAAAAAGCCAGCGCAAGCGGGCCGGCCCCCTCAACCCTCCCTTAAAAAATACTTTTCGCCGTCGTCGTCCTCTTCCAGTTCATCCTGCCGATAACACCACGTGTCGTAATCCCAGATTTCTACAGCAACCCCATCCGGTGCTTCCATGACTTCGGGGATGCCCTCTCTAATGGTGACGACCACTCGTTTTCTCTCATTCATGCCTTGTCCCCTTCTTTAATTTGCACGTCGCAAGTGATGGTCCAGTTGACGAAATCGTACTTGTCGGGGTCAACAAACCACCGTCGGCGCAATTCCTCCGCCAACAACTTAGCGACTTTCTTTTCGTCGACCTTGCCCGTTGAGTCCACAGCATCCGCCAACTCGACGCTAACCTTGTTCGGAGCCGGGTCGTCGTCGTCCACCATGTACTCGTCCGGGTCTTCGTACCATGTCGTCCAGTAACTGTCGCCCTCGCCGTCGGCGTACAACTCTTCCCACTCCTTCGGCGTGATTTCCTTATACAGGCAGACCTCGGAGCAGTAGTACTCGCCGCACTCGATGTAATACCCCTCATTCATCCCCGCGCCGCACTTGTCGCACTCACGGGCGTATTTCTTATAAGCCATAGCGACTTTCTCCTTTCTAGTGCGGGCCCGACATAGGCCCGACGTCGCAATACTCTCACGAAATAAAAAGCGCGTGCAAGTCCCCCCGCCTATTGTCTGTCTGGCCGCAGGATGCGCCCCCGCACCACGAGTGTCTGATGATCTAGCTCGAACACGTCGCCGGCCGTGTCGACTCCGACAAAAAGCACGTGCTCCTCGTTTTCCAAGCTCTCCCGCTGCCTTTCCATGTACTCGGGAAGCTCTTCGGGCGCGACGGCCGCATTCCTCGAGTACGCCTCGAGGCAATCGTCTATGTATTGCAAACGCTCGGTCTCGGCCTCTTCCCGGGTGTCAAAAAGCAGCGGCTCGGCATCTTCTGGCGTGCTGCCTTCGAGCGGAACGTAAAGGCCGCACATGGTGCCCGTGATGGTGGCCCAGCCGGTTTTCACAATCTTAATGGACATGGCTTCTTTCTCCTTTCTGTTATGGCCTAGCGGCCCCTTCGGTGCAGTATCGATTGCCAAAGCATGAAAAGTACGAAACGCACAATGTTCTTTTTTGGCGGCGGTTCATCCGGTAACTTCAACGGCCCCGGTGGGAACGGTTTTCTTTTCATTCAGGCTCCCCCCAATGCCGCAGTAATCGCGCCAGCGAGCAGCGCCTCCACACGGTTGGCGGCGAATTCGTCCGCGTCCGGGTCGGTAAGCAGCGCATGAGCGGCCTGTGCTGCGGCAAGTAATGCGGGCGCCGATGCGATTAGATCGCCGTTCCACATATCGCGGCGCGGGGTCAACATGCAGATGGCCTTGTCGGCGGTATCCACAACCTTAACGCTCGCACCATTGCTGCCCACTCTCCACGGGCCGGGCGTGTGCTGTGTCATAGGGTTCCCTCAACCTTGCGAAGCACTCGCTCGAGCTCCGAGCAAACCTCGTAACTATCCCCCGCACCCGGAACCTTAAACCGGGGCGCGACATTGAGTGCGCGCAAGGCAAGCTGCACGGCACCCAGCAGCTCGGGAGCTGCCGCCAGCAAATAAGCATTTGCCTCTGCCATATCAGCACTCCAGTCTTCGCCGTTAACCATTGCGATGCGCCCATCGGCACACACAACATCAAAATCTGTTGTGGCCGATCCATCGACGCTCCAAGGGCCCAAGGTATGCTCTTCCATTGTCGTCTCCTTTCTAACTTTCTACGCTGGAACATCCCAGCCCCGCGAATCTATACCAACGGCTCACGCCTCCGCAAGGGTGTACATCAGCATGTTCCACGGGACCGCACCGTAGTGATAGCCCACAACGGGGTCCGTATCGATGCCGGACTTCGCGAGCTCGAACACTTGCTTTCCAGAAAACAGCAAGAGCTGCCCCTCCCTCGAGGCCACCTTACCGGGAGGCACGTACAGGACCAGAATGAACGTCCGCACCCCCAGCTCCGCGTGCCGGGCGTGAAAGGCAATCTGGTGCGGCGATAAGGCCACCTTGCGCCCGCGTTTCACCACCTTCAGCTCGACCGGGACAAACTCCCCCGTCTGCTTCAACGCGATGAAGCAGTCCGGGATGCCCAGATTTACCCGCGACTCAATCCGGGTAATAAGGCAGTTTGGGAGGTTTTCCTTTAGCCTTTGGTACAGGCTTGTTTCGGGCTTTGACGGCATCCACAGGCTCCTCGGAGGGCTCCGGTTCGGGGGGTTCCAACTGGATCGGCTCCTCGAGGCTTTCCTCCACCTGCTGCGGCGTGACATCGATGATGGGGCTGCCGTTGCCGTAGAGCTTCTTGATTTCCTCGAGCTTGCGCATGACCTCCTCCTTACTCATGGAGTCAATCGTGCCGTGCCGAATCTCCTTGCGGTCGATGTAAATCGTCCCAAGGGCCTGCCCTCGACGATACTCGGCCTGTACGGCGGCCCCGTAGGCCCCCGCGGACAGCGCTTGGTCCCGGATGACCTGAAGGTCCCGCATGTGCCGCTCGTAGGTCGTGCCGTACTTCTCGGCCATCTCCGCCCGGACCTTCTGGATGGCCGCGACGATGTGCGGGTTGACATCCGGGTTGGTCAGGTCCTCAGCCCTACGCTTGGCGTTCTTCTCGGGCCACCCTGCACGAACCACGGCCTCCTGCAACGTCACATGGCCGTCCCCCGACACAAACTCGTGGACGAACTTCCATTCCTGCGTCGTGAGCTCGCGGCTCTTATGGGGCTTTACGGGCCGTGCCAGCTTCTCCAGCGTCTGGGGCTGGATACCCCTGCCCATCTTCTTGCTGAACTCCTTGTCGGCCTTGCTGCGCAGTTTCACGCGACCCTCCAGACCCGCCAGCCGTCCTCGACCTTCCGGCACGAGAACTTCGTCCCGTGGCGCTTGGAGAACATCCACGCGGCGCTCCGGGCGTTCTTGGCCGACTCGGCATCGGCTAACAGGAAACTGTCCCCTACGGCCATGACAGGGAATGGGTACTTCTCCCGCTGGGCTTCTGGGGGAATGGGTACGCCTAAATCAACTCTTAACATGCCACCAGTATATACAGGGCAACTCTGGGCCGTCTAGGGGCCTTTGAGGCCGTTTTAGTATAGGTTTTCCCAAGAATATAAGCGTTAGAAGCAACAAACCTTTGAAATCGGCTATACCCCAGAGAAATTACACCTCACACTACTCAAAACATACCGTAAGTAGACTTAACCTATTGTTTCTATTCACTTATTACACCATTACATTACATTTGATATAAATGTTGCGTCTAGGAGCAACATTTCTCTGGAAAGGCTCTACTAACGGCCCTCCAACGCAATCCCCGGGCCGTGGTCCGTGATCCTGTCTCCTTTCAACAACAAAACCGACCCAAAACCCGTTAAAGCGCAACATCCCACCGCTCTCCACGCCTTCTGGCCCGTGGTCCACGGTCCACGGTCCACGGTCCCTCTTCCCTTGCTTCCCCGCCTTTTTGCCCCCCATAATGCGCAAAGCCCCGGTGTTACTAGCACCGGGGCCTCACTTCCCAACCGTTGTAGGAGCAACGTATGAGCAGACCCGATGATAACACCCTAGAGACCATCCGCGCCCTGTTGGAATACCAGGACGTTGGCAATGGCGTATTGATGTGGAAGATCGGTCCCAAGAAAGGAGAGTTGGCGGGATCGTACGTCGGCCCGAACAAGGAAGAGCTTCGGGTACGGATTAACGGTCAGTCTCTGTTAGGCGCCAAGATCGCGTGGTTCTTGGTCTTTGGTTTTTGGTCCGAGTACCGTTTTCGGTATATCAATCAAGACAAGACAGACATTCGGCCCGAGAACATCGAAGAGACGACGCGCCGGGACGGTCCGGGGCGATAAAAACCCCCGGGTCTTTCGACCCGGGGTCCGCGGCAGGTGATGGCTTGGGGTCTGGAGAAGCGCCGCGGGAAACCTGAGCTTTACTGGACGCCGGCGCCCATGGCCTTCTTGAAGTCCCCTTCGAGCATACGGGCGGCCGTGCGGCCGGTCATGATTTCGCCGAATTCGATTTCGGAGATATCGACCTCGAGGGGGCCTGGGACGAGTCCAGGAACAACGACCACGGGCCCGACGAGCCCGTAGCGTGTGCCGTTGATCGTGAGGGTGATCATCTGCACGAGTGGGGCGCGGTCCGGTTCCTCGAGGCTTAGGTCGTCCATGTGGTTCATTCCCTGATGTTGCGCTTAGAGTCGAGCCAATGCAAATCGAGCAGCAGTCGCTCGATGTGCGAGGACAGCCCGTCGCGTTCCTGTTTGAGCCCTTTGACTTCCTCTGCGAGGGACTCGAGGAGGACGTTTTGGACTTCGATGCGTCGGCGCAGGGCGAAGACATACTCCCGGAGCTGGAGGTCGTGGATCGAGATGGGCGGGTCGTCGGTCGAGTTGATCGCGGGGACTAGCATGTTGCGGTCTCCCTCTCGTAGTAGCCTTCTTGGTTCAGGATGGCGCGTACCATGCTCTCAGCGGCGAGGGCGTCCTCGACCAGAGGACGCAGGGCCTTGGTCCGTGGCTCGTGGTTATAGCCTCCTGTGAGCTCGAGGGTGAGCCCTTGGAGGGCCATGTTGGCCTCGTGGAGGGCGAGGAGGGTGTCTTTGCGGTTCATCGTGGGGTCCCCCGCAGCCGGTCGGAGATGAGCTTGGCGTAGCCGGCGATATCGTCCCAGTTGTCGACCTTGTCGGGGTTGCCGTTGACGATACGGGACATCTTGCTGGCGATCATCTCGAGGGCTTCCCATTGGTCGTCGGCGAAGGTGCGGCCGTGGTCTGAGGCGTGGTCGGCCATGGCGCGTTTGAGGGCTTGGGCGAGGCGGGAGTTATCGGCGAAGGTGCCGTAGTCCGTGGCCCGTGAGTCGAGGATATCGTCGATGGGGTCTTTGTCCGTTGTCTTGAGGTCATCGAAGAGTGCTGTGGTCTCCTCGTTGCTGAGGAGGGCGGCGTTCCACTCGCGCGCGTCGGCCTCGGACTTCCCTGCGGCCTTCTCGCGAAGCTTGTAGGCGTAGGGGATGGAGATCCCGAAACGCTTGGCGACGCCGCTGACCTTGGCGCCGGGGCTGTCGTGGAACCAGTTGATGGCGCGTTGGGCGGCATCGGACTTCTTCAGTTTCTTACCGGATTTCATTGGGCACTTCCTTCTGTTGGTAAAGATAGGCGACACAAGAGGGCGGCAAAGCCGCTTCGCCTGAGTCGTAGGCACAGGCCGCGGCGATCGGGTCGGAGGCGCTGTTGATGTACTCTGTTCTCAGATGCAAGTCGTACGCGCAGTACGCAAAAACACTGAGAAGAATAGAGCCAAGCACGCCGCAGACAGCAGCAAAAAACTTTATATCACTTTCCATTTCAATCTCCTTTCTAGGCTTTCTAACGATTAAAAGTAGTCTCTTCCGCCCCTCGAGCATCTCCAGTTTGGCCTAGGGAGATGCGGGTCGATGGGCCTGCGTTTATTGCGCAGGAACCAAGTTATACCCACAAAGACGGATAAAAACAAGAGTAGACCCAGTCCAGACATAAGTATCTCCTTCGTCATTTCTTCTTTCTCGCGGCCTTTATACCCCGCCTTTCCTCGAAGTGCAAGATGCGGTGGCAGTTGGCGCAGAGGGGGATGCACTTCTCCTCCGCCTCCTTGATGGCCTCCTTGAGGTTGTTATGTTTGACAATAAGCTCATTCACCGAGCGTTTGTTGTGGCGGATCACGTGGTGAAAGTCGATGACCGCGGGGTGGGAAAACCCGCAGTGGAAGCAGAATTGCTTGGAGCGGTAGTCGAGCCAGGCCTTCTTGGTAGCGGTGCGGCGCGCGCTCGACTGATCGATGACGTGCTGGGTGTTCTTCAAATACCAGCGACGCGAGTACTCGCGTTGCCGTTTGCGTCGGACGTTGGCGTCCTTGAACGGCACTAGAGCCGTCGTTTCCAGTAGAGGGCTCGTGCAAAGGAGTAGGGGATGGCGGGCTCGTAGAGCCGGAAGCCACAGGTGATGAGATTGTTGGCGCTTGATGCGTTATCCGTGGTGTCTGAAACCGCCCAGTTGTACCCCTGACGCTTGGCCCAGAGCAGCCGCGCGCGGATGAGCCGGCGTTGGATGCCTCCGCCCCGGGCGAGCGGTGTGACACCGCAGCGCCCGAGGTAGACCCCGTCAGGGATTTGTTGGGAAGGAGACAGACACGCGAATGCGACCGGCGTGCGCCGGTGGTAAGCGATCCACCAGACCCCTTCTTCCGGGAAGTACAAAGCATCGTGCGGCAGACAAGCCCGTTGCAGCTCGATAAGTGTCTCTTCGACTTCCGGGTTAGAAGGATCGACCTTTTCACAGACGACCTTCATAGGGCGTCAGTGTACGGAAGATCCCTGTCATTTCAATGTCGTGCCGTAGTATTTTAGGATTGTTTCAAGGCAGAACAGGTGGCCCTCGAGGGTCTTGATATCCAGGTCGCGATCGGTGTCGAAGATGGCGGAGCCTTTGCCGGCTTTGCGTGCCGCGAGGTCCGTGGTCATTGAGCCGTAGGTCGCGGTCAGTTCCTGGACGACGAGCTGTTCGATGAGATCGAGGGGCAGATCGAGCGTCACGGACGCGGGCTTGGACTTAGGGGGTTTGGTCAGGAACTTCCTGGCGCCCTTGTTGCCGAGGGTGCGTTTTAGGACGGCGTTACGGGTCATGGCTGCTCTCCTATGACGAACACTGGGGTGTAGTCCCCGACGTAAGAGCCGATGACGTTGTAGTGCATGTGTTCAACGGCGTCTTCTTCGGTCATCTCGTCGCGTGTTATCAGTATCTCTACGCACTTGTTGTAGTCGTACACGGCGATCAGTTTGGTGTGTTGCCACCCAAGACCGATCAATGCGTCCTCAAAGCCGTCAGCGTATAGCGTGTTCGGATCAAGTGGTTCTTCGGTCATTTGCTCCCCCTCGCACGGATGGCTTGCATTTAGCCGGTTATTTGGCCGGTTATGGCCGGTCATGACTTTTTGACCCCCTGTGCGAGAGCGAAAAACTTCTCCAATTTCTGCACTGTGATATCCGTGCTGTTAATTCCAAATACGATCCCGGCTTTCTCGGCGAGTTTGATCACGGTGTATTGCTCACCGCCTTCCAGCGAACGGGCGCACTCTTCGCAGTGTGTTTTCTTACGTAGCCTTGGGTAAAGGTTGCAGTAGTCACAAGTCAGTTCCTTGTCCATCCACTGCCAGCCGAAGCATAGTCGCATCATGGCACGGTGGAATGCGTGGGGTTTTCGGGTTACTCCAAACTGCTGGACACCCTCCGCGCCCGGCAGTAGCCAACGGCCTAGTTCTTTCTTCTGATGCACAGATGTCATTTGCTCTCTCCCCTCGCACGGATGGCGGCAGCGCATCGCTCAAGTGTTGGAATATGCGTCAATGCTGTTGGGTCTTGCGGCACCGGAACATCCTCACACGCCCGCGCACACGCCTCCCGCTCGGCTGCTGCGACAAGGGCGGCGAAGCGAACATTAAAGACTTCCAACCATCCGGGGTGATACTCGCCTTTAGCGTAGATGGTATCAACGTAATCCTCCGCCTCCCGCGCCATCCTGATGATGTCCTCGCGTGTCATGTCTTGCTCCCCCTCGCACGGATGGCGTTAGCGATGTCCCATGCTGCGGCAGATTTTCCGGGGTTGACCAGCAAGATGGCGGTGTTTTCTATCTGGCTGTCGGCAATCTTCGCACACGCCTCCCGCTCGGCTGCGGCGACATATTCCGCATACCGATAACGCGCAAGACCATCACCCGCAGTGATTGATATGTTCACGGATTTATTCCACAGCGCGTCCAGTTCTTCGTGTGTCATGTCTTATTTTCCTTCAGCGCGGTACTAAGCACATCTATCGCAGCCCAAATCGGGCGTAACGGTTCGCACTCCTCACAATCCGAATCGCCACAGTCGCTGTCGGCGTGGCTGACAAGAGCGCGCAACTCTGAGCGCATGTGCGTAATTACGGCGCGGGGCAGGGTAATTGTTTCGGTCACGGCTGCGCCCCCGCTGACAACTGGACTGCGTACAATGCAAAGACGATGCCCGTCAAGAGGATGATGCCTAGTGTGACGCTTAAAAAAGTATGCGTCTCATCTGCATCTGCTAACTCACGGCGCACTGCGTTCAGTTCAAGATCTTTGCGGAAGAGCGCGTCCTTGAGGTGTCCGTTCTCTCGCACAAGGTCACGTATCTGTTTGTTGAGCCGGTCCCTTGAGTACTCCATAGTTTTATCGTTCATGTCCTAACCTCCTATTTCTTCGAAGAAGGGGGCCTTGACTTCCAGCCCTGCGATGTTTGTTGAAACCCTACAGCAAGGAGTGCCTCGGGGGTGCGGCATGCCCCGTCGACACGCTTGTGGCTGCGGAAGCTCTCGGGCGTAGCGAAAACCTGTTTGCACTCCGTGCAGCGACGGATCTTTGCGACGCTCATTGATCACGCGTCTCGAGCATGATGTCCGCGAGCCGATAGGCTTTATGCACGGCAGAGTACACAGACTCCAGGTCGTCTCGTGTCACAAGCCCTGACAATGCGTGAGCGGCGAAGTAATCGCGCAGCGTGAGGCCACCTTGGATGCTGGCGTCCCCGTCGTCGTTGACTACCCGATCAGGAAAGATGTTGGTCATTCTAGGTCTCCGTCGTCGTATTCATTTTCAGCAAGTTCCTCGATGATCTGGTCTTCGAGCAGGATGCGTTGAGATTCACTCAACACCTTGAGTATGTTTACTCGCGAGACCTTCCCATCGGGCTTCTCCAGTGAGGCATAAGCGGCCTGGATATCGATCATCGGGGGTAACATGACGCCCTTGACATCCATGGCCTCGAGCACCTCAAAAGTGAGTTCGACGCTTAGGCTTAACTGTGTCAGATGTTTCACTTTCTTTCTTCCTGTTAGCCTCAATGCGGGCGAGGAGCTCCGCTTCCTTATGCGTCTTGTCAAAGAGCTCGTCGATAAGCGGGCGTAGGATGGACCCCATGCCGGCCTTGTAAAACTTCTGGAGTTCCTTGATCTTCTGGTAGGTCTCCAGATGGATCATGATCGACTTGAACTTTGTGCCCTTGCGCTTTTCGGGCGAATAGCGGCCGGGGTAGCGGTACAGGCGCCTGCGCCGGTACTTCCAGACATAAGCTTTTAGCTTATCGAGCTTTTCTTTTGCCCCTTCATCCCCGTTTTCCACGCGTTCAGTTAAGCGCTTAACCCCAATGCGTGGAAAGCGCTTGTTGAAGTCGTCGTAACTCAGGTTGGTCCACTTCAGACCTTTCGGCAAAACACTGGTGTCGCCTTTTTTCTTGCGGCTAGGCATACGGTTCTCCTTTCTTGTCCTCGACTCTACGCGTTCGATACCCGAAACGCAACTACTCTTTTGCCTCGCCCCATGAGGGCCCGATCTCCACATCCACCCGGGAGGGGACCTCGAGGGAGACGGCTTCGGCCATGATCCGTGCGGCTTCTTCCGCTTCGGACCGATCGTTCACGCTGACCGCTATTTCGTCGTGCACTTGCAGGAGGAGGCGGAACCCGGCCTTGTTGAGGGCGACCATGGCGGCCTTGGTCTGGTCGGCGGCGGACCCTTGGATGAGGCGGTTGAGGCCCTTGTAGGTCATCGCACGTTTGATCCGTGGTCCGTATTCAATGACGGCTTGTTCGCGTGGGAGGGCCTTGTTGATGCCGTATTCGACGGGTTCCCAGAGGGGGAAGCGGCACTTTCGGCCGAGGAGCGTACGGATCGAGCCCCCGGAGGCCGGGTGTTCGATGCGCTTCATGACGGAGTTTACGGTGCCCTTCAGGAACGGGACGTTCATGTGGAAGCTGTTGATGAGCTCTGCGGCCTCGTCGAGGGGCAGGTCGAGGGAGTTGGCGAGCTTTTGCTTGCCCATCCCGTACATCAGCCCGAGCCCGATTGTCTTGGCGGCCTTGCGCTGGATCCCCGCCATATCTGCCACCATTTGGTGGAAGTCGGTATCTGGGTTGTTGCGATATGCGTCTGCCATGCGTTCCGCTCCCGGGAGGTCGAGTAGGGTGGCATAGTGGACGAGAAGCCGAGGCTCCTGTGAGCTGAAGTCATTGGCCGCCCAGAGCTGTCCTTCTTCGGGGAGGAAAAGCGAGCGAACCATCGGACCGATGATTTCATGACGCGCGGGTACCTGTTGTAGGTTGGGGTTGTTCATGGAGAGGCGCCCGGTGACGGTTCCGCCGTCTTCGGAGCGCATCTGGTTGATATGCGGGTGGATGCGCCCGTCGGCGGCGCTGTGCTTGAGATAGGGCTCGAGGAAGGTGCCGTGGGTCTTGTTGAACTCACGTGCTTCGATGATGAGCTTGGCGATCTCGTGCTCATGGCCGTCGAGGAAGCTTTTTGTGAAGCTCGGCAGGCCGGTGGTGGTCTTGGGGTAGGGGATCCCGAGCTTGTCAAAGGCCTTGGCGATGCTGGCCGCGGCCCATATGTCAACTTTTTCGCCAGAAATTAACTTGATCTGCTTAATGTGTTCGTTTTCTTTACGCTTAAAGTCAGCGATGAGTTGCTCGCACTTGTCGCGGTTGAAGCGGATGCCCTGAAAGGTGAGGTCGATCAGCACCGGCAGCAGCTCGGTTTCGAGGGTGAAGATGGACTCGACTTCGTCCTTACGGAGAAGCGCCTTCAGGTGGTGCCAGAGCTTGAGCGTGAGCGCCGCGTCCTGTTCGGCGTACTCGCCGACGTACATCGCCGGCAGTTTCCAGAGCTCCTTCTTGGCGTGCACGCCGAAGTCGGAGGCCGCGTCCTTCAGGCCCTGCTCGGACTTGACCTCCTTGAGGTAGTCAAAGCCGAGGCTGTTGAGGGCGTAGCTGAAGCGGTTCTCATCGATGAGGGGCGCCGCGAGCATGGTGTCGTAGACGGTGCCGTTGACCTTGAACCCGGATGCCCGCAGCCAGCCGAGATCGTAGGCGGCGTTGTGCATGACCTTGTCGCACGGCAGCTCGAGGACTTTCTTCATCCAGCGGTTGACGATGCGTTCGTCGAGGTTGCCCCCGCCCTGATGGGCGATCGGGAAGTAGCCCTTCCATCCGTCTACCGCGACCGCATAGCCGACGATGTAGCCGTCCTTGCGGGGCCATCCTGGCCCCATCGAATCCATGTGGGGGTCACACGTTTCAAGGTCGATCGCAATCTCCGTTGCGGAGGAGAGGTCTGGGAAACTGGCGGGCGGAATCCACTCGGAGGGTCGCTCGAACATAGGCATGGTCTTCAAAGTCTGAACCCCTTGTAAGAATTCTTGGGTAGAACGAAGTGTAAGGATTGCTTGGCGCGAGTAATACCGACATAGAGCAGCCGGTTGATGTCGTCGGAGTTCTTGTCGTACTCCTGCGCGAACTTGGTAGAGAGGTCGCCGATGAGGAGGACATTGTCCGCCTCGCCGCCCTTCGCCCCGTGGATCGTGGAGAGCTTGATCGGCACCTTGCCCGTGATCTTCACGCCGCGGCGTAGGAGCGCGATGAGGTAGTTGCGCTTGTCCTCGGCGATCTTCGTCAGCGCCTCGTGCCAGATCGCATCGGTCAGTAGGCCGTGGTCCTTGGTCAGCGAGGCGTGTGTATAGGCTATATCTACGCTTGCCGTTTTCAGCCCCTTATGTCCGCGTTTGACGGCGCTGGGGTCGAGGAACTTGTATATGGTTTTGACTGTCTCGAAAGGTATCTCCCCACCTTTTCGTAAGCGTTCCCAGCCGATGACGGCGGAGAGGACGGACTCGGGGATGCTCCGTTGTCCGTGGCGCTCGAAGAGCAGGCCTTGGGATTTGATCCACTCGTGCATATCGGTGAGCATGTAGTTTGCGGCGGCGAGCACGAGCCATTCGCCCTTGGTGATATCGACGTGGTGGAAGTCGTTATAGTAGGTGATCGCGCCGCCTTCGGTGCGGGGCTTCCAGATTTTAGGCTGACGCTTACGGATACGGTTTACGACCTGATCGGCGAGCGCGTGGATCTTGGAGGGGACGCGGTAGGATTGATCGAGGACTTTGACCTGGCCTTCCAGTGTCAGGAAGGAGTCGACATCGGCTCCAGCCCATGTGTAGACCGCTTGGTCGTCATCGCCGGCGATGTAAGTATGTTCGGCGCGTTCAATCAGCTCCTTGACGAGCCGCCACTGTAGCTGGGAGAGGTCCTGCGCTTCGTCGATGATGAGTGTTTTTAGCGACGGAAGTCTGTCAGGATCATCTAGGACTCTTTCCAGCAAGTCCGTAAAATCGAGAAGTCCGCGGGATGCCTTGTAATGTCTATACGCTCTGTCAACGTACTCGAAGTGGTGCCACTCGATCGCCATGCGGCTTTCGTTGTAGTGCTGGCGAAGATCCTTGCCCTTGATCCGCGCGATATTGACCTCGTTCAGGATGGGGTGGTCCGCCTTAATGGCAAACTCCTCTTCACCCTTCTCCACTCCCAACTCAATCCCCGCCTCTTTAGCGAACTCTGCGTAGTGTTCGGGGCCCATCATGTCCTTGCTGGTGATGCCGAGACAGCGATAAGCGAGCGAGTGCAGGGTACGGAACCACGGGAAGTCTAGGTCCGGGTTCAGCGCAGGGAACTTCTGGATCGCCCGATCACGGGCCTCGGTCGCGGCCTTGCGGGTGAACGCAAAGTAGCCGATCTGCGTCGGATGGATATCCTCCGCAAGTTCGTTTTGCACCACCGAGAGCAGGTAGGTCGTCTTGCCTGCACCGGGGGGACCGAAGACCTTCTCGACGCTCATGGCTCGATGGGCAATGTTGGGTAGTAAGGGGCAATTTGTATGGCGAACTGCTCGGGCTGTTCGGCCTGCTTGTCCTGTGCGTCTCGATAATCGTCGTATACGCCGACGATCGACACCGGGTGGTCCGGTTTGATCCAGTACACGACGAACACCATGAGTTGATGGTTATGCATCGCCGTCTCTTGTAAGTTCTTCTTCCGCGGCAAGGATCTCTTCGACTCGATCCATCGCACACGGCCATACGATGATGGGAGTGGTTTCGCCGACATAGCCGCCCTCGATGTTGTAGCTGATGTACTCCTCTGCCTCGTCCAGGGAGAGCCCGGACTCGTGCATGAGGATGGTGACGATGGCATCGCCGTCGTAGATCAGCGTGTCGATGCGGCGTGCACCGCCGCCTTCTGCTCGCTGCCACACAGTTGCTATGCCGACTAGTGCACTGTCAAAGCCGTCTATCTTGAGCATCAGAATGGACTCCTGCTTTTCTTCTGTTCAGGGGTGTCAAACGGGGAATCTTGCCGCTCGAAGCGGGGGATGCGCCAGCACCGCGTCGCGCGGTTCTTGAGGAAAAGACTGATTGGCTCGCCGCCGATGTCGCGCATGCGCTGTGCCATTTTTGGCAGAGTCATGCCCTTGAAGTTGTTGCGCGTGAGGTGTGCCTCGAGGTCCTTCATGCGGAAATATGTGCGACCTTCCTCGTCGTTGGTCCACGGCCGGCCGAGCAGAATCTCGTCGCGGTCCAGTGCTTGCTGCAAGTGTGTGCAGAACTCCTCGAGGAGATCGTTGAAGCGGCCTGTGACGGTGGTGTCTTCACTCGCGACCGTGATCTGCTCCGTCTCAACCATCTCGGTGAGCAGTGCGTTCAGGAGCTGTTCCCAGTCGGGCTTCTTCACCGCCGGGGGCAACAGGTTGAGCTTCTCGACGCAAGACTTCTGGAAGGCCATCTGGTTGAACAGGCTCTCAGTGTCAAGCTCGATGCGCTTGCCGTTGACGTCGAGAAACCAAAGTGGCGGTTCGCTCGCGTACTTCGAGAGCGCAGAGAGCTGCGGGGAGTCTGGCCCGTGGGCCCCGATCCCAAACTTGCGAGTCCTGCACAGGCCGCTATTGCAGAAGCTATTGAGCGGCGCGTCTTTGCACTTGTACCGATACTCCTTCTTATTGATCTGTTTGATCAGCATCTGGACTTCGTTGTTCGGGAGCGGAGGGCTCACGTACTTGTAGTTGTACTCGACGATCAGGTTGTCCCACGTCGCCGGGTGCGCGCGCTTGAGGTACAGGCCGATGTTGAAAAGTGCGTTGTTCCGTGTGCCCTCGGGCACGCCTTGTGCGCAGATAGCCTGTAGGCATGGTGGGCCGTCCTTGATCGGTGATTCAGGGGCCTTGGGCTCCTCTGGAAACTTCAGGTCCGGGTCCTGCACGAACTGGTCGTACAGGGTGTAGAACTCTTCAAGGGAGGCGGCCTTCCCGTCGTCATTGAAGGCGTAACGCATGGTGTCGTCGCCGCCGAAGTACGGGAGGTTCAGGAAGTTGCCTGTGTCCCCGCGCTCGACGAGGATTTCGGCCTGTTTCGGGAAGATCTCGCGACCGGCCTCGCCGAGGAGCGCCGCGGAGGCCTTCAGGTAACGCTGCATCGAGGCAGCGGGGATCGGTTCTTTGACGAACAGGAACACGTGTGCGCCGCCTGACTTGCTGCGGCACACGACAAGGGGCAGCTCGAGGCTGCGTATCTTCTTGATCAGCCCTGTGTGATCGAGAGGGTACTGATCAATATCAATGCATCCCCAAATGCAGGAGTTATCTGCGCGGATGGGGATGATGCCCAGAGAAGGCTCCACGCCTTCAAGGTGCTTCTGCCAGAGATCATCAGTTGGCGGCTTACGGACGACAACGGCTTTGCCGGCTTGCTTGCCATTACCCTTGTCGCCCTCGATCCTGTAGGTCCCATAGGCGATGTCTAAGCCCAGAAATATCGCCTTGAACCTTGTGATGTCGGTCATTTCTGCTTTCTCGAAAGAAGGGGCCTACTCGCAGTGAGTGGGGGGAAATGGCACTGCTTTCGGCCCCAGGAAACATCAGAACGGTGCGGAACCCGAGGATGCCTCACCGTCGCTATCGTGCTTGGTCTTCACCGCACCGGAAGACACCGATGCCGCAAAGCTCTTACAAATAGCGTAAATGCTCTCGTCTTCGACAGTACCGATGCGCTCGACTTCCCAGCCGAACCACTTACCCTTGTCGTTCGACTCAGGCTGCGTGGACAGACGGTACATCTGGCTGTACATCGGGGGCGTGAACAGACCGTTCTTGCCCTGGAGCTTAACCGCTTGCATCATGCTATTCCACTTACGGCTCTTCTTGAGCTGCGTGGACTTCATGACCACAAGCGCCGGGGACGGGGTGCCATCCGCGTCAACGATCATGACGTAGTGGTTAGCCGTGTTCTCGATGTAGTTGCCGTTGTCGAGGTAGTCCTTGTTGTCCCCGGGCTCCCGGTGGGTCCTGGACAGGATGTCGCTGGTAGCCGGGTAAATATGGAGTGGCGCTCCAGATCCGCTACCCCGGGGAGCCCACTCGATATACTGCCTGATGTAGGCACAAGGAATCACGGTGATGCCCTTCTTGCCGTCATAAAGCTGATTCGTTACCGTATTCAGGATCATGCCGGGCAATGCGCCGTCGAGCTCGCCCACTTCCGGCGAGGTGTTCGTCAACAGTCGCAGGAAGGGCAGGGCGAAGTCGTCCTGATTCATCCCGGAGAAGCTGCTGCCGGCATCCTCCTCGAAAGCCGAGGCGATCGCCAAAGCGGTGGAGGATTGGGTCTTTTCTGCAAGTGCTGTTCTAGCCATGGTTCGTGGTCCTTTATGATTTGATCGAGGCCTTTTTACCGATGTACGCGCCGAAGAGTTCCATGGGGAACTGCTCGCCACGTGTCACCCGCTCCTTGACCCAGGCCTTGAGGGTCGAGGGTTCGATTTTCTCGGACTGCTCGACAGGGAAACCCTGCTGACCAAGCATCCCGAGGAGACGGTTGCACAGCTCGTCCTCGCCGCGCCCGAAGCGCACGCTGACGGTGTTCTTGATGATGTCGTCAAAGCCGTGGTCCCTGAGCCATTGGAAGGCTTCGGCACGCCGGGCTTCACTGATCGAGGCGCTGTAGAAGGGCTTTATGTCGATCGAGCTGCCGTCATCCATACGGAACGACGTCATGCCGAGCTCCGAAAGCGCTTCCGGGATCGTCTCCTCGGTCAGCTTGCGGTATTGCTCTTTGTGCCCTTTAAGGACGTCTTCCGCATCGCTGATCTGCTTTTCCAGCGACTTGGCGCGACGGGCCAATGCGGCAATGCCACTGATCTGGTCGTCTTCGACCTTCAGGGCGTCCGCTTCGTTTTCAAACAAGCTCGTAAGGTTCATCAGATTCTCCTTTCTTGAAAAGATCAACCTCGAGGGGGATGTAGCGGCGTTCCCGCTTGTCCCACTTGAGGCACTTGAAGCGTCCATTGTTCTTGAACGCTGCCACCGCACAACAGATTCCTATTGCCGATGGATCGCCGATCAACAACAAATAGTCGTTGTCGGTGAATTTGTCCAGCTTACGCTGGATGCGACGTACCGTCGGTACGACAGAAAACGCAATCTGCGCGTTAGGCGGCAGGATTGTGTCGATTTGGCCGTAATCCTGAGCACTTGCAATGTTGTGCTGCAAGGTCTCGGAAACGACGTACACTTTAGGCACGGGGCAGTTCTCCTTTCTCAAGTTCTGGGACTAGTGTAGACTCGCGCTTCAGGGATTGCAAGCCCTGTCAGAAAGCGAGATCAACATGAGCCAATTTTTACAGACTTATCGGTTTAAAAACAAGCCTTTCGCGCATCAGGCCGCGTATCTTCAGCGGTTCTGGGACCATCAGGTCGCCGCCCTGTTCGCGGACATGGGCACTGGCAAGAGCTTCATGCTCATCAATAACGTTGCCATGCTCTACGATCAAGGCCGCATTAATGCTGCGCTGATCGTCGCGCCGAAGGGCGTGTACCGCAACTGGGTCGACACCGAGATCCCGAAGCACATGCCGGACCATGTGGTCTACCGCATGGCGCTGTGGGCAGCAACGCCACGCAAGGCGGAGGAGCAGGCCCTTGATTCGTTGTTCGAGATCACTGAGGACTTGAAGATCCTCGTGATGAACATCGAGGCGTTCTCGACGCCAAAGGGCGCGAAGTTTGCTCAAAGGTTTTTGTTCGTCCACAACGCGATGATGGCGATCGATGAGTCGACGACGATCAAGACGCCAAACAGCAAACGCAGCAAAAACACTGAAAAAACAGGCAAAACGGCGAAGTATCGTCGCATCATGACGGGCTCGCCGGTGACCAAGTCGCCCCTTGATCTGTATCAACAGTGCGCGTTCCTGTCAGAGGCGTGCCTGGACTCACCGTCCTACTACGCGTTTCAGGCGCGCTATGCCGTGACCTTCGAGCGCCGCGTCGCGACACACAGCTTCAAGCAGATCATCGGCTATCGAAAGCTCGACGAGCTCAAAGAAAAGCTTGATCGCTTCAGCTTCCGTGTCAAGAAGGAGGAGTGCCTCGATCTGCCCGACAAGCTCTATGTCAAGCGCGAGGTCGACCTCACCGACGAGCAGGTCAAGGCGTACAACGAGATGAAGACGATGGCGCTGGCGCAGTTCAACGAAGGGCTGATGTCCACGGTGAACGCGCTGACGCAGTTGATGCGGCTGCATCAGATCGTCTGCGGGCATGTCAAGCTCGACAGCGGGGCCGTGCTGTCGCTGCCCAACAAGCGGGTGGACGAGCTGATGTCCATCGTCGAAGAGACGGACGGAAAGATCATCATCTGGGCCACCTACCGGCATGACATCGAGGCCATCAAGAAGGCCCTTCAGGGCGAATACGGCATGGAAAGTGTCGGTACGTACTACGGGGACACGGAGTCGGACGAGCGCCAGCGGGTGGTCGCGGAGTTCCAGAACCCCGAGAGCAAACTGCGCTTTTTCATCGGTAATCCGAGCACCGGCGGCTACGGCCTGACACTGACGGCGGCCAATGTGGTCGTCTACTACAGCAACAGCTTCGATCTCGAAAAGCGGTTGCAGTCCGAGGACCGCGCGCACCGCATCGGGCAGACCAAGAATGTGACCTATATCGACCTGATAACGCCCAAGACGGTGGACGAGAAGATCGTCAAGGCCCTGCGAGACAAGATCAACATCGCGACCCAGGTTATGGGCGAAGAGGTGATGAAATGGTTGATTTGATCCCGATCAAGCGCCTGTATCAGTACGAGAAGCTCAAGCGCATCGATTCGCCCGAGGGCCGGCGGTACGTCGACGGTAATGCAAACGCATTGCCTAGCGTCACCACGGTGCTGTCGGCGACCAAGGACAAGAAGGCCCTTGATGCGTGGGCCGCGAGGGTTGGTGAGGCAGAAGCGAACAGGATCAAAAACGAGGCGGCCACGGTCGGCACGCACATGCATGCGGTGATCGAGCGGATGATCGCGTACCGGGACCTACCGCGCCCGACCAACTGGCTCATGGTCAAGGGCTATGAGATGGGCTATCGGCTCGTCAACGAGTACTTCATGAACCTCGGGGAGATCTGGGGCTCGGAAGTGCCGCTGTATTACCCTGGCAAGTACGCTGGAACGACTGATTTGGTGGGCGTGTACCGTGGCAATCCTGCCATCGTCGACTTCAAGCAGTCGCTGAAGCCGAAGAAGCACGAGTGGATCGAGGACTACTTCCATCAACTCGCAGCCTACGCGCTCGCGCACGATGCGGTGCATGGCACCACGATCAAGCACGGCTACGTGCTGATCTCGCTACAGACGGGCGGCACGCAGGAATTCAGCACCAGTGGCGCTGAATTTGATCGCTACAAGGCGGCCTGGCTGGAGCGTGTTGAACGCTTCCTTAGCCAGGCATCGGCGGCACCCCCGCCTGCATCGCAGCCGCCCCCGTAATCGCATCGTTCGGGAAGAGCTGCTGGAGCATCATCCGGCTCTGCGAAGACGGCGGGCCGCCACTTGTCGGCGGAGGGCCCGCGGGCGGCGGACCTCCCTGTCCGGCAGGCATGCCTGGCATACCACGAGTCGTGGGGGCCGGAGGCGCGGTACGGATGCGGCGAGCTTCATCGCGACGACGAGCGGTATCTTCCCGTTGCTCTCTGGTGACGTTAAGCGCAGGAATCGTGGCGCGCTGGCCCGTCTGCATGAGGATGCCGGCAGCGCTGAAACGGTCGCGGACCTCGCGGAGGAAGGCCAGCTTTTCTTCGTCCGTACGGCCCTTGCGCAGCAAGGCAGCCATGATTTTCGGGTCCGCCGCCGCTTCCTTCAATGCGGCCAGGGCATTGAGCCGTGGCATTTGATTGAAGAGCTGCTGCGCGGTGTTTGACACGGCGCTGGCCGCGCCAAGCGAGCCCGGACCTCTCGGGAGTGCGTTGGTGCTCAGATGTAGTGCAAGGAAGCGCACGGCAAAGGCGTCTAGTGGGCTTCCGCCTGCCAGGACATTCTCGAGGAACGCACGGTTGTCCTTGGCCTCTTGGATGCGACGCATTGGGATGAGCAAACGACGAATGTTCTTCACTTCGTCGGCAGTCATCAGGCCTTGCGTACGCAGGACGTTGATGATCGACGGCTGCCCCGGGGCAAGCGGCCTGAAGAGGTTGTCGTCAAAGGCCTTGACGCTGAACTGATTGCCCGTGCCGCCGGCCTTGGTGTACGCCCACTCCAGGATGGAGGACTTCAGCCCATCCAAAGCGGACTGGCGATTCGGGCCGGCCCTGTTGACCACCTCGATGAGCTTACGCACTCCGGCTACCGGCGTACGGCTTGCCAGGATGTCCGAAACTGCCGCGGTGGGCTTTTCCCCGCCCACAAGCACCGAGGCGAACGCTTCTTGATTACGCAACTGCCGTGCTGCGGCGGAGTTGGGGTCTTTAAGTGCAGCAAATGCAGTCTCTGCATCCAGCGCATTCGTCAGATCGTTCTTCAACGAACCGAACTTGTCCAATATGTTCTGGTTACGCGCTATCCAGTTGGCAAGCGCCGCCTGATTGACACGGCCCGTCTGCGAATTGACGATCGTCGGGTCCATCATCGCCATGCGCAGCACACTCTCCATGGCATCTGTGACGGATATCACGCGCTCCTTGGAAGCCTTCGCCAGCGGTTCCATGTCCTTGAGCTGCTGCCGGACGATAGCGATCTGCGACGAAGGCGCCTTGATGGAACGAAGCTGCGCGAGCTGCTGCGTCAGCGCGTCATACTGTCGCCCGAAGAGGCCAACGGCGTCCTCGATCTGCTCCATGCGCGCAAAGGTCAGGTCGCTGTCGCGACCGAACATGCGGCTGACGAGGATCTCCGGCGGGATGCGCTCGGCACCGGCCTTGGTCACCGCCGTGACGTCCCGAGCGTAGCTACGAGTAAAGTTATCGTTCAGCGAACGCGAGAACTGACGCGCGCGATCGTAAGCCGCAGTGTTGAGCTGTGAGAAGTCATCAAGGATGGACTCTGCCAACATGCCAAACATGCGGGCGTCCTGCGGAGAGCGTTGGTTTGTACTCGAAGCGGCATCTCTTGCCCAGCCAAGAAGATCACTGCGGATGCGAAAAAGTTCGTCTACCGGAGTCTTCTTGCCAAGCGGATCGTAAATCGTTTTTCCCCCGCGGCCCGGTCGGAATCCTCCAATCAAGAACTCCTCTGGAACCTTTCCGGTTTCGAAATATTCGGGGGTGCGCGTGCCGCGTTGATACGAAGCAATGGCCGTTTCATTGATTCCCAAACGGCCCATGATCGAGCGAAGTTCAGCAGGCAGAGACAGGTAACGCTCCGGCGTCATCTTTGATGCCATGTCAAGGAACGTCGTCAGGGTTTTCTTGGGCACAAGCGTCTTAGGGACAATCTCGCCTTTCCGCACGCGCGTGCTCTGTTGGAACGCGGCGCGCCAGAGCGACTTTTCGTAATCACGGACCTCGTCAAGCGCCTGGTTGACGCTGCGCTTGATGGTGTCGCCGATCAACAGGCGATTAGCCGCCGTGTCCGTTTGGATACGGGACACCGCGTTGGCGGCGTTACGCTCTGCGATACCGATTCGGCCAAGGATCATGCTGTCGTATGTCTGCGCCTGCATCTCTGCGGCAGCACGTAGCATGGCTGGACTGCCCACCTTCTGAAGGGCCTCGATCAGCGACTGCTGCGCGCGCATTGCAAGTAGCGACTGATTTTCAACGCGCGACTTGAACATCGGATCGCCGCGGGCGAGGCTCAATTCAAGGATTGAGAGCCCCGGATCGCCTGTCGCTTGAGCCGCGGTTGGTCTTGCATCAGGCGGGAAGTCTTTCTCAAGCTGCTTGATGAGGTTCTTGTAGTAGCGCTCGCGCAAGAAAGACGCCTGTTGCAGGGCCTCTGGCGTACCAAGTTGCTCGAGCTCACGGATCGGAGCGGATTCTTTTAGAACGCCATCCAGGATCCCATACAGGCGATTCGACCGTGCCTGGTCCACCGCTCCTGCGCTGAACTGGCGGTTGACGGCATTCTTGACAACGTCATATCCGGTCCCAATGCCTTTAAAAAGCAGGCGGCCCGGCGTAAACACGCTCGCGCCAAACTCAGAGGCGAAACGCACCCCAGCCTGACCGGGGTAAAAGGCTTCCGCGGCACCGCCGGCTGCGCCTGCCGCACCCGCGGTCAGTGCCTCTGCCCCGAGATACGTCTTCGGGTTACGGCGCGCCATGCTGGAAGTGTAATCAATGAGCTTGTAGAGACGGGACCCGACATTATTGCCCGTATAGACGGCTGCGGGCGTGCGGAGAAGGAATGTGGCCGGACTGGCGGCTAATATGCCGCCTGCGGTGATGGCCCCCTCACGATACGGAACAAGGTCCTCCCGCGGCGGGGACGGAAAAAAGTCTGCGAGCGTATCGCCCAACAAGTACGTGCCGCCGTAAGCTCCGGCCGCAGCAATAAACGGAATAGTGGCGGCCAACGGAACAGGAAGCGCGGCAGCGGGGGCGGTTGCAGTGAATGTAGCCGCAGCGGCCACTGACGGCGCACCATAACGAACCGCGCCCTCTGCGAGGCCCAGCCCCACTTGCGAGGCTTTTTCCCCAACTGTCGGACTAATGGATATCAAAGATGGCGGAAGCGGAGGCGTTTCTTCTCGAAGCGGGTCAAAAATCACGCCCAGCAATGAGTCAACGCCTGGTTCAGTGATTGGAACCAGACTCGGGGGCAGTTCCGAAGAAGGAGCCGAGGCCCCCATTGCCACAGTAGCGGGAGAAATAAGAGTCGCTGCGACGGCATCAGAAATTGAAGGCGCTTGATCCGTGGTCGGCGCAGCCTGATCCCCCTTTTGCCCATCAAAACGAAAAACTCGATTGCCAATCGTAACTTCAGAGATGCCCGATGACTCAGGCGGAGGTGCCGAAGTGGGCTGCATATTCGGCAACTGCGAAAACAACGCCTGTCGCTTCTCCACAGGGATGTTGTTGAACGTGTCCGGGTTCATAGCAAGCTGTGGGTTTAGCCCAAGGTCCGCTATAGACGCGCGAACGGTAGCCACCTGTTCCGGGGTGAGGTTTTCAAACCGAAAACGATCCGAAGGCGTTGCCATGCTTATCGGTCCTGAATTTTTGCCGGAATTCGCCCCATCCACAGAACTTCTGTGACGTCAGGCGGAAGGTTAGCAATCTCTTCTTCGCTATACACGGACGGCGGAAGATCAAAGTAACTGAGAAGACGCTCAAGCGTTGACACCTTGGCCCGTGCCTGAGTACGCTGTTCGGGCGACAGCGTCGACCCCAGCGTGCCCGGACGAGTGTCGGACTTCTTGCGGTAGTCGTCCAGCACTTGATTAATAATCGTGGAAAGACCGATAAGATGCGTCCCGTAGGCTTCTTTATCCTTCCAAGCCCCGGGTTTGATCTTCAACATACCCTGCACCATGAGCTGCTCTGTCACGCTGTTCTGCGCGCTCTTGAGGAAGGCCTCCGTGGCCTCCTCCGCAACAATTTCTGCCTGTGAACGCGCAAGTGTGATGTCCTTAAACGGATCGCCAGACCCCGGGGTCTGCGAGAGGGCTGCATAAACGGCCGCGAAGGGGCCTGAAACTCTCGAGCGATTGCGCCACAACGATATCGGAGCGGCCATCGCCACTTCCCGCGGCACACGTGCGGGCTCATCAGCAGGACGATCCGATGCACGCGCGGTGCCGGCGACGGTTGGCGTTTCCCCGCCCGGCGAAAGCAACGGAGCAGGCGCTTCGACCACCTCACCAGGAGCCGCCTCGTCGCCAGTGGCTTCTTCCGTACCCGGCTCGCGATTAAGCGTGACCTGCGTACCGGCAGGCACAGTACCGCTATTACGCATCCGCTCCGCATCAATCATAAACGGGGGCAGTTCCTTACCAGGAACCGTCGTGAACTTTCCGGTAGGCAACTTGGAATCGGGATCATAAACGGGCAGGTATGACGGCTGAGTGTATGAGACTCGTGCCGAAGCGATAAGGTTGTTCTCCGTCGGCGTCGTCTGACCCGCGGCATACCGTTCGACAAGTCCCGGGGTGTTGAAGACTTTCATCTCCCAATCCCCAACCAGGTTTCCCGCACCACGACGTTCCGAAGCACGGAACCTGGCATCCGCGGTAAGGATAGTGTTGAGCACCGCTCGCTTCTCTGAAGCAAGCTTGGTGTTGATCTGCTGGATCTCATCACGATCCTTCTCGCCCGCCTGCAACGCCAAGAGCTTGAGCTGACGCTGCGTCGTCTCGATGTCGTTGACGCGCTTTTGAATGGCAGCCGGAAGATTGCTGAACGCCCCAGCCAGACGCGACATCGGCGAGCCGCGGAGGACTTCGCCGCGCGGGCCGCGGTTCGAGGCGAAATTAAGCGCCGCCCCGGCAATGTCAAACAGCATGTTTGCCTTGGTGGCCTCACGGTCCGGGCCAAGCATCTGCTCGTACTGAGGAAGCCGTGCCGCCATCGTTTTTTCAAGCGTTGGAACTTCTTGCGGACGCTGGGACAACGAGCTCATCGCCGCCATTTGCGCCATTTCGATCATTTCAGGAGAGTAGAGCATGCCCGCGGCAGTGCTTCTTTCGTCATCCGGGGTCACGCCCTCCTCATCGGACCCGTCCTGAAAACGCTGGACAAGCCCGCCATCCCTCATCTGGATCGGAGGCAGTCCTTCCGGCGGAATCGGCTGGCCATCCGGCCCCGTCATCGGTCCCGGAGGTGCCATGCCGCCCCCAGGGGGAGGGCCGGCAGCAGCGAGAAGAGCGGCCATGTCACCGCCGGCAGGCGGTGTGGCTCCGCCAGGAGGAGGAGGCGGAGCACCGGGAGGCATAGCTCCCATGGGTCCCCCCGGGGGCGGCGGCATTGGAGGTTGTGGCCCTTGGGCCATGGGCTCTGATTGGGGCAGCGCGCCGATCCCGCCGCCCTGCGCGAGCACCGGCTGGAGCATCGCAAGGACGGTTTCGGGAGTCTCGGACGCGGCCTCGTAGCCTACCAAATCCGCAAGCTCTTCGCGACGCGCATCGACCGAGCGCATGTCGCCGCGAAGGTTGTTCATAAGGATTTCAGGCGAATCGACGCGACGGTTGAGCATTTTTGCGGAAACTGCGTCGTCGGAGTTTTCCTCCTCTTCGCGTTCGTTCTCTTCCTCGCCAACATCGTCGAGGAAGCCCTGCATAATGCCGACGTTTTCGTAGTCGTCCATCATCTTGTCTTTCATCATTATCCTGGCCCCTTAAAAGAGTCCGGCTGCTTTTGCGCCCGCCGCGGCGGACAACCCCGCCAATCCGATGCCCGCCGCCTGCTGGAACGGGCTCGCCGAAGGCTGACTGACCGCGGACGTCGCCATCTGTGTGGACGGCGCACCGCGGTAGATGTCGGAGAGGAAGGCCGCCTGCTGGTACGGGGAGTATAGGCGCTGCATCTGCGTTGCGCGCTGTGCATCGAGCGACTGCTGGTTGAACGCCTGCTGCGCCTGCCCGGTGTTGTACAGGAAGTTGATATCGGACTGCTGCATGCCCTGCGCCGCTTGACCGATGCCGAGCTGCTGAAGGCCCTGCTGCCCATACTGCGCGCCCAACTGACCAAGGTTCTGCGCTGTTTGCTGGCCGATGCCAAACTGCTGCCCCGCCAGCGAGCCAATGCCCTGCGCAATGTTTTGGAACTGCCCCGACTGCTGCCCGTAGATGCCGGCAAGCGCCTGCGCAGCGTTCGTGCGCCCCGCGCCTTGCTGCATGAGCAGGTTGGCAATGTTCTGCTGGATGTTCGATTCCTGCCCGGCCAGCGCGCCCTGCTGCGAAGCAAGATTGCCGTAACCCTGAGCAGCCTGCTGGTACAGGCCCGCGGCGGACTGGCCCAAACGAGCCTGTTCCACGCCGAGCTGACCAAGGCCCTGGCCCGCAGCGATCTGCTGCTGCGAGAGGTTGCCGTAGAGGCCCGCGCCCGACTGCCCAAGCTGCGCCTGCTGCGCGGCCTGCTGGCCTACGGTCTGGCCGATGTTGGCGATCTGCCCCGCAGCCGCTTGTTCGGCCGCCGCGCGCTGCGCCTCGAGCGAGCCCATGGCCTGCCCGGCCTGCACTCCGAGCTGCCCGATCGCCTGGCCGCCCTGCAATGCACGCTGCTGCTGCTGTTCAAAGGAGGCCATTGCATTGGCCTGCGCCTGTGAGTAGCCCTGAGAGAGGAGGTTGGCAATCGAGCCCGCCTTCTGCTCCATAAGCCCGCGCTCGAGTTCGGCACGCTGCACGCCTTCGCGCTCGCCGCCAAAGGCCCCCGCACGCACCGCCTGAGAGGAAAGCCCCTGCTGGGCGATCGCACCCTGACGGCTGATCTGCCGCATCGTCTCGTCGATGACCTGCTGACGATACGGGTCCATGAAGGCCTGCGCGCGCGAGGGGTCATAGCCCCCCATGCCGCCACCGATGCCGCCAAGGCCCCCCGCCAGCCCAAGCTGGACAGCGCCCTGCGCACCACCCATCTGCGGCACGCCACCGGCGCCCGCAGCACGCTGGGCAGCGTTTTGCAGAAGCTGCTGCGAGCCAGAGAAGTCCGCGCCCATGGCCCCGGCGGCCATGCGCTGTGCGTCGGTGACCCCGCGCATGCCCTGCCCGATCGCTGCCGTCGCCGGCGTAAGATCCGCCTGCGAAGCGCGGGCGGCCATGTTCTGCGAAGTGGCGAGCGCATTGACGCCAGTGCCGATGTCCTGGTAGGCCGCGCCAAAGCGCCCCGTCGTATCCGACTGAAGCGCACGCTGGCCGGCAAGATCCATGTAGCCAAGGCCGGTATTGATCTGGCCAATACCGCCGCCCATGCCCGCCGCAGCGGCTCCAGCCTGCCGCATCGCGGCCGCGGCGTCCCCAAACTGTGCCCGGGTGTCGGCGCCACGGAGAACGTCCGCCGCCTCACGGGTCATGCCCATGCCACCGGCAATTCCTTGGTTTGCAGCGGTCACATAGGGGCTAAACGCCCCCACCCCCTGCTGTTCGGCAGCGCGCATCGCGGCGATCTGCGCGGGGGAGAAGCCCGCAACCTGATATCCCGGAATCTGCTCGGCAAATCCGGGCTGGAAGGCCAACTTTTGCGCTTCCTCAAGCAGCCGAAGCTTGTATGCCTCGATTTCCGGGGCTTCCCGGATAATCTGCTGCTGGTTTGTATTATCGGTTGCCGTTGCCATTTATTTGCCCTCGACCTTGCCGCCTTCCAGCATTTTCATCAGTTTGTACATCCGCCGCGCGCCTTTGCGGCGACTTCCGCCGCCGGCGTTGCGAACAGCACGTGCCGTGAACACAAACTCACCGTCCGAAAGCATCGCCGGGATCGAATCCGAGGTTCCCGTGCCGGGGCCGTTGATCGGGCCCGTTTTACGCGGGAAATGGGTCGGTTGACCACCGTCACGCAGCCCCTGGGCGGCCATGATCCCCTGATTATTTTGCTTGTTTAGCGTTTGAACGGCCTGTCCCGCGGCCATTGCCGCCTCCGGGCCGCCGTACAACAGCCCTTCGGTCTGCGCCACCTGGAAAGGATCCTTCGCCGCCTGCTTGACCGCATTCGTCACGGCACCGCCCTGCCGATACCCAGTGGGGCGCGCCGGCTGAACCGGGTTCCCGTACAGCAACGGCACGCCGTACGTCCCGGAGACGTTATACGGCTGCGGGATGCCTTCCGGCATGTTCGTCGGGGAGCCACTCGGGGTGAAGTACCTCGGAACAGGGCTCACGGGCATCGTCGGATAAGGCCCGGGGGCCGTGGGGCTTGGGCCGCGGTTCGTGTTCAGTGCGTCAAGCCCATACGACGGGGTTTCCACCACCGGGTTGTAGGGCTTCAGCACCGTGGGCGTGAGGCCGCCGGCGAACTTTTCCGGGTTGTCGCGGATGTAGTCTTCGCCCGTGTATTTACGATCGAAGAGGGGGTTCTCCTCCGACTTCCCTGCTTTAAATCCGCCGGCAAGGCCCGTGACGGCGAGCGCCGTTGCGACACCCGGCACATACCGACCAAGCGTTGAGGCCGCATCTGGGTTGACAAGAAACGCGTTCTTGAACTTATCAAACGACGGCGTTTCTCCGCCCGGGGCGAGGGATGTAAGGTAACTCCCCATGCGCCCAAACATGCCCGGGCCCGGCGGTGTGGCGGGGGCTGCGGAGACGTCAGTAGCCCGAGCCAGCGCCTGCTCAAACCTAGCGCCCGGGGCACCGGAGGACGTCACGTAGGGCACCGAAGAGCCAACGGGCTGTGTCTGCGGAGCGGCTGCCGTGTTAAAGGTGGCCGGATTGTATTGACCTTCGATTACGGTGCCGTAACCGGGGTCACGTGCCGTGCCCGGTGCGACACCTCGCATCGCATCTGGATTAGGCGTATCAGACCCGCCTGCAACCATGTCGTAGGCTTGCCCAGCTTGCGTCCGCATGGGAACTCTTTTCCCGGTGACACTGACCTCTTGAAGCTGGTCAGCTCCCGGGGGCTTGTAGGACAGGCCCGCCATGACGCCTGACTGAAGGCCCATGCCAAGGGCTTCCTGCGTGCCCATGCCCGCGAGTTTGCCGACCGTCGCGCTTGTGAGGCCCGCGCCAATGCCCTGCGCAAGCTTACCCCCCTCGGTAACCCCAGGGATCTTGCCCGCATACTTTGCGATGCTCGAAACCGGGTTGACGCCGAACGCCGTGCCGCCCGCGCCGAAATAGCTCGTCGCGGCATTGATCAACAGGCTCTTAGCGTTGATCTTCTCACCGGCCATGGCAGAAACGCCCGCAGCCGCCGCGGTGGAGGCCAGGGCGGTAGAGGCCGCCGCAGCGGTCGTGGACAAGGCCACGCCTGCGGCAGTGCCCGTGGCAGCGCCTACGACGCTCGCCGCGGCCGGTCCGAGGACCGTGGCAAGTGCGACCGTGGCGATTACGCGAAAGATCGGGTTTTTAAGGACTTTCTTGACCGCCTTCTTGACGCCCTTAAAGAGCTTCTTCAGGAAGAATTCAGGCAGGGTGGTCTTGGGGTTGATCGTCCCGGAACCGCCCATGGCCTTGAGAAGCCGCGCTTCCCCCGGGGTGATATGAGCAAGGATCGAGTCGCCATTGCGACCCTGAGAGGCCAGATACTTAGCTACATCGGCCAGGCCACCCTGGGCCATGGCCATCGGCTCAAGGCCTTCGACGGCCGGCGACATCTCCATCGGGGCCTGCGCGCCCTGAGCGCCGGAGGCCTGATACTCGTTAAGAGCCATGATGGCAACGCCGAGGAAGGCCGGGTCGTACTCTTCCGGCAGGTCATCGGCGTCCATCATCCCGGTGTCGATCAGGCGCTGGCGAAGCTGCGGATACTCGTCCGGCTTCTGCGACATGTACTCGAGGACCTCGAGTAGCGCCGAAACCTCAGCCGGGCTGAGGTCCAGTTCGTCAATGCTTTCCCTGACCGCCTGGCGGACAGCCTCTGCTTGCGCAGGGTCGCCCGAAGACATGCCCAATGCCGTCAGAGCGGCGTCGTAACTGTCCGCGCTCGAGACGTAAAGCGGCTGGTCCGTGGGCCTTGGATCTTGCATGGCTTGCCCTGCGGGCAGGCCCATGATGCCTTCATTTTCCATAGGTGTCCTTTCCAGTTTGTGCCAATGACCCTACAGGGGGTCGCGCGCCGGGAAAGGACGCGAAGATGGGGCTGATTATGGGGTAAGTTGTCAAGACTTGTCCACTTGTCACGAGCGGTCGATTTCCAGGTAGGAAAGGTAAAAATCGACATCCGCTACGCTTGCGGTCACTTTCAGCACGTCCCCCGCGACTAGCACACAAGGCACGCCAGAGAAGATGTCCAGCGTCTGGCTGGCCGGTAAGACATATGTCTTCAATAGCTTGTATGGCGTAGCTCCGCCAGCTGGATATATGGCAGCGCTGATGTTAGCCACGCTGGCGTTGTCGTTCGTCACGCG
>Ga0208231_1000019_pt1 | contig 56460 bp, 53 predicted proteins | sample LakMenEpi15Jun12_FD_150702 | JGI IMG/M metagenome (GOLD analysis project Ga0208231, IMG submission 150702) | Freshwater microbial communities from Lake Mendota, WI - 15JUN2012 deep hole epilimnion (SPAdes) | ecosystem: Environmental > Aquatic > Freshwater > Lentic | place: Lake Mendota, Madison...
AGGAATTGGCTGTCTCAAAACAACAAGTGCTTGATTATACCTATCAAACCTCACCTGTAAATGTGGGGCAGAGTCCATTTTTTGGGCCCAAATCGCCCATCAAACACATCGTTTATATCACCAAGGAAAATCGCACTTATGATGAAGTTTTTGGCCAGTTAAGTGGTGGCGACGGGGATTCGAGTTTGAGTCGGTTCGGCGTAAACTGCGAATACACCATCAAAGGTCAGCTCCAAATGATTCACAACGATCAACTCTGGGATTATGGGGTGGATACCCTCAAAAAAGAGGAGATTGAGGCGCGCATGAAGCATTTGAAAATCACTCCAAACCACCACAAATTGGCGAAGAGTTTTTCTTACAGCGACAATTTTTATTGCGATTCGGATGCTTCCATTCACGGTCATCATTGGATGATGGGTACCATGCCCAATGAGTATGTGGAAACCAATGCCGCCAACGACGGTGATTTTCGGGTGTTGTCGCCAGCGCCGGGCCGACGGATGCCTAAGACCACTGGGGCAATCGATCCAGAAGATTATAATCAGATTGGTGGTTTATGGGAAGCTGTGCAGCGATCGGGAAAAACGATTTACAATTTTGGAGAAGCCAATGAATATCAAGGCGTGAGAGAGGATTGGTACGATACAATGAATGGTACTGGTATCGCCGTTGCCTTCCCAATGCCATCGGCCATTTATTCTCATACTTCAAGGAATTATGCTGGATACAATACAAGTATACCTGATCAATTTAGGGTAGAACAATTTGAAACAGAATTTACCCAAAAGTGGCTAATGGGTACTGATTCCATGCCCAACTTGATCACCATCCAATTGCCAAACGACCATACTTCAAAGCCGCGTGCGGCCGATGGCTATCCGTTTGTGCATAGTTATGTGGCCGACAACGATTTGGCCTTGGGCAGGATGTTGCATTTTTTATCGCACACGCCCTACTGGAAAAACATGTTGGTGATTGTTACAGAAGATGATCCGCAGGGTGGGGTAGATCACATCGATGCGCATCGCAGCATTTTGATGATGGCGGGGCCTTACGTGAAACGCAATTATGTGTCTCACACGCATGCCAATTTTGGGTCTATCATTAAGTTGATTTACAATACAATGGGTATTCCTGGGGTGAATCATTTCGATATCACCGCTTCGGATTTGTCTGATTATTTTACGCCAGTAGCCGATTTTAGGCCCTATACTTTGGAGCCCAGCGATTTGCGGGTGTTTGATCCTGCCGTGGCCCTGAAAAAATACAATCGCAGCATCCCTTGGCGTGAGTTGAAGATGCCGGATGTGATGGACGATGAGAACCAACAAAGAAAAGACTTTTATGAAAATCACAAATAAACTGCTGGGACTATTCCTGAGCTTGAATGGCGTGTTTTTTTGCCTGCCAGCGATGGCACAATCTGAACTGCCCAATGGATGGAGTTTAAGCCCTTCTGGCGATCATTATTCGCTGGGTGATTTGCCGATGCATATGATCAGTGATCCATCGAATCGCTATTTGATCATCGCCAACGCTGGCCAAAGCGATCATTCCCTGATGGTGTTTGATATGCAGCAGCGATTAATGACAGACAGTTTGCCGGTGAAAGCCACTTTTTATGGTTTGGCGTTTGACGGTTTAACCAATCAATTGTTTTCAACGGGCGCCAATTTGAATGTGATTGGCAGATACCAGTTTTCTAACGGCAAGTTGAAGTACATCGATTCCATTCATTTGGGAGATCAGTGGCCTGTGCGCATCTCGCCCACGGGATTGTACATAGATGAGAAACGTCGGGTATTGTATGTGGCCACCAAGGAAGATTCCAGCTTCTATCAAATTTCTTTGAACGATGTGAGTCGGCGTCAAAAATGGAAATTGCCTTCTGCGGGCTATGGCGTTACAGGCGATGGCGGGGATAAAGTTTTCGTAAGTCACTGGGGCGATGCTTCTGTGGGTGTATTTAATGCCGCGCTGAATGTCTGGGAACCCAAAATTGGGGTGGGTGACAATCCCAATGAAATGAAATACGATATCAAAGGGAAGCGTTTGTTTGTGGCTTGTTCCGACGATAATTCTGTGCATGTGATTCATTTGAAAAAAGGCAACGCGGTGGAGGTTCTTTCGGCGGGGTTGTTTGGGACGAGTCTAACGGGCAGTGGTACCAATGCTTTGTGTTTGATGCAAAACAAAGGGATTCTTTTGGCGGCCAATGCCGATAACAATGCATTGGCGGTATTTGATGTGAAAACCCCCGGAAAATATAGACTCAAAGGATTCGTACCTACCGGATGGTATCCCACTCAGGTAGCGGTTTGGGGCGATCAAATTGTTGTGGCTAACGGAAAGGGCTTTGGCTCGATGGCCAATCCTCAGGGTCCGAATCCAATGGAAAGGCGCACAAAAACGGAGTATCAGAAAGGACAAAAAACGGCGTTGAAAGTTCAATACATTGGTAGTTTGTTTCGGGGTGGTTTGCAAATTATGGGGGTTGATCAAGTGATGAGCGCCGCTATTTTGGCAAAAAACACCGCTCAAGTTTATACCAATTCGCCCTTCGCTAGCGCTCAGGGCCGCATTTTGGATATCCCCGAAGAAAATCCCATCCCCAATCGCGTGGGGGATTCATCGCCCATCAAACATGTTTTTTACATCATCAAAGAAAATCGTACCTACGACCAAGTGCTGGCCGATTTACCGGGTGGCGACGGGGATACATCGCTCCTGTTATTCGGCAGAAATATCACCCCCAACCAGCACAAATTGTGCGAGGAATTCGTGCTTCTGGATCATTTCTATGTGGATGCCGAGGTGAGTGCAGATGGACACAATTGGAGCACTGCGGCGTATGCCAACGATTACACCGAAAAAACATGGCCTACACACTACGGTGGTCGCGGTGGCGATTATGTATATGAAGGTCAGTCTGCTGTTGCGCATCCCCAAAAAGGATTTCTGTGGGATCATGCAGCGAGCGCTGGGGTATCGTTTAGAAGCTATGGCGAATTTGTGGATGATTACAAGCCCAACATCCCTGTGCTCAAAAATCAACACTGTAACTACTTCACATCTTGGGATGAAAAGGTGCGAGATACAAGTCGTTTCGTGCAATGGCGTCGCGATTTCGATAGTTTGTTGGCCATCAACGCGGTGCCTGCACTGAATACTTTGCGGTTCATCAATGACCATACCGAAGGGGTGAGGAAGGGAAGGCCTACGCCATTTGCCCATGTGGCCGATAACGATTTGGCGGTGGGATTGTTTGTAGATTATTTGTCGAAGTCGCCCATTTGGAACGAGAGTGTGGTCTTTATACTTGAAGACGATGCGCAGAACGGCGCGGATCACATCGATGCGCATCGCTCAACGGCCTATGTTGCCGGGGGGATGGTGAAAAGAGGGTTTGTGGATCACACCAAGTACAGTACTAGTTCAATGCTGAGAACCATGGAGTTGATTTTGGGTATGCCGCCCATGAGTCAGTACGATGCGGGCGCCGAGCCCATGTGGCGATGTTTTTCAGATACGGTGAATGGTAAAGGATTCAATGTTGTAGCCGCTGAGGTTGACTTGAATGAAGTGAATTCTGCCACCAATCCCAAAGCCACCTCGTATTTGATGCGCATGAGCGAGAAATTGGATTTGTCGCGTGAAGATCGTGCCAACGAACAACTCATGAATGAAATATTGTGGAAGTATGTGAAAGGGGAGCGAGCCAAATTGCCCACGTTGAGGCAGGCCCCCTGGGTGAAGGCCATGGATATTGACTAATTCCCGACTACAGAGGATGTCTATGAAAAGAAAATTATTAATGGGATTCTTTGGGGGATGGCTTTTGGCGTGTCCCCCATTGGCTTTGTCGAATAGTAGCATTGATTCTTCGATTCTTGTGGCTCGGCCCGTTGTTGAGGCCATGAAACAGGTTGTTGTTTTGGGCGATTCGCTTCGTGCGGAAAAACTCGCTGAGGTGAGGGTGGAGGCCACATTGTTGCGCGCAACGGCTTGGGAAAGGCAACCTTATCGCACCGATATAAAGAAAATTGGCGCTGCTGCCGGCAGTGAAACGAGAACTACCCCCGAGTTGCTGATGCATCAAACTGGGGTAATGGTACAAAAAACCAACCATGGCGGTGGCTCTCCCACGCTGCGCGGACTTCAGGGTAATCAAACGTTGATGATGGTGGATGGGATTCGCTTGAACAACTCCATTTTTCGGTATGGGCCCAATCAGTATTTAAATACGGTGGATGCATTTGGCTTGGATCAGATGGAGGTATTGTTCGGCAATGGCGCTGTACAATATGGTTCCGATGCGATGGGCGGTGTGATTTTGGCCAAATTCCACGAACCCGAAACCAAAAATCTCAATCGGTGGGTGCCCCATTTTTTTGTCAGGGGTATGTCTGGCCAACAAGAACGTTCTGCCCGCGGATCCATTGATTATGCGACGGCCAAATTTGGTTTGACTTTGGGCGGTACCTTACGGAATTTTGGGAACATTGTTGCGGGGGGTGATCAAGTGCAACTCACACCAACGGGGTATACTGAACGGAATTTTGATGGAAAATTTCAGGTGTACGGGAAGCGCGGAAAGTGGACGTTTGCTCACCAGAATCACAACCAGTTTGATGTGCCTATTTACCATAAAGTGTCGTTGGAAAATCATGCTTTTTACAACATGGATTTGCAGTTGCGGTCTATGACTTACTTGAAAAAAGAATGGGCGAATCTAATGGGTGCACTTGATAAGGTTGAGGTGGTGATTGGTCAGCAGGGCCAGGGAGAATGGCGGTCATTTCAAAAAAATGGATCGTCAATATCGCGGCGTGAAAAAGATTCAGTTGATACGCGTTTTGTGACGTTGAAGGTTTTTGGGAAACAAAAAAAGGGCTTTCAATACGTGATGGGGATTGACGCTTATGTGGACCGGGTTTTTTCTGAAAGGGCAGATTGGAATCTGGTGACATCTACTCAGAAAGATCTTCGGGCTTTGTACCCAAACGATGCCACCAATAATCAAACCTCGGCATTTTTATATGCCACGCAATCATGGAAAAGCGGACTTTTGAGGGCTGGACTGCGATACAGTGGTATACAGGTGCGCATTCCCACGTTTGAGTTGGGCGAAGTAGTTGATAACAATGAGGCAGTGGTTTTTGATGTTGCGGCGTCACGAAAATTAAGCGAATCTTTGTTTGTTTATAGTAATGTAGGTAGCAGTTTTCGGAGTCCGAATGTAGATGATTTGGGTACTCTGGGCATTGTGGATTTTCGGTTTGAGCTGCCTCAATACGGTCTAGAGCCAGAGTATAGTTTGAACAAAGAACTGGGATTCAAATGGAAATCGGACCGGGCAATGGCCACGGTGTGTGCTTATCACAACCAACTGTCTGGTTTAATCACCCGCGTGAATTCGCCCAAAGATAGTTTGCAGGGATATCCGGTGTATTCGAAACAAAATGTGGGGGAGGCAGAGATTTGGGGTGCCGAATGTGATTTTCAGTGGGCATTGAATAAAAAAATGCAAATCAAAGGAGGTGCGTTTTTTGCGGTGGGCGAAAATATTAGTGACAATGAGCCGATGCGCAGAATTCCCCCAGCCATGTTCAATGCAACTTGGATGTTTCAATACAATGTTAATTGGAAATTTGTGGCTACTGTCTATGGCGCTAAAGCCCAAAATCGGTTAGCAAAAGCCGATATTCAAGACAACAGAATTGGCGCAGCGGGTACGACGGGCTATGTTACAGGCGATCTGCGTTGTAGGTATCAGCGGCGAGGGGTGTATGTGGATTTTGCGTTAACGAACTTGGGCAATCAACGATATAAAACCCACGGATCTGGCGTTTTTATGCCCGGCAGAGCATTCCAATTGTTAGTGGGATTTTAGTGCATTACCATCGTGTAAATTTTTATTGTGTTCGACGCATTGTTTGTGTAAAGCCAACATGCGATGAATCTTTTGTTTTTGTTTTTTCTTTTTAATGTAACGGTTGTGTTTATGAATGATTAATTCTGACAATGATTTGATTCATAGAGCAATTTATTTACATTGAGTTGATGTTTTTGTGAATCATTTATTGAATTTAAAAAATTGATATTCAATTAGTTATATGAAATAAGTGGAAAGCGAGATGTTGATTTTGTTTGATGTAGATATTAAATAATTCTTGTTTATGATTCAGTAACCGATATGGAGGATTGCCATAATACTGTTCGCGTTGATTTGGACCTAAATATAGCCTATGAAAACGAAAAACATTTTATTAACCAATCGCATGTTTGTGACGGTTGCGGTGGCCATGGCTGCCAATGCTTCTCTCGCACAACAAGCGAACAACGATACCGACACAGCGCGTGTGGGAGAGGTCGTTGTTACCGCCTTGGGTATCAAAAAGGAAAAAAAGAAGTTGGGTTTTGCGATTGCTGAAGTGGATGGAGCATCATTGGTAAAAGCGCGTGAAACGAACGTTATCGACAACTTGGTGGGTAAGGTAGCAGGTTTAACGATCGGACAAAGTGCTGAGTTGTTGGGTAACCCACAAATCGTGCTTCGTGGTAGTGATTTGCGCCGCGGTCAATCTGTACTGTATGTTGTAGATGGTATTCCCATTAACTCAGATGCTTACAACTTGTCTCCTGATGATATCGACAAGGTATCGGTATTGATGGGTCCTGCGGCAGCTGCATTGTATGGTTACAGAGGTCAGAACGGTGCGATAGTAATTACAACCAAAAAAGGCAGCAAGGGCAAAGGTGTTTCCATCGACTTTAACTCGTCTACCATTATGGAAAATGGTTTCTTGACCATTCCTAAGGTGCAAGACGAATACGGTCCTGGTGACCACGGTAACTATTCATTTGTTGATGGTTTGGGTGGTGGCGATAACGATGGTGACTATGATGTTTGGGGTCCAAAATTGAACGGACAATTGATCGCACAATACGACAGTCCTATCGATCCAGTTACAGGTAAGCGTATTCCTACACCCTTTGTGGCAAGAGGTAAAAACAACCTTCAGCGCTTTTTGCAAGCGGGTTTGTTGAATACCAACAACTTCAGTATTGCTTCTTCCACGGAAAAGATGGATGTGCGTTTTTCATTTAGCAATTTGAATCAACGTGGTATCGTACCAAATACAGGATTGAACAGCAATACATTCAATATTTCTAACACTGTGCGTTTCTCTGATAAATTCAGAATGAATGCGAACGTGAACTACAACCGTCAGTCTACCGACAACATCAATGATGTGGTTTATGGTCCAAACTCATTGATTTACAGTGTGATCATTTGGCAAGGTGCTGACTGGGATGTAATGAGCGATGATATTCGTGGTATTTGGCAGCCAGGTAAAGAAGGTGTTCAGTCACTTCACTCTGAATATAAGCGCTATCAAAACCCTTGGTTTGTGGCTGAAAAGTGGTTAAGAGGTCACCACAAGAATGATTTGTATGGATATACCAGTTTTGATTGGGATGTTACCAAAAATATCAACTTGATGGTAAGAACCTCTGCAACCACGTATGACTTGTTGCGTACTGAAAAAATGCCATTCTCTGCTCACCCCTATGGCCGTGAGGAAGGCCGTGGTGATTACCGCGAAGACCGCAGAGCGATGTTCGAAATCAACAACGAATTCTTGTTGGATTACAAAAAGAAGTTGGGCGGTTTGGATGTTCATGCTACCATCGGAGGTAACCGCAGAGATTTCAACTACAACAGCAGCTGGGCAACCACAGATTATTTGAACGTACCTGAAGTGTACAACTTCGCCAACAGCGCAAACCCTGTTCGTGTATTCAACTTTAATTCGAAAATGGCGGTAAATTCATTGTACGCTTTGGCGGATATTGGATCAAAGTTTTTGTATTTGAACTTGGGTGCCCGTATGGACCAATTGTCTACAATGCCTGCTGGAAACAACTCATTTGTTTACCCTTCTGCCTCGGTTTCTATTTTGCCGATGGATATGTTTGAAAATTTGAAAAGTAAAAACTTCAATTTCTGGAAGCTTCGCGCATCATTTGCTCAAGTGAAAGGTGGTTTGACAACCCCGTTGATTTCTCAAGCAGGAAGTACGTTGGGTTATGGTAGTAATTACTCATCACCCTACGAAGGACCGGCTTACGTGAATTCAGGAATTTACAACACGCCTTTGTTGTACAATGGCCGTCCTTCAGCAAACTATACCAACGTGTTACCAAATGCAAGTTTGGCCCCATTCCAACGTACTGATGTTGAGTTTGGTACGGAAGCCCGTTTGTTCAAAAATCGTTTGGGTGTTGAGGCTACTTACTATATCTACAACGACGGACCAGGTATCTTCTCAAGAACCATTTCGGAAGCAACGGGTTACACCAACCAAATCGTAAACGGTATTGAAACTCAGCGTAAAGGTTGGGAAGTGAGCTTCAAAGGTGATGTGATCAAGGCAAAAACCAAAGATGGTGTATCTTGGAATAGCATGTTGAACTTGTCTCGTTACAGAGAATTCTTGACAGCCGTCTATGGAGATGTGAACCAGATTTCTGCGAACTATTTCGTGACGGATAACTCTAGTAACCGGTTTTTAAAAGTGGGTGATCGTATCGACGCTTTGTATACCAATGATTTTGCAAGAACCCCTGACGGACAGTTGATCAATGACGCGGGTGGACGTCCTATTGTATTGCCAAAAGGACAATTCCAAGGGTATACTTTGCCTGATTTGGTGATTGGCTTCTACAACCAGGTAAAAGTGAAAAATTGGACAATCGGTGTACAATTCGATGGCCGTGTGGGTGGTTTGATTGTGAACCAAATTCAACGTCAGACATACCGCGGTGGTAGACACATCGAAACAGTTCAAGGAAACATCGTTGATGCCAACGGTAACACGATGGCCTCTGCACGTGAAGCAGATACAGAAGGCAAAAAGACTTGGTTGGGTGAAGGTGCACAGCTTGCTGGTGGAACCATTAAGTATGATCCTTTGACTGGTGAAATCACCAATTACGGTGAATTGACTTTCAAGAAAAATGAAACGCCAACCTACTTGCAGGATTATATCAGTCGCTATTACGGTCAGTTTGGACCAAACATCATGAAGAAGGATTACATGAAGTTGCGTGAAGTAACCATCACTTACAACTTGCCAGCATCCAAATTGGGTAAGACCTTCAAAGGTGCATCAGTGTCCTTGGTAGGAAGAAACTTGTTGTATTTCGCCAAAGGTTTGGATGATTTGGATTTGGATCAATTCCCAGGAATGACAGGTTACTCTGCATTGCAGTCGCCAACCATGAGAAGATATGGTGTTAACATTAATTTGACTTTCTAATTTTAATAATTTCTAAAAAACAAAAACATGAAAAACATATTTTTCGCATCCATCGCCGCTTTAACCTTGTTGGTGATGAATGGTTGTTCAGTAGACGGAATCGATCAAGATCCAAACCGTCCTACGCAGGTTACTCCCGATTTGGTTTTCAACGGGATTTGCTTCAACATAAATCAAAGACCTTGGGGTGGTGACGCAAGGATTTGTCAGTACAACTTGTGTAACTACAACTACTACGGCAATAACGAATACAATTGGGGTGGTGGTGCATGGAGCTTCACTACACTGAAGAACGTAATCAAGATGGAAGAAGAGGCAAAGCGCGTTGGAAGTCCAGCCGTGAACCCATATTCTGCCTTGGGTAAATTCATGCGTGCTTATTTGTATTATCAAATGACCATGTTGACCGGTGATGTGCCAATGTCAGAGGCATTGAAGGCCGACAATTTTCTGCCAAAATACGATTCTCAAAAGGAGGTGTTTATGCAGATTTTGGCTTGGTTGGAAGAAGCCAATACAGACATGGCAACGTTGATCGCAAGTGGTAATAGTTCATTCGCGGGTGATATTTATTTCAATAATAATTTGGCTGCTTGGCAAAAAGCAAACAACACGTTTGCGTTGCGCGTGTTGATCGCTTTGAGCAAAAAGGAGTCAGACGGGGATTTGAACGTGAAAGGCAAGTTTGCCAACATTGTTACCAATCCCGGAAAATATCCAATTTTCACTTCAAATGCCGATAATATGCAGTTCGTATATAACAGCACTTTGAATAAATATCCTGTAAGTCCAGACAATTATGGTTTTGATGCTTTGCGTTACAACATGTCGTCTACCAATTTGTCTGCATTGACATACTTGAAGGATCCTCGCGTATTTGTTATAGCAGAGCCTGCAGGTGCCAAATTAAAGGCTGGTTCTGGATACACTGATTTTGCTTCATTTGTGGGTGCGGATGCCAATCAGGATTTGGCTGATATGTCCACGAAAATGCAGGTGTCTAACGGTGGTAATTTCTTGAATGGAGAATATTCATTGTACAATCGTTACCGTTACTACAGAACTTTCACCGCCGAGCCTGGTATTCAAATCGGCTATTCAGAAATGTGTTTCAACATTGCCGAAGCAGCTCATCGCGGTTGGGTTTCTGAAAATGCGTCTACTTGGTACGAAAAAGGGATTAAAGCGAGCTTTGATTTCTTCGGTGTGAAGAATGGTGCGATGGATGTGTATGCATTCAAAAATGGCGGTACCCCCACAAATGCGGCCGATTATATCAAGAATACCTACAACTTTGATGAGGCGGCTTACTTTAGTCAGGCCACGGTGAAATATGCAGGTGCCAACGAAAATGGTCTGAGACAAATCATCACACAAAAGTATTTGTCATTCTTCCAGAATAGTGGCTTGGAAGGGTACTACAATTTCCGTAGAACAAACTATCCAACCTTCTCAGCCAATGGTCCGGGCACTGGAAACAGTGGTCTTATCCCAAAGAGATATCAATATCCTACGGGTGAGAGAACAAACAATGCGGCAAACTGGCAAGCGGCTTTGGATCGTCAATTCGGTGGAAAAGACGAAATCAATGCAGACATGTGGATTTTGAAATAATCATAGCGGAGTATTAGGTTAATAGTTAGTAAAAGGGGAGTGGTTAATTCTACTCCCCTTTTTTTAAATGAAAAAAATGGAAATCATCGAGAAAATTAAAGCGTTGTTTTTGGAACATGGCCAGCAGCACTATGGTGAAGACGTAACCCAGCAGGAGCATGCAGTTCAATGTTATTTGTTGGCTGAGGAGGCGCATGCGGAATTGGAATTGCGCGTAGCGGCTTTTTTGCACGACATCGGACACCTAGTGTACCAACAGGAGGATGGACTTTCTAAAGACATGAAACATGAGGAGATTGGCTCAGGTTTACTATTGGAATGGGGCTTCGGCGAAAAAGTGGCAAGCATGGTATCCACCCATGTTTGGGCGAAGCGATATTTGGTCAGCTGTGAACCCTACTACATCAACCGCCTTTCTGCAGCGAGCCTAAAGAGTTTTCAATTGCAGGGAGGGTTGATGTCAGACGAAGAAGTTGCTGAAGCTAGAAAGCACCCTTATTTTCAACAGGCGCTCAATTTGCGCAGGTGGGATGATACGGGTAAACGCATTGATTTGGATACGGAAATCCCTCCGCGGGTTTGGGAAGATTTACAGCAGTGTTTGGAACTTAGCCGATTAGTTTAGTGATGGTCTCTTCGGCCATGCCGAAACCCAAAGTCATTCCTGCGCCGCCCGGTCCGTTGGCGATATATACCCCCGATTCAACTTCCTCAAACCACTCACTCTGTCCGTTTTGTAATTTCAAATATTGGCCAGTCCATCGCTGAGAAATCTGCAAATTGGGTATTTCCATGACATCATTCATGTAATCCAAAATCAATTGGTCTACATCGTCTTGTTGGAATGGGTCATGATGCATGCCATAATCATGACTGTCGCCAATGGTTAGTTGGTTGTTGTAATTTTGACTAATCAAAAGGTGTATACCATGGTACACCTGTTTTGGATAATTGTCTGTAGCCCATTTTTTGTAAATAGCCGAAGAGGGTAGTCTGTCGTAACTGCCATAATGCAAAAAACTCAATCCAGCACAAATTGCCGGAATCGTGTGCGATAACCGATGGCTTCTTAACATGTTCAGTTGGCTGATTGTAATGGGGGCCGACTCGTAGACCTCTGGGTATAATAAGTTGGTTTCGTAACCACTGCACAATACGATTAGGTCTGCTTCGAAACGGTGTTTTTTGGCCGTGCAAATGAATCCGTTCGCAATCTCAACCACCGGCGTGTTAAAATGAAATTTCACACCGTGTTGGGCTTCTAGGTACGCTGGAATAAGTCGGATGGCTTCCCGTGCTTCAACAATAACCTCCGTTCCACTAAAAATGGCACCTCGATTGTTTTTGTGGGCCAACGGAAATATGGCTTTTGTTTGCTGTTTGTCGAGCAGCTGAAGTTTAGGACGGTGCGTAGATTCTCTCTCCAAAAATTCCTTGCCCATTTCAAATTCTAGTTCATTTGATAGGAGTTGTAAACTGCCCGTTTGCTTCGCCCAGATTTTTGCCGATTTACATAAATCAACCCATATCTCACGCGATTTCATTGCGCGGTTGAGCATTCTTCCGTGGGGTTGACCAATGGGCCAAACCATGCCGAAATTTCGGATGGAAGATCCACTCGCTTTTTCAGATCGTTCAAAAACATCTACGGAATATCCGCGCAAACTCAAAGATCTGGCATAAGCGAGGCCTAAAATACCGGCACCAACAACGATGGCCCTAGGCTGTGATAATTTCTGCATGATTGTGCGATTGTTTCTTTTTTTGCAATTGGTATGGAATGCTGAGCGCTAATAGGAAGATTAAACAAGATCCCACGATGATTAAATCGAGGTAAAGGGAAGTCCATTTCATCGAGTCAATCTTGTTCAGCAGTGCAAATGAGCTAATGATCAACGAGAACAAATACCCCACGCTATCGGCGATGTAAATTAAAAATCCTGAATTTCCAGATACTCCAGAAAACCCAATAATTCTGTCCATCACACTGATATTAATCAAAATATATCCCAAATAAAATCCACCACCCGTGAACATCAAAAGTCCAATGATTGAAATTTGGTGTTGTATGAACAAAAATGTGGCTGCGAGACTCGTGAGTATACCTACAACGATCGAAAAGGTGGTGGTATTCAATGCTGTTTGGTGGTTTTTGATCCAAGAAAACAAAGGCACCAAACAGAGCAATACGAGGGATACTTTCAGTTCCATATTGATGAATACATCTCCGGAATAGGCACCGTTCTCGGTTAGCATTTCTGCCGAGAAATTGTCGCGGAAGTCGCGCATGATGGTGAAAATACCGTAAATAATCACGAAGGGTATTAAAATTGAACCATGATCGCGAAGGAATCTGCGCTGTTCAATGGGATTGAGTGGTTTTCTATCATTTCGCAGCAATTTATCCTCAGAATTTGGCGGTGGCAGTTTTTCCAAAATGAATATCACGATAGCGGCAGCGATGAGTGCAATGATGGCAGTAAAAAAAGGCACTTGATTGATGTTGAGTTCTAAATTACGCTGTAGATAAAGACCAAATGATTTCACCCATCCCGAGGAGAAGACAAATGTGCAGGCCAACATTGCTCCAATGAGTTCAGTGTATTTTCTGCCCTCCACGTAGGAAAAAACGATACCCCAAACCAACCCAAGGGGGAACCCATTGAAAAACATCAACAAGGGCCATGTTGCGGTTGGTAAATGTTGAAGCAAGAAAAGGGGCACCGTTGCCAATGATAAAATGCAAACGAGGTAAATACTTCGATCTTCACGTTTGATTTTCCCTAGTAGGCGAATGCCATAGAATTTGCTCAAGGTGTAACCCAGAAGTTGGGCCAGAACCATCCAAATTTTTACATTGATGCCCCATACTAAGATGTTATCATATGTCAATGCGGAAAATGGTTTTCGCACTGCGTACATAAATGTATACAGGCAAAATGTGGTTAGTCCAAGTAGTATTGCGGTGATGATATGCTGACGGTGATTTATTTCTTTAACCATTTGTAATTGAGATTTTTACTATTGACATTGGTGAGAGATTCTAGCCTCTCTATGGTCTCTTTATACCCTGCGTTCAACTCTGATGGGTGGTGTGCATCGCTATTGAGAATCAGCGGAATCCTCTGCCCGGCAAGCAGCTCCAATAAGTCGTAGCGCGGATAGGGCTGAGGCAATCCTTTTTTATATAAAGCCCTGGTATTGATTTCAATTGAATGGTAATGATCCCTGTGCTGAAGTAAAATATTGAACAGCTCTTTGTAAAACCAATCGCTAAGGCCTTGAAATTCAGGTAGTTGTTGCGCGTTTAATACGATTTTGTCAACATGCCCAATGATTTTCACCATGCCAGCAGCAAGGGGTGTGAGGATCATTTGTTCGGTCGCGCTGAGGTAGTTGCTGAGGATTTTCTTGAGCGAGTATTCATGGCCCTTCAATGCCAGCATAAATTGTGCATAGGTTCCGTCAATCTCGGCAAACTTTGGGGATGTCATTGCCGATTGTGGCGTTTTTATAAAGTGAATGCTACAAATCAAGTAGTCAGCCCTGCAAACTGCACCTTCCGATAAACAAGGAAATCCCATTCCTTCCAAATAGTCGATTTCAAAACCATGGAGAATCCTTATTTTTTTTTGATAATGCGCTTTCAAATGTGAAATTTCATCACAGTATACATCTAAACGCTCAGCGGATAAACTCCAGTCACAACGGAAAGGCAATGGCGCGTGGGCGCTAAATCCCAAATATTTGAACCCCAACGAAATGGCTTTTTTTACAAAGTCTTCGGGTGAGCCTTTGCCGTCGCAAAAGTCTGTATGTGTATGTAAATTCACAGTGAAATTATAAAGCGAAGTAATCGTTTCACTGTTTGATTAATGGGTGTTTGGTGTTAAGTAAAAGTTATTTCCCGCGTTTTCGATTTTTGTTGTTTAAGATTTTGAAAAAGTCAGAACCTCCAGATTTACTCAGGATTTCAGCGGTTGCCTCTCTCAGTGATCCCACAATTGCCGTGTTAGGGTAGGCATTCCATCGCACATTTTCTTTATCCTCTGCGATAAGGATGTTCCATTTGCACTGTGCATGGTATCCGCGCAATGCATCATACTTGGTTTTACCCAAATTGGCTACGTGTTCGTTGTTTGAAATACCCATCTGTCTCATCAATGTGAAGATGATATCAGGGGATGTGCCATGATGGTAACCCGCGCTAAAGTGGCTGAAACAATCGATGCGATCTAGTAAATTCGCGGCTTTCAGCGCGATTTGGGTTGTCTCCTTGCTCAACCAGGAGGTGAGTCCAACTTTTATCCCTTTGCCTTGGAGTGAATGTAAGAATATATCTACTTCTTTGGTATGTGCGTTATTCGTATTGGTGCCAAAGTAAGCGTTCAATTGATGCGTGATATTTTTTGTTAGTGTGAGGATTTTGTCTTCGCTGCAATTGGCTCGACTGCGATGACACATCGTGTGAATCACTTCCTGTATTGGCTTGCCAATCAATTCCCCTATCGCCCAATCATCGCAAGAAATTTGCTCGGATTTGAAGTTGCTTTGGAAAATTGACACAATGGGTTTTGCATCAGCGATAACCAAATCCACCAACGGAATTAAAACGAGTTTGGGAAGTAGATTTGACATGGCTTGAGCAATCGAACTAAAAGCGTGTTTGTTGTTTCTGCGTTATTTCAATGTTGTTTTTTGTGAATTTCACCCATTTATTGGTTTATAATCCGCAAATTCTCGCGACTTATCTGTACTGTAAATGCGTTGCCCCATCGAAATTAATCGCCGCATAAATTCACGCATCCCAATCTTGTGGGTTTTTAGGAGCCCCGGTAACATGCTTTTCGTAGGATGCATGTTGGGCATGGTGTTTACGTCCAAAATGAAAGCTGTGTCACCAACCAATCGCACATCGATCCTCGAAAAGAAAGTCAATCCCAGCGCGTTGTGTGCGGTGAGACATCCATCGATGATGTTGTTTTTTTCTATGGTTGTAAGGATGGGGTGGTAGTTTTTTCTTGTTTTGCCATGCGATTGCCCCGCCAAATAAATGGTTCTTTTCGGATAAGGGATAACTTCTAGCGGTGGCAAAGTTTCAAAGCCTGTTCCGGTCTCGTTGGGAATAATGGCAACACTAAATTCTCGCCCGATGAGATAAGGCTGTGTGAGCTTGCCTTCGGAACAATTTGATTCAAACTTTTCAAATGCTGTTTGCGCGTCGGTGATTTCAATACCGCGATGACATCCGCCTTTGCGTGGTTTTGAGATATACAAACCTTGACTGATTTCCGATAGTTGTTGAATGGACTTAGGAACAGCAACCTCGTGATCGATAAGTGCATTTTCTACAAACAACTTGTCCTGAGCCATTTGTTGCTGAATGCCACCGCTGCTCAAATGTTTGATGTTGTTTTGGTCTAGCCACTCTGCCACGTCAGCTTGCGATAAATGGGAATATCCATAACATAAGTTGATTACGAAGTCGAATTTCGATAGCAATTTGCCCAATTCTTCGTTGGGCTTCGTCATGTGAATGATGGTACCCTCTGCGCTTTTGGGTAAGGATTTGTAAAGATGAATAACAGTTTTGGTGTCGATGTTTTCTCTCCAAGGTGTAAACCGACTTTCAGCGTATAAAATGGCGATCTTCATAAAGGGCGCAATTACACAACGTGATTTGGCCAGATTGTTACATCGATGTTACCCTTTTTCGTGATTGTTGTATTTAACAGAGATTTAATTTTAAGTTCTCAATTGCAGGGTTCCTTTGTACTTATGAAACCACAACTGGTAGTAATGGACATGGCGGGGACAACCGTGAATGATTTTGGATTGGTGCAACAAGCAGCAATTGATGCCATGAAATGGAAATTGAATATTGACATCAACATGGATCAAGCCAATAAAGTCATGGGTATTCCCAAGAAAACGGCTTTTGAACAGCTTTGCTCGTTGAACAAAACCATGGTTACGGCAGATATTATTGATGAGTTGGTGGGGTTTTTCAACCAACAGTTGATTGAGAAATATGGTGTCAAAGGCAGTATCGAACTAATGCCTTATGCGGCAGAATTGTTCGAAGCCATCAGAAATAGTGGGGCCAAAGTATACTTGAATACTGGTTTTAATCGTGAAGTTGCCGACGTCATCGTGAGAAACTTGGCATTGGAAAATGCGATTCATGGCTACATCGGAAGCGATGAAGTGGATGCTGGTAGACCACAGCCCGATATGATTCGATTGGCCATGAAGCGCTCAGGGGTGGAATATTCACACTTGGTCATGAAGGTTGGTGATACAATAAGCGATTTATATGAAGGTTTCTCAGCAGGTTGCGCCTGGAACATAGGCGTGCTTACGGGTGCCAATTCGTACGATGAACTTCGCACAGCACCTTATTCTCAGATACTGTCGAATTTACAGCCCTTGATTGCGTATTTTCCAAAAAGTTCAGGGCTAAGGAGATCCCTCAAATAAAAGTGTTACTGTTTGAGATCTGCGGGTGTCCGCAGTTCCACAGGCCATTGCTGTTGTAAATTGGCAGCAATGAAGTTTTCTGGGTGAGCGATGGTTAGGTTGATGGGTTTACCTGTTTTCTGTACGATGTGTAAGATGTATCGGCCACGTGTGGTGTAGGCTGTGCCGAGCTTTCCGTAACGAAGACCCCAACCCCCAAATTCCCTCAGGGGATTGATCCGCATAAGCTCAAGGGATTCAATGTCTTCCCAGATCATTCGTTTGGACTTGTTGTGAAAGGGTGGAAACCGATAGTCGATGCCTTCCGAATGGATGTTCACGCTGAGTTTGATGACATATAACAACCATCCAACGGCAGCAATGATGATCAATCCAATCCAATCAAAGGGCTCTGCGTATTTCATGATGTATCGCTGATACAAAAAAATAGAAACGGGTAAGAGGGCAATAAGCCAAAAAACCCAGCCGGGAAAGCCTGATTTTTCTGAATATTGCGGTGGGTTTTTCATCGAGTTCAAAGATAGTGCCGCAGAAAGAAAAAAAAAGAGCGTGTTGTTGCAAAGTAATTTGAATCCTTGTATATTTGCAGCCCTTTTAAGCATTTTCAATCATGACTAAACGCACCTACCAACCCTCTACAAGAAAACGTAAAAACCGTCACGGATTCCGTGAGCGCATGGCTACAAGCAACGGCCGTAGGGTTTTGGCTGCTCGCCGCAAACGCGGTCGTGCTAGTCTAACTGTATCTCACGAGCGCAGTCACAAGGGCTAATCGCCTTTGTCTGTGCAAGCAAGGCAATGACTTCAGAAGTGTTGCCATATCGTTTGGGACAGGCTTTCGGTAAGACCGAAAAACTCAATAGTGAAAAAATTATCGCCGGACTGTTTCAGTCTGGCGTTTTTGTTTCCAAATATCCGTTGAGGGCCAATTTGTTGATCACGGAATTGCCCGTGGCTGGGGTTCCCGTGCAAGTGGTGTTTACCGCAAGCAAACGGAAGTTTAAGCGTGCTGTGGATCGGAATTTTGTGAAGCGACGTTTGCGCGAAATCTATCGCCAAAACAAATTGCCACTGTATCAAGCCATTGAGTTGAAAGGCATCACGCTGGCCATGGCCTTGATGTACACAGGTAGCGAACTTCCCGAAATGAAACAGTTGGAAAAGTCGTACCAAGTAATTTTGAAAAAGATTTACGATGTGCTCGAAATGCCAAATCCCTGAGTCAACGCAATCAACCGGAGGTCAAAAAAGGTCTTTCATCGGTAAGATGGTCAGTGGTTTGTTGATGGCCCTCATTCGGGGATATCAATATTTGCTTTCACCCCTGTTGCCGAATAGCTGTCGGTTCGTCCCTACCTGCAGTCAGTACGGTGTAGAAGCCTTAAAGAAACATGGTCCTGCCAAAGGTTTTTGGCTCACAGCGAAACGAATATTCCATTGTCATCCATGGGGTGGGAGCGGGTATGATCCTGTTCCTTGATAGATGTGAGAATCATCGGATGGGCCAAAGGTGAGTGGGTGTGATTGTAAAATGCGACAATACTTGTTAATAAAGGTAGAAATCACTATATTTGCAGCCCTAAATTTATAGCCAAATGAATACCAACCAGTACGAGACCGTGATCATTTTGACACCCGTGCTCTCTGAACAACAGATGAAAGATGCTGTTGCAGGCTACAGAGAGTTGATCACCGGCAATGGAGGGAAGTTAGTCCACGAAGAAAATTGGGGACTGACCAAACTAGCCTACCCTATCCAGAAAAAAGGCACGGGATTTTATCACTTGTTCGAATTTACTGCTAACCCAGAATTCATCAAGTCTTTCGAATTGGCTTTCCGTCGTGACGAGCGCGTTTTGCGTTACCTCACAGTGAAGTTGGATCGTTGGGGCGTGGATTTCAACCAGCGCAAGCGCAATGGTGAACTTCGCACCGTAACTCCACAAGGCGAGAAAGTTGTTGTTAAAAAGAAAGTTGTTATCGAGGAGGAAGAATTATGAGCAAAGAAACAAACTTCATCTTCAACCAAACCCCTCAGGTTTTGCAAAAGAAGAAATACTGTCGCTTCAAAAAGCATGGTATTCGCTACATCGATCACAAAGACGCTGAGTTTTTGTTGAAGTTCGTGAATGAGCAAGGGAAAATCTTGCCACGTCGTATCACCGGTACTTCTTTGAAGTATCAACGTAAAATTTCTGTAGCCATCAAAAGAGCACGTCACCTGGCGTTGTTGCCTTTCTTGGCCGACGGTTTAAAATAAGAAGGAGATAGACACATGAAAATCATTCTCACCCAAGACGTGAAAAATCTCGGTCACAAAGACGATGTTGTGAACGTGAAAGATGGATATGCAAGAAACTTCTTGATCCCAACTGGCAAAGCCAAATTGGCCAACGAAGGTGCATTGAAAATGTTGGCAGAAGACATGCGTCAGCGTGCGTTCAAAATGGACAAGTTGCGCAAAGACGCCGAAGCCTTGGCAGAAAAGTTGAACGGTACTACCATCAACTTGGTTGCTAAAGCTGGTGCCTCTGGTAAAATCTTCGGATCAGTTACCAGTTTGCAAGTTGCCAATGTATTGAAAGACAAAGGATTCGACGTTGACCGTCGCAAGATTGTTTTCGATGACATCAAGAATGTAGGTTCTTACGAGGCCAACATCAACTTGTTCAAAGATATCAATGCCAGCATTACCCTCGAAGTAATTGCTGAGTAATATTCTGAACACCTTATGCAAAGGTCGCCCCATGGGGCGACCTTTGTCTTTTTATAAGTACCTTTGCCAACATCATGTGGGATAAAATAGCCACCTTCATTTTAAAACAACGCACCCTGTTCCTCATTGCCATCTTGGCATTCACAGGCGTCATGGGTTACTATGCAACCAAAGTTCAGTTGGAATATCAGCTGCAGCGACTTGCACCCAAAAACGATCCAGACCTTATCGCTTATAACAAGTTCCAAAAAACCTTTGGAATGGACCACAATAAAGTGGTCATCGGATTTTCTACCGATAAGTTGTTTGAGCTGAAGCATTTCAATCAATACAAGCAAATGTGTGATTCTATCGCCAAAATTCATGGCGTTAAATCACTGTTGTCGCCCACGCAGCTCTACAATTTGGCTCTTGATACCGCTGGGAAATTTACCATGAACCGCTTCGCGGCACAGGCCCCCACCACCCAAGCCGAGGTGGATAGCCTGGAAGCGATGTTCCTTGACATGAAGTTCTACCAAGGACTTCTCTATAATGCCAATACCCATTCATCGCTCATGGTGGTTGCGCTCGACGACAAAGTCATGGATTCTGAGCAGCGTATCACCCTCATCAAGGATATTCAACGCAGGGCAGAGCAATTTGGCGAAGAAGTTGGAGCGGAAGCCCACATCGGTGGCTTACCCTTCGTTCGTACAGAAATGGCCACCAGTGTGAAAGCTGAATTGGTGATGTTTACCGTTGTGGCTTTCTTGGTTACCGCCATCCTGATCTTGGTCTTCTTCCGCAGTTTTAGTACCCTCGCTATCGCCATTCTTTTCATTGCTATTGGGGTAATCGTGATGTTTGGTGTGAGCGGATTTTTGGGCTATAAAATCAACTTGCTCACCGGTACCTTGCCCCCATTGCTGGTGGTGATAGGGGTGCAAAATGCTGTTTACCTCATCAATAAATACCACGAAGAATATCGCAAACACCGCAATAAAGCCAAAGCGCTGTCGCGCATCATTTCTCGTGTGGGTGTGGCTACTTTCCTGATCAACTTTACCACCGCCGTTGGTTTCGGAACCTTCTACTTTACCAAAACCCAAATTTTGGAGCAATATGGTGTGGTGTCGTTCATTACCATTAACCTTGTATTCTTCATTAATATCATCGGTATACCAGCGCTGTATAGTTTCCTGCCGGTACCATCCGATAAACAGGTCGCGCACCTGGATAATGGTGGCATCAATAAGTTTTTGAGCTGGGTGAAGTTTCTCGTGTTCAACCGCAAGCGTCGCATTTATTTTTGGTTCATCGCCATCACGGTATTGGCCACCACCTTCGTGTTTAAGTTGCATCCCCTGGCGTTTATGGTCGATGATGTACCAAAGAGTTCGAAGATGTACAAAGACATGCAGTACTTCCAAGACAACTTCAAAGGCATTCTTCCTTATGAAATCTTGATTCGTACGCATGATGAGAGTGAAGTAACCAATTTCGATGTGCTAGATAAGGCCAATCGCTTGCAAAAGGCGTTGAAGAAGTTCCCTGAGTTTGCAAAGCCAACGTCGTTGGTAGAAGTGCTGTGCTACGGAAACCAAGTGGTGAATGACGGCGATCCTGCATTTTATCGTTTGCCAAATGCACTCAATATGAGCGACATCGCCGGAAGGATGCCTGAAGCCAATGCGAAAGCGGGCAGTATGCAAAACACCATCGTTCGCGGTTTGATGGATAGTACTCGTACAACCTTGCGTATCAGTTATCAAGTGCGCGATGTAGGCTCTATTCGCATGGATAGCATCAACAAAGAAGTGTACAAAATCCTTGACCGTGTGTTCCCTCCCGAAGAATTCACCACCGAAATCACAGGTTCTGTCCCCGTCTTCTTGAAGGGCAACTCATACCTTTATGGTAGTTTGGGTAGTGCTACCTTTTGGTCGCTGTTGATCATTACAATCACCATGGGATTCTTGTTCCCCTCTATCCGTATGATTTTGATCGCGGTGATTCCCAACATCATTCCTCTGTTGGTTACGGCCGGAACGATGGGTTACTTTGATGTTCCTCTGAAGCCATCAACCATCTTGGTGTTTAGCATCGCCTTTGGTATTACCGTAGACGCTACCATTCACTTCATAATTACCTTCCGTAGAGAACTCGTCAAGAATAACCGTCCGGTACGCGAAGCCCTCAACGAAACCATTGTAGAGGTGGGCGTGTCGATGATTTACAGCATGGTAGCCATTTGTGCGGGCTTTATGATTTTCACTTTCTCAAGCTTCCAAGGTACCCAAGCGTTGGGGTGGCTCACAGGCCTCACATTGCTTACGGGTATGGCGGCGAATTTGTTCCTATTGCCAGCGCTCATTTTGTCTTTGGAAAAATCCTTGAACCCCAAAGAAGAATTGTCTGAGCAAGTATTGGAACTGCCCGACGAAAACGAAGATTAATCGACTGATTTTAAATCACCAATTGGTTACAGCCTCTCAGGTCTGTGAAATCCAATCGGCCCATTACCTCAAAACTGCCATCATCGAACCGTTTGGCTAAATCATCCGTTGCAATAAAACTGCAGCTGTCGATGTTGGCAAGGTCAATCACACACAATCGTCCGGTTTTTCCATTCGGTAGCCAATGCTTTGGATCGCCCGGATCTTGGATATAGACTTTCATCCATGGCGGACAGCCAAATCGATGTCCGTTCGTTGCATAGGCCTGACTCAATAATTCCGTCATCCCATATTCTGAATGGATGTTAGCGCCATTGAATTTATTCAACAAACGATCATGCAATTCATCCCGCGTAATCTCCGGTCCCCGTCCTTTCATGCCGCCCGTTTCCATGATAATTGTTTGGTTCCACTGTTGTACGGGTAAAAATTCGGCCATGGCCAATAAGGCAAAGGTGACACCAAACAATAGGGTAGGGATCCCGTTTTTTTCGTTTTGCTTGATGATGTGCGCCACTTCTTCGTATTGGTTGAGATAGAAACCACTGCCTGGCTTCCCACGCTGTATCATGTAATCGACCATATAGATGAGCGATGAACCGGTTCGTTCCAAATAACTCGGTAAGAGTCCTATCACACAATATTGATCCATTCGGCCGTATTGAAGTTCAAAGCCCGACACAAAACTCTGTTCGTAAAGGGCGATGTTTGACACAATATGTTGAGAGGGGGTTTGCTGACTGGTGCCCGAACTGGTGAAAATTGTTGGTGAATCAGTGGTAGACTGTTGGGGCGTTTCGGGGTTTTGGGTGACCACACGATGGCTTTTGAAAAAGGAAATCGGCAAGAAATTGAACCCCTCTGTGGGAAACTGCGCACACCATTGGTCAAAAACAGGATTGTTTTTTCGCTGATAGTCGTGGATGGTAGTGGCCCATTCCGTAAATTTGGCATTGGAGATGCGGAACAAATCACTGATATCGGGCCTATTCATGGTGAGTGTTTTGGGGTTGATGCTATCCTGTAACGGGGGCAAAGATACAATTCCTTCTCCGCCCACGTTGGATTTGAAAGGGATTTACCCGTTTAATAGTGGTTTTGGGTACGACAGTTTTGTGGAGGTAGAGGTGGCGTTTTCTGATGCAGATGGCGATATTGGACTGGAGGATTCGGATACATTGTTTCCATTCGGCACGCGTGATCCGGCGCATTACAATTTGTTGGTGTATTATCAGGATAAGAAAAATGGCCTTTGGCGATACCCCATGAATCCGTTGTTGGGTGCAACAGATACTTTGGTACTGCATCAAAGACTGAAAAATATGACGCCCTCGGGCAGAAATAAAGGCATTCACGGAAATCTTACGGTCGTGATTCCAGCGCGGCCGTATCAATATCGCGGCGATTCGGTTCGGTATGAGATTCAACTGATGGACAGGGCCCTTCATCGAAGCAACAAAATCATAACACCGGCAATTTTTTTGCAACACCCATAAATCCAATTTAATTTGATATTTTCGTGGTTCGAAGGTTTTTGGCATGCAGTTTGACAATCCCCTACAAATGATGAAACGAATTTTAATATTGTGCTGTGCGATGATGGTGGGCGCCTTGGGTGCTCAGAAGTCGAAGGATATTGGATTCGTGGATTCGGATGTGATTTTGGCCAAAATGCCAGAGTACAGAGCGGCCCAAAAAGATTTGGATGATTTGGGTGCGAAGTATCAGGGCGAGGCACAGCAACTGCAGACCGCTTTGGATCAGATGATTCGCGATTTTCAAAGCGAAGAAATTTTGTTGACCACCGACCAACGCCGTCAGAAAAAGGAGGCCATCGCTGCAAAAGAAGCCGAACTCATTCAATACAGAGAAGCTAAATTCGGTCCCACCGGAGAATTATACCAAGAACGTGCACGTTTGATCAAGCCATTGCAAGACAAGGTCTATGATGCCGTTCAAAACGTGGCGAAGAAAGAGGGATATGCGTATATTTTTGACAAAAGTGGCGGCGCATTGATGTTGTACGCTGACCAGAAGTACGATAAAACCTTGGAGGTAATGGAAGCATTGGGTATCCCCACGGAGGAATTGCCTGGGGCTCCGCAGACCCCTGCCAAGCCCAATACCCAAAATAGGGGAGCCGCGCCAATGCCCAATGGTGGAAACAATGGCGGTGACGCTGAAACCCCTGGCGGGAACTAATCAAACAAATAATAATTACAGGATACATGAAAAAAACCATTCTTTTTATCGCCATGACCATGCTTGTTGCGTTGGGCTCTGTGGCTCAGGCACAAAAAATCGCTACCATCAACACTGCCAAGGTGGTAGATACACTTCCTGAAAAGGATTCAGCATTGGCACAGTTGGCCAGAATCGAGCAGGGCTATGCCATGCGTTTGCAGGATTTGGAAATGGAAATGCAGAACAAGGAAAAAGACTATCAGGCCAAATTGGCGATGAAAGCTTCTCCTGCGCAGTTGGAGTTGATCCAAAAGAGTTTCCAACGTTTGCAACAAGAGGCTACAGAAACCCAAGAGGCGTACAAGTCTGAGATTCAATCAGAGCAAGCCAAGTTGTATCAACCCATTTTGGATGCGGTGAAAAAGGCAACCGGTGAAGTAGCCAAGGCGAAGGGTTATGCCCACGTGATCGACAATTCAACAGGTTCTGTTGTTTGGAGTGCGAATGCGGCCGATGATCTTACCGGTGCAGTAATTGCTGCTATGTTGAAGAAATAATTCAGAACATCTTATATTTGAGGACTGCCGTGAAAACGGCAGTCCTTTTATTTTGTAGGCATTGGTAGATCAAACAAGCACAGCAGGCATGGATTTAGCGCAGGGCAAAATCGGAATTTTTGATTCGGGTTATGGCGGACTAACCGTTATGCGGAGTATCGTTGATGCGCTGCCCCAATATGATTATTTGTATTTGGGCGATAATGCCCGGGCGCCGTATGGCAATCGTTCTTTTGATACGGTATATCAATACACGTTGGAGTGTGTGAATTGGTTGTTTGACGAGGGTTGTGATTTGGTCATTTTGGCTTGTAATACAGCATCTGCCAAGGCTTTGCGACAGATTCAGCAGGTGGATTTACCCAAGCGTGGCGATCACAAACGGGTTTTGGGGGTGATACGTCCAACCACCGAGCAAGTAGGGAGTTTAACGGAAACGGGTGTGGTTGGTGTGATGGGCACGGAGGGCACGGTGAAGTCGGGGTCGTATCCGATAGAGATTGCGAAATTTTTCCCGGCGGTAGTGGTGGAGCAAGAGGCCTGTCCGATGTGGGTTTATTTGGTAGAGCACAATCAACGCAGGGGTGAGGGGGCAGATTATTTTGTGAAGCAGCATTTGGATCGAATTTTTTCGCGCAACGGAAAGATTGATACATTGTTATTGGCTTGTACGCATTATCCATTGTTGCGGGAGACGATTGAGAAGTTTTTGCCCAAGGGGGTGAAATTGATTTCACAGGGGGGATTGGTAGCGGAGCGTTTGGTGGATTATTTGGGTCGTCATACCGAGATGGAGGCGCGCCTTCGGCGCGCCGGTTCCCGGAAATTTGCCACCACCGATGATGCCCCAACCTTTGAAATCCAAGCCTCGCTTTTTTTCGGTGAACCCGTTCATGCCGAACATGTGGAAATTGGTCACCTTTGATTGGCCTTTCCCCCTTAATTTTGTTGAATGCAGCCCGCACATCTTACCGATGTATTGAAATCGCTTCCGCACAAACCTGGAGTATACAAATACTTCGATTCGGAAGAGGTGATTATCTATGTGGGTAAGGCCAAAAACCTCAAAAAACGCGTCAGCAGTTACTTCTCTAAGCAACATCACGAAAACCGCAAAACAGCCATCCTCGTGAGCAAAATTCAACGGATTGAATTCACGGTGGTGGATACCGAGATGGATGCCTTGCTCTTGGAAAACAGTTTGATCAAGGAGTTTCAGCCTCGGTACAACATCTCCCTCAAAGACGATAAAACCTATCCGTATATTCGGGTTACAGCCGAGCGCTTCCCCAAAGTGTTTCCTACCCGAAATCCTGTGCGCGATGGCTCCGAGTATTTCGGTCCCTACGCCAACGTGAAAATCATGCATACGGTGTTGGATTTGGTCAAGAAGTTGTATCCCACCCGCAATTGTAATTTGGTGATGTCGCCGGCGAGCGTAGCCGCCGGCAAACACAAAATTTGCATGGAATACCAACTCGGCAACTGTAAAGGACCCTGTGAAGGCTATCAATCAGAATCGGCCTACAATGAAGACATCGCCCATATCAAATATTTACTCAGAGGACATCTGGGCGAGGTAAAGCAGCACCTCAAAGGGATGATGATGCGGGCCGCCAACGACCTGCTTTTTGAAGAAGCCCAAGATTACAAAGAGAAACTGGATTCCCTTGAGCGATATCAATCGAAAAGTACCGTGGTTAGCACCACACTCGGCGATTTGGAAGTGTACAGTATCAGCAGTACCGAAAAAGTGGCCTTTGTGAACTTCCTGCGCGTGAGTCAAGGACTTATCGTAGTGAGTAGGAATGTGGAAATTCGCAAGAAATTGGATGAGTCAGACGCCGAACTCCTCGAAGCCGCTGTGGCGGAAATGCGTGCCCAGTATGGCGATAATTGCAAAGAAATCGTACTGAGTCAACCCCTCGAATTAGAACTCGATGGCGTGGGTATCACCGTCCCCAAACTGGGCGATAAGCGACGTTTGCTTGAACTAAGCATGAAAAACACCCTCTTGTTCAAACAAGAAAAACTATCGCAATACGAAAAACTCAATCCCGAACTTCGAGTCGATCGACTCATGGAGCAGATGAAGAAAGACCTTCGGTTGAGTGAGATGCCCAAACATATCGAGTGTTTCGATAACTCGAATTTTCAAGGAACCTATCCAGTGAGTGCCTGCGTGGTGTTTAAAAATGGCAAGCCAGCCAAAAACGAGTACCGACATTTCAATGTGCGCACCGTGGAAGGTCCCGATGATTTTGCCACGATGAAAGAAGCCCTCACCCGCAGGTATACCCGATTGCTGGAAGAGAAAAAGCCCTTGCCACAGCTTATCGTGGTGGATGGGGGTAAAGGACAGCTCAGCGCCGCCGTTGAAGCACTCAAAGCCATCGGTGTATACGGGAAATTGGCCGTGGTGGGTATCGCCAAGCGATTGGAAGAAATTTATTATCCCGGTGACCCCTTGCCGATGTATATCGATAAGAAGTCGGAAACGTTAAAAGTGATTCAACACATGCGCGATGAGGCACACCGTTTCGGCATTACGCATCACAGAAGTCGGCGCGATAAAGGCACACTGAGAACCGCGCTCACCGAAGTGCCTGGTGTAGGAGAGGAAACGGCACGTGCTCTTCTGAAGCATTTTAAAAGCGTTACCAGGGTAAAAGAAGCCAGTGTAGATACCCTCGCGGGCGTGGTTGGTCGTGCCAAAGCCAAAATAATTGTGGATTTTTATCAAGGGATCGCTACGGAAAGTGATGATCAAGTAGTTTTATGATGATTGATTGATATGCAAAAAGATACAGCCACATACATACTATCATGTTTGCTTGAAAAGGCCCGAAAAGAGTCATTTTCTTGTGTCTGTTTGAGCAATGATTTCAATGATCCCCACGGAAGGTGGCAGTATTTGGTAGGGTATGGCATCGCGGCAACAACCCATGACCTTTCTGACGTGGATTTGATGTCGGATACCCCCTGGTTCGGCTATCTTTCTTATGACTATAAGAATTTCGTGGAGCCAATGTTGCAGACACAACATGAGGCATTGTCTAAGTTCTCATTGGTGAAATTTGTGCAGCCCCAAACATGGGTTGGATTGGATCGAAATGGCCAGTTGCATGGAAATGCGGATGGTTTAATTTTTTGGGAAGGTCTGATGCGCGAACAGCCATCAGGACATGAATCACCAGACGCGGGGGTTACGCCATTGCCCCAACTTCAATGGGAAGCCCACACGCATAAAGAGGATTATTTGCAGCACATCGCCCAAATCCAAAACCACATCAAAGAGGGTGATTTTTACGAAATGAATCACTGTATTGCGTTTTCTGCACAAGCGGAAATCGACCCTTACCAAACATTTGCTGCGTTAAACCGAAGGGCGCCAGCGCCTTTTGCTTGTTTTGTTAAGGATATCGACCAATACCTGTTGTGTGCAAGCCCTGAACGGTATATGTGCCTCCGAGACAAAGTCCTGATTTCTCAACCCATCAAGGGGACGCGGAAGCGACAGGAAATATCACAATCAGTGCAAACGCAAATGGATGCCCAGGCGGTGTTGTCGTTGAAGAATTCGGAAAAGGATCGCGCAGAAAATATCATGATTGTTGATTTGGTGCGCAATGATTTGTCAAGGTTGTGTGTGCCTGGTAGTGTGCATGTGCCTGAACTCTGCGAAGTGTACACATACTCACATGTTCACCAAATGATTTCCACCGTGGTGGGTCAACCCAAGGCTGGAGTAGGTCTTAAGGAGATCGTACACGCGACTTTTCCAATGGGAAGCATGACAGGGGCTCCGAAAATTGCAGTGATGCAGCATACAGAGCAATTGGAGAATTTTTCCCGTGGATTGTATTCAGGCAGTGTGGGATATGTTTATCAGGGTGAAATGGACATGAATGTGGTGATCCGTTCCCTCGTGTACGATCCAACCAAGCAACGATTGTCTTACGCAGTGGGTGGGGCGATCACCATTGATAGCGACGCTGTTGAGGAATACCAAGAATGTCAAGATAAAGCAGCAACGGTGCTGTCGATCTTCGGCTGATCAAGGCTCGAATTTGTAGCCCACGCCTTTTACGGTGTAGATGAATTTGTCATCGAGCTTTTCGCGGATCTTGCGAACGTGCACATCGATGGTGCGGTCTACTACCAACACCTCGTTGCCCCATACATTCTCGAGGATTTCGTCGCGACTAAATACTCTGCCGGGTCGAGAAGCTAAGAAGGCCAACAATTCAAATTCTTTGCGGGGTAATTGTAAGGCTTTTCCATTGTATTCAACCACGAAACGCTCGCGGTCAATTTTGATGGTAGCAAAGTCGTATTTTTCGGGCTCAGGAGTTTGAATGGCATTACCGCGGCGTAGTATGGCTTTTACACGACTCAATAACACGCGGTTTCTTACCGGCTTGGCGATATAATCATCGGCGCCTGCCTCAAACCCCGCCAATTCAGCGAATTCTTCTGATCGGGCTGTAAGAAAGATTACAGGGATGTTTTTGGTTTCGGGATTGTCTTTGAGCTGTCGGCATGCTTCCATACCATCCATGACCGGCATCATGACATCCATGATGATGATCTCAGGCTTTACTTTTCTCGCTTGCTCAAGGGCTTGCGCACCATTTGCGGCAACGTGAACTTCAAATCCTTCTTTTGCCAGTGAATGCCGAATGAGCTCAAGGATATCTTGCTCATCATCAACTACTAAAACTTTAGGCATTCCTTTAATCATGTTATTACAAAGGAATTGATTTGATGTTAATTATCAACTTCCTTTGTATTAAGTTTCTATTAACTAAACCCTAACATAAGGTTTGGTGACAGCGTGTTATTTGTTAAAGATCTCAGCAAGCTTGGCCTCGAGTTCTTCACCACGCAATCCTTTGGCGATAATTTTGCCTGCAGGATCTAGCAAAACGGTGGCTGGAATACTTTTGATATTGTAGGTCTGTCCAGCAGAACTACTCCATCCTTTCAAATCACTCACGTGTCTCCAAGTGAGTCCATCTGCCTCAATGGCCTTTTTCCAACGCAATGGATCTTGATCCAAGGAAACGGCATAAATCTCAAATCCTTTGTCCTTGTACTTGTTGTACATGATCACATTGTTGGGGTTTTCTTTTCTGCATGGACCGCACCAGCTAGCCCAAAAATCGATCAATACATATTTGCCTCTCAATGAGCTTAATGCGAGGTTTCCTCCTTCGGGCTGTGCCAAGTTGATTTCTGGAGCCATGCCACCAATCATCAAGCGGGCTTCTTCGTTGAATCGTTGGATAATGGCCTCGGTGTATTTGCTGTTGGGGTTGGCTTTTGTGGCAGCGTCTTTCGCCACAGTTAACAACTCGATGGTGGGCTCTTGTACCACGTTGAACTGCAAGATGAAAAATGGAATAAAGCTCGCTGTTTTTGATTGTGCGAATTTCAAAATATCTGCATTTCTGGCAGTCATGGTTGCATAGTAGTCGTTTTGCAACTGAGACATTCTCTGAAATCCAGCATCGGTGTTTGGGTTTAAGCTGCTCGCTTCGGTTTCCAACGACTTGATTTTGTTGATATAGCCCTCGTTCAATTTAAGCAAGTCTTTCAAGGCCACACTCTCTTCGATATTTTTTCCCGAGAGTGAATAACTCAAACTACTCGCTGTGGCATCGGCCATCACATTGATTTCGGTGCTGTTATCAAGCGCCAAGTAAATCATCTGTTTTTCGCTAACAGATAGCGCACAGAAAATAAGTTCTTTCGTGCTTCCTTTGAGTGTGAAATCGCCTTTTTTATCGGTCAATACGCTGTCGATGAAAATCAAGTTTTCCGGCGTCATTTCGTACAAAGCCAATTTGTGGTTGGGTTTGTTTTTCAAGTTGCCTTTTACGGTATACCCTTCATTCGCCAATTCAAGTGAAGAGGAGCGGGGGGTGATTAGGTCCGTGAACCACGTATTTACATCTTTTTTAACCTTTTCTGCGTTCAAATCAGAACATTGAACCAATACCAAAGAGAGGACCAACAGTCCCATTGAGCGTAGAGTACTTTTCATCGTGCGCATGTTTTCCAAAGGTAGCAAAAATCGGCCCAAATTTTTAAAGGCCTTCGTTACTCGCCTTCTGGCCTTGGATTTTTTGCTTTCCACTGTATTTCAAATTCGTTGGGAGGTACCGCATTCTCCAAGTGGTGTTCGCCAATTTTCGTTCGGACCAATCTCGATAAATACCCGCCAGCGTTCAGCGCCTTTCCGAAATCAAAGGCCAAAGAGCGGATATACGTTCCTTTGCTGCAACGAACCCTGAAATCAATCTCAGGCATTTCGATGCGGGTGATTTCAAAATCGTAAATGGTGATGTTTCGCGATTTTAGTACCGTAGTATCACCCTGTCTTGCGAGTGTATAAGCCCTTTTTCCATCAACTTTTAAGGCTGAAAACAAGGGTGGGATTTGTGAAATTTCACCCAAAAACTGTTGGGTGGTTGCGTAAATGAGCTCGTGGGTTATGTGTTCCGTTGGGAAATGGGCATTGGGCTCCGTTTCCATGTCGTAACTCGGCGTAGTTGCTCCCAAAGTAATTGTGCCTTCGTACTCTTTTTCGGCATCCTGAATTGCTTGAATCCCTTTGGTTTGTTGTTCGGTACAAATAATGAGTAGGCCGCTGGCCAATGGATCTAAGGTTCCTGCATGCCCCACTTTTTTTGCCCGCGTAACATATCGAACCTTTTTTACTGCCTGAAACGAGGACCAGCCATAGGGCTTGTTGATCAGTAAAATTTCGCCTTTCGGTCGTGCATTGGGGTTGGTGTTTTCCTTCATCAGTCGGTTATTGAACGACGAATTTGAACGTTTGCGAATCTGACTCCGCACCCCAACTGCCCGCTTTTAGATCCAAGCGCAAGATATAAATGCCTTTGGGTAAGCCTAATGTATGCAATGCATAGCGATGGGTCCCAGGTTCTAGCGATAGGCTGAAACTTTCATCGCCCGGAATGGCCAAGGTTTGATTTGTACTCGGCGATTTGGCTGCAACCAATTTTCCATCCATCGTAAAAATCTGTCCTGTGATGCTCGCATAGGTGCCGTTCTGAATTTCAATTTGCAAATTCTCAGTGGTGGGCACAGGAAATACGCGCACTTCGGCAATTGGGTTGTCGTATACAGTATCTTTCACCTTCACTCTCGCCACATAGGCAAACATGCTGTTGGTTTTGCCCCAAGATCCCACCAAGTAGAATACGCCTTTTTCATTGAATTTGGCTTGGATTCCCTCGTAATCACCCCAACGCTGTTCCGCCGGTTTGATGAATGTGTAATTGATGATCGACTGTCCCTTTTTCAAAATCTGGTAATCGCTGTACTCACCATAGCGGTTGATGTAAAACGCACCTGTTCCGGGGAAATGCTTGCGTCCTGAAAATACCGATGTAACCATCATCGAAGGGTCGAGAGGGTCACTTTCGCTGTTGGGTTCCATGCCAGCAGCTGCCACTGCAGGGTATCCAAAGTCTAAACTATCGTTGGTGTATAAATGGGCTTTGATGGATGCGCCGCCCTCGTTCCATCTTTTTGGCGCCGTGGCATGCATTCCTATTTTGCCTTTCTCCTTCAGTGCACCAAATGAGGCCATTTTTCCACTGGGTAGGGTTAAGTTGTAAATGCTTCCATGCATAATATGCGCCTGCATTGTGTTAAAATTCATGCAGTTTTGAAAATAATGGAGTTGTGACCCCATCCTCACACCACTTAATACACGCGCGTCGTTGGTCCGCAACCGAAATGCGGTATCGGGGACCAAGGCGCTGGAAGGGAAGCCGTATTTGATTGGACTTTTGAATACCCCCAATTCGTAATTTGCCTGACCGCTTCGCAATGTGTTGGTGATTCGATGCACAAATACAGTGTCGTTCTGTTGGGCATAAGGACGTACACTCAAGAAGTAGTTATCAACCCCACCGGGCATCGGACCATTTTGAATCGCGCAAATACTCCAAATGGAAACGCCATCGTATTTGATGTTGTGAAAGAAGTTCTTGTTCAGCGTATCGCCACGGTATCCATCGTCTTTGTTCAATTGCCAAATTACAGCCTCCACGAATCCTTCTTCCCAAGAACTGCCATTGTGCAGCAAGTTTACGGTGAAAAATAGGTCTTCTTTGGTTTGACTCACAATCGGGTAATCGCTCCAAACGGTGTCCTGAATGGGTGTACCAGGGACTTTGTAAACATACCATGGCTTTGTGGGGTCGTTGCTGCTGGAAAATCCTACGACAATGAAACTCGTCTTGTCTGTGGTTCCATGCATATACAATACAATATAGCGATCCGTGTAGGGGTCATAGACTACCCGTGGGTCATAAGTGCGATTAAGGGTAGGGATGGGGTCTTTTTTGATGTTGGGATTCAGTGCGAAATTCTCCAACGTAAATGCTTTGATGACTTTGCCGGTGTCGTTGTGTATGCGAATGACGGTATTCATCACACTCACAATTTTTCCGTCGTTTCCTACCGCAATGTGGTTGTCGTTGGGAGTGCCTGCCCCTGGAGGAACATCTGTGCCGCGTTGAGAAAGGGTGGTTATGTCACCCCCAGGAGTGGGGTTGTCGTTGATGATGCCTCTATTTTCGAGGGTTTTCTGATTGAGCTTTGCAGTGCGCGCCGCATCCACTTGTTTGCGAAGTGTTTCGTTGATGCCCGTAGGCATGGGCATTTCGCCGGCTTTATCGATAGGAAGTAAAAAAGCATCCGCTGCGGTGGCCGGATCAAAAATGTGCGACAGCATCGTTTTGTGGTTACGGATGATATCTACAGTAGGACCATTCTGCGCAAAGATGCAGGGGGAAAGTATGGCCGAAGCCAAAAAAACGAGAAGGCGTTTCATTGAGTGCAATTTACGGAAAAAATGGGAATGCCGATGCTTGAAAACTACCACGCATTGACTTCCATCTCCAATTCGATGCCGAACTTTTGGAAGATGTCTGCCTGAATTTCCTTCGCCAAAGCGATGATTTCTGCGCCTGTGCCACCGCCATAATTCACCAATACGAGGGCTTGTTTGGCATGAACGCCAATTTGATTTCGTTTGAAACCTTTCCAGCCGGCCTTTTCGATAAGCCATCCTGCGGGCACTTTTGTGAGTCCTTCACCTGCCGGGAAAGTTTTGATATCGGGGTATTGGACGGTCAATGCGGGGATGATTTGGCTATCAACCACGGGGTTTTTGAAAAAGCTGCCGCAATTGCCAATTTCTGCGGGGTTGGGCAGTTTGCTTTGTCTGATGTGAATCACGGCATTGCTGATGTCGCGGATGCTGGGCTCGGAAATACCCCAACCATCTAGGGTGGCCTGAATATCGCCGTATTGGGTTTTGATCACCGGTTGTTTGCTCAATTTGAATTGAACCGCCGTGATAAAATACTGTCCTTTTTTCTCGCTTTTGAATACACTGTCGCGATAGCCGAATGCACAATCTGAGTGATACAGTGTGTGAAAGGTGCCCGTGGGGATGTGAAACGCGGTGAGGGCATGAAAGGTGTCCTTGATTTCAACGCCGTACGCGCCGATGTTTTGAATGGGCGATGCACCCACTGTGCCGGGAATCAGACTGAGATTTTCCAATCCGCCCCAACCTTTTTCAAGGGTGTACAAAACCGTTTCGTGCCAATTTTCGCCACCGCCAAATTCCACGATAACATGGTCTGAGTTCTCCTCAATGATGGTGTGGCCTTGAATGCGATTGTGCAACAGCAATCCCGAGAAATCTTGCGTGAATGTAATGTTACTGCCGCCGCCCAAAATGCCAAATGGCTGCTTCTCGAACGCATGTTTTTGAAACAGTGCGGTTAGGTCTTCGGGTAATTCGATGGGTAAATATTGGTGCGCAACGACATCAAATCCAAAGGTATTGAACGCCTTTAACGATTGGTTTTGTGTGTGGAATGGTTGAGTCACGGTCCGCAAATGTTGGTGTATTGGTATTGGTTTTATCCAATAGAAACGCAAATTACGATGGTTTTGGATTAACTTTGACAGAACTTATCATTTTATGAAAATAAGAAGTTTCTTGGTTGCTTCCTTTTTGGTTTTCGGTGTTTCCAATGCAAAAGCGCAAGGCTGTGTGGCTGTGCGTGGGTTTGGCGGTTGCGGTGTTGCGGGAGGCTCGGGCCTTGCCCTCGCCCCAAAACAATGGCAAGTAGGTGCCAATTATAGATATTTTGAATCGTTCCGTCATTTCAAAGGCGATGAAGAACAATACGATCGCTTGGTAAAACAAACCCAAGTAATCAATTATTCTAATACCATGGATATTTCTGCTTCTATGGGTTTGACCCTCCGCACCCAGCTGAATGTAAATTTGCCCGTATCGTATACGGATCGGTCGAGCTATTATGAGCATGGCGGACAAACAACCACATTCCCCGGTGCGAGAAAAACCTCTACATCGGCCGGTATTGGCGATGCGAGAATTGGCATAAGTAAATGGCTGTGGAATCCAGTTTCACACACAAAAAGCAATTTGATGTTGGGGGTGGGGTTGAAATTGCCCACCGGTAATTGGAATGTGCAAGATAGTTTTTACAATGTGATGGTGACAGATCCGGTGACAGGTAGTTCATCGCGTAAGACCGTTTACCGTCCGGTTGACCAAAGTATCCAATTGGGCGATGGTGGCCTTGGCTTGTCGTTGGAAATGCAAGGTTTTTGGGAAATGGCTGATGGGTTGTTTGCCTACGGAAATGCCTTTTATATTTTGAATCCTCGCGGTGTGAATGGTACGATGACCAACCGACGTACAACCATCGTTGTGAATGGAGTTTCTCAAGTTTTTACCAATGAATACATGTGTTCAGTGGCCGATCAATATGCGGCACGACTTGGATTTTTATCACAATCGCAGTTGCATGGATTATCGTTTTCGTGGGGTGCCCGATTGGAAGGAGTGCCAGTGAGGGATCTTGTGGGTGAGAGTTATGGCTTCCGCAGACCCGGTTATACCATTGCTGCAGAGCCCGGTGTAACCTATATGAAAGGCAAAACCACGGTGAATTTCAATATGCCTATTGCTTTGTATCGCATTCGCAAACAATCTGTTACCGATAAAGAGGTACAGGATGCCACAGGTGTCGCCCGAAACGGTGATGCTGCATTTGCGGATTACCTCATCTCATTGGGATTAACGTATCGGTTGGATGCACCCAAACCCAAAGGCATATTACCCAAATGATAAGAAACGTTTTGTTTAATCTTTTTTATCGAAAAAATCATTTATTTACACAAAACCTTTATTATGTTGGCGTGTTAAAATATGAATCGTCAACAATATGGTTAATACCTTCATAGTACTTCTATTTTTCTTTTTCATGGAATTTGTGGCTTGGTTTTCCCACAAATACGTGATGCATGGCTTTATGTGGTTTTGGCATGAGAGTCACCACAAACCCCGAAAAGGCACCTTCGAACTGAACGATTTGTTCGGTTTCATGTTTGCTATTCCCTCGGCGTGGTTGATTATTTTGGGTGCGGCTGATTACGATTGGCGGTTTTTTGCGGGAATTGGCATCGCCTTGTATGGTTTGGCCTATTTCCTCGTACACGATGTGTTTGTTCACCAACGCGTAAAATGGTTGCGTGTGGCCCGCTCTCGCTACTTCAAGGCGATGCGCAGAACCCATCATTTACACCATGAAGTACATACCAAAGAAGGTGCAGAGGCCTTCGGATTCCTGTTTGTTCCAAAAAAATATCTAAATAAATACGGTCGTGACTAAGTCAGTAATTGTAGTGGGTGCAGGATTGGGTGGCTTGTCAACGGCCCTTCGATTGAGTTACAAGGGTTACCAAGTAACCATGATTGAAAAGCAGGATATCCCTGGCGGACGGCTTCATTTATTGAAGAAAGATGGCTTCACCTTTGATGTGGGTCCTTCGTTCTTTTCGATGAGCTACGAATTCAAGGAATTGTTTGATTCTATTGGTGAACCCATTCCGTTTGAATTGAATGAGTTGAATCCTCTTTATACCGTGAACATGGCGGGCAGCGATCGCGTGTTTCAAATTTACAAGGATTTGGATCGCTTGGCAGAAGAGTTTAAAGGCATCGAAAGCGATTTTGAAACCAAAGTGCGCGGGTACCTCAAAGGAGCCAAAGAAATATTTCACGATACCGAATACAAAATCATCAAAAGGAATTTTGATAACATTGTGACTTATGCGATGAGTATGGCCACGGTGCCGCTCAAACACTTGCCCAAGATGTTCAGGACGTTTTGGGAGGAGTTGGAGCGACATTTCGAAAGCGAAGAGGTGAAAATCATTTTCTCATTGGTGGCGTTTTTCTTGGGTGCAACACCGTTTAATACCCCCAGCGTTTACAACCTGTTGAACTACACAGAATTGGAGCACGATGGGTATTGGAACGTGAAAGGCGGCATGTACAAAATCGTGGAAGGTATCATGGGATTGCTCGAGAAAAAGGGCGTGAAAATGATCTACAACACAGAAATCATGTCGGTTCAGCACAGCGCAGGCAAAATGGTGTCGGTGACGGATGCGAACGGACAAGTGTATCGCGCCGATTTGTTTGTGATCAATGCCGATGCGGCTTGGTTCCGTGGTAAATTCTTGAATCGCGCGAAGTATACTGAGGAGAAACTCGATAAGATGGAGTGGACCTTGGCACCCTTTACCATATATTTGGGTGTAAAAGGCACAATTCCGGGTATCCACCACCACAATTATTATTTGGGCGATAATTTCCGTGCGTATGCTGATACCATCTTTAGAAGCACTGTGGCTCCAGAAAAGCCATACTATTATGTGAACGTGGCAAGCAAAAGCAACCCCAATTGTGCACCCGAAGGTTGTGAGAATTTGTTTATACTATGTCCGGTTCCCGATATGCGTGTGAAACCAGATTGGAGTGATTCCGGTAAGTTGGTGGATGAGATCATTGAGGACTTGGGTAAGCGTGTAAATTTTGATATCAAAAACAATATTCTTACGCAAGTTGTTTATACACCCATCGAATGGCAGAAGATGTTTAACTTGTACAAGGGCAGTGGGTTAGGTCTTGCCCACGGACTGAATCAAATTGGTGCATTGAGGCCTGCCAACAAAGATGAAAAGCTCAGTAACGTGTATTACGTTGGAGCGAGTACCCACCCAGGAACCGGTTTGCCCATTGTGGTCATCGGTTCGCGCTTAGTAACAGAAAGGATTGTAAATGAGCATTAAATTGTTTGATGATACCTCCATCGCGATGAGTCGCAAATTGGCGCTGAATTACAGCACCAGTTTCTCCTTGGGGATTCGATTGTTGTCGAAAGACAACCGTTGGGCTGTGTTTTCGATTTACGGTTTGGTGCGTGTAGCAGATGAAATTGTTGACACCTTTCACGGATTCAACAAAGAGCGTCTTCTATCCGATTTCAAAGCACAAACATACCAAGCCATCGAAGAGGGTATCAGTACCAATCCCGTTTTACATGCCTTTCAATTGGCAGCGAATCAGTTTGGCATTGGCAAAGATTTGATCGAGCCGTTTTTCAATTCCATGGAGGAAGATTTGGACACCAGCAGCCACAATGCGGTGAGTTATTCAGAGTATATTTATGGCAGTGCCGAAGTTGTGGGTTTGATGTGTTTGAAGGTGTTTTGCAACGGCGACGAAGCCCAATACAACCACTTGGTGCCATTTGCACGTAGCTTGGGAGCTGCATTCCAAAAGGTAAATTTCTTGCGCGACATTCGTTCGGATGTAGATGAGCGAGGACGCGTGTACTTCCCTGGTGTAGATTTTAATCACTTCACGGATGCCGATAAGTATGACATCATCCAAGATGTGAAGCAAGATTTTGCCCACGCATACCAAGGCATCGTTCAGTTGCCCGTGGCTTGCAGATTGGGTGTTTATACTGCCTACATCTACTACCTGAAGTTGTTGGAGAAGATTGAACGCACCACAGCGGTAGATATTTTAGAAAGTCGCGTGCGTATCCCCAATTCTCAAAAAATCGCCCTGCTGGCGAAGAGTTTCGTTCGCGAAAAGTGGATGAGCGCTTAACCAAACAGCCAACTGAAAATTTCGTCGATCCTACCAAAGCTATGCACCTTGATTTTGCCGGTGTGTTCTTGGTTGAATTTGTTGTATTTTGAAATGACGATATCGGTGAAACCAAGTTTTTCCGCCTCTGCGATGCGTTGTTCCACCCGCTGAACCGCCCTTACTTCACCGCTCAATCCAACTTCAGCCGAGAAAACGCATTTCGTTGGAAGCGGTTCGGAATAGAAACTGCTCATGATTGCCGCCATCAAAGCAAGGTCCAATGCGGGGTCTTCTAAGCGCAGTCCGCCAGCTAGATTCACAAACACATCTTGCTGACCCAATTTGAAACCACATCGCTTTTCTAACACGGCCAATAACATGTTGAGCCTACGCAAGTCGTAGCCCGTGGCCGAGCGCTGGGGTGTGCCGTACACCGCGGTGCTCACGAGCGCTTGGGTTTCTAATAGCAAAGGACGAACGCCCTCTAAAACGGCTGCTATTCCGATGCCCGATAGCACCTCTTCACGTTGTGCCAGCCAAATTTCGGAAGGGTTTTTCACGCCCTTGAGTCCGCCGCCATGCATTTCATAGATGCCCAATTCTTGGGTGCTGCCAAATCGGTTTTTCAAAGTGCGGATGATTCGGTATGCATGGTGTCGATCGCCCTCGAATTGTAGCACTGTGTCTACCATGTGTTCCAAGATTTTTGGGCCAGCGAGGTTGCCATCTTTGGTGATATGTCCGACCAAAAACACCGGTACATCATGTTCTTTGGCAAATTGCAACAACTGCCCAGCACATTCCCGGATTTGTGAAACGCTGCCGGGTGTGGCATCGAGCTGGTCTGTGTACAGGGTTTGTATGGAATCGATGATGAGCAGCTCGGGGGTGTCGTTGTCGAGCACGTTTTTGATGTTTTCCAGTAGGGTTTCGGTGAGGACTTCACAATCGCTATCGCCAAGGCCTAGTCGCTCTGCCCGAAGTTTGATTTGGGTTTCGCTTTCTTCACCAGAGACGTACAATGTTTTTGCGCTGGTTTGTAGGGCGATTTGCAGCAAAAGTGTACTCTTGCCGATACCAGGTTCGCCGCCAAGCAAGATGACAGCGCCAGGGACCAATCCGCCACCCAAAACCAAGTTTAGTTCGTCGTCTGGTAAGATCAATCTCGCCGATTCGCTGGCTTCAATGGCCCGCATGGCTTTGGGTTCAGCGATTTTCCGACCGCTTTTTTTCCATGCTGTGGTCTGCTTGGTGGGCTTAATTTCTTCGATGAAGGTGTTCCATTCGCTACAGCCCGGACATTTGCCGATCCATTTGGGACTTTCGAATCCGCAAGATTTACAGAAAAAGGTGGTTTTGGCTTTTGTCATGGTAGTTGGATGTAACGATTGGGTAATTTACAAAGATGCGGCAAGGCAATGAAATTTCTTTTAGAAACAATCTAAATAAGGTGGGAAATTCGGTGAAAGTTTTGTTAATTTTGTGGTGTTATGGAAAAAAGCTTGAACGACATCGTCACCATCTATGCGGAAGCTACGCCCAACCCTGAAAGCATGAAGTTTGTGTCAAACAAAATGTTGTTACCAAACGACAGTGCAGATTTCAGAAATGCTGAAAAAGCCGAAGAAGGCGGGGCATTGGTGAAAGCGTTGTTTGAGATGCCATTTGTGAAAGGGGTATTTATCATGAATAATTTCGTGAGTATCACCAAGAATGAGGATTACGAATGGTTTGATTTGATTCCTGATTTACGCAATTTCTTTACAGAATGGATTGAACAGGGCAAAGAAATCGTATCGCCCAAGACCCAACTTACCCCCGAACAAGAAACGGAAATCGAACGTAAGATTCGTCAGCTCCTTGAAGATCACGTGCGACCTGCAGTAGAAATGGACGGCGGTGCCATTGATTTCAAAAGTTTTGTGGATGGCGTTGTTACAGTTCAGATGAAAGGAAGCTGCAGTGGCTGTCCAAGTAGTACCATGACTTTGAAGGCGGGCATTGAGAATTTGTTGAAGCGTATGGTGCCAGAAGTGGTGGCTGTTGAGGCTGAAGCAGTCTAATGTGATCATTGCCAAACAGGTTCTAGTACATTGAATTTTTGCAAAGTACTTGGGAATCACACAATTTTCGGACATATTTGCTTTTAACGTTTGAAAGCAACACTGACTATGTCTCAAGTAATACAAAAAAAGGATCCCAATTTCCAATCCCTCCACGAATTTTATGTAAACGCAGCCACCAAAATCCATTCTTTGGATCACCCGGTGATGTTCGCCAAGGAAAAGGGCGTTTGGGAGAAATATACCTATCAAGATGTTTTAGATGCTGTGGCCCAGATTGGTTCATGGCTCATGGAGTTGGGGCTAGAAAAAGGCGATCGCGTGGCGATGGTGCTTGACAACTGTCCGGAATACTATTTTATCGATCAAACCATACAGAAGCTTGGTCTTGTAAACGTATCCATTTACCCTACACTGACCCATGAGGAAACCGCATATATTTTAAATGATAGTGGCTCCAAAGTATTGTTCGTGGGGAATGCGTTCTTACTCAAGAAGTTTAAAAAAGTACAATCGGACTGTAATACAGTCACGAAGGTGGTTTGTATGCCATCAGATTTGGAGAGTGGTGCATTATATACCGATTTTTCATCGGTGCGCGTAGAAGGACAGGCCCTTCGTGAAAAGCATGCCGAGGCCATTGAAGCGCGGTTTGCAGCGGTTGAGAAAACAGACCTCTCTACATTCATCTACACAAGCGGAACCACAGGTATGCCCAAAGGGGTTATGCTAACGCATTACAATTTTATGAGCAACTGTTATGATGCCAAAGAATTGTGTCCCACAATTACATCTGATGATTTGTATTTGAGTTTCTTGCCGCTGAGTCACGTGTTTGAGCGATTGGCTACCATGTATTTGAGTACGTATATTGGTGCGCAGGTGGCATTTGCTGAGAACATCGACAAGGTGGCTCAGAATATCCAAGAGATGCGGCCTACCTTAATGGCTGCGGTGCCACGTTTGTTGGAACGGGTGCATGATAAGGTCTACAAGAGCGCGACCGAGAAGGGTGGTATTAGTGCCAAGATATTCTTGTGGGCATTGAAAGTGGGTGGAGAAGCCCGAGTTCGAAGGGATCAAGGCAAGATGGTGGGTCCGTTGTTGGCCATGCAGGTGGGTGTTGCTGAGAAATTGGTGTATTCGAAAATCAAGGCGAAAATGGGTGGCCGACTGAAGATGTTTGTAAGTGGTGCGGGTGCGTTACCTGTGCATGTGGGTGAGTTTTTTGCCAATTTGGGTATGCGAGTGCAAGAGGGTTATGGTTTGAGCGAAACCAGTCCGTTGGTTACTGTAAACGAATTCGAACGCCAAGTATATGGTACAGTGGGTAGGGTTGCGCCCAGACAGCAGGTGGCGATTCAGGACATTGAGACCAAGAAGATTTTGGCGTTGCAAACCTATGATTCATTTGACGCAGAATATGCGAGTGAAGAGGGTGAGATTTTGGTGAAAGGTCCGAACGTAATGCAAGGATATTGGAACAGACCTGAGGCAACCGCTGAGGTGTTTGATGAAGAGGGTTGGTTCCACACTGGCGATATTGGAAGATTTGATCGCGGCTATTTGAAGATCACAGATCGCTTGAAGAATATGTTGAAGACTTCTTTGGGCAAGAACATTTATCCAACGCAAATTGAGAATGTTTTGTTGAGAAGCCCCAAGTTGGAGCAGGTTTTCATCATCGGTGACAAGAAAGAATATTTAACAGCGATCATTCACCCAAACATGGATGAGTTGAAATCGGCGTTTGGTGGCAGAAAAGACTATTTCGAAGTAGGCGATCCTTTCATTCAGGATGAAGAAATTAAGAAGTGGATGCAAGAGGATGTGAAGAAGTTGAGTGAGAATTTGGCGAAGTTTGAGCGTATAAAGGACTTTATTGTCAAGCGCGAGCCATTTAGTGTGGAGGCGGGCGACATGACCATTACGCTAAAAGTGAAGCGCAAGGTGGTGATGGAAAAATACAACGACGAAATCGAAGCGATGTACGCTTAAAAGATTCGGATATACACGTACAGGATCAAGAAAAACCCCAGCTGGATAAAGTACATGGCCCCGGCCATTTTATTCCGCTGGGGTTTTGTGTTTAGGTGAAGTAATAGTTGAAAGAGGAATGCCGCAATGAACCATGCGATGTAGTTTTGTGTAGGAATGATTCCGCGATGCCAATGCCAGAAATCGTAACGCATGGCTACGGGTTCCAAGAAGAAATCGTAAAGGGTCATGAGGCAGGCGCCGAGGAACGAGGCGCCATAAGGGTTGTTGACTTTGCCGGCCAATAGACTCGAGGTGAAAAAGATCAATGCGGCCCAGTTCAGGCCAATGAGGTAGGGGACACCCTGCCATCCAGCACCAAGGGTGCGACCATAGTGATAACTGCCGAAAATCTTACCTGTAGTGACGCCTGCATATTCCAAGAAAAATCCCAACACACCCACGGTGACAATCAAGGCAACATGTTTGGCTTCCCATTTTTTATGGAAAATCCAAGCAAAAATAAATGCAGCAATGATGTTGTAGGGGGTGAGCCAAATGAAGGTAGCATTGAGTGATGGAATCATGAATCCAGCAATGCCTACACAGTAAATAATAGCGACCAGGGTGATAAAACGATTTTCTACGTTATTCATACAGCACTACAAATGTACCCTTCGAGGATGATAAATTTACCCAAAATCAGTGTAACATACCTTTCGGTATGGCGTTTTTTACGATTGTTTTCTAACATGGCCCTAACATTCAACATAATATGGTGCAGGATTTAGACGGGTTGTTCCATCGCTTTTTGGGGATGAATTTACTGTTAAGAAATTATTTTTTTTGGTCATTTATGTGTAAAAAATCTCACATTTTGGCCCGAATGTTAGGTTTTTAAAATCGTAAATAATTGAAATACAACATCTTAAACATTTTCAATCTTTTTTTTCATTTTTTTTCATTTTTTCTTTGTGGTTTGTGAATTCGCTTCTATTTTTGCATCACACTTAATAGGAAATAAACAAAATGAAAAAAATCACTTTCGCCGTTGCCGCTTGCGCTATGTTCGCATTCGCTGCTTGTTCTAACTCAGCTGAAACTGCTACTACTGATTCAACTGCTACTGATTCTACCGCTGTTGTAGATTCAACTGCTACTGATTCAACTGCTACTGATTCAACTGCTACTGATTCAACTGCTGCACCTGCAGAAGCTGCTCACTAATCAGTTCTTAAAAAAGAAATTTAAAAAGGTGTTTGGAAACAAACACCTTTTTTTTTAACTTTGTTCCTATGAACCGCATTTTGGCACTAGTTATTTTGTTTTTTGCACTCGCTACGAGCAGTGTAGAGGCAAATGCTCGTCCTGATGTGCCCCCTGCCGAGGTTGCTGGTCAAGGTCCGATATTTACCCTAAACCCCAACCCAGTAACAGGTTCTTACTTTTACGTAAACTTGCAATTCACCGAAGCCCAATACCCCGATGCTGTTATTGTGGTAAATGATGTTTTGGGTAAAGTGGTTTATTCTTACCCCATTCGTAAATCGGATTATACAACCGGTCAGGTAAGAATTGATTTGGGAGACGCCATGCTTGATAAAGGCGTTTACTTCCTACAGATTAAAAGTGGTGATTCCACCAAAACATTGAAATTGGCTATTCGCTAATCAGTGTCGTTTCACATCCGTCCTTCCGTACCCGCCGATGTCGCTGCAATGATGCAGTTGATTCATGAGTTGGCTGTATTCGAAAAAGCACCCAACGAAGTTGTCGCTAACGCCGAAACATTGTTGCAAAGCGGTTTTCAGGAACACCCGTTGTTTGTTGCTTGGGTGGCTGAGAAAGACGGTTTAATCGTAGGGATGGCGCTTTGTTACATCCGCTATTCTACTTGGAAAGGACCTGTTCTGTACTTGGAAGATTTGATTGTAACTGAATCGTTTCGTGGCAATGGCATCGGAAAGGCACTGTTTGAAAAGTGTATAGCTCATGCAAGGTACAACAACTACCGCAGAATGGTTTGGCAAGTCCTAGATTGGAATACGCCGGCCATCGATTTTTATAAGGGTTACGGCGCTCAAATTGAAGATGGTTGGCTGAATGCGTCCATCGATTTTTAATACCATCATACCATGTTGAATCGCAGGTCCTCCATTTTGGCAATGTTGCTCATTTTGCTCAGTATTCTATTATTGTTCAACTATGCAACACCTGCTTGGTTTGGCCATGTCTCCTGGGCGATATTTCCCTTAAACTTTCAACAGTGGAAAGGGATTTGGCTGGGTGCCTTCGTTCATGGTTCTTGGGACCACCTTTGGGGTAATGTGATTGCCCTTGCCATTTTTTCAGCCCTCTTCATGATTCAATTTCCCAAGCAGTGGCTTCGATTCTGGGTTTTACAACACCTATTTGCTTCCCTGTTGTTGTGGCTCATTGGCAATATAGGCATGGATGCACATCGCACTGGAACTGCTCACATTGGCGCATCCATTTGGGTATATGCCTTTGGTGGATTTATCCTCACCGCAGGCGTGATGCAACGAACCAAACAGTCGATGGCCATTTTCTTTATGGTTTTGCTGATGTTTGGTGGATTCTTCTGGGGCTTGCTACCCGTGGATCCCAAAGTGTCTTGGCAGGGACATCTAAGCGGGTTGATCGTTGGGGTGTGTATCGCACTATGGAAAGTGAAACAATGGTTGCCCCCAATCCCTTTAGAGCATGATTCGCATGACAACGATGATGCTGATGAGAATGGCCGTCTGGATGATCCCTATATTCATTTATAGGGGACAGCAGGGTTGGTTATAGCCACAAAAGAATGCCCGCAATGGTAGCGCTCAAATAGTTGGCCAAGGTGCCGCAAATCAATGCTTTTACACCCAGTTTTGCGAGGTCTTGTCTACGCGATGGTGCAATCTTGCCAATGCCTCCTACCTGAATGGCGATGGAGCTGAAATTGGCAAATCCACACAAAGCGAAAGTAGCAATCACTAAGCTCACGGGTTGAAGGGTTGAGGAGATCTCTTTCAAATGCAAGTATCCCACAAACTCGTTCACCACCAACTTGGTACCCATCAATCCGCCAACAGCTTGAGCATCTTGACTCGGAACGCCCATGATATAAGCAAACCCCGAGAACAAATAACCCAAGATGGCTTCGAGTGATAGTTTTAATCCAACCAAACCACCCAAACTTCCTAGGATAAAATCGAACAGGTAAATCAACGCCAAAAAGCCGAGCAACATCGCCACCACATTCAAAGCAACCCCCAAACCTTCGGAGGCACCCTGTGAAATGGCGTCTAGTAAGTTTGCGTTTTCCTTTTTGACTTCCAATTTAACGGTACCAGCGGTTTCGCTGACTTCGGTTTCGGGCCAAACAATTTTCGATATCACCAAAGCGCCGGGAGCGGCCATGATGCTGGCGGCCAACAAACTGCTGGCATCGATGCCCATTTGAATATAGGTAGCCATCACTCCGCCCGCAATACAAGCCATGGAGCCTGTCATGGAGGCCAATAATTCTGAATTGGTCATGCCCTTCACGTACGGACCGATCATCAATTGCGCTTCCACCTGTCCAACAAAAGCCGATGAAATATTGCTCAAGGCTTCGCTACCGCTCACGTGCATGAGGTAGTGCATTCCCTTGGCGATTTGTTTGATGATCCATTGCAACACGCCGATGTGATAGAAGATTTTCACCAAGACAGCAATGAAAATGATGGTGGGCATCACCCTGAAAAAGAAGATGAAATTTTGACCAAAGACTTCTTGCATTTGGGCATCTCTGGCCAACGGGCCAAAAATGAACTCAGCGCCTTTGTCAGAAAATTGAAGCAATTTTTGTACAACCTTCCCCAAGGTCGAGAAGACCGATTTCCCCATCGGGGTTTTGAGGATGAAAATGGCCAATAAAACTTGTATGAGCAATCCAACGCCGACTGTGCGGTAATTGATGGCTTTTCTGTTGTTTGAAAGTGCAAAGGCCAGTGCAAAAATGACGACTATGCCTACGAATCCGATGAAATGCATTGGGGCAATAATACGATTAATTCGTGTAATCCAATCCCACTTCAATGGAATCGATCAGTGAGTGAATGACTTTGATGTGGATTTCTTGGGCGCGATCGGCGTATTCACTGTGGGGTGCGCGGATTTCAATATCCACCAATCCGGCCATTTTGCCGCCGTCTTTGCCGGTTAATCCAACTACCGTGATGCCTTTTGCTTTGGCCGCTTCGATGGCTTTGATCACATTGGCGCTGTTGCCGCTGCTGCTGATGGCCAACAAAACATCGCCTTTTCTACCAACCGCTTCTACATAACGCGAAAAAATTTGATCGTAGCCGTAGTCGTTGCCCACGCAGCTGATGTGACTTACGTCGCTGATGGCGATGGCTGCAATGCCCGGACGGTTGCCGCGATATCGGCCTGTGAGTTCTTCGGCAAAGTGCATCGCATCGCAATGACTGCCTCCATTACCGCAGGAAAGTATTTTCCCATCGGCTTTGATGGCTTGTAACATGGCTTGTGCGGCCCGGTCGATATGGTTCATTTGCTCAGCATCTTCCATAAAGCGCTGCAATGTTTGCATGGCTTCTTGAAAGTGCGATAGAATGCGTTGATTCATGGTTGGCGGTTATTTGCGTTTGTTGTATTGGTCTACACCGGCTTTCAAGAATTCTACGAAGGGGTCCACCGCAAATTTGAAGTGGTCGGCACCCAAAGCGGGTTGAAGCAAGTTTTCGTTGGCATCCAACAGGCAATACAACGGCTGGGTGGTTTTGCCAAAATAGGCCTCTTCGATGTGGGCATTTTTATCGCCCAGTTTGGTGATGGTTTTACCCGCAGCGGTGGTATACCATTGCGATTGTGGGAGGTTGATTTTTTTGTCGTCTACGTAAAGCGATACAATCACATAGTCTTTGGTGAGGAGGTCCAAAACGGCTTGATCCGACCAAACCTTTTCTTCCATTTTTCTGCAGTTTACGCAGCCGTGACCGGTAAAGTCGATGAACAAAGGCTTTTTCAACTCTCTGGCTGCGGCAAGGGCTTCATCGTAGTCGTAATATCCCACCAATCCGTGGGGAATGTGCAGTTGATTTGCGTACGATGGGGTGGTGGTGATGTTGCCATCGCCATGGGCACCGCCTTTGATGTTGCTGTTAAAGTTTTGGGTGCTCAATGGTGGCAAGTATCCGGCCAAGCCTTTGAGCGGTGCGCCCCACATACCCGGGATCATATACGCCACGAAGGTGAATGTGGCAATCACAAATCCCAACCTGGGTACACTCAAATATTGTACTTCACTGTCGTGCGAGAATTTGATTTTTCCCAACAAATACAGACCCAATAAGGAGAATATCACAATCCAAATGGCCAAGTAAATTTCGCGATCCAAGATTCCCCAATGGTAGGTTTGATCCGGGATGCTTAAGAATTTCAGGGCGAAGGCCAATTCTACGAAGCCCAACACCACTTTTACGCTGTTCAACCATCCGCCGCTTTTGGGCAGGTTGTTCAACCATGAAGGGAATAAAGCCAACAACCCAAACGGCAAGGCGAAGGCCAATGAGAAGCCGAACATGCCCACAACAGGACGCAAGGTATCGCCATGAACCGCTTCCACGAGCACTGTGCCTACGATTGGGCCGGTGCAAGAAAACGAAACCAAAGCAATGGTAACTGCCATGAAAATCGCGCCGGTGATTCCGCCTTTATCGGCTTGTTGGTCTACCTTGTTCACAATCCAAGAGGGCAGGGTGATTTCAAAGGCGCCAAAGAAGCTCGCGGCAAAAACGATAAAAATGAGGGTGAAGAAAATATTGGGAATCCAGTGTGTGCTCACGAAGTTGGCGGCGTTTGAGCCAAAACTGATGGCAACGATTGTTCCGATGATTGTATAAAAACCGATCAAGCTAACAGAGAAAATGGCTGCATCGCGCAATGCGATTTTGCGGTTGTTGTTTTTGATGAAAAACGAAACCGTCATGGGGATCATGGGGAATACGCAAGGGGTGAGCAAGGCGGTTAATCCACTCACGAACGCCAAAATGAACAATCCCAAGAATCCGCTGCTCTGTTCTTCGTTGGCTTGTCCGTTAAAGGTCTTCAAGGGCAACACTTTTGCTTGCTTGTAGGCCGGTGCTTCTGCACTCACGGCGATGGGGGCTTCGGTGACAGTGGTTGCTACTGTATCCAGGGCTTCGGGACCAGGGGCGATTGGCTGCGACAGGGTTTGGTCTGCTGCGGCGGTGCCGGTGACTTCGAGGGCTGGACTCGCAATTTTAACGTCTCTGATGTTATCGCATCCGCCTTCATTGCAAATCTGTCCGTTAAACAACATTTGTATGCCGCCGGCAGGAATGCTTTTCAGTACCTTAATTTTCTGTCGAAACTCGCCTTTGCCCGTAAATTCGCCGGTGCTGCAATTGAATACATCGGTTTCTTTGACCATGTGATCGCCCACGCCATAAAATTTGCCCACCAATTGGTAGCTGGGGTTGGGCGTGAAATCGATGCTGGCGCGGATCGGGCCGTTGTCGTCACCACAATCGCTTTTTTCACTATACACGTGAAATCCTTTGGCCACATCGAACCGAATGATGATGTCAATTACATCGCCCGCTTTGGCTTGTGTTTTGGAGAAGCTGGGCTTGAAAACAGGTTTTGGGAAACCAAATTGTGACCAAGCGTTGCTGAAACTGATGAGGGCCAGAAGGGTAAACAGAATGCGTTTCATCATGATATGTACAAAAATCGGGATTTATTACGGATTTATCGCATGGTATTGCACATTCGTTGGATAAATTGATTGTTGGCTTTGCGATGCCAGGGCTAGGTTTGTAACAATGGAGATTCCTTTTCAGCAACATTTTGGCCGTAGGTATTGGATGTTGTGTTTGAGTCTGTTTTTGTGCGTGGAGTTGTCGGCACAGTTGATGAGCACCCGTCAATACATTGACTCATTCAAGTTGGTGGCGATGCAAGAAATGCGTGCGTATGGGGTTCCCGCGAGTATTACGCTAGGGCAGGGGGTGTTGGAAAGCGCCAGTGGCAACAGCAAATTGGCGAAAAATTGCAACAATCATTTTGGGATCAAATGCAGAAGCAACTGGACGGGCAAGTTCTGTTTGGCCGATGACGATGCCAAAGATGAGTGTTTTCGGGGATACGAGACAGCCTTCGATAGCTATCGCGACCATTCGTTGTTTTTGAAAGGCGGCAAGCGATATTTCTTGTTGTTCGAACTCAGCGCCACCGATTACAAAGGCTGGGCCAACGGTTTGCGGGAGGCAGGTTATGCCACCAATCCCAACTACGGCAATATTTTGATCGGCGTGATTGAAAAGTATCGCCTCAGTCAGTACGATTCCATGGTGATTTTCGGGGAGGATTTTTATACTCCTGGAGCCGCAGCCAACAACGCACCAACAGAAGTAAACGGTATTCAAGCCATCATGGCCAAGCCCGGTGAAACGCCTGAACAAGTGGCTGATAGGTATAATATGTCGACCTGGCAGATTTACAAATACAACGACATTTCCAAAGGCGATATGTTGAGTCCGGGCGAAATCATTTACCTCAAACCCAAGCGCAGAAGGGCTGTTGAGAACAATCATACAGTGAAAAATGGAGAAACGATGCGCGAGATTTCCCAGAAATACGGGGTGAAAGTCAAGCATTTGTACAAGTTGAATCGCTTAGAACCTGGCCTGGAAGTGAGACCCGGAGAAGTGATCAACCTCAAGGAAAAACGAGAGTCATCGCCAGCAATTTTGGAGCGGAACGACAACCCCAATCAGGTGAATGCCGTTGATTTGATTTTGAATCAGCGATCCATCACCCAAGAGAATAAACCCAAAGGAACGGTATACGAAGTACAGGCAGGAGAAACTCTGCAGGACATCGCCCAGCGAATGAATGTTACGGCATTGGATTTGGCCCGATGGAACAATTTGGATGGTTATTCGGTGGCGGAAGGTCAGATTTTGGTGTTGCGCCCGAACGTGAAAATGAGTGAAGAAACGCAGGTGGATTATCGCAATTTTATGAGCAATACGGGTTCGAGCAATTCACCACGGACACACATTGTTATTCGTGGTGAAACCTTGTTCTCGATTGCGCGATTGTATCGTTTGTCGGTGGATTCATTGATTTCTTGGAACCAACTGGAAGGCAAGCCTTTGATGGTGGATCGAAAGTTATATCTGCAGCGTGTTTCTGGCGTTACGCAAGTCAAATCCAGCAGCAATCAGCCTCAATACGATGCGTATCACTTTGTTCAGCCTGGAGAAACGTTGTATTCAATTTCGCGCAAGTACAATATCACCGTAGAGCAGGTGAAGTCTTGGAATCGACTGGAATCCAATCAAATAGAAGTGGGACAGCGACTCCAGGTTAGGCCGTAATCAGGTAGTGGGTTGAATTGCCCATGTTTTGTTGCAAAACAATGTTGTGGTTTCCAACATCGGTTTGTTTGTCGAAACTCCCTTGCGGGTGGTAAATGCTCAACAAATCAAGGTCTTGACGAATCGTAACGTCCAATCCCATGGCCTGAAGCGAATCCATTAACGGTTGATGTCGGTTCTCCTTATTGTCGATTACACATCGGAAATAAATCGCCGAATTTTGCATCAAGTTACAACGCACTTTGTTTTCGGAAAGTGATTGAAATATCTGTTTGAGGTGGTCTTCTGCGATGAATGTGAAGTCGCGGGTGCGAATTTCCAATAGTAGTTGTTGAGATTTGTGGATTTTGCAGGGCACGGAGATGACACTACTATCGGCGCTGACCTTGGTGCCTGGGGCGTCTGGATTCAAGAACGATCGCACATACAAGGGGATGCCATTGGCTTGGAGTGGTTGGATGGTTTTGGGGTGAATGACTGAAGCACCGTAATAAGCCAACTCAATGGCGTCGTTGTAGGTAAGCTCAGAAATCAAAACGGCGTGGTCGAATTTCTTGGGGTCGGCATTCATTACGCCGGCAACATCCTTCCAAATGGTGATGGATTCGGCGCCCATGAGGCTACCGAAAATGGCTGCGCTGTAATCGGATCCCTCACGACCCAACGTGGTGGTTTCTCCTGAAAATCCCCGTCCAATAAACCCTTGTGTGATAACCAGGTTTTTTCTTGCGATTGGCAACAAACGATTCTTAATCACTTTCTCAGTTTCGGGCCATTGCACACGTGCATCGCGGTGTCGGCTATCGGTCTGGATGAAGTTTCTCGCGTCAATCCACTGATTGTTGATTTTTTGCGACAATAGGTAGTTGCTGACGATTTTTGTGGCCATTAATTCGCCATATCCAATGATTTGATCGTATAAAAAGTCATAATCATCTTGCAAATTTGGGTTGTCTACAAAACATTCGAGCTCCAAATAAAGATTTCGGATGTCACTTACCCCGACCAAATCCTCCTCTCCAAACAGATCTTTGAGGATGCCATCGTGGTATTGGAAGACCGTTTGAAGGGCTTCGTGTACCTTTCCCGTGTTGTGAAAACAATGGTGAATAACCTGTTCTAACGCATTGGTAGTCTTTCCCATAGCGCTTATGACAACCAGTAGGTTGCTGCTGCTGTGGCTTTGAAGAATTTGGGCTACATTTTTTACGCCTTGAGCATTTTGAACGGATGCGCCGCCGAACTTGAATATTTTCATTGAAGGATAGGGGAGTCGGTTAATTCAGGTTTTTGTTGTTGCTTTGCAAAATAAATACCAATTGTCCTCATTCTATATATGTCGTATTCTAAAGTTATCACCCTCGAACAGTACATCGTAGACCAACAGGCCTTATATAAGGATGCCCAAGGTTCATTGAGTAAGATTTTCCGCTCTTTGGAGTTGGCGGCGAAAATGGTGAATCGCGATGTACGCAAAGCAGGTTTGATTGATATTTTGGGAAATCAAGGTTCCACCAACATTCAGGGTGAAGAGCAGAAAAAGTTGGATGTGATTGCGAACGATATATTTATTGCGGCATTGAGCAGGAGCGGCGAGGTTTGCATGATCATTTCAGAGGAGAACGATGATGTGTATTACGTGGAAGGCGCCGAGAACGAGAAATACATCGTAGCGATGGATCCCTTGGATGGTAGTTCTAACATTGATGTGAACGCGAGCATCGGAACCATTTTTAGTATCTATACCCGCAAAAACCCAATGTCGAAACCCACCGTGGAAGACTGTTTGCAAAAAGGTAAGCACCAGGTTGCAGCCGGATATTTCATCTATGGATCTAGCACCATGTTGGTGTATTCTACCGGTGTAGGTGTGAACGGATTTACCCTTGACGATAGCATTCAGGAGTTCTGCCTGAGCCACCCCAATATTCAAACCCCCGCCGATGGCAAGATTTTCAGTGTGAACGAGGGCAATTTAGAAGATTTCCCACAGGGTGTTCAGGATTATGTGGCGTTTTGCAAAACCAAAGACAAAGGCACAAACCGACCTTATTCGGCGCGATACATTGGTTCATTGATTGCGGATTTTCACCGGAATTTGCTGAAGGGCGGGATTTTCATCTATCCCCCTACAGAGAAGTCGCCCAATGGCAAGTTGCGATTGATGTACGAGTGCAATACCATGGCATTCATCGCTGAGCAGGCTGGTGGTGCCGCGAGTACGGGTACAGAGCGTGTATTGGATGTGAAACCCACAGAATTACACCAACGAGTCCCCATGTTTGTGGGGTCCAAGAACATGGTAGATTTGGCCGTAGCGATGCTCAACGATGAGGTTGCTACTGCGGTTCTTGCATAATCAACTGAAGAATTTCGAGCGATTGGATGGTTTTACCTGGGATCACATGGGTTTCTATGTAATCAACGAGTTTGCTTACCAACAATTTTCTGATTCCTGCCGGTGCACTTTTGATTTCTCCTGAAATGATTTGTGCCATTACTTCGCAGGCAGATGGATCGATGATGTTGGAAGGAATGCTGCGCGACGTGGCTGTACTTCCCGATAGGATGTCCAATCCCAAAGCAATACTCTCAGCATTCAATTGTAAGCCGTGTCCGGTTACCTCGCAAAATTCAAACAGAAATTGAACGGGTAAGATGGGTAACTCTTTACACCCATCGTTCAGTTTTTGAAAGGTTGCTTTGGACGTTTCAAATAGCAATTCTTCGGGCTGTTCTTCGTGCAATACATGGCTCAATAACTCCAAGAAAAACCATCGCACCTGATCGTGAATGGGATAGTGGCTGTAACCCCACCCTGAGACGAGCGAGACTTCTTTTGCCCGCATCATGCCCTTGTTTTGCTTATGAAAGACCACTTCCACCAATGTTCCTGGCTGAAACAACGAGTTTTTGTTGTGCTTGCCGTGCAGCCCTTGAATCAAAAAGGGCAATAGTCCGAATTCTCGGGTAAACAATTTTACCACCGCCGAATGATCGGTGTAGGGTGTTCGCTTTACGACAATCGCTTCGGTTTTAACCAGCATCAGTCAACCCAATCTGCCAAGAATAAGTTGGTGTCGCGGGTGCCATGATTTCTGCGGTTAGAACTGAAAATGAGCTGTTTGCCGTCGGGTGAAAACATCGGGAAAGCGTTAAACATGCTTTCGTTGGTGATGCGCTCCAAGCCGGTGCCATCTTCGTTGATCATGTACAATTGAAAATCGTAGCCGCGTTTGCTGTGGTGGTTGCTTGAGAAAAGGATTTTCTTTCCGGCTGGGTGATAAAAGGGTGCCCAGTTTGCCTTGCCCAATTGCGTTACTTGCTTCAAATCACTGCCATCTACGTTGCAGGTGTAAATTTCCATGTTGGTGGGTTCAACCAAGCCGCGAGACAATAAATCTTTGTATTTGGTGATCTCTTCTTCGGTTTGCGGGCGGCTGGCGCGGAAGACCAATTTCTTGGAATCGGGCGAAAAAAATGCCCCACCGTCGTAACCCAACCCGGTGGTGATTTGACGTTGGTTGTTGCCATCGATGTCCATGATCCACAGTTCCAAATCTCCGGTGCGGGTGCTGGTGAAAACAATGGATTTGCCATCGGGCGATACGGTTCCTTCGGCGTCGTAACCAGATGTATTGGTGAGTTTCTGGGTGATGTTCCCCTTTAAATCGGCCACGTAAATGTCGAAATCTGGGTAGATGGCCCAAACGTATTTGCCGTTGGATTCGGGGTTTGGCGGACAGGCACTATCGCCTTCGTGGGTGCTCGCATACAAAATGTGTTTGTTGTCTGGCATGAAATAAGAACAGGTGGTTCGTCCTAATCCGGTGCTGACCAATGCACTTTTGCGGGCTGTGTCTTTGCCCATTTTTTTCACGGGCGATGTAAAGATTTGGTCGCACTGAACCCCCCATTGCTTGAAATTGCTTTGAAAGGTGATGGCTTTGCTATCGAAACTCCAATAGGCTTCTGCGTTATCGCCGCCGAAGGTCAACTGTCTGAGGTTTTTTAAATGGGGCTCGGCGGCGGGTTGAACAGTGGCTGCAGATTGGCTGTGGGTTTCGGTTTGGCCCAGCAGTGCGGTAGCACTGCTGGCCAAGGTCAATGTTAAGAGTATGTTTTTCACTGGAAATTGGGTTCTATGTCTATCGGCGGGACGTACGATTTACCCCTGCCTTTGATTTGTGTAATTAAGGTTCGGATGCGAGATTTTCTGATGGCCATTTTGTCTTCGGAGTGGCCTTCGTTCATTGTCATTCTGGTCATGCGTTTCTGCAACTGGTGCAACTTGTGGAACCATTTGCCTTTGTCGTTTTTTTTGCTGCTCATGATGATGATTTTTTTTGGTTAGACATCGCATCGGGAAACCGATTCGTTGGATGCAAATTATTCAAAAAATCGAGAATTAAAAACCACATTACACCAAACGAACAAAAAAAGCGGGGAATGGTTACTGCAAAATTTCCCAAGCCATTTTGGGATAGCCTTTTCTGCCTTGATCGTCGTAGAAATCTACAAACTTCATTTTGATCAACGCATCGGGAGTTTTTAACAGGTACACGCGGTTGGGTACCATCGTATATCGCTCTGCGGTTTGATCGTATTGCTTCCAATCGTAGCCAATCTCATCCTGTTTCTTGC
>Ga0208231_1000022_pt1 | contig 54370 bp, 54 predicted proteins | sample LakMenEpi15Jun12_FD_150702 | JGI IMG/M metagenome (GOLD analysis project Ga0208231, IMG submission 150702) | Freshwater microbial communities from Lake Mendota, WI - 15JUN2012 deep hole epilimnion (SPAdes) | ecosystem: Environmental > Aquatic > Freshwater > Lentic | place: Lake Mendota, Madison...
GGTTTCGCCCGACTCATTGGCCAGCAAGAGCAGGAACACGCCCTACATCGGCATGACGCTGCGCGGCAGGGTGCGGCACACGTTCTTCAACGGCACTGCAACCGTGCTGGACGGAGATGCGCAACGATGATGTCATCGGGCGGAAGTGAACAACGATGACCGTGTCGCGACCGGCAGTCTTGGTGCTCGCCGACGGCAGCGTCTTCGAGGGTGAGGCCATCGGGGCCGACATGCCGATTGCGTCGGGTGAGGTGGTGTTTCATACGGGGATGAGCGGTTATCAGGAAGTGATGACCGATCCGAGCTATGCCGGACAGATCATCACCTTTACCACACCCCACATCGGCAACTACGGCGTGGCTCGACTCGACAACGAGAGCAGCAGGGTGTTTGCCCGCGGTGTCGTCATACGGGAGATGGCCAGACGACGAAGCAACTGGCGCAGTGACGAGCCGCTCGAAGAGTTTCTGCGGTCACGCAATGTGGGTGGCATCACCGGCGTCGACACACGGCGCCTCACGCGACTACTGCGCGACACCGGATCGATGACTGGTGCCTTCGGAACGGCCGACGAAGCGACATTGCGGGCGGCCTTGCTGAAAGAGCAGGGCACGGCCGGGCGCGACCTCGTTGCGCAAGTCAGCACGTTGGCCCCCTACGACGTGGCGAACAGCGCACGAAAAGGAGTGAAGCCGTTGTCCGTGGTTGCCTACGACTTCGGCATCAAGCGCACCATCCTTTCTTGCTTGAGCGAGATTGCCGACGTGCACGTGGTGCCCGCGCGCACGCCTGCGGCCGAAGTCATCGCGCGCAAGCCTGATGGAGTGTTCCTCTCCAACGGTCCTGGTGATCCAGAGATGGTGCTCGACGCTCCGGACAACATCCGCAACATCGTTGCTGCCGACATTCCTCTCTTCGGCATCTGCTTGGGGCACCAGTTGCTCGGTTTGGCCCTTGGTGGACGCACCTTCAAGCTGCCCTATGGGCACCACGGCGCGAATCATCCCGTGCGCGATTCGGCCACCGGGAGGGTGGAAATCACGAGTCAGAACCACAACTTCTGTGTCGATCCCGACTCGATTGCCGACAAAGTGAGCGTGACGCACGTGAACCTGAACGACAACACCAACGAAGGTATGTCGGTGCGTGGAGCACGTGCATTCAGCGTGCAGTACCACCCGGAGGCAGGCCCCGGGCCGCACGACTCCCGCTACTTGTTCGACAGATTCGCCGGTCTCATGCGCGGTGCCGGTTCCTGATGCCGCGGCGCAGCGATCTCTCCAGCATCTTGGTGATCGGCTCGGGGCCGATCGTCATCGGTCAAGCCTGCGAGTTCGACTACTCGGGTACGCAAGCGTGTCGCGTCTTGCGAGCCGAGGGTTATCGCGTGATCCTCGCCAACTCCAATCCGGCAACGATCATGACCGATCCCGATTTTGCCGATCGTACCTACATCGAGCCGCTCACACCCGACGTGTTGGCGGCAATCATCGAACGCGAGAAGCCCGATGCAGTACTGCCGACGCTCGGGGGACAAACTGCACTCAATCTGGCAATGGCGCTCTACGAGCGGGGACTGGCCGGGGTCCCCGGGACACCGGAGCTCATCGGCGCCAATGCAGAGGCCATCGCTACGGCCGAGGATCGCGAGAAGTTCAAGGTGGCGATGTTGGAAATCGGGTTGAAGGTTCCCAAGAGTGGCATCGCACACTCGCTGGAAGAAGCCGAGATCGTCCTCCACGACATCAAATTGCCGGTCATCATCAGACCGGCATACATCCTGGGCGGTCGTGGTACGGGAATTGCAACGACACCCGCAGAATTCACGCGCATCGTTGCTGCAGGCCTGGCTGCAAGTCCGATCAACGAGGTGCTCATCGAGACGTCGATCAAGGGATGGAAAGAGTACGAGCTCGAGGTCATGCGTGATCGCGCAGACAATTGCGTGATCATCTGTTCCATCGAGAACGTCGATGCAATGGGTGTTCATACGGGGGACAGCATCACCGTGGCGCCGGCGATGACGCTGTCCGATACCGAGTACCAAGAAATGCGTGATGCCGCGTTTGCCTGTATTCGCCGGGTGGGCGTAGAGACCGGTGGCTCCAACGTGCAGTTTGCCGTGAATCCGGCGAACGGCGACCAAGTGGTCATCGAGATGAATCCGCGCGTATCGCGCTCGTCCGCGCTGGCGTCCAAAGCGACCGGGTTTCCGATCGCCAAGATCGCCGCAAAGTTGGCGGTTGGTTACACGCTGGACGAAATTGCGAATGACATCACAAAGAAAACCCCTGCGAGCTTCGAACCCACGATCGACTACGTGGTAACCAAGGTGCCACGCTGGGCATTCGAAAAATTCGATGGCGCAAGCAACGTCCTGGGCACGCAGATGCGCAGTGTCGGGGAAGCAATGGCAATCGGTCGGACCTTTCCCGAAAGTTTGCAAAAGGCCCTGCGCTCGTTGGAGATCGGTCGTGCGGGTCTCAACTGCGATGCGGCGGAGAAGAACTTCGAATCCATCGACGACCACCAGCTGCTGACGGCCATCGCAACACCGACACCAGACCGCCTCTTTCAGGTTGGTGAGTGCATTCGCCGCGGGCTCGACCTCGACGAGTTGTACGCAGCCACCGGGATCGATCCTTGGTTCCTCGACCAGATGAAGGCGATCTACGAGGAGCGCGCAGCAGTGCAGGCGGCTTCGCCGCAATCGCTCGATCGTCACGCATGGCGCCGTGTCAAGCGACTGGGCTTCAGCGATGCACAGCTGGCATGGTTGTGGGGTGTGCACGAGTCGACCGTTCGGTTGGCGCGCGAGCAGGTGGGCGTTCTTCCGACCTACAAGTCGGTGGATACCTGCAGCGCGGAGTTCGCTGCCGAAACTCCGTATTTCTATTCGACATATGAGGACGAGTCGGAAGTGCGTCCATCCGCGAAGGATCGCGTCATCATCCTGGGAAGTGGACCCAATCGCATCGGGCAGGGAATCGAATTCGACTACTGCTGTGTGCATGCCAGCTTTGCGTTGCGTGAGGCCGGCTTTGAAACCGTGATGTTGAACTGCAATCCAGAGACGGTGTCAACCGACTACGACACCTCGGACCGGCTGTACTTCGAGCCACTCACCACCGAAGACGTCCTCAACGTGATTGCGGCTGAAGCCAAGGCGGCCGGCAGACCGCCGAAGTTGATCGTGTCGCTCGGCGGTCAAACACCGTTGAAGCTTGCCTCGTCACTACCGCCGGAACTCATCGCGGGGACATCGCCGGCGTCGATCGACATTGCCGAGGACCGCGAACAGTGGAATGCCTTGTGCAATCGACTTGGGATCGCTCAGCCACCGGGAGCAACCGCAACGAACCTCGCCGGCGCACGAGCTGTGACGGCAACGACGGGTTACCCCGTACTGGTACGACCGAGCTACGTGCTCGGGGGTCGCGCGATGCGAATCGTGCACGATGACCAGCAGCTCGACGAAGCCATGGCCGAGATGGAGCGATTCGGCACACTCGGACGAGAAGGCGGATTGTCGGCGAGTCGGCCCGTGCTCATCGATCGGTTCTTGCAGAATGCCACCGAGGTCGACGTCGATGCAATCCGCGATTCGACGGGCGAAGTGCTCATCGGTGGGGTGATGGAGCATGTCGAGGAAGCGGGAATCCACTCCGGGGATTCCGCCTGTGCGCTGCCACCGCAAAACCTGTCGGCACAGGCGATTGCCACGATCGAGAGCTACGTACGCAAGATTGCCGATGCGCTCGAAGTGCGCGGACTCATCAACGTGCAGTTCGCAGTGTCCGAGGGCACCGTGTACGTGATCGAGGCAAATCCGCGCGCAAGTCGCACCGTGCCATTCGTGGCCAAGGCAACCGGAGTGCCCCTGGCGATGGTGGCCAGTCGTGTGATGTTGGGTGCAACGCTGGAGCAACTGCGCGCCGAGGGTTTGGTGCGTCCGCCGGCCACCGGCCACGTGAGCGTGAAGGAAGCCGTACTGCCGTTCAATAGATTCCCGGAAGTTGATACGACGCTTGGGCCGGAGATGCGTTCGACCGGTGAGGTCATGGGAATAGATCGCACCTTCGGCCGGGCATTCATCAAAGCGCAGTCGGCTGCAGGTACCGAGCTTCCGCTGAGCGGACGCGTCTTCGTCTCGTTGAACGATCGCGACAAATCGGCTGCGGTGGAGATTGGTCGGGCGCTCGTTGAAGTGGGGTGCACGGTGGTGGCCACGAGCGGGACCGCTGCGGTGCTGAAGGATGGCGGCGTGCCGGTGGAACGCATCGTCGGGAAGGTGTCGCAACGCAGCACGGAACGCTTGGTTTCGCGGGACGAGAGTGAACTGCTCGGCGATGCGGTGACGCTGATCGAGTCGGGCGATATTGCGTTCGTCATCAACACTCCGCAAGACAGCGGCACCCACCGAGACGGCGAGGCAATTCGCAAGGCCGCGAACGTGAAGGGAGTTGCACTGGTCACCACGGTTCGTGCTGCACGTGCAGCCGTACAGGGAATGCGAGAACGTCGCGACGAGCCACTCGCCATCCGGTCGCTCCAGGAATATCACGGTGCCTGATTCGGTCGCGCTCCCGAAGGCGCGCGTTGGAGGCGTGGAACTCCCGAGTCCGGTGCTCCTTGCCTCCGGGACTGCAGGTCACTCCGATGAATTGGCTGCGTACATGGACCTGTCGGCCCTCGGCGCCGTAGTGGTGAAGTCGGTGGCATCGTTCGAGTGGCAGGGAAATCCGGCACCGCGATTGCATGCCGTGTCGGGAGGCATGATCAATGCAGTCGGACTCCAGGGTCGGGGAGTCGGCGATTGGACGTCCCAAGACCTTCCGCGATTGCGAGCTCGCGGCGCTCGCGTGGTGGCGAGCATCTGGGGATTCCGGGAGAGTGAATACGAAGCGGCAGCCCTTGCACTGAATGAAGTAGCGGCACAACTCACTGCAGTGGAAGTGAACTTGTCCTGCCCCAACGTGGAGCACGCGCGCAGTATGTTCGCGCACGATGCAGCGCAATCGTCTCGGGTGATTGCGGCCGTCCGCCGTGCACTGCCGAAAACTCCGATCTGGGCAAAGTTGAGCCCAAACACCGATCGTCTCGTGGAGGTTGCCGGAGTCGTGGCGAGTGCCGGGGCGGATGCGTTGGTGCTCGTGAACACCGTGTTGGGTATGGCCATTGACACGGACACCAGGCGACCGGTGCTCGGTAACGGCGGCGGGGGTGTGAGTGGGGCTGCGATACACGCAGTGGCTGTGCGCAGCGTGTTCGACGTGCGGGCCGCGTTGCGTGACGTACCGATCATCGGAGTCGGAGGAGTTTCACATGCCAATGATGCGCTGGAGCTGATGATGGCGGGAGCCAACGCGGTACAGATCGGTACTGCAACATTTGCCGACCCACGTGCGGCGATGAAGATCCAACGGGGCATGTTGCGTTGGGCACATCGTCGAAGTGTCTCGTCATGGGAAGAGATCATCGGGAGTGCGCACTAGCCTTCTGATATGGCAGTGACGCCAGTGGTAAGTCGGCGCAGCGATGAAGTGATGCAGCGCCTCACGCGTCTACGCAACGGAATCGACCGCCTGGTGGCATCGGTGCGCGATGGTCATGTCTCACTTTCCGATGTATTTGCGATTGCAGATCGCGACACCGCCCCAGCTGATGATGACTCCGTGCCGAGCGACGGCGAGGTGGCTTCGTTCGTGTACCTCGTCAAGGTTGCCGAAGCAGTGCCCGGCGTCGGCAAGGTACGAGCTCGACGAATACTGGAAGAACACGGTTTGGGTGAGCGCACACGAGTAGGGGCGGTGCCGCGTGACGTTCGCGCGGCACTCGTTGCGGCGTTGTCATGAGCGGACTGGTGTTCGTGGTATCCGGGCCGGGTGGCGTCGGAAAAAGCACGGTGGTTGGCGAGCTCATGAAGCGTGATGCCGAATTGTGGCTGAGTCGTTCGTGGACCACCCGCGAACGCCGACCAGGCGAAGCAGATGATGCGTACAACTTCGTCACCCGCGCCGAGTTCGAGGCCAACATCGATGCCGGCGGGTTCCTGGAGTGGACCAACTTTCTCGGCAACTACTACGGCACGCCCATTCCTGCCGCACCAGCCGGAAAGGACATCGTGCTGGAAATCGAGGTGGATGGCGCGAGTCAGATCAAGAAGCAGCACCCCAACGCCGTGTTGATCTTCGTGCTGCCACCGTCCCGCGAAGAGCAGCGCGAGCGCCTGATGGTGCGCGGTGACGACGAGCGCAAAGTTGACCAACGGTTGCGCAAAGCCGAAGAAGAGGAGCCCGTGGGTATCGCCTTGGCCGACCACGTCATCGTCAACCAGACCATCGACAAGACCATCGCCGATATGTTGGGCATCATCGCTGGGGCACGTCGCGCCGCTAGCCTCTAGTGGTCCTGAGCCTCGAGCTCGGTCCATTCGAAATCCAACCCGCGAAGGAGCCTTGTGAGCAACACCCCCGAAAGTTCGATGATGTCGCCGGCGATCGAAAATCTGATGGGTCGTACCAAGTCCAAGTTCAGCCTCGTGACGCTGGCCGCCAAGCGCGCCCGCGAAATCACCGAGTACTTCGGCAACCTGCAGACGGGAAGCGTGGTGGGGCCAACGGTGGAATCCGTGAGCACCAAGCATCTTTCGGTTGCGTTCGAAGAGATTGCCGCCGACAAGGTTCGTTTCGTGCCCAAGACGCTGGAAGAGATTCGCGCGGAGATCGCCGAGTTGCAGCGCCAGGAAGACGAAGCCAATGCACTCGCAGCTTCGCAGGACGCCGAAGCACAGCCCGAGTAAGTCGCGCGCATGGTTCGCAAGTACACGTTTACCTCGGAGAGTGTCACCGAGGGTCATCCCGACAAGATGGCGGACCAAATCAGCGACTCGGTGCTGGATGCGATCCTTGCCGAAGACCCCCAGGGTCGCGTTGCATGCGAAACCTTGCTGACCACGGGTCTGTGCGTGGTTGCAGGTGAAATCACCACATCGGCGTACGTCGACATTCCGAAGTTGGCACGAAGCGTCATCAAGGACATCGGTTACGACAACGCCGCCTACGGCTTCGACGGAAACACGTGCGGTGTCATCATCAGCATCGACGAACAGTCGAGCGACATCGCGATGGGAGTCGACAAGAGCGAAGAGTTGCGCGGGGGCAAGAGCGGCGAAGATCGCCTGAACTCCCAGGGTGCCGGCGATCAAGGAATGATGTTCGGTTACGCCTGCAACGAAACTCCCGAGCTGATGCCGCTGCCAATCTTCATGGCGCACCGCCTGGCCGAGCAGCTCACGGAGGTTCGCAAGTCGGGCGCAATTCCGTACCTGCGTCCTGACGGCAAGACACAGGTGACCTTCGACTATGAAGACGGAGTTCCCGTTCGTTTGCGTACCGTGCTGATCAGCACGCAACATGCCGACGGTATTTCACGCGACACGGTGATTCGTCCGGACCTCATCGAACAGGTCATTCGTCCGGTGGTGCCGGCGCAGTTTGCCAAGGATGATTACGCGGTGTACATCAACCCGACGGGTGAGTTCGTCAAGGGTGGACCACACGCCGATACCGGTCTGACGGGTCGCAAGATCATCGTCGATACCTATGGCGGAATGGGACGTCATGGCGGTGGCGCATTCAGCGGCAAAGACCCGTCGAAAGTCGACCGTTCGGCTGCGTACGCGGCGCGATGGGTTGCAAAGCACGTGGTGGCTTCCGGTGCTGCACGCCGTTGTGAAGTGCAGGTGGCATACGCCATTGGTATGGCCCAACCAATCAGCATCTTGGTGGAGACGTTCGGCACCAATGCCATCGACGAGTCGAAGATCGAGCAAGCCGTACGCGACACGTTCGATCTGCGTCCGGCAGCCATCGTGCGCGATCTCGATCTGAAGCGTCCGATCTACCGCAAAACTGCCGCCTACGGTCACTTTGGTCGCAACAATCCAGAGTTCACCTGGGAACAGTTGTCTCGTCTCGACGCCTTCAAGAAAGCCGCCAAGCTCTAGTTCTCCTGGCGAGAGTTGGGATCGCTTTCGCGCGCATCCCCGTCGGAGTGGCACATCGCCTGCTTGCCGCATCGCCCGCGTGCCGCATCGCCCGCGTGCCACCGAATGCGTACTCTCGTAGGTGCCGTGTCGCAGATTGCCAGAGTCGTCGTCGACGTCACGGGCGTCGACAAACCCTTCGACTACCTCATTCCCGAGGATCTCGCGAGCACCGTCGTGGTGGGTGCACGGGTGCGCGTACCCCTGCATCGTCGAGAGGTTCCTGGCTGGGTGACTGCAATCGTGGACGCACAACACAGCGACGTCGGTGCGTCGCGATTGCTTGCTCTCAAAAAAGTGACGTCGATCGGGCCGACTCCGGAGGTGGTGTCGCTCATCGAATGGGCAGCCGGTCGTTGGGCTTCGCGTCGCCGACCATTCTTGGTGTCGGCGTCTCCCGACCGTCGTGTGCCACGGCTGCTTTCGCCTCGCTATTCGCCCCGCGTGACGACGTCGGGCGAGAGCCAGATTCGTGGGCTCCTCCATGCCGGTGGTGGAGTGGTGCAGTGCGGACCTGCATCGAATCATGTTGCGGTGCTTGAAGCGGCATTGTCGTTGGGTCCGACCATCCTGGTTGCACCAACCGTCGTGCAGGCCAGACGGCTGGCAGCCGAGAGTCGTCGAATGGGCTTTACCACCGCGATCTATCCCGACGAGTGGGCTTCGGCTGCATCCGGCGTGGATGTCGTCGTCGGAGCCAGATCAGTGGTGTGGGCGAGCGTGCCATCGTTGTCGTGCATCGTGGTAATTGACGAACATGACGACACCCTGCAAGAAGAGCGTTCCCCTACGTGGCATGCACGAGACGTGGCCATTGAGAGAGCTCGTCGAGCCGGCATTCCGTGCCTCTTGGTATCGCCCGTACCGACACTCGCTGCGCAGAACTGGGCAGGGGATCGAACGTTGGTCACCGACGATGCATCGCAGTGGCCTTCGGTTCGGGTGATTGATCGCAACAGCGACGACCGATGGGCTTCGTCACTCGTGACGTCACCCCTCATCGAGCTCCTGCGCGATGAACGCAAGCGGGTGGTGTGTGTGCTCAATGTGAAGGGTCGGGCGCGAGTGGTGGCGTGTGACTCGTGCCGGACCGTTGGAAGGTGCGAGACATGTGGAGCCGCAGTCACCCAACCCGATGAGCATCAACTGGTGTGTCCACGGTGTGCAACCACCAGGCCAGTGGTCTGTATGTCGTGTGGATCGCAGAAGATGCGTTCAGTGCGGATTGGCATTTCCCGACTGCGCGACGAGTTGGAGGCAGCGGCCGGCCGGCTGGTGCAGGAAATCACTCCATCCACCACATCGGTTGATTCCCGGGCATCGGTGTTCGTCGGTACGGAAGCGGTCCTGCATCGCATCGATCGTGCGGATGTGGTGGTATTTCTCGATATCGATACCGAACTCTTGGCGCCGCGATTCCGCGCCAGCGAGCAGGCGCTCGACCTGCTTGCGCACGGGGCACGCGTGGTTGGCAGCGGCGGCGAGCTGGTCATTCAAACTGCGGTACCGCAACACGAAGTGCTGGCAGGTCTTGCGTCCGGCGATCTCAGTGCCCATGTTGCGGCCGAAAGGCTTCGTCGCCAACGCCTCCACTTGCCGCCCTTCGGTGCTCTGGCGGAAATCAGTGGCAAAGGTACCGCAGAGGTAGTTGGGCAGTTGGCACAGTCGTTGTTGGTGCAGGTCGCCATGGGAGATGAGCGTGCGCTCGTACGCGCGCGGTCGTGGGATGACCTCAGTGAGGCTCTTGCAGCGCTCGATCGTCCGAAGCAGCGAGTGCGCATTGCCGTGGATCCTGCGCGGGCCTGAGTTTTTCGTCATTTCCGTGACGCGCCGGCACACAGTGGGGCAGCAGAGACGAAGTACTTGACAATCTTCAAAATCCAAAGGATGCTCCCATGACAATGACTCTTGAGAATCCATCGACGTCGGGTGATCCGCGCGGTGAACTGCCGCCGGAATACGTCAACCTCGACTTCAACGCCCCAGCCACGGTCGGTGTGGTGCTGTACGAGAGTCAGCGAATCCGCAGTGAGTTGCGTGGCGAAGACCGTCGCATGGAGAACTCCCTACGCGCAGAGATGTCGTCCATTGAGAAGTCGATTCGCGCGGACATGTCCAAGATGGAGCAGGCCATCCGCTCGGACATGGCAGCAATGGAAAAGTCCATTCGCGCGGACATGGCAGCAATGGAGAAGTCGATTCGTGCGGACATGGCGGCAATGGAGCGCTCGTTACGGGAGGAGATGGCCCGCAATACTCGCACGCTGTTGACGACCATGATCACCCTGAACGGCATCACCATCGCCGCGATCGGCGCAATGATCAAATTTCTCTGACGTCGAGCTAGATGTCGATACCGCGGGGCAGACGCTCGGGGTCGTAGTCGAGCAAACTCAACCCTTGGCGGCATGCGAATCGGTCGGTCATACCACCCACATAGGTGACTGCTTGTCGGAGCGACTCGTCGCTCTTGGGTGCACCAACGCCGTCACGAAATGCCACAGCCATGTGGTCGGGGTGGGCGTGGTAGTGCTCCACGAGTGCACGCAGAAGATCGATGACGGCCTGAGCCTGTGTGCGGGAGGCCTCGCGCATGTAGATGTTGTCGTAGTTGAATTTCCGAAATGCCGCGAGGGCATCGGCCGTGTGGCTGGTCATTCCGATGCGCCCGGAGTCGCGCGCTGCATCGATCATGGCGGTGATGAACGATTTCAACTGCGAGCCGCGCGTGACGCCGCAACGTGAACGGACTGCTTCTGGCAACGTCTCGGCAACCACCAACCCGGTGGAAACGGCGTCCTCGAAATCGTGGCATACATAAGCGATTCGATCGGCCCATGACACCACTTCGCCCTCCGGGGTTGCCGGAGCTGGCCGCGACCACGAGTGATTGCGAATGCCATCAAGTGTTTCGCTGCAGAGGTTCAGTGACGACAATGCGACATCGGCGCCCCACACCGCGTGGTCGTAGCCGCCTTCCACGTAGGGCGAGAGCGCGTCTTCGCTCGCATGTCCGCCGGGGCCGTGTCCGCAATCGTGTCCGAGGGCGATGGCTTCGGTGAGTGCCACGTTGAGGCCGAGTGCGCGGGAAACGGATACGGCAACCTGGGCCACTTCGAGTGCGTGCGTCAGGCGGGTGCGCTGGTGATCCTCCGGGAAGACGAAGACCTGTGTCTTTCCTGCCAAGCGACGGAACGACGACGCATGGAGAATGCGGTCCCGATCGCGCTCGAAGCACGTGCGAAACGCATCCGGCTCTTCGGGTTGTTGGCGGTTGCCTGCACCAAACGACCGCGTTGCATGTGGCGCGAGAAACTCCGATTCATGTGCTTCGCGCGCATCGCGGGGCACCAACTCCAGGCGCCCGGTTCCGGCCCATGAGTCGGCGTGAGCAAAGCGAATGTCACCGTCGTGTGCGTGGCCGTGCATCGTGGATGCCCACGATTCGGCGCGCGATGTCATGCCTCAACGATACGTACGGGGTATGCGCTTGTAGCGTGATTGTTCGCCACAACGGCATGAGTCGTCACCAGGAGTCCACCCCATATGAGTGCGTTTGTTGACGAAGCGCAACTGAACGTGCGTGGTGGCGATGGTGGTGCCGGTTGCGTGAGCTTCCGTCGTGAGGGTCCGGTGGTGTACGGCGGTCCCAACGGTGGCGACGGCGGTGATGGTGGTGCGGTGTGGTTGATTGCCGATCACAACGTTGCGTCGCTCGTGGCATTTCGTGATCACCCGCATCGACGCGGTGAAGATGGCGTATCGGGAATGGGCAAGGATTTGCACGGACGACGTGGTCGAGATTTGGAAGTAAAGGTGCCCGAGGGAACGATCGTTCGCGACCTCTACGGCGGCGAAATTCTCGCCGACTTGCGTACCCACGGGATGCGCTGGATGGCAATTCCGGGTGGGCAGGGAGGTCGTGGCAATGCACGCTTTCTCACCAACAAGCGGCGCGCACCGAAGTTCGCCGAGCAGGGCGAACATGGTCCAACGCGTTGGTTGAAGCTCGAGCTCAAACTGATGGCCGATGTCGCTCTCGTTGGGTATCCGAACGCGGGCAAGAGCACGTTCATCTCTGCAGTGTCGGCCGCCAAACCGAAGATTGCGAACTATCCGTTCACCACATTGGAGCCGCATCTGGGGGTGGTGCGACTGGGCGAGGAAACCGAGTTCGTCATCGCCGACATTCCAGGACTCATCGAAGGTGCAAGCGAAGGGCGGGGGCTTGGTCATCAATTCCTCCGGCACATCGAGCGAGCACGAGTGTTGTGCATCCTCGCCGACCTGGTTTCGATGGAAGGCATTGCACCAGAAACCCAGGTCGAGGTGCTGTTGCACGAACTACAGGCGTACCGCCCCGAGTTGTTGGAGCGTCCACGACTGATCGTGGGTACCAAACTCGATGCCGTCGATGGTGACACCAAGGCTCGATGGGAGGCCGCTGGATGGCGAACGATGTCGTCCGTCACCGGTGCAGGTGTGCGCGACGTGGTGGGTGCACTCGCCGAGTTGGTGTACGAGGCGCGCGAGGTGCCGGCAGTCGACAACACCGAGATCACCATTCGGCCAGAGCCGGAGGGCACGCGGGTGGAGAAGGTCGGCGACAACGAGTTCCGCCTGCATGGTCGGGCAGTGGAACGTGCAGTCGCGCTCAGCGACGTGTCGTCCCCGGACGCACTCAACTACATCGACGACCGACTCACGGGTCTGGGGGTGCCACGACTCCTTGCGCGAGCCGGGGCGCATGACGGGGCAACGATTCACATCAAGGAATTCAGCTTCGAATACACGCACGTGGTGGGTTGAGGTAGCTCGATGAGAGTCGTTGCAAAGATCGGAACGTCATCGATCACCGACGATCGTGGGGCCATCAACGTTGCCATGGTGCAGTCGTTGTGTTTCCAGGTGGCGCAGCTGCGCAGCCAAGGCCATGAAGTGTTGATAGTTACCAGTGGTGCCGTGGCTGGAGGTGTTGCGGCACTCGGGTTGTCGCAGCGTCCCACCGATACCGCGACGCTCCAGGCGCTGGCTGCAGCAGGACAGAGTCGACTCATGGGTCACTACAACTCCGCCTTGGATGCACATGGTTTGGTGGGTGCGCAGGTGTTGTTGGTGCCGAATGACTTCATCGATCGTGCTCAGTACCTCCATGCCCGACAGACCATGTTGCGACTGTTGGAGTTGGGTTGTGTCCCGGTCATCAACGAAAACGATGCCATTGCCAGCGACGAGATTCGATTCGGCGACAACGACCGTATTGCTGCATTGGTCGCCCACAGCGTGGATGCCGATGTGTTGGTCCTGCTCACCGATACGGACGGCTTGTTCACCGCCGACCCCGCAACGGATTCGTCGGCGACGCTCATCGAGCAAGTCTCGGCCTCCGACGAACTCATGACCGTGCGCGCAGGCGCTTCCGGTACGGCGCGTGGAAGCGGTGGGATGGCATCCAAGTTGACGGCAGCTCGAATTGCCAGTTGGTCGGGTGTACGCACGGTGATTGCGCGTGCGTCACGTGCATCGGTGTTGCAGGATGCAGTGTCGGGAAAAAGTGCGGTTGGCACCACGTTTGCGGCTCACGATCGAAGTTTGACGGCACGAAAGTTGTGGATCGCGTTTGCCGCACAGCCCGCTGGTCGAGTTACCGTCGATGATGGTGCCCGCTCTGCGCTCGTTGCGAGGGGAGTCTCGCTCCTGCACGCAGGCGTAGTGGAAGTTCGTGGTGGATTTTCCGCCGGCGATGTGGTGGAAATCGCAGATACGACAGGGGTGGTTCTGGCTCGCGGATTGGTTCGTGTGGACGAGCGCCATGCGGCTGCAGCAGCCGGGAAGAAGAGTTCAGAGTTGTCCGACGAGGTGCCTGTCGAGTTGGTTCACCGCGACGACCTCATCGTCTACTGAACAACAGTCCGGGCAGGTGTGGCGTGCCGTGTCGTCGTGACATGGTCTCTACTGCCACGACGGAAAACACCAGGTACGAAATGGCGAACGCCAGTCCAAGGCCGTGCACGTCGTAGCGATCGGCCAGCGGGACTGCCAACACGATGTTGAGAGCGTTTTGTCCGAGGTTGATGAGAAACGGCGTACGCGTGTCACTGTGGCTGTAGAAACCGCGAAGTGCGAAGAGGTACAAGGAGAATCCCACCAAGCCGACACCCAAACCGCTGAGGGCGCGAGCGGTGGTGGCGACTGCATCGTCACTGAACGCCCCCCAACCGAGGAGTACGCGAACGATCGGCGCGGCAAACACCGTCAATGCGATCGATGGCACCAGCGTGAGTGCCACGGTGGAGCGAGCGCTTCCGATGAATCGCTGGGCAAACTCCGTGCGGTCGTGTCGTGCAACGGCTCGGGCCATCAGCGGTGCGCTGGTGGTCACGATGGTGACCGCAAGCAGCCCGTGTGGCAATTGAAAAATGGTCATTGCTTTTGCGTAGGCATCCAGTCGGCCGGATCCGGGGTCGGCCAGATTCTTGATCACGATGAGTGCCGCCTGGTTTGCTGCGATGTATCCGATGGCCCAGCCGGACACCTTGAAAAGCTCTCGCACGGCATCGTGCCTCGGAGCAAAGACGGGTCGGGGGAACACGCCGGCCCGTATCGCAACCGACATGACGATGAGGGCCATCACCGCAATACCGAGAGTTGGGCCGAGCGAAAACCACCAGAAGAGTCGCGATCCGGAATCGGCAGCAGCGAGCGAAACCTCGGCAATCGACGAATCGCTGCGCAACCCGAGAAGGGCAACGATTGCAACCACGTTGGATGCCACCGGAGCCCACGCAGCAGCCAAGAACCTTCCGCCCGCATTCAACACTGCAGCTGCAAGCGCATTGAGGCCGTAGAAAAAGATCTGCAAGAGGAACACCCGGGTGAGGGCGGTGCCGACGCCATGGAAGATGTCTGCATCCCCTGTGGGTGACAGTGAGTACAGCCGGAATATCGCCGGCGCCGCCAACACGGCGAGAACGGTGATCACACCGAGGACCACGAGTCCCGTGCCGAACACCGCAGCCGTTCCGTCACGATTGTGTCGTTCGCGTTGCGCCACGAAGAGCGGTACCAGTACGGCCGTGAGGGTGCCGCCGAGGAGCAGCTCGTAGATCACGTTCGGCGCATTGTTGCCCACATCGAATGCATCGGCCAGCGCGGTTTGCCCGATCACCGCGGCAAACACGACGAGGCGAGCCAACCCCGTCACTCGTGATGCCAGCGTTCCGCCGGCCACACCGAGATTGCTCGCGAACTGCGAGCGTTCAGTCATCGTGCTCAAATGCTATTGCCAGCGCTCGTTCACAGAGTGCATTCCTGAGTAGCCTTACCGTGATGACAAACGCATTCGCCTCCGTTGCGCAGGTGCGTGATGGTCTCAAGAAAATCAACTATCTCGCCGACGACGGCATCGCCGGAGTGGTGTACCTCGCCCAGCGTCTGGGTAAGCCCGTGCTCATCGAGGGTCCGGCGGGAACCGGCAAGACGCAGTTGGCAAAGAGCGTTGCCGAACTCACGGGTGCGCGTCTCATTCGTCTCCAGTGCTACGAGGGTTTGGATGAATCCAAGGCTCTGTACGAGTGGAACTACAAAAAGCAGCTGTTGCGTATCCAGGCCGACAAGACCAGTGATTCGTGGACGGAAGTGCACGACGACATCTTCAGCGACGAATTCCTCCTGACCAGGCCGCTCCTCGAAGCCATCTCTGCTCCGGATCCCGTGGTGCTCCTCATCGACGAAGTCGATCGCGTGGAAGTAGAGACTGAGGCCCTGCTCCTCGAGGTGTTGAGCGAATATCAGGTGTCGATTCCGGAACTTGGCACCATCACCGCCAAACAGATTCCGATGGTATTTCTCACGTCCAACAACACGCGCGAATTGTCCGAGGCGCTCAAGCGTCGTTGCCTGTATCTCCACGTGGATTATCCGGACATGGAGCGCGAGAAGGAAATCGTTCTGGCCAAGGTGCCCGACATCAGCGCCAACTTGGCAGATCAGATTGCGCGAATCGTTCGCAGCATCCGTCAGTTGGACTTGAAGAAGGCGCCTTCGGTAAGCGAAACCCTCGACTGGGCCCGCACGCTCATCTTGTTGGGTGTCGACCACATCGACGCCGAGCAAGCCAAGGAAACGCTCCACGTGTTGCTCAAATACCAAACCGATATCGCAAAGGCCGCCAAAGAGCTGTCGGTCGACGAATAGAGGACACGTGCCGGTCATCGACTTGATGTCGGGTTTCGTGGGGGAATTGCGACGTGCAGGCCTCCCGGTAAGCCTCACGGAAAATCTTGATGCGATGGAAGCCGTCAAGGTGATCCCCATCGAGGATCGCGAGGCATTCAAGTACGCACTCGGTGCCACGTTGGTGAAGAACTCTTCGCATTGGCGAGTATTCGAAACCATCTTCGAGGTGTACTTCTCCCTTCGCGGATCGCAGTACAACATCGTCGATCCGAGTGAAGATCAAGCCGACGAGTTCTGGCGTGACGAGCAGGATCAGGCCCAACTGGGACAAGGCGAAGGTCGGGGAGCCGGTGGCGGTGGGCTCGAAGCCCTGACTCCGGAGGAACTTGCAAACATGCTCATGCGCGCGCTGATGCAGGGTGATCAAGCGATGATGCGGGCATTGGCACGACAGTCAGTGGCGCGCTTTGCGGGTATGGAGCCGGGGCGTCCCGTGGGTGGCACGTATTACCTGTATCGAACGTTGCGCAACCTCGATCTCGACAACATGCTGGCCAAGCTCATGGAAGCCGGCAAGGCATCGTCGCAACGTGAGTCCACCAGCCTCGAACAACGTTTGGCCAAGGACGAGTACGAGATGCGCATCGAGCAGTTCAAGAAGGAGGTCGAGGCGGAGATTCGTCGCCGACTCGTTGCCGACCGAGGTGCCGAGGCCATGGCAAAGACGCTTCGCAAGCCTCTACCCGAAGACGTGGAGTTCATGCACGCAAGCCGAGAAGAAATGCAGTCGCTGAAGAAGGCGCTGTTTCCGCTCACGCGCAAGCTCGCCGCGCGTTTGGCGCGAAAACGTCGTCACGGCAGAAAAGGTCCGCTCGACTTTCGCAACACCGTTCGCCACTCGCTCAGCTATGGCGGAGTGCCGGCGGAGCCGAAGTTCAAGTACCCGCGGCCAGCCAAGCCGGAGTTGATGGTCGTTGCCGACATCTCGGGCAGCGTCGCAGCGTTTGCCCGGTTCACGCTGATGCTCGTCTACGCCATCCAAAGTCAGTTCAGCAAGGTGCGCTCCTTCGTCTTCATCGATGGCATCGACGAAGTCACCAAGCATTTCCGCGCAACCGAAGACATCCAGGAGGCCATCCACAAGGTCAACACCGAAGCCGATGTGGTGTGGGTGGATGGCCACAGTGATTACGGGCATGCCTTCGAAGTGTTCTGGGAGCGTTACGGCAAGGACATCAATCCCAAGACCACGGTGTTGCTCCTTGGGGATGCGCGCAACAACTATCACGCGTCGCAAAGTTGGGTGGTGAAGGAGATGCGCAAACACGCCCGGCACGTGTACTGGTTGAACCCCGAGCCGCGCTCCTATTGGAACACGGGCGACTCCATCGTTGGCGAATATGGCGGTCATACCGATGGCGTGTACGAGTGTCGAAATCTGCGTCAACTCGAAGGGTTCGTCGAAAAGCTCGTATGACCGACACTCGCGTGGTGCTCGTGCGTCACGGCGAATCATTCGCCACGGTCGATCGCTACATCGGCGGTCTGCGCAGTTGCAAGGGCCTCACCGACCTCGGCAAGGCGCAAGCCAAGGCGCTCGGGGAGCGCCTCGCACGAACCTCGGAACTGAACGTCGATGCAGTGGTGTCGAGTTCGTATCCTCGCGCCAAGCAAACCGCCGACATTTACGGTCCGTTCATCGGCCATGCAGACATAGACGTTCGTCCGGGTTTCGGCGAACACGATCCGGGTCCGGTGTGCGATGGCATGAAGTTCGATGACTTCGTCGCCCAATATGGTCGCCCGGATTTCAACGGCGATCCCAATGCTGTTGTATTTCCGGGCGGGGAAACCCTCGCGCAATTCCATGCTCGTGTGATCGCCGCATTTCAGGAACTCGAGCGCGACTATCGCGGGAAAACGGTGATGGTGACGTGCCATGGCGGCACGATCGATGCGTTGTTGCGCCACTGTTTGCAAACTTCGCAAACGGGCAAATTCGAGGTGTACACCAAGAACTGTTCCCTTACCGAGCTGTTTCGTCCCCGGGAAAACATCTGGCGGTTGTTGCGTTACAACGACCACGCCCATCTCGCCGACCTGGTGTAGCTCGTGTCGCATGACGTTGTGGTCGTCGGCGGCGGACCGGCCGGTGCAGCCCTGGCGAACTCGTTGGCACAGCGAAACGTGGATGTGGTGGTGCTGTCGCCAACCACGCCGTGGAACGCCACGTATGGGTCGTGGCGCGACGACGTGTCCGAGGCAGAACTCGGGTGTCCACTCGACGATGTTCTTCGAGATGGTTGGAACACCGTTCGCGTGGTGGGGAAGCGTGAGCATCTCCTGCAACGCCCGTACGTGGTGTTCGACAATGTGCGACTTCGTTCCGCTTTGTTGCGTGATGTGGCCGTACACGAAGGAGCCGCCAACGGAGTGACGCACGGTGGCAACTCCAGCACCGTGCATCTGACGGATGGAACCACGCTGGAGGCTGCGCTGGTGGTGGACGCCACCGGCAGTGGTGTCTTGCTTGCGCCACGCGGCAATGGTGCATCTGCTGCGCCACGCGACCACGCCGGTGCCCAGACGGCATTCGGTCTCCTTGTAGATGCGAATACTGCACGGCAGGTTGGTGTGCAGCCAGAGGTGTTTACGTTGATGGATTGGAGCCGACCGCCGACGTTTCTCTACGGCGCACCATTCGCCGATGGCTCGGTGCTCTTGGAGGAAACCTCGCTGTACGCAAATCCGCCTCGGCCCATCGATCAGCTCGAAGCTCGGCTTTCAGCCAGGCTGGGCGATGGTGCACCAACGCGTGGTGACGGAACCTCCGCAACGACCTACGGCAGCGAGCGGGTCACGATTCCCATGGGTGAACCATTGCCGATGCGCACCACGCGTGTGGTGGGGTTTGGTGCGTCGGCAGGCTACGTCCATCCGGTAACGGGCTACTCGGTTGCTGCTTCGTTGCGGGCTGCACCGAGAGTGGCTGGCGCAATCCAATTCCATTTGGCACGACAGCAGACCGGCAGCGGTCTTGCACTTGCCGTGTGGAATGCGGTCTGGCCGGTTGCGCACGTTCGTGCCAGGGCGTGGCACGAGATGGGGCTCGAGGTGCTGCAGTCGCTCCCTGACGCGGCAGTGGCCGAGTTTTTTGATGCGTTTTTTTCGTTGCCAACCCACCAATGGTCGGCGTATCTGCGGATCGATGCCTCGCCCAGCGAGGTGCGTCGAGCAATGCTCGGTGTGTTTCGCCGTGTGGGCGCCGCCACTCGATTCAGGCTGATGTCGTCGCCCGGCGCGTTGCTGCGAGCGATCGCCGCACGATGAACACCCACGCCACCACGGCGCAGAGTGAGAAAATCCACCATTGCATGACGTACGACAAGTGTGGTCCGAGCGTGAGTTGGGGGTCGGCGATTCGTGACAGCATCGGCGAGTCGGCCGGGTTGCTGCCGAGCAGATCTACGTAGACGGGGAGAACCTCTCCGGGCAGTTGCGCAGCAAGACGCGGAATGTCGATGCGCTGGATCTCGCGCAACGTACCTTCGGCAGCATCACTGAGTTCGCCTCGCTCGCGTTCATCAGAGACGCGAACTCGTCCAAGAATGGTGACACGACCCTCGGGTGGGGCGGGCACTGTCTCGGCAAGCGGGATGAATCCACGGTTGACCAGCAAGATCCGTCCGTCATCCAACTGCAGTGCCGACACGGGGTCCACTCCTGCCTGACCGTTTTGAGACACGTTGACGAGGAGTGTGTCGGCATCGGGGAGGTACTCGCCGGTTGCCGTGAGCGGGTACCACTCGAGATTCGCCAGATTGGAATCGATCGACAGCACTTCATCGGGCGAACGAGGTTCGACTTGTGCGCGGGCTCGTACTGCGTCGTTAAATGTGGCACGCTCGTTGTGACGATCAAGTTGCCAGAATCCGAGTCCCACCATCACGGCAACCAATACGATCGTGAACAGATGGAGAGCCAACATTTTGACTGACAACAACACGCGCACCACGATGCCCGCAACGCTAACCAGCGCCGTACTCGTGTACGACGGTGAGTGCGAGTTTTGCAAGGCGTGTGTCGGGTTTCTCGCTCGCCGCACGACTCGTCCGCTCGTGAGCGTGGCCTATCAACATGCGAATCTCGAAACCCTGGGTCTGACTCGCGCGGAGTGCGAAGAGGCAGTGCAGTGGGTGGACGTCGCGGGGGAGGCGGCTTCGGCGCACGTCGCGGTTGCGCGGGCGCTGCGCAATGCTCGCAAGCCCTGGCCACTGGTGGGTCGTCTCATCTTGTTGCCTGGAGTACGCCCGATCGCTGCAATGGTGTACCGCCGAGTGGCCGCGCGACGAAGGTGCGCAGCCCCAACTCCGCCCGTTGGGTGAAATCACGCTACCGCTAGTCTGGGAGCGCTACATCACGAGCGACCATACGGTCCGGCAACCGGGAATCCACGGTGCCAAGTCACTTCGGTGGCGATGTGGTCCCGCAAGGGACAACGGATCGCATGGTGGCAGAACCCACGAAGGAACCTCACATGCAACGCACCGACTATCCCGCCACAGGAGCGTGGGATTCGTCGCAGCCTGCAGGGCGTCGTCAATTCCTGTCACTGGGTGAGCGTGCCGTGGCGCTCGACGTCGGCGTCACATTGCGCGACGTGGTCATTGCGTACGAAACGTGGGGCACGCTGAACGCGGAGCGGTCGAATGCAATCCTCGTCTGTCACGCGTGGACGGGCGACAGTCACGTGGCGGGCGCGGCGGACGAGGGACATCCCACGCCCGGATGGTGGGAAGGCTTGGTGGGTCCGGGTCTGGCAATCGATACCAACGAGTGGTTCGTGGTGTGCAGCAATGTGTTGGGCGGATGTCAAGGCACCACCGGGCCTGCATCGATCCATCCGGATGACGGAGTCCCGTACGGCTCGCGCTTTCCGGTGATCACGGTTCGCGACATGGTGCGAGCTCAGGTGCGTCTCGCTGATCACCTCGAGGTTCGCCGATGGCACTCGGTGATCGGTGGATCGATGGGTGGAATGCAGGCGTTGGAGTGGGCCATTACGTATCCCGATCGTGTTGCCTCACTTGCGGTAATTGGCACCTGCGCACAGTCGACTGCGCAACAAATTGCCTGGGGTGCCATCGGACGCCGAGCCATTCGGCTCGATCCCAAGTGGCGTGGTGGTGACTACTACGACGCTGCAATTGGTGACGGTCCGTGGGAGGGACTGGCGATTGCTCGAATGGTGGCCCAAGTGACGTTTCGTAGTGACAACGTGTTCACCGACAGATTCGGTCGTGATCTTGCCGACATGGACGCCGAGAACAACGGCATCGGCCTGTGGGACAAGTTCGAGGTCGAGCGCTACCTCGACCACCATGGCGACCGACTCATTCGTCGGTTCGATGCCAACAGCTATCTACTGATCGGTAAAGCCATGGATCTGCACGATGTGGCGCGTGGTCGGGGAGGTTTGGAAAAGGCAATGGCACGCATCACAGCACCAACACTGGCAATGGGTATTTCAAGCGACATCCTGTATCCGGTGTATCAGCAACGTCACATCTGCGAGCTCGTGGCACGCAACGGTGTTCGGGCGCAGTATGCGGAAATCTCCTCACCGCACGGTCACGACGCGTTCTTGATCGATCTCCCGCAGGTGGGTGCACCACTCACCAAGTTGTTGACGTCGCTCTAGTCGAGCTGCGCCCCCATCCCGCTCAGGGCACCAATCGGTCGAGCACCGGCACGCAGCGGCTGGACTGTGGCACTCGAATGGTTGCACCCACGTCGGATGTGGAGCGCACTTCGTAGAAGCGACGATTCTTCTCGCTGTCGTTCACGGCGCCAACCACCTTCCACACACCGCGCAAGTTTCCACTTCGTCGAGTACGGGCGTAGACGAGCAGTTCATTTCCGTCGACGCTCACCTTCACATCGCGCCAACGCGGCCGATCGTTTGCGTCCTGCGGGTGTACGTGCATTCTGCACATGAACTTGCTGCCGTCCTTCGACGACCAGTGGGGTTCCATGCCCCAACCCACCCATGCCAGGAAACCCACGACGGCAAGGAAGGCGATGGTGGAGAGCAGATTGGTCACGCAACTAGTTTGGCAGCGTGATCGTGGGACTGTTGCTCATCGTGATCGGCGTGGCACTCGCGGCGGTCACCGCCTGGTTTTGGTATTCGGCACGTCCCGACAACCCGGTGTTGGCTCCGCTCGAGGTAATGGGGGAGAAAGCATTCAAGGATGCAGACGAAGCAACCCGCAAGGAGATGTTGCGGCGTGCACGTGCCGAGCACGAGGCAGCGATCGTCGAACCGCTCCCGCGCTCGAGTGGTGACGACGAACTACGGTAGAGCCGTGAGTTTTGATCCCAACGCCATGGTGCAGCGATTCAAGGAGCGTGCAGCGGCAGTTCGCAAGCGCCCGCTTCCTCCCGTCGCCGGTGAAGAACGCCAACACTTCATCGCTCAGGCCAATTCGGATTTCCAGGATTTTGCGATGATCGGCGATGCCCAGGCGTCACTCGATGACGGCATCCTTACATTGCGCATCGATCTGCGCCCCGCTGACAAGCGCTCGTAGTCGGGTTCGCAGCGTGGCACTGGAAGCTGCTCGGAGCGTTGCGTGATGTCGGCGAGCACCGGCGCATTGCATCGACATCGGGCCGCGCCGACGGTGGCGGTGGTGGTGGCGGTGGTGGCGTGGGCGATCGGGCCGATCTTCGTGTCCAGCCTCACGATTTCGCTTCCCACCATCGTGTTGTACCGCCAGCTCATGTGGCTGCCAATGTTGTTCACGTTGTCGCACCTTGCAGGTGACGGTTTCACTCGACACCACATGGCAGTGGCGTGGAAACCCGGAATCTTCTTCTCGGTTTCCGCGGCCCTGAGTTTCGGCTCCTTCCAAGAAACGACGATCGCCAACGCGACGTTGATCGGCAGTCTCACGCCTGCGGTGCTGTTGTTCCTGGCGCCGCGGATCTTGGGGGAGAAAATCACGGCGCAACGCGTGGTGTATTCGCTCGTGAGCTTCGTCGGTGTGGTTGCCGTCGTGGTGGGTGCAGATTCGGGGAGTGCGGCGAGTGAGCACAGCCTCGCGGGTGACGCCATGGCCCTGGGGAACATGTTGGTCTGGACGGTGTACTTCATTGCCGCCAAACGCGCTCGCGACGAGGGAATGAATACGTGGTCGTTCCTCACTGGTGTGTGTCTCACCAACGTCGTTCTCGCAGTTCCGTGGGCGCTCTTGACGAGCGACGACCTTGGCGCAGTCACATCGCGTGATTGGTTCTTCCTCCTGCTCATGATGCTGATTCCTGGAACCATCGGTCATTATCTGATGACGTGGGCACAGCGTTATCTCGATACCACGGTCTCGTCGCTGATTACGCTCGGCGGACCGGTGATTTCGACCGCATTGGCGTTCATATTCCTTGGTCAGGGTGTGGCAATCGTGCAGGTGCTCGGCGGAATCGTGGTGTTGTTGGGCTTGGGTGGTGTCATCCTCACCACGAGTTCGGTTCGCACCACCGGAAGCGACACGGTGGGGACTGCCGACCCGTTGCTAAACTCAAATCCCTAACGCGGACGTGGCTCAGTTGGTAGAGCATCACCTTGCCAAGGTGAGGGTCGCGGGTTCGAATCCCGTCGTCCGCTCCATTCGAGTCGTGTTGCGCGCCGCCTTGTCTCGCCGCCTGGTGTTGGCATCGATCCTCGTTGCGTCTGTTGGGGCATGCGCTGGCGAGCCGCGATACGACGCAGTCGTTGCAGCCGCAAGCGACACTCGGGATGCCTTCGCCGAAGTCGCGGCCCTTGCCGACGCCGAGTTCGACGTGAAGGTGGGGTTCGTTTTTGGTTCATCGGGGCTCTTGCGAGAACAGTTGCTGGCCGGCGCCCCGTACGACGTCTACGTATCGGCCAACGGCGCATTCGTCGACGAGGTGGTGGCGGCTGGGTTTGGTGATCTCGCTACGCGAGACGCATTCGCCATGGGTCGACTTGCGGTGATTTCCGCGGACGGTGTCGAACTGCCCGGCGCAGCGAGCGAACTGGCCGACTATTCCCGAGTGGTGATCGCGAACCCGGCTCACGCTCCGTACGGGGTTGCTGCCCGAGAAGCTCTGCTCGCTCTCGGGCTGTATGACCAAATGGAGGACGGCCTGGTGTTGGCGGACAACGTGGCGGATGCGGTCCGCATCGTGCAGGCCGGAGAGGCAGACATTGGCATCGTCGCATTGTCGTTGGTGATCGACGATCCACACCTGCTGCTCGAGGAGTCGTTGCATCAGCCGATCCGGCAGACGCTCGTCATCACCGCTCGGGGAAGCGACAATCCTGCGGCACGGGCGTTCGTCGCCGCTCTGCAGTCTGCGGAGGGTCGCGCCATTTTGCTCCGCTACGGCTTTACGGTGAAGTCGTGAACGACTGGTTTCCTCTGTGGCTGTCGCTACGGGTGTCGCTGATTGCCACGATGGTTGCCGGAGTCGTGGGGGTTGCGCTGGCGTATCTCCTTGCAAAATGGCGGTCTCGTTGGGCGTCGGTCGTGGAAGCACTCGTCACCTTGCCCATCGTGTTGCCGCCGACGGTGTTGGGCTATTACTTGCTCACGCTTCTGGGCACGCGTTCGGCTCTCGGCGGGGCCTGGCAGAGCGCGTTCGGATCCCCACTGGTATTCACCGAGTCCGGTGCAGTCGTTGCCGCAACCGTCTCGGCACTTCCTTTCGTCATCCGCGCAGCACGCGCTGCAATCAGCAATGTCGATACGCGAGTGGAAGAGTCGGCTCGGGTGATGGGGCTGTCGGAGTGGAGCGTGGCGAGAGTGGTGACATTGCCATTGGCCGCGCGCGGTATCGGCGCGGGCGTGGCGCTGGGTTTTGCGCGAGCCCTGGGTGACTTCGGCGCCACGGTGATGGTGGCCGGCAACATCCCTGGTCAAACCCAGACGCTTCCCGTGGCGGTTTATGATGCGGTCCAAGCCGGCGATGACGCAGCCGCTCGCACCGGATCGCTCGTACTGGGAGCCATTGCAATCGTGGTTCTGGTTCTCGTGACGCAAGTGTTTGGGAGGCGTCGATGAGCGCGCTCCACGTGGATGTTCGGGTTGAAGTGCCGGGCTTCGGTGTTGACGCAAGCTTCTCGGTGGGGCCGGGAATCACGGTGCTGTCCGGTCCATCCGGATCGGGGAAGAGTCTCACGCTGGCGGCCGTGGCAGGAACGCTGCGGCCGGTGCGTGGCGTCATTCGCGTCGACGACGTGGTGTTTGCCGACGTGGAGCACGGTGTACATCTGCGTTCGCAGGATCGTCGATTGGGCGTGGTGTACCAACATGCGGCATTGCTCGATCACCGTTCGCCGCGTGACAACGTTGCGCTTGCCGTTCGCGATGATGACATGGCGACACAACGTGCCGTTGCCCTGGAGCTGCTGGGGCGTGTCGGGGCGGGCGCTTTGGCGAGTGCAAAGACCAGATCTCTGAGCGGAGGTGAGCGCCAGCGTGTTGCCTTGGCGCGGGCAATCGCAGGAAATCCGAGAATGCTGCTGCTGGATGAACCGTTCAGTTCGCTGGATGCACCATCACGCGCCGAGCTGCGGACACTCTTGAAGGTGCTCGTTGTCGAGCATCAACTCATTGCTCTCGTCGTGACCCACGATCAGGCTGACGTTGACGCGTTGGCAGATCGCGTCGTGGTGTACGAACCGGGACGGACCGTTTCGGCATCGGAATGAAACCACTCGTCCGAGCCATGTATTCCGCGTAGCCGGGCTTGCGCTTGGCCAACAAGCGATCGAGCATGGCGGCGCCCGACACCCGTACCAACAACACCGTCATGACGGCTGCGCCAAGAAACGCCCACATGCCCGCACCCTGTGTTGAGCCAACGATGGCAAGACCCCACCACACCATCGCATCACCGAAGTAGTTGGGGTGCCGTGTGAGCGCCCACAGGCCCTGGTCCATGATCCGGCCCTCGTTGCGTGGATCACGCTTGAAGCGCGCGAGTTGGGCGTCGCCAACTGCTTCGAAGTACATGCCGATAGCCCACACCACGAATCCGAGCAACACGAGGAAACCTGCAGCTGCATCGGTATCGCGTTGCCCCATGGTGACGGGGAGCGACACCACGAACATGAGGGCACCCTGGAGACCGAACACGGTGTACAGGCTGACGATGGCGAATCGGTCACCGTGTTTGCGTCGCATTGCCTGATATCGAAAATCCTCTCCTTTGCCGAGATTGCGCTTGGCAAGATAACCGGCAAGACGCAGACCCCACACCGTGACCATGAGCAGCAGCAACCAGTTGCCGCCGCCCGAAGCGCCGGTGACGAACTTGGCCGACCATGCCACCACTACAAAGCCCAGACCCCACACGATGTCGACGATCGATGCATCTCGTCGAAGTAGCGACACCGACCAGGTGGCAAGCATCAAACATGTCACGGTGACGATTGCCGCCAGGAGAACGGTGGAGGTGTCAGCCACGCACTGAGAGTAGGCGTGTTGGGGTCGCTCAATGGGGATTCCCTGGTGCGTGGTCGGGTGTTGCTCGTGCGTTGTGACTTTGCCAAAGTGGTGCGAGCCTTGACGGGTGCTTACCGTTCGCAATCTCAGCGTCGAAGTGGGTGCACGTTTGGTGGTGAGCGACGCCAGTTTCTCGGTGATGCCGCGCGACAAGGTGGGCTTGGTTGGTCGCAATGGTGCGGGTAAGACCAGTCTCTTCAAGGTGCTTGGTGGCGCAAACGAACCCAAGTCGGGCACCATCACCCGTGGTGGCGCATTCGGCTATTTGCCGCAAGATCCCCGCATTGCCGGGGCATTCGATGGTCGTACCGCGGTCTCGCACATTCTGTCGTCACGCGGGATTGACGACGACATCACCCGTATGGAGAAACTGCGCATCGCCATGGAAGAGCGCCCCGACGAACACAACATCGCGAGGTTTTCCAAGGCCCAGGACGACTTCGAGCGCAAGGGTGGCTATGCCGCAAACAGTGAAGCGCGGGCAATCGCAGCAGGCCTGGGTTTGAAGGCAGATCGCTTGGATCTGCAACTCGGGGTGCTGTCGGGTGGCGAACGTCGACGAGTGGAACTGTGCCGAATTCTGTACGGCGGGAGCGAAACGTTGCTGCTGGACGAACCCACCAATCACCTCGATGTCGACGCCAAGATGTGGATGCTCGAGTTCCTTCGCAACTACAAAGGTGCACTGCTCGTCATCAGTCACGACTTGGAGCTGCTGGACGAGGCAATCACTCGCGTATTGCACTTGGATCGGCCCGCGGAGGCCGACACCGGCCACATCGTGGAGTATCGCGGCACCTACTCGCAGTATCTGCGCGCTCGTGAAGCCGACGAAGCTCGCGCAGCAAAGATGGCCACTCAGCAGGCGAAGGAAATCGAGCGTCTGCAGCGAGTGGTGGATCGTTTTGGTGCCAAGGCGTCGAAGGCGTCCATGGCCAAGAGCATCGAGAAGCGCATCGATCGTCTCGACGCGGAACGAGTGCATGCGCCCCGAGCCAAGCGCACACTTGCGGTCAAGTTTCCCGATGCTCCAAGTTGTGGCGAAACGGTACTCACCGCCACCGGTTTGCGAAAAACGTACGGCGGCCCCGACGTGTTCCACGACGTGAGCTTTGACTTGGGGCGAGGCGAGCGTTTGCTGGTGCTCGGGTTGAACGGTGCAGGAAAAACGTCGTTGCTACGCATCGTGGCAGGGGAGTCCAAACCCGACGACGGCGAAGTGGAGTTCGGCTACCAGGTGCAGGCGGGTTACTACGCACAGGAACACGACAACCTCGTCGGCGAGAAGACGCTCATCGACCACATGCGGGAGATGGCACCGGCACGATTGGGGCTCACCGAAACTCAACTGCGCGGCATGCTTGGCTCGTTCGGGCTGTCGGGTGACAAGGTGTTCCAGGAGTCGTCCACTCTTTCGGGTGGCGAGAAGACGAAGTTGGCGTTGGCCATGTTGATGGTGGGCCGGAACAATTTGTTGCTGCTCGACGAGCCCACCAACAATCTCGATCCATCGAGCCGCGATGCGGTTGCCGCGGCATTGTCGGAGTGGAACGGCGCAATCGTGCTCGTGAGCCACGACACCGACTTCGTCGAGCAACTTGCACCAACCAAGGTGCTGGTCATGCCGGATGGTCAAGTGGACTACTACAGCGAGTCGTGGCTGGACATCGTGAGCCTGGCGTAGCGCATGACGCGTGAGCCTGGCGTAGCGCGTGACGCGTGAGCCTGGCGTAGCGGCGTTCTAGTGTTGGGACGATGACCCATCAGCCGTCGCGATATCCGGATGAATCCGACGGCTACTGGATGCACTATCACGACGAAGACAGCCAAAAACTCGCCGACGCGATCATTGCGTATGCAGTCGACCGCGTGCGGCTCGACCCTCCACCGCTCGATGCGCCAAAACCACTGAGTGTGTTGCAGCGTGAGGTTGGGCAAACGATCACCGCCGAGGGATTGGGCGCGATGAAGGCGCTGGCCATCTTCACCGAGCAGCTTGCTCCAGCGTGCATCAGCGTGGACCATCCGTTGTTCTTGTCGTTCGTGCCGGGGGCGCCAACGGAGTCCTCAGTGTTGTTCGACTTGGTGGTCGCCGCGTCCAATGTGTATGCCGGGTCGTGGCTCGAAGGTGCCGGCGCGGTGTACGCCGAGAATCAGGCGTTGCAATGGATCGCCAACCTGGCCGACATGCCTTCGACTGCCGGGGGAGTTTTCGTGAGTGGTGGCACCGCAGGAAATCTGTCGGCGCTCATTGCGGCTCGGTGGCAGTGGCGACAGCGTGCCAAAGGTTCGATGAACCGAGCTCGACCAATCATCATCGCGTCGGGTGGCGCACATTCCTCCGTGGGTCTTGCTGCCAATGCGATGGATGCCGACTTGGTCACTGCTCCCGTTGACGAAGGTGGCCGACTCACTGCAGCGGCCGTGAGATCGACGTTCCAGTCGTTGAGTGGCGACGACCAAGCGCGGGTCTGCGCAGTGGTTGCAACTGCAGGAACCACCAATATCGGCGTGATCGACGAACTCGACGGCATCGGCGCGTTCGCCCGAGAGCACGACGTGTGGTACCACGTGGATGGTGCGTACGGTGCCGCAGCGCTGTGCGCAAAGAGCGCCCGCCATTTGTTCGCAGGTATCGAGTTGGTCGACAGTTTCATCGTCGACCCGCACAAGTGGCTGTTTGGCCCCTACGACTGCTGTGCGCTCATCTACCGTGATGTGCGAATCGGCAAGGCGGCACACACGCAAAAAGCCGAATATCTCGACGTGCTCATTCAAGACGCCAGCGCAACCTTGGACGAGGCCTATAACCCTGCCGATCTTGCGCACCACCTCACCCGTCGCGCCCGTGGTTTGCCGTTCTGGTTCAGTCTCGCCACGCACGGCACCGAGGCGTACGAAGAAGCCATGGAAATCACCTTGCAGGTCACTCGCGACGCAGCCGACATGGTGCGTGCTTCTCCTCACCTCGAGCTGGTGGTGGAGCCGTCGCTGTCCATCATCGTGGTGAGACGCAAAGGTTGGAAACCGGAGGACTACTCGCGCTGGAGCGACCGCATGTTGGCCGAAGGTGTTGCATTCGTGGTGCCAACCACGCACAAGGGCGAAACGGTGTTGCGCATGTGCCTGGTGAACCCGCGCACGGATCCGGCACAGATGCAGATGCTCTTTGATTCCATGCGCGACGAACGATGATCACCGCGATGAAAGGCACCGAAACATGATCAAGACACTCCGATCCGTCATTTCCCTGCGAAAGTTCGACTGGAATGGTCGTCGTCGCCGCTTGGCTCGCTGCGGCAGCATCGCCGACGTACGTCTGCTTGCCAAACGGCAACTACCTGGTGGCGTATTCGACTATTTCGACGGGGCGGCTGAAACCGAATGGTCGATGGCCAACAACTCCGCGATGTTCGATCAGGTCCATTTGCACCCACAGGTGTTGGTCGATGTTTCCAAGGTGAATGCGGCCACCACGGTGATGGGACAGCATTTGCCAAACGCATACGCATTTTCACCGACGGGTTTCACGCGCATCGCGGGATCGGCGGGGGAGTTGGCTGTCGCCAGGGCTGCCGCCAAACACGGCGTGCCGTACACGTTGTCGACGCTCGGCACGCGGAGCATCGAAGAAGTTGCAGCGGTGTCCAACGGGCCATTGTGGTATCAGCTGTACGTATGGAAAGATCGCGGCCTCTCACGCGAATTGGTGCAACGCGCCAAGGCTGCGGGGTACAAGGCCATCATGGTTACGGTCGATACGGCGGTGTTCGGTCGACGCGATCGCGACGTGCGGCGCGGATTCACGCTGCCGCCGAAGATCGGGTTGGAGACCTTCATCGATGGCATTCGTCATCCGCGTTGGACGCTGGACTTCGTCACGCACGAACCCATCACCTTTTCGGCCGTAGCCGGGCGGGGAGATGTGGATGGATCCACCGCGATCACACTGTCGGATTATGTGAACAGCCAGTTCGATGCATCGCTCTCGTGGCGTGACCTGGATTGGGTGCGCAGCGAGTCCGGTCTTCCCATCATGTTGAAGGGCATCCAGAGCGTTGCCGACGCACGGCGTGCAGCTGCTGAAGGGGTAGAAGCGATTGCTCTTTCCAATCACGGTGGCCGTCAATTCGACGGATCACCGGCACCGATCGAGTTGCTCCCTGCGGTGGTGGAGGCAGTCGGCAATGACATCGAAGTTCTCGTTGACGGTGGCGTGCGTCGCGGGAGTGATGTGGTGAAAGCCCTGGCGCTCGGAGCGCGTGCGGTGATGTTCGGGCGCCCGTATCTCTACGGCATGGGCGCAGCGGGCGAGCTCGGCGTGGAGTGGGTGATCAACTACTTCAACAGCGGCATTGCGCGCACCATGGCACTCGTTGGTGCAACGGATCTCGCGTCGCTACGCGGAATTACTTGCGAGTACGACTGGAAGGCTTCGGCTCGGCCTTCTTGACCGTCTTCTTGCGGGTGCCGTAACGCTTGTTGAAGCGTTCCACGCGACCTGCGGAGTCGATGATCTTCATCTGACCGGTGTAAAACGGGTGGCTGGCGTTGGAAATGTCCAACTGCACGAGCGGGTAGGTGCTGCCGTCGGTCCACTCGATGGTCTTGCTGGGGTCGGTCTTGACGGTGGAACGGGTGAGAAAGCGGTAGTTGGCGCCGGAGTCTTCAAACACGACGAACTGGTAATTGGGGTGGATGTCTTTCTTCATGGCTTGACCATCGTAGCGGCGACAACTCCACCAGCCCTGCGCGTAGCGGCGGCTGCCATCTGCCCCTTAGACTGTCCCAATGCCTAATCGTTGTGATGTGCTCGACAAGAAGCCGTCGCGTGGTCACTCCGTGTCGCACTCGAACATCAAGTCCAAGCGCTCGTGGCGCGTCAACACCCACAAGCGCCGCTTCTGGTTGCCGACCGAGAAGCGTTGGATCACCTTGTTCGTTTCTGCCAAGGGCATCCGCACCATCGACAAGCGCGGTATCGAGTCCGTGGTCGCCGAGATGCGCCGCGATGGGAAGAAGATCTAAGGAGACTCGTCATGGCAGCCAAGAGCAAAGACCGTCGTCCGATCATCAAACTTCGTTCAACCGCCGACACCGGCTACACCTACGTCACTCGCAAGAACAAGGTCAACTCACGTGAGCGTCTCGAGCTCAAGAAGTACGACCCCATCGTGCGCAAGCACGTCATCTTCAAAGAAGAGCGCTAAACCTTCTCGCCTGGCGTAGCGCCAGTGCCACTGACGTTCTGGTCTAGGCCAGGGCCGCTGCAAAATCGTCGCGTACGTCGTCGAAGGCTTCGAGGCCCACGGAAATTCGCATGAGCGTGTCGCTGATTCCCGTCGCAGCTTTCACGGCCGGGTCGACGGAAATGTGCGTGCTCGACGCCGAATGGGAAATGAGCGTGTCGGGGCCGCCGAGCGTCACCGCACTTCGTACCAACTGCAGACGCTGACTCAGGCGACGTGCGTCGTCGACGCCTCCGCACAGCTCAATGGACATCAGCGAACCAAACCAGCGCATTTGGCGTTTCGCCAACTCGTGCTGTGGGTGCGAGGTGAGTCCCGGATAGTTCACTCGTTTGATGGCCGGATGTGCAGTGAACCACTCGGCCAAACGTTGAGCAGTCTCGCTTTGTTGCCGCATCCGGGCGCCGAGCGAGCGAATGCCTCGCACACCGTTGAGTGCATCGAACGGCGACGCCGTTGCGCCGTGTAGCACCGCGTACGACCAGATGGTGTTGATGAGATCCTTTTCGCCGGCGACAACACCGAGCGTTGCGTCGTTGTGTCCGGCAATTCCCTTGGTTGCCGAGTGCATGGTGAGCGAGACTCCGTACGCACATGGCTGTTGACCGAGCGGGGTGGCGACCGTGGAGTCCACCATCGTGTACGGCCCCTTGATGGCGCCGAAGGCGGCAAGGTCGACGATGTCGAGGTGTGGATTTGTCGGGGTTTCGGCCATCACCAACATGGTTTTGCCGGGTTTCACCGCCGCAGCAAATTCGTTCGCGTTGCGACCGTCCACGTACGTGACATCGATACCCATCCGTTTGCACGGACCATCCAAGAATGCCAAGGTTCCGCCGTAGCAGTTGCGTTGCGCAACGATGTGGTCGCCCGTCGAACAGAGGGCAAAAATCGTCGAGGCGATTGCGCCCATACCTGACCCGAACGCGAGAGCGGCTTCGGTGCCTTCAAGATCTGCAATGGCGTGTTCGAACGACTGCACGGTGGGGTTCCCGTATCGCGAATAGAAGCCGGTGGCATGTACCGACTTGGCTCCCGCATTGGTGCCGTCTACATCGGTGGTATCCCACGTGCTGGATGCCCACAACGCTGGCGCAAGCGATCCCGACTCGTCGCGTCCCGCAGTGATCGCCTTCGTTTCTGGCTGCTGTTGGCGCCCGGTGTCTGCCACGTACTCAGGCTACGCAGTACTCTCGCGCCGAACGGTACGAGCATTCCGCCAGTACTCATTAGGGTTGGCATCACACTGGGAGTTGTCCACGAGCTCGGCGTGGGCTCAAGAAAGGTCGTGTCCGATGGGTGAGTGGGAGACGGGGCTCGACGTAGCGCATGACCGGGGGCTCATTGGAGCCGACTTGCATCAACAGCTCCGGGACATGCCGTTCGACCGGGCGGAACAGCGTCAGGGTTTCCCGATGCGGATTGCGTTCTACGTACTGGGTGCAGTGCTGTTGATTGCGGCGGGTTTCGCCACGTTCATCAGGGTGCTTGGTGACGACCCTTCGCAGTTGTTGGCGGCATCACTCCTGGCGCTGATCGGTGCAGTCATCGAGGGTGTTGCGTGGCTCATTCGTCGGGCCAAGTCGTTGTCGTTCTTGGCTGGCATCGTCGGGGCATTCGCCGGCATTCCACTTGGGTTTGCCCTCGCCATCGCATTGCCGGGGGATCCGGAGTCGGGGTCGGCTGCACTCGCGGCATTGCTTGCTGCGCTCTGGTCGGTGCAGTGGTTCAGTCGCACACGCTCCGGCGTTGCCATTGCTGCAGTGGTTGGCGAGTTGGCATTCTTCGTTGGCTTCGTCGGCGATTGGTCGAATCTCACCTCTGAAACCATCGGTGTGATCTTGTGCGTGGTCGGAGTTGGTTCTGCTTTGGCGGCGATCTTCGGTCGCATCAAGCCGAGCTTGCCACCGCTCGTCGTTTCGTTGATCGTCACGGGGGTCGGTTGCGGTCTACAGAATTCGTACGGCGGTGACGTCATTGCCGTCATCGGCATCGCGTTGTCGGCAGGGTTATTCGTGGTGGCGTATCGACGCGGGGAGGCCCTCGCCTCGGCAGCCACTGCGGTGTCGACGGGAGTGTGGGCTGTCGTTCTTTCGTTCGCGCTCACCGAAGGCGCGCTGGCGCCGTTGATCGTGTCGGCAGCCGTTGGCGCCGGATTGATTGCTTGGGGTATACGACTCTCTCGTCAGTAGCCTGCAGGAGTCCGCGTGAGCGAACGTGGCGACGTGGCCGACTGGCTAGGCACGGGCCTGCAAAGCCCTTTAATCGGGTTCGATTCCCGACGTCGCCTCAATTGTTTATTGGGTTATATCGCTAATTGGTACGAAATGCGGTACGACCAAAGGTGCGTAGTAGAAACAACTTATGGAAATACTTTTCGTCGCCGGGTTCTCTCCAATTGTCCCTAATCCAGCCGATGGTGCAAGTTTCTATCGCGACGCTCTCGGACTCCCTTTGAAAGTTGTATCAGGTGACTATCTGGCAGTAGATGGGTTTGATGGCAGTAGGCACCTTGGTGTGTGGCCGCTATCAGATGCTGCATTGTCATGTTTCGGTACTCCTGAATGGCCTGATCATGTTCCTGTTCCTCAAGCGACAATCGAGTTTGAGGTCAAAGATGTGGACGCTGCTGTTGAGGAATTGCTTGCGATGGGTCATTCTTTGATTCACGGAACTCGTGTTGAGCCTTGGGGCCAAACTATTGCGCGCCTTCTTGGCCCAGAGGGTCTCTTGATCGGGATCTGTATTACGCCTTGGCTTCATTAAGTCAGTTGAATAGGGAATACTTTCAAAGAATCTTTTGAATGCTTTCAGAAGCATCAGTTGGTACGGATTTGGTACGACCCCGTGAACGCTCATTGGGAAAACTGGGGATAGGCGAGACTTGGAACGCTGAACTTGAGTGACATATCGGCTCTTTGAAGCCAGTCGGGATTGTGGGAGCCGTATTCCTCGGATTTCGATTCCCGACGTCGCCTCGAGCCTTCCGGTGTTCTGCGCTGTCTTGGAGTCATGCTGCAGATGGTCTGACAAATGCGGCAATGACGTACTACGGCGTGTGCAGAATCCAGTGATCAGCCAATTCGGATCGTGACCCGATCGCCACCAGCACCTGAGGACACGACCCTGACTTGCACGTTTTCAAATGTCAGCGACTCTCCCGCACTGAGGGCGACGGACATCTTCGATTGGTCGGAATCGTTGATTGGGAGTATTCGCAAAACGCCCTCACCTGAGCGAACCGAAGTGTCCACGACGTAAACGATGACACCTTCCTTGGAGAGTCCGGTGTCGTAGCCGAGACGTCGACGCGACTCCACCACCACCGCGCGACTCGAACTGAGCTTGGCGACGGCAATCTTGACTCCGCCGGCCGTGGCTATGGGGGTCAAGTCCGTGGTGCTCGAGCCTGTGGTGAGGCATGAGACTTGGGAATCGGCCACCCAGCCGAGCGACCAGCGCTCCCAGCCGAAGAGTTCAGGTGCACCACCATTGATCTGTCCCATCAAACTGAATTGGCCGACGAATCGGTTCCCGGATCCGCTGAATGCGTAGAGATCAACGAGGCCCATCGCATGGCCAAATTCGTGGTTAAACCAGCCGGAGCCCCAGCTCAGGAGGTCGGTTCCGGAGCTGGCACCATTCATCCACTGGCGACCAGCCGCGGTCGCGGCGAAAAAGGTGTCGTTGGGAGTGAATGCAGGACCAAAATCGAGTGAAGCAGCATCGGGATTTGCCAGCACGACAAATCCGTCGAGGTCGTTGACGCTGAGAAGTCCGCTACTGAGATTGAGTGCTTCCGATATGAAGTCGCGATGAGAATTGAACGTCGTGTTGGTGCGACTCATGCTGTAGGCGGTTGATGCCCGACCCATGCGCAGCCACCGCTGCAGGGGCACCAACTCGAACGTTGCCTTGCCGTATGACATTGCCGAATACCGGCGCTCGGCATCGGGGGAGATGAGTGAGAACACCGACTGTGTCGTGCGAGTTGCCACGGAGTCGGGGAAGTCCACAAAGACGACGCCGATTCGTACGGTGCCAGTCGACTTCAATCGTTCAGCCAATCGTGGAAAACCAAGCGAGATGCCCCGCACTTTTCCATTTGGGTCGGACAGTTTGCACGCATCAGCTGTGGCTGGCGAGGCAGTCGGAGGGGGCAATGATGTCGTCGTTGTTGTTGCAGTTGCCCTTGCCCAGATACGCCGCTTCCCTGCGAGGGTGCAGGTGTGTACGACCTTTCGCACGGTGCGCTGAGCGCCAACTTTCGAACATCCGGTGCCCACGATGGTTGGGCTAGAGCTGTCAGCGGAAACTTCCGCCACGGGCAAGAGGCCGCCCGCCATGAGCCCGAGAGCCACAAGTGGAATGAGCCGGTGACGAATTCTGCCGGTGGGAGGCTTCACTTTGGACAAGCCTAGGCACATAGCACTACAGCAAAATGGCTCGAGCGGTGATGCTTGCTAAATTCTTCGCGGAGGAAATCGCCATGTCGCGCACAATCTCGAAGTTGTTGTTTGTCGGAAGCGTTGTCGTTGTGGCGGCCTGTGGATCGGGATCCACGGGGTATCCAGAAGTTTTTCGTGAGAACTTCGTGTACAGCTGCATCTCCAATGGTGGAAGCGAAAAAGATTGCCGATGCATCCTCGACGAAATGGAGTCCACCTACACCTACGAGCGGGCAGTGGAGCTCGAGCGTGAGTCGTTGGCTGGCGAAGACGTCAGCGGCGAATTTGAGGCTCTTTTTGAGGCGTGCATCCAGGGTTGAGGGCCCAATGTTGAGCTGCTGATGTTGGTTGACACGCGATGTGTCACCATATGGGGGTGCGACGGAGCGCCGGATGACCGCCCGGAGTTTCGAGCCGAATAGCAAGCGCACCGTCACGGCGCCGAATGGCGCCCGTGTTCACGAGGACCATCTGGCACAAAGCGACGTGCTCCGACGTCATTTCTACGAAGTTCGCTCGGGTGTCTGGTGCTTCGTCGGCAACGGTCTCTCCAATCAAACCTTCGTCGATGCACCCGACGGAATCATCGCCTTCGACACCGGTGAATCGGTGCAAGAGATGGCACTTGCGTTGCAAGAGCTTCGCGCTCATACCAGTCGTCCGATTGCGGCCGTGGTCTATACCCACTTTCACTATGTCGAAGGAACGCAGGCAGTACTCGACGAAGGGAACCACGCAGTTCCACTTCCCGTCTTCGGTCATCGAGGCATCGCCGAAAACAAGGCACGAACTGCCGGAGAGATTGCGCCCGCGTACGGACGCGGACTCGTCGAGCAATTTGCCATCGTCATGCCGCCTGACGGCCCCGATGGTTTGGTGAACGTCGGATTGGGATTCTCGTATCGCAATCCGGCACACGCACCTGCAACGCCTGGCTTTCTGCCGGTGACGCGCGAGTTGCCGAACGAAGGCGAAGTCACGATTGCGGGGGAACGGGTGCTGGTTCGGCACTCGCCAAGTGACAGCGACGATTCGGTCAATTTCTTCTTTCCGCGCACGAAGGTATGCGTGCACAACACCGTGTGGCCGGTGCTCTTCAATGTGTTTGCGATACGTGGCGAGGAATATCGCGACCCGCGGGTCTTGATTCCGGGAATCGACAACATCATCGCGTGGGCACCGGAACATCTCATCGCCACTCACGGCCCGCCACTGTCGGGTCGGGAACGCATTCAGGAAACGTCGGAGCGTTATCGGGACTCCATCCAGTTTCTGTGGGACCAAACCGTTCGGGGAATCAACAAGGGTTGGACCATGGACGAAGTTGCGACGCGGGTGACGCTGCCGACGCTCTACGACCAGGACCACTTCACTAGTGAGCGATACGGGGTTGGCGAACACCATGTTCGACAGATTTATGGTGGCATCCGCGGTTGGTTCGACGGCGAAGAGTCCAAACTGTTTCCGTTGCAGCCCGAGGAACGATTCACGCGGTTGATCACCGGATTCGGCGGCAGGGCCGAGGTGGCTCGTCAGGCGAGTGAGGCTTTCGACGCGGACGACGTGCGTTGGGGTGTGGAACTCGCGACGTGGTTGGCGCGCTCTCGCGAGGCGACCGCCACCGACAAGGAGCTGTTGGCGCGAGGTCTTCGACTGATTGCCGAACGAACGCCTGCAGCCAACATTCGCAACTGGGCGATTACTCGGGCGAGACACCTCGACGGACAAACTCCGATGGATCGATTCATGCGACACACGTTCGGTGCTCGAACCATCGCACATGTGGGCTCATCCGACCTCATTCACACGCTGCGAGTACTACTCGATCCGGTGACTGCCGAAGGAGTTCGAGCCCACGTTCGCTTTGTCGTCGATGGCGAGGTGGCGGGTCTGCAGATTCGCAACTGTGTTGCAGTGCCCACCGATGGCGCCGGTGCATCGGTGGAGGTGGCGATGACTCGCGCCACACTCGTGGGAATCCTGTCGACCAAACACGCATGGTCGACGGCCGACATCGACGTTGACGGTGACTCATCCATGGTGGATGTGTTCCGAAAGTGTTTCGATCACACAGGCATGCAGGGGTAGTGACGTGGTGACGCAGCCAACCGGACCGCACCTTCCTTTTCAGTCCGCTCCGTTCGCAGGCACCACCGCACGACTCATCGATCAGTCGATGCCGGCACGACCAGCGGTGCCGTTGCCGTCACCCGACGCGCCAAACATCGTCTTGGTACTTCTTGACGACGTCGGCTTTGGAACCTGCGGCACGTTCGGGGGACCGATTCCCACTCCGGCACTCGATCGTGTTGCGGCGAATGGTCTGCGTTTCAATCAATTCCACACCACGGCGTTGTGTTCGCCGACTCGTGCAGCAATGCTCACCGGTCGCAACCACCATGCGGTGCACATGGGCAACATTCCCGAAGGCGCCAGTGCATTTCCTGGTTATGACTGCATCATTCCGAAGGAGGCGGCAACGTTCGTGGAGATCCTTCGTCAATACGGATACTCCACCGGTGCGTTCGGTAAGTGGCATGTCACACCTGCGCACGAGCAAACACTGACGGGGCCGTTCGATCGTTGGCCGACCGGCTTGGGATTCGAACGTTTTTATGGAATTCTCAGCGCGGAAGCCAGTCAGTACGAACCACCGATGTTCGACCAAACCACTCCGGTGATGCCGTACGAAGGTCGCGACGACTACCACATGAGCGAAGACATCGTCGAGCGAGCCATCGACTGGATTCGATTGCAACGAGGTTCCAATCCGCACCGACCCTTCTTTGCGTATCTTGCAACCGGCGCCATGCACTGTCCGCACCATGTGTGGCCGTCGTACATCGAGCGCTTCAAGGGTCAGTTCGACGACGGATGGGACGTGTTGCGCGAGCGGGTCTATCGACGCCAGCTCGAGATGGGGGTCATTCCGGCTGGCACCACGCTGACGCCGCGACCTTCGGAAGTTCCCTCGTGGGCCGAGTATCCCGACAAGTACAAGCCCGTTGCCGCTCGGCTCATGGAGGTGTTTGCCGGATTCATGGCCCACACCGACGAACAAGTGGGGCGTCTCTTGAGTTCGCTCGATGAGATGGGAGTAACCGACAACACCCTCTTCATCTACATCACGGGGGACAATGGCGCATCCGCCGAGGGCACGGTGAACGGCGCGTGGAGTGCGCCGTCCTTCCAAAACGGATTACCCGAAGACCCCGAGTGGCTGCTTGCGCACATGGACGACTTCGGCTCCGCCCGGTGTGAGAACCATTACAACCTCGCCTGGGCTTGGGCGCTCGATGCTCCGTTCCAGTGGATGAAACAAGTGGCATCCCACTTCGGCGGTACGCGCAATGCCATGGCGGTGCAGTGGCCCAAGCGAATCACCGACAAAGGTGCACTGCGCAGCAACTTCCATCACGTAACTGACATCTTCCCAACGGTGCTGGAAGCCGCGGGCATTCAGGCTCCAGCGGCCGTGAACGGGCTCCAACAGATGCCGATCGACGGTGTGTCGATGATGCCGATACTCACGTCTCCGAGCGCGCCCGAGAATCACCACACGCAGTACTTCGAGATGTTCGGCAATCGAGCGATATACCACGACGGTTGGATTGCGTCCTGTTACCACGGTCGTGTGCCCTGGAAGCGTTTCGACTCCGTGCCATTCGATGGTCCGCAGGAAAAGTGGGAGTTGTACGACGTCCGCAACGACTTTTCGCAAGGCAACGATCTCGCGCACGCATTCCCTGAGAAACTGATGGAACTACAGCAGCTCTTCGACGCCGAAGCTCGCCGAAACAACGTGTACCCCTTGAAGGAACCCATCCAGGGATTCGGACCGAAATTCGCAGTGCCAGATGCACTCGGAGAGATCACCAAGATGACCTACACCACCGTGCACCATCGCATGCCGGAGCGTTCGGTGGTGAACCTGAAGAACTGTTCGTTCCGCATCACTGCCGAGGTCACCGTGCCTGACTCCGGATGCGAAGGGGTCATTGCAGCACAAGGCGGCAACATGGCCGGATGGTCGCTGTATGTGGGCGCCGACGGGAAGCCGAGGTACCACTACAACTGGTTTGGTCATGAACACTCAGTTGCGGTCTCGACGCACGAGCTCTCGCCGGGTCGTCACGTGATCGTGATCGACCACGCCTATGACGGAGGTTTTGGTGCCGGCGGTGACAGCGTGATGAGCCTCGACGGCAAGACCGTGGGGCATGTGCGCATCGAGCGGTCGGTGCCGGTGGTGTTTTCCATCAGTGGCGAAACTTTCGACGTAGGTCTGGATAGCGGGGCGGCAGTCGGCGACTATCCGCACATCTACCGATTCACCGGGGTCATTCACGGCGTAACGCTGGAGCGGTTGAGCGAACCCCCAGCGCACGTCAAGGCACTGATCGCCGACGCCGAGTTTCGCGCCAGTCTCGCCGTGCAGTAGGCGGTTCGGACAGTTCGGTGTGGTGGGTTGCCCATCTGCGCCGCGTAATGGCGTGGTTCAGCGTTGACGAAGTCCGTGCAACGTATCTTCGAGCGCGTCCAACACCGTTGCAAGTTGATCGTCGGTCAGCGTGAGGCTGAGGTTCATCATGCCGCGCGCTGCGCTGTAGACACCGCGCTCGAGCAATCCGAGGAACATCAACTCCTGGAGTTCGATATCGCGCCCAGCCACGTCGTCGGCGTTCAGGGGCGGTTTGGGGAGTGCGTGCAGTGACATCATCGATCCAAATCCGCTCACACACACCGGCAAACCTGAGCGTGCGAGCACCGAAGCGACCGACTGGCGAAACTCATCGCCTCGTGCAGTGTGGGCGACGGCCACTTCGGCGGTGAAGATGTCGCTCAACACCACGCAGCCGGCGGTCATCGAGGACATGTTGTTGTTGAACGTCCCGGCATGCGCAACCACCTTCGTTCGGTTGGCTTCCGGGCTTGTATCGAACTGGTCGAGAAGTTCCGCGCTACCACCGAATGCACCGAAGGAGAATCCGCCACCGATGTATTTGCCGAACGTGCTGATGTCGGGTTGAGCGCCCAGCAAGGCGAACATCCCCTTGGGTCCGTGACGAGAAGTCATGACTTCGTCGGCGATGGTGACGGCGCCAACCGAACGTGCACGGGCAAATACCTGTCGTGCGAAGTGCTCGTTGGCCGGGACACAGCCGCCTGATCCGAGCATCGGTTCCATCACCACCGCGGCAAGTGATGCAGCGTGATGTTCGATCAGCGCCAATGTTCGGTCAGTGTCGTTGTACGGCGCAACGACGAAGCGATACGGCGCATTCCACGGTGCAGCGCCACTGGCGAAGTACAGCAGTCCACCGTGGTATCCGCCGTGAAACACCAAGATCTCGTCTCGGCCCGTCGATTGGAGGGCGGTGGTGATTGCCATCAAGTTTGCTTCCGAGCCAGAATTCGTGAAGCGAATGCGGTCGAGTCCGAAGCGTTCGCACATCAGGCGGGCAAGGTGAGTTTCGGCGGGGTGAATGCCGCCCACACTGGTATTGGTTTTCAGCGCAGCTGCTACGGCGTCGATGACTCGATGTTCGCTGTGCCCGAGGAGGCCGGCGGTGTAGTCGCCAAGCATGTCGATATAGGTGTGGCCGTCAACGTCGTGCAACCATGACTCGTTGCCGGCCGAAAACGTAAGAGGGAACGGTGCGTGAGTGAGCACGGTTCGCGTATGTCCGCCAGGCAGAAACCGGCGGGCTTGGTCGTAGTGCGTGCGGCTCTGCGGATTGCGATCGGCGAAGTTGCTGCGCGCTTTTGCGAGCATGTCGGTGAACACGCGACAACCCTAGGACGACGGCGACTACGTCAGCCAACGAGCGAGGTGGTTGCTGTGCTTGGGGAGTGGTTACCGTGGCTGAAAATACGGGTTGTGCGGCTGGCGTCCAGCACGCAGTGCTGCAATGGCCGACTGGCTGTCGGCGTGGGGACCGGTGCCTTCCCCTCCACGGCGAAGTGCCGCCGCGGTTGCTTCACGGTTGTTGGCAAAGACTGCATCGGCGTCGCTTGCGTCGGGGTTCACCCATACGGCAACGATCAGTACCAATTCATCCATGGATACTTCGCCACATCGTTCGGCCACATATGCGGTCACACCGGCAGCTACGCCAGCCTGCGCCGCACCCCATGTGAGTTCACCATGGCGGTCGTTGGTGATCGTTGCCTTGTTGACGAAGAGCGTGGGCGGCTGCACCGGAACGTTGGGAGCCCACACCGCGAGAAACGGCACATGGCCGGGTGTGGGTTGTGCGAGCGCGGTTGCGAACGCCGTACCCACCGGACCGTTGCGAAGTCCAAGGACCGTATTGATATGTGCGGCGTTGGGTCCTTCGCCGGCGAATCCTTCACCGATTTCGACCGAACGATTTCTGGTTGATGCAAACACTTTGCGAACGTCCCACTTCTTCATGTGCGGCTCTTCGTCGGCAGGCGGCCGTAGCGGGACAGTTTCAATTCATCGGTGGAGTCGGTGCCTGGCTTTGTGTCGTAGGCCAAGAGCGCCACGTATCGCGGCACTCTGCCGACAATCGGGCTCACGCGATGCATGCTTCGACGACCATTGAACAACATGAGCGTTCCCGCGGACATCGGCTCGACGCGAACGCGGCGACGGTCGCCAGAAAGCAGGTCGGCGACGGCCTCTTCTCCTGCGTCGCGGATGCGACTGGCGTTCTCGAAGTCGCCGCCATGAGACGATGACTGCAGGGCAATGGAGACCACGAAGTCGGTCATGTCGAAGTGCCAATCCAGTACATCTCCGTCGCGCATGATCGACACGTTGAGCGCACCAAAGGGATCTGCGTAGCGGTACAACTGCTCCACCCCGAGACACGCACGAATGAACTCAAGTAGTGCCTCGGACTCGTACAACTGGCGCAGCACGCTCGAGGCGGGGAAGTGGTCGTACGCCAACACTTCGAGCGAGTCATGCAGCACGGTGGCAGCGGTGCCGTCGCCGGCGGATGGAGCTTTTGTGAGATACGGGTTGCGACGCGGCGCCGACCGATGGGCGAGTGGTGCCAGCGTGTCGCACTCACTCACCATGGCCCGAACTGCGGAAGCGGTGATGAACTGCGGCAACACGCACACGCCTTCGTTCTGCATTTGTTCGTTGGCGCGAGCAATCAACGCAGAGTCAGAGAGCTGGTACCTCTCGGCATTCACGGCCGTGAGCGCAGGCATGTTCCCACGGTAATGAGCGTTGATGTCTAGTTGAGATTCGGGTCGTCAGGAAAGGTGCGTACCCAGCTGCGATGCACGGGGTCGCGTTCCAGCACGCGTCGCCACAACGTTTCCGGCTCGCTATCGAAGGCGTCGTTGCCGTGGGCATCGAGCACGTACCAGTGCTCCTCGGCGAGTTCGCCGTCCAGCTGGGCAGAGCCCCAGCCTGAATATCCAACGAACAGTCGTAGGGCCGAGCACTCTCTGGCGTTCGTCGCATCGCTATTGAGATCCACGGTGTGCAAGCCATTGCCGACGTCGCTGGTCCACGAACGTTCTTGGTCGTCGCTGAATCGTGCCAATCCGATGATGGAGTTCTGCTGTACTGGTCCACCCTCGAAGAACACCGAGGGTGTCGAGGTATGGGTCATCCAGCCGTCGAGGGATGCGTCTTCTCCGACTGAGTCCACCTCCGTCGGGCGCGAAATGACCAAACCAAATGCACCCTCGGCGTCGTGCGTGAGCATGAGCACCACCGCTCGTTCAAAGTTCGGGTCGTTGAGTGGCGGCGCAGCCACCAAGAGGCGACCTTGTGTGCTCGACATCGCTAGCAATCGATTGTCGTCAGCGAACCAGAGTGCACATCGTAAATGGCTCCTGCTACCACAATCGAGGATGGCAGCAACGTGTAGTCGCGAATCGCGGCAACGTCATCCATGAGTTGTGCCACTTGATTACTTACCGTGGCGAATCGTACCGACGTCGTGTCAACGCCACTTCGTTCAGCGATGAGACGATGGATATCGCCTTCGTCGCCCTTTGCCATGCGGCAATCGGTATGTGGCATCACAAGTACGCGTTCAACGCCGAGCAAGTACGTCGCGAGTATCAGGGTGCGCAACACGTCGTCGGTAACTCGTGCGCCGGCATTACGAAGGATCTTTACGTCGCCAGGATTCATTCCCACAACCGCCAGTGGATCGATGCGGCTGTCCATGCACGTCACGATGGCCAAGCCTTTGCGAGCGAAACCGCTCAGACCGGAGTCCTGAAAATGTCTGGCGTGCTGACTATTCGCATCGAGGACATCGGCGAAAGATTCGGCGGGAAAAGGGCGGGGGGACGTCATTTCGGCCTCAGGCTAGGTCAAACCACATCAGCCACGCGGACATTGCCGAAGAAATCCGGTGTGACATCGTGCATAAGTATGCAAGAGCCTGTATCATCATACAGGTGGGTAATTCGGGAACTTTGCGCGTAGGTGTCATCGGGGCTTCTGGCTACACCGGTGCGGAGCTGTTGCGACTGCTCGTGGGGCATCCCAACTTTGATGTGGTCTATGCAACGGGGGACTCGCAGGCGGGCACGTTGGCGTCGAGTGTGTATCCCTCGTTGGCTGCGGCGTATCCATCGCTGGTATTTGCGGAATACGACCCTGCCGTGGCGGCAACGTGCGATGTGCTGTTCCTGGGACTTCCGCATGAGGCATCGCTTGCATTGGTGCCGCAGTTGGTGGACAAGGTGCGTTTGGTGGTGGATCTCTCCGCGGCGTATCGACTGAAGGACGCTTCGCAGTATCCGACCTGGTACGGCTTTTCGCACGATCAACCAGATCTCCTCGCGCGTGCCGTCTACGGCTTGCCCGAGTTGTTCCGTGAGGAACTTGCAGGCGCACAACTCGTTGCCACGCCCGGCTGTTACGTGACGGCAGCGTCGCTGGCACTCACGCCCTTGGTGAGAGCGGGTGTCGTTCAAACGACCGGAATCATCGTCGACGCCGCTTCGGGCGTGTCGGGAGCGGGAAGAGTGCCCAAGCCCAACACCCACTTCAACACGGTGAACGAAGACTTCACGGCGTACGGGTTGCTCGACCACCGACATACCCCGGAGATCGAACAGGTAACCGGTGCCAGCGTGCTCTTCACGCCACATTTGGCTCCGATGAACCGGGGAATTCTTGCCACGTGTTACGCCAAGCCGGCCGGCGCCACGCCCACCACGCAGTCGTTGTTGGCCGCACTGGCCAAGGCGTACGCCAAGGAGCCGTTCGTCGTCGTGCGACCAACTTCGCCGTCGACAAAAGCCACCCTCGGTTCGAATGCCGCTCACATCACGGCCCGCTTCGACGAACGAACCAACACGGTGATGGTGATTTGTGCAATCGACAATCTTGCGAAAGGTGCTTCGGGCGGAGCTATCCAGGCTGCAAACGTTGCACTTGGTCTTCCGGAGACCGCAGGACTGTCGGCAGTCGGGATGTATCCGTGACGTTGATGGAAATGACACCGTGAAGGTCGCGCCAGCCACCCGTGCCTCGGTCCTGAGTGAGGCTCTGCCGCATCTGCAGCGTTTCGCAGGCCACGTCATCGTGGTGAAGTACGGCGGCAACGCACTCGCCGAGTCCACCGACGATGCCATGGAGGTGTTCGCTCGTGACATCGCGTTGCTGCATGCAGTTGGCATGAAGCCGGTGGTGGTGCACGGAGGCGGACCGCAAATTTCTGCACTGATGGATCGATTGGGAAAGCAGGCCACCTTTCACAATGGTCTTCGTGTCACCGACGCCGAAACGATGGAAATCGTCAGCATGGTGTTGCTGGGTACGGTCAACCCGATGCTCGTGTCAACGATCAATACGGCGGGTGCCAATGCGGCTGGCGTCAGCGGGCAGGACATGGGGCTGTTCCAGTGCGTACAACGTGATCCGGCGCTCGGTTTCGTCGGCGACATCGTCGGCGTAAATCCCGCTGCAGTGCAAGGGTTGCTGGACGACGGCGTCGTTCCCGTCGTGGCCACCCTGGGTACCGACGACAAAGGTCAGCGCTACAACATCAATGCCGACACTGCGGCAAGCGCGCTCGCGGTGGCGCTCAAGGCGACCAAGATCCTGTTCCTCACCGACATCGCAGGAGTCATGCGCAATCCGAGCGATGCCGAGTCGCTCATCTCCACGCTCACATCGCGTGAAGCTGCCGAATTGCAGTCGGCGGGAGTCATCTCTGGCGGAATGATTCCCAAGGTGGAGAGTTGTCTGCACGCAGTCGACGGCGGGGTTGGTGCAGCACACATTTTGGATGGCCGAGTTGCGCACGTGACGCTGCTCGAGCTATTGACCGATGCCGGTGTCGGCACCATGTTCGTTTCCGAATCGAACGGTTCGGGGCCATCATCAGTCGGGGGATTGCAATGAGAACGAAGTCGGTCACTCAGTCGTCCGATGCAGCGGCGGCGAACACGGCGCCGGTAAACACGGCTCCGGTAAACACGGCGCCGTCAGGTCACGCACATGCATTTGCCACGGACCCCGGACTCGTAGAAGCCCTCGGCGCGCCGGTACAGGATCACTGTCCGTTCATGCCGGTGTTTGGTGCGCCACAGGTCATGTTCGTGCGCGGCGAAGGAACGCAACTCTGGGACGTGTCCGGAAAGCGCTATCTGGATTTTCTCTCGGGAATCTCCGTTACGTCACTCGGGCACTCGCATCCCGAGGTTGCCGACGCCATCGCCGAACAGGCGCACACGCTGCTGCACGTGAGCAATTTCTTCGCCAATCCCGTAGCGGCTCGGGCTGCCGTCATGGTGGACGAGTTGCTCGGCGGTGGTGGCCAGGTGTTCTTTTGCAACTCGGGAGCCGAAGCAAACGAAGCCGGCATCAAGCTGGCGCGCAAGTTCGGTGGGCGAGGTCGCCACAAAGTGGTGAGCATGCTCGGAAGTTTCCACGGCAGGACGTTGGCTGCCCTCGCAGCAACGGGTCAGCCTGCAAAGCACGAGCCGTTTCAGCCGATGCCCGAAGGATTCGTGCATGTGCCCTTTGGTGACATCGCCGCGTTGGATGCAGCAGTGGACGGCACCGTTGCCGCCGTGTTGGTGGAGTGTGTGCAGGGCGAAGGCGGCGTCATTGCGGCATCCGATCAGTGGTTGCAGCAAGTACGTGCGCTGTGCACCGAACGCGGTGCGTTGATGATGATCGACGAGGTGCAAACCGGCTTTGCGCGCACCGGTGACTGGTTTGCGTTCCAACACGCTGGAATACGGCCCGACGTGGTGATGCTGGCCAAGGCGATGGGCAACGGTATGCCTGTCGGCGCATTGTGGGCACCTCGTGAGATTGCCAAGGTGTTCGTGCCGGGTGATCATGGCAGCACGTACAGCGGCACGGCACTTGCCACTGCAGCGGTGTGCGCAGTGATCGACATCATGCGGCGAATCGATGCGCCGCGCTTGGCACGCGAAAAGGGTGAGCTGATCACCTCGCACCTGCAGCGAATGTCTGCTGTCAAATCCGTACGTGGTCGCGGGCTTTTGTTGGGCGTGGAGCTCGGTGAAGGTGCGGACGCCAAGGCCAAACAATTGGCGTTGCTGGAGCGTGGATTGGTGACCAATGCGGTTACTGCCACGGCACTACGTCTGGCACCGCCCATCACCGTGACTCACGACGAGATTGCAGAAGCAATGCAGATTCTCGCCGAGGTGCTGGCATGAGACACTTTCTCGACATCGTGGACCTCAGCCGCAAGGAACTTGCGCGAGTAATGGATTTGGCGACACAACGACAGGAGACACTCGGTTGGCCCCTCGCTGACTACGGCGTGGCCTTGATCTTCGAGAAGCCGTCCAATCGCACTCGACAGTCGATGGAGATGGCGGTGGTGCAACTCGGCGGGCATCCCATTTTCACGCGCGGAGAAGAAGTGGGTTTCGATGTCCGGGAGTCGGTGGAAGACATCACTCGAATCTTGGCCGGCTACCACGCGATGATTGCAGCCCGGGTGTTCGATCACTCGGTGTTGGAGCGCATGGCGTCCCTGAACGACGTTCCGATCATCAACATGTTGAGTGACAAGTCGCATCCGTTGCAGAGCGTCGCTGACGTGCTCACGATGCGTGAAGAGTTCGGTTCTCTCATGGGCAAAACCATCGCGTGGATCGGCGACTACAACAACGTCGCTCGCTCCCTTGCCGAAGCGTGCGCGCTCGAGGGTGCGAGCATTCGGCTCGGTTGCCCCGATGGGTACGGCGCGAGCGAACAGGAGTTGGCCCGCATCGCTGCGCTCGGTGCGGCCAACGTGATGCAGATTGCATCCGCCACCGAAGCGGCTGACGGGGCACATGCAGTGCACACCGATGTGTTCGTCAGTATGGGGCAGGAAGATGAAACCGAACGCCGACTTCGCGACTTTGCGAAGTTTCAAGTCGACGAGGCGGTGATGGCGGCCGCTGATCGTGACGCCATATTCATGCACTGTCTGCCGGCACACCGGGGTGTGGAAGTTGCCGCAGATGTCATCGACGGACCCGCCAGTCGAGTGGTACGACAGGCGCACAACCGGATGCACGCTGCGCGCGGCGTCTTGGCGTTCCTCTGCGAAGAAAACGACATCACGAAAGGGGATACCAAATGACCAGCAAAGTGCAACGTCAACAGACCATCGCTCGCATCATTGCGGAAAACTCGGTGACCAGCCAGCCGATGTTGCTCGAACTTCTCGAAGAAGAAGGCATCGAGGCCACGCAAGCCACGGTGTCACGCGATCTCGAAGACCTCGGTGCGGTAAAGGTGCGAGTACGCAAGGGCGAAACCGCTTACGCAATTCCTGATTTCGCCCCCGATCGGATTGCCCCGCAGGACCAACTGCGTCGCGTGTTGTCGGAGTGGGTGGCAGAAGTGGAGTTCAGTGACCCGATGGTGGTGGTGCGCACACCGCCTGGCTGCGCGCACGTCGTGGCGTCGGCACTCGACCGCTCACGCATCAAAGGGATCATCGGAACCGTCGCCGGAGACGACACCTTGCTGTGCGTGGCTGATGCCAAGTACGGAGCCAAACGCCTCGCCACCGATCTTCGTGTGCTTGCCGGTTTGTCGAAAGTATCGCGATGAACGACAAACACCTGTGGCACGGTCGATTCGGCCAAGCCCCCGCAGAATCCCTCATGGCGTACACCGCCAGCATCGGTTTCGACGTTCGCCTGTGGCGCGACGACGTTGCAGGCTCCATTGCCCATGCGCAGATGCTCGGCGCGTCGGGAGTGCTTCCACAGGTGGACAGTGACTCCATCGTTGCCGCACTTCGCCAAGCGGAGTCCGAGTTTGCGGCCGGGACGTTTCGATTCGTCGAGAGTGACGAAGACATCCACACGGCAATCGAACGGCGAGTTACCGAGATCGCAGGCGCTGCCGGCGCGAAGTTGCACACCGGTCGTAGCCGAAACGATCAGGTGGCAACGGCATTGCGGTTGTTCGCAAAGCGTGAGCTTGCAGCCACCGCCCGACGAGTGCTGTCACTCATCGACGTTCTCGACCGTCGAGCCGACGAAGCCGGCGACGCCTATCTGCCCGGCTACACGCATCTGCAGCGAGCCCAGCCCGTGCTGCTGTCGCATCATCTGCGAGCACACGCATGGTCGTTCACCCGTGACGCGGATCGCTTGTTGGATGCCATCGCACGTCTGGACGTGTCGCCACTCGGCGCCGGTGCACTTGCCGGTACTTCGCTTCCGACCAATGCACGAGATGCCCAGCTTCGATTGGGTTTCGCCGAGGTGTTTGCGAATTCACTCGACGCCGTGAGTGACCGCGACTTCGTTGCCGAGGCGATCTTCGTGCTCGCCATGATTGGACTTCATCTGTCTCGAATGGGCGAGGAGTGGGTGTTGTGGACCACCGAAGAGTTTGGTTTTGCGTCGCTCAGTGACGAGCATGCCACCGGCTCTTCGATGTTGCCGCAGAAAAAGAACGCCGATATCGCCGAACTCGCCCGTGGCAAAGCGGGGCGGGTGATCGGGAATCTCACGGGATTCCTTGCCACATTGAAGGGATTGCCATTGGCGTACAACCGCGACCTACAGGAGGACAAAGAGCCGCTGTTCGATTCGCTCGACCAGGTGAACCGTGGACTCGACGCAATCGCCGACATGGTCGCTGCGGCCACATTCCACATCGACGTGATGCAACGTGCCGCTGACTCGCCGGCCGCAGTGGCCACCGACGTTGCAGAGTGGCTCGTGGCACGAGGTATGCCATTCCGTCAAGCCCACGCAAAAGTGGGGGAATTGGTAGCTCGCTCGTTGACCACCGGCGTTGCTTTGGCGGATTTGGTTCGTGCCGACGCCGATCTTGGTCCGGATGCCGCCGCTTTGTTCGCACCCGGCGTCGCAGTGCAGAGACGCTCCAGTCACGGCGCCGCCGGACCCAAGGCTGCCGGTGTGCAACGCGAGGAACTTCGTCGCGTCGTTGCCGCACTGCAGTTGCGTCTGCCGTAGCCGCAATCCTGTCCGTTTGGGCTGTCGTCGTGCGGCGTGATGACCTGTCCTAACCTTCGCTACGTGAATCGACGTCGCCTCCTCCTCGTGGCGTCGATGATTCTTGGTGCTCTTGGGGCAACAGGCGAGGCACACGCCGCGCGGACTTCGTCGATGCGGGCAGCGCTACCTCGGGCAGTTGATGAGTCGTCCCGCTTCGAGCGCCGCGTCATTGGAACCTCCGTCGAGGGTCGAGACATCGAAGCGTTTCGCCTCGGAACTCGTGGGGGTACTCGTGTGATGGTGGTGGGTGTCATCCATGGTGACGAAGACGCAGGGCTCCTCATCACCGACGTGTTGAAGTCAATGGATCCACCCGTCGGAGTGGAACTTTGGGTGATTCCCACCGTGAATCCCGATGGAACCAATGCCCAGACGCGAGGCAATGCAAACAAGGTGGATCTCAATCGCAACTTTCCGAAGAATTGGGCCCGTCAAGGTGTCCCCGGATATTGGCAATATGCGGGACCCCGAGCAGCATCCGAACCAGAAACCAGGGCGATCGTGCAGTTCATTCGCGACGTTCGTCCTGCGCTCGGAATTTGGTACCACCAGGACCTGAACATGATTTCGCCGGGTGCCGGCTTCGAGGGACGAGTGCGAGCGCGGTATGCGCGGCTCACCAGCCTTCCGCTCGTGCAGATCACCGGGGGAACGTATACGGGCGTTGCTGCAACCTGGCAGCGCTCTGCGGTGTCCGATGGGTTGGCGTTCGTGGTGGAGCTCGGTCCCACGTTGTCCGCCGATCAAGCACAGGTTCATGCCGATGCGGTGATGGCGGTTGCACGAATGGTGCACAACGCCCGGGTATCTGCAAGCTGATCTCGCAACCGGTGTCTAGTGTTGGGGCGTGTACCGCCACGAGATTCGGGTTCGTTATGGCGAATGCGACATGCAAAAAGTGGTCTTCAACGCCCACTACCTTGCGTACTGCGACGATGCGGCAATGTGCTGGTTTTCGGCTCGGTTGGGCTCGCGAATGCACGATTTCGACTGCATGTTGAAGAGCGTCAGTCTGCTGTGGCACCGACCGTTGCGTCTCGGTGACGTGGCGTCGTTGGATTGCTCCATTTCGCGTTGGGGAAACTCGTCGTTCGACGTCTCAATCAGAGGACATGTCGATGGTGAGCAATCATTCGACGCCACGATCGTGTACGTGTCGACTACTCCAGGTGCGCCCAAGGTGGTGCCGGTGCCGGATTGGGTGCGCGCAGCCTTCAAGGTGGACGAACAGCCTTCACCGCAGTAAGGCCCGTGCCGCGAGGCGCGCTCTAGTCTGTATTCATGGCGAAGTTCGGTGATGTCGTAGCCGAGTTTGCCTCGCGTGGTCTCATCCACGACTCCACCGATCGCCAGACGCTCTCCGAGCGGAGCACCAGCGCGCAGATGTCGGCATACGTCGGATTCGATCCAACCTCCGATTCGCTGCACGCCGGCAACTTGCTCGGGCAGATCTCGCTACGACGGTTTCAGTTGCTCGGCCATCGTCCGATCGTGTTGGCCGGTGGTGCAACGGGAATGGTTGGTGACCCTTCCGGCCGTAGCGAAGAGCGCAACCTGCTTGACGCCGACACTCTCGCCGCCAACGTCGCCAACATCAAGACACAATTGGAACGCCTGCTCGACTTCGATGCAGGCAGTCAGTCCGCCTTGTTGGTGGACAACGCCGACTGGACGCGCGATGTGCCAGTACTCGACTTCCTGCGCGACGTGGGCAAACACATCACCGTGAACCAGATGATGGCCAAGGACAGCGTGAAGTCGAGACTGAGCGATGAGAACGGACTCTCGTACACCGAGTTCAGCTACATGTTGCTGCAAGCCAACGACTTTCGGCACCTGTGCGAGTTTCACGACTGCGAAATGCAGATGGGCGGCAGCGACCAGTGGGGCAACATCACGGCTGGCATCGACCTGATCCGCAAGCGACTGGCTCGTGGCGCGTACGGCCTTACCTGGCCACTACTGACGAAGAGCGACGGTACCAAGTTCGGCAAAACCGCCGATGGGGCAGTGTGGCTCGACGCAAAGAAGACGTCGCCGTACCAGTTCCGACAATTCTGGATGCAGCTCGCCGACGAAGACGTCGATCGCTATTTGCCCCAGTTCTCCTTGAAGTCGCTCGACGAGATCGCCGCCGTGCTCGACGAGCAGCACGCCAACCCGTCGGCGCGCGTTGCACAGCGAACTCTGGCGGACGAGCTGACCGCGCTGGTGCACGGCGCCGAGGCGGCCAAAGCTGCGAGCGAAGCAGCAGCCATCCTGTTCGGGGGTGACCCAATGACCGCGTCGCCATCCACCATGGCGTTCATCGCCGCGGAAGTACCCGCCACCAAAATGGGCACCGCAGTGCTGGCCGACGCAGCCGGTGTCTTGGCCGCCCTGCCAGGTATTGCTGCCAGCAAGAGCGAGGCTCGTCGATTACTGACCCAAAAGAGCGTGCGTGCCAATGGCGTGGTGCTCACAGGAGAGGCCGATTTAGCAGGAATTCCGCTCCTTCACGAGCGGTGGATGTTGGTGCGAAAAGGAAAAACCACGTATCACCTCGTAGATTTCGGTCGATAAGTCCGACCGGGAGAGGCCGAGCTCCCACGAGCGGGGGACCCGCCGAGGTGCACGTGGTGCGCGGCGAACTATTCCTTGGGGAGGTTGGGGGTCCACCAACCATCCGCTAGGGTGACGAGTCCGCGTTTCAGGACCCCGACCATGTCGAGTCCGAAACACGGGAAGAGCGGAGACCTCTGCCGAGCGCACGTGTCCGCCCTGGAAGCTCCTTGAAAACGGAAGAGAAGACTGAACGCCAGTGCGGGCAGTAACGGCGACCTCGTGTCGACGGATACTGTCTGTCAATTCGTTGATGTCACCTCAGCAGTGACATTGACAAAAGTAATAACCAGATCAGATGAGCATCTGATCGGTCAGGACATGTCGATGCGGACAGATGCAAATCTGAAAAGTCGGCATGAGCCCTTCGAAGAATTACACCTCGCCTACAGCGCAAAGCACGCAAGTGCCGAGTGAGTAACGCGAGAAATTCTTGACGGAGAGTTTGATCCTGGCTCAGGACGAACGCTGGCGGCGTGCTTAACACATGCAAGTCGAACGAGATCCAATGTGTAGCAATACACAGGAAGATCTAGTGGCGAACGGGTGAGGAACACGTGAGAAACGTACCCCAGACTTTGGGATAACAGTCCGAAAGGACTGCTAATACCAAATAACGTCGGAAGTCCGCATGGACATCTGACGAAAGGGATTCCGGTTTGGGAGCGTCTCGCGGACCTATCAGCTAGTTGGAGGGGTAACGGCCCACCAAGGCAACGACGGGTAGCTGGTCTGAGAGGATGGTCAGCCACACTGGGACTGAGACACGGCCCAGACTCCTACGGGAGGCAGCAGTGGGGAATCTTGCGCAATGGGCGAAAGCCTGACGCAGCAACGCCGCGT
>Ga0208231_1000023_pt1 | contig 52794 bp, 55 predicted proteins | sample LakMenEpi15Jun12_FD_150702 | JGI IMG/M metagenome (GOLD analysis project Ga0208231, IMG submission 150702) | Freshwater microbial communities from Lake Mendota, WI - 15JUN2012 deep hole epilimnion (SPAdes) | ecosystem: Environmental > Aquatic > Freshwater > Lentic | place: Lake Mendota, Madison...
TTCCCATCGGCGATGATGCCTCCGCCCACGCCAGTGGACACCACCATTCCGATGACGTCGCGCGCACCCACTGCCGCGCCACACCAAACCTCCCCCAACACCAAAGCTTTTGCATCGTTGTCGACGAAGGTGGGCAGGCCCGTCAATGAGGCAAGCGATGACTGCAAAGGAAAGTCCCTCCACGAAGGGATGCTCAGCGGCGACACTTTGTTTCCGTCATCCGACATCGGGCCACCTGAACCCACTCCGCAGGCAACGAGTTCGTATTCAGAACCCGATGGTGGGGTAAGCGTCGCAACTTGCAATTGGACGCGTTGCACGAGATCTGCGAGCGCATCCCACACGCCCTCGCTCGGCGTATCGCAACGATCCTGCACCACCATGTGCCCGTCGGCAGAAACGATCCCGGCAGCCAATTTCGTGCCACCGATGTCGATGGCGAGGTAAGCCTTCGACAATTACTGTTCGCGACCCATTTTGTCGCGCAACTGCTTGGCATTTTCACGAGTAGCACGCAGCATCGTTCCCACATCGCGCATGCCAACCTTGCCGACGGCTCGTAATTCGCGCTCGATGACGAGCACGCACAACAACATGAACGCGAATCCGGCAAAGCCTGCCGCAAAGTGGAACTGGAGACCGACGAAGACCAAGGCGAGAGATGCCACGGCCCCGAGGGCGGCCCAGCGCACCTTCTTCACCGCGGGACGATAGAGACCCGAAGGTGATACGGCCTGCGCGAATCGCTCGTCGCTCTCGAGTTGCGCTTCGATCTGGCGCAAAATCTGTTGTTCGTTGTCAGAGAGTGGCACAGCCATCACCTTGCCGAGGAAGGGACATGCAATTCATTGATAGCGAGCGTAGTAGCGATATGCCAAACCGCAAGTTGCTCAACGTTCATGTTGTTCGTCACGCCGCGGGCCCCAGGGCGTACCTCCCGCGACATCGATGACGCCAGTACCGATGGCATCGTCGCCGAACTTCTCGCGGATGCGATCGATGGCATGCGATGCAACCCTCCATTCTTCTTCCGACCGTTGTTTCGGTTCGTCGAACAGGGTCAACTGCAGCTCGGGTGCACCGAAGTTTCGGAGACTGACTCCGGCCAATCGAATTCCCGCTTGCACATCGACGTCGCCCAGCAACTCATCGATCACCGCAATGACGGACTGACTGGTATCGACCGGAGTTTCGACCGTGTGCGATCTGGTGATGTTGCTGAAATCGCCGTAACGAATCTTGAGCGTGACGGTGAATGCTGCGATGCCGGCATCCCGGCATCGGCGTGCAACGTTGTCCGACATTCGCAACAAATGCTTGCGAAGTTCCCGTCGATCGACCACGTCGTCACCGAAGGTTTCTTCGCTGCCGATGGACTTCGCTTCACGTTCGGGTTGCACCTCACGATCATCGATTGCATTGCTGAGGTCGAACAGATGCCGGGCATGCCCTTCGCCCACGGCCAGTTCCAGAATGCGCATCTGGCAGTTGGCGATGTCGCCAACTGTGTTGAGTCCGATGCCATGCAATTTCTCCAACGTGACCGGCCCGACACCCCACAACATGCCCACATCCAAGGGATGGAGAAACTCGATTTCGCCACCGGGAACGACCTCGAACACTCCCGGACCGGGGTCGATACGTTGACGGGCCGCGCGGGGCTTTGCGAATTCCGTCGCAAGCTTGGCGATGAACTTCGAGGTTGCGATTCCCACACTGCATGCCAACCCGATCTGCGAGTGCACAGCCTCTCGAACGGCACGCGCAATGGTCCGAGCATCGCCGAAGATTCGCTGTGCGCCGGTGACGTCCAAGAACGCTTCGTCGAGCGACAAACCCTCCACGAGCGGGGTGAACTGTCGAAACACGTCGAACACCCGGGCGCTGATCTCGCCGTAGTACTCATGATCGCCGTCCAGAAAGGTGGCATGCGGACACAGTCGGCTGGCATGCGCCGATGCCATCGCCGAGCGAACTCCGAATTGTCGGGCTTCGTACGATGCCGCCGCAACCACGCCGCGCTTGGCCGATCCGCCAACCACCACGGCCTTCCCCACCAGCTCCGGTCTTCGAAGTTGTTCGCACGCAACGAAGAACGCGTTCATGTCGACGTGCAAGATGCGCCTCGGCTGCGGCCGATTGTGCGGCGTGACGGGTGTCCCCGCACCAATCGCCGACATGGAGGCAACCTTAGTAATACCGTGTTGGGACGGTGAACGAACGTCCGCTCTCTGCTCTTCCGTCTCGCTTGGCTCGCGCCGTGGCGTTCGCTTCGATCGTGGTGGCTGGACTGGCCGGCGGGACCATCGGCTATGCACTCGTCGATGTGCAGTGCACGGACAACTGTGGGGTCGAGTCGGGTGTCGGCATGTTGATCGGCTCGGTGAGTTTCGCCGCCGGCATGAGCGTGGTGGCGGTACTCGGCTTGCGCGCAATGGGCGAATGGCGCGAGCGCTCGTGACCGCGTCACTTCGCAGGCTTGCCGAGGACCTCGCACGACAGGCCGGAACGCATGCACGAGAAGGTCGGGCGCAAGGCATGCAGGTGGTCGGCACGAAACTCACCGACACCGACATGGTGACCAAATTCGATCGCGAGGCAGAAGCGATGATCATTGCCGGCCTGCGCGCGGCACGACCGAATGACTCCATCGTTGGCGAGGAAGGCGGCGGACACCGCGGCTCCTCGGGGCTGGAATGGCACGTGGACCCGATCGATGGCACCACGAGCTTCATGTACGGCTTGCCCACGTGGTGTGTATCGATTGGAGTTCGCGACGACATCGGCGCAGTTGCAGGTGCGGTCTTCATGCCCGACCTCGGCGAGATGTTCTCGGCCGAACGTGGATCTGGTGCAACGCTGAACGATTCCCCGATTCGCTGCTCCCCACTTACCGATGCAAGCAAGGCACTGGTTGCCACCGGTTTCAGCTACACGCCGTCGCATCGCACGGTTCAGGCGCGGCGTGTCACCGAATTCATTCACCAAATTCGCGACGTTCGTCGCACGGGTGCGGCTGCCGTCGACATGTGTTTCGTTGCCTGTGGACGAGTTGATGCCTACTTCGAAGAAAACCTGCACTCTTGGGATGTGCTGGCTGCCGAGCTCATTGCTCGAGAAGCTGGTGCTCGCAGCGGAGATTTCAGCGGCGGCACGCTACGCCCCGAAGAAGTCCTTGTTGCGGCACCGGGCGTGTTCGATGCCCTCTCGACGCTGCTGGTCGCCGCCCAGCAACTCCATCCTCACACCAGCGATTGACCATTCGTCGCTGGAGGCGTCGTCACCAGCGCAGAACATCAGCGCACGACGGGCCGAGCGCCACGGCACTACCTTGGTGCGTCGTGGGCACGCGCATCCTCACCGTTGAAGACGACGAACGCATCCGCGCCTCCGTTCGACTTGCTTTGGAAGACGAAGGTTGGACTGTCGACGAGGCAGGCACGGGCGAAGATGCAGTCACACGATTCAACGAGCAGCCCGCCGACGTCGTGCTGATCGACATCATGCTTCCCGGCATCGATGGATTCGATCTGTGTCGTCAAATTCGCGCCAAGAGCAGCGTCCCCATCGTGATGGTCACGGCACGGAGCGATACCCACGATGTGGTAGCCGGTCTCGAAGCTGGTGCGGACGACTACCTCACCAAACCATTCGCGCCCAAGGAGTTGTCGGCACGCATTCGGGCTCTCTTGCGTCGAGTACGTCCCAACGACCACCCGCACTCGACACTCACATTCGGCGATCTGGTCATCATCCCCGAAGAAGGTCGCGTCACCTTGCGCGGCACGGAAGTGCCCGTCACGAAGACCGAATTCAAGTTGCTCTGTGTGTTGGCCGAGAACCCGAGTGGCGTGTTCAGTCGTGAGGCACTGCTCGAAAAGGTATGGGACTACGACTACTTCGGCGATGGTCGGTTGGTGGACGTTCACGTTCGACGACTGCGCATGAAGATCGAGGTCGATCCGGCCAACCCGCGTCACGTGGTGACCGTGCGCGGCTTGGGATACCGACTGCAGTCGTGACCAGCCCCATTCGTCCGCCACATGCAACGTTGCGCGCAAGGATCCGCGCATTTCGTAGACGATGGAGCCCGCGACGTGTGGGAGTACGGACGAGGATTCTCCTCACCTTTTTGGTGGGTGCGCTGGTGCTCTCGGGTGTGTTGTTCTTCTTCACGTACACACTCACACGAAGCAACCTTCGTGAGCGCGAAGGAGAACTTGGCCTCAGCAACCAACTGATTGCCGAGACGCTCGGCAGTGTCCGGGCGTCACTCGTTCTTGCGACGGTGATCACGGTGCTGGTGGGTCTCATGTTGGGAATCGTGTCCAGCGAGCGTGTCGTTCGCCCGCTGGCTGGCGCTGCCGATGCTGCGCGTGCCATCGCCGACGGACGTCTCGATACGCGACTTGAACCCACCGACGACCCGGATCTCAATGCGCTCACCGATTCGTTCAACGACATGGTGGCCCGGCTGCAGGATCGCGTCGAGCGTGACGCCCGATTTGCTTCCGATGTAAGCCACGAATTGCGATCACCGCTCATGACCCTGGCCGCGTCGGTGGAGGTCATGGTGTCGCGACGCGACGAACTACCGGAGCGTGGCCAGGCTGCCCTCGACTTGTTGGCTGCCGACGTTGCCCGCTTCAGCGGACTCGTGGAGGATCTTCTGGAAATCTCCCGCTACGACGCCGGTGCGGTTCGCTTGACGCGCGATGAATTACAGGTCGGTGAGCTCGTGCAACAGGCGGTACTTGCCAGCAGCATGCCGCGCTCCTCGATTCATCTCGACGAACGTTGTCGCAACGCCAGAATTCATGGCGACCGTCGGCGCCTTGCACGAGTGGTGGCCAATCTCATCGACAATGCGCGTACGCACGGTGGTGGTACGGCCGCCGTCCATGTGCTTCCTGCCGACGATTCTGCGGGTCACCTGTGGCTCGCCGTGGAGGACTCCGGCGAGGGTGTTTCCGAGTCGGACTCCGAGCGAATATTCGAACGTTTCTCCCGCGGCGCGGGGGCCAGTAAACGTGGTTCGAGTGAAGGCGCCGGCCTGGGGCTTGCGCTGGTGAGGGAACATGTCCGCCTGCACGGCGGTCGAGTCTGGGTGGAACCACGCCGCGATGCAGGTACCGGAGCGCGTTTCGTGGTTGAACTTCCGTGTGATACCACGGCACCGCAGTAGCGCAGCTTCGACACGACCACGCGCCACTATTCTCTCGCCATGGCCGGCGGCGAGGATTCCCCCCGCAAGAGCAGTGGGGTCGTTCTCGCCATCGATGCGGGAACTACCGGCGTTCGCACTCGCGCCGTGTTTTCCGACGGTCGTGCTTCGATATCCGATTATCGGGAGTTCACACAGCATTACCCGCAACCTGGCTGGGTCGAGCACGACGCAGAAGAAATCTGGCAGGCGGTGCGCGCCACCATGCAAACGGTCTGCAGACATATCGACGAACCGATTGCTGCCATCGGCATCACGAATCAGCGAGAGACGGTGGTGGCAATAGATCGACGCAGTGGTGCGCCGCTGCAGCGAGCAATCGTGTGGCAAGACCGCAGAACCGCGCAGCGTTGCGATGCGCTCACCGACCACCTCCCGGCTGTCCGCGCCACCACCGGGCTGGTGCTCGACCCGTATTTCTCGGGCTCCAAGGTGGAATGGCTGTTGCGCAATACCGAAGTGGCCGACAATCCGAACCTGGCTTTTGCGACGATCGACGCATTCCTGATTCATCGCCTCACCGGCGGAGGTTCATTCGCCACGGACGTAACGAATGCTTCTCGCACGATGTTGTTCGATATTCGCTCCCTGCAATGGAGCGCCGAGATGTGCGACATGTTCGGCGTCGATCGCGCAATGCTCCCCGAGGTGGTCCCCTCGAGTGGGCGAATCGGTGCAACGGTGAGCGACGGCCACATACCTGCCGGCATCCCCGTCAGCGGAGTGGCCGGTGATCAACAGGCGGCGTTGTTTGGCCAGGCGTGCTTTACCCCCGGTAGCGCCAAGAATACTTACGGCACGGGAAGTTTCGTCCTGCTCAATGTCGGCACGACATGTCCTGAGCCAACCACCGGCATGCTCACCACGGTCGCATGGAAGCTTGGTGCGGGTCCTGCCGTGTACGCACTCGAAGGAGCAATCTTCGTGACCGGCGCAGCAGTGCAATGGCTCCGCGACGGACTGAACATCATCGATGAGTCGCGGGAGATTGGCCCACTCGCCGAAACCGTGCCGGATGCAGGTGGCGTGGTGATAGTGCCGGCGTTTGCCGGGCTCGGTAGTCCATGGTGGGACCCGTACGCGCGAGGCGCGATCTTTGGGATTACCCGTGGCACTCGTCGCGCACACATCGCACGAGCGGTGGTGGAGTCGATGGTGTTTCAAACACGAGACGTCATTGATGCCATGACCCGCGCATCCGGAGTTCCCATACGCGATCTGCGGGTTGATGGCGGCGCTGCAGTCATGAACCTGATGTTGCAGATGCAGTCCGATCAACTCGCGGTTGACGTCGTACGGCCGACGGAATTGGAGACCACCGCGATCGGTGCTGCGTATCTGGCAGGACTTGCCGAGGGGGTGTGGGGCTCGACTGACGAGATTGCCTCGCGTTGGGAACTGGAGCGACGCTTCTCACCACGCAACGCCGACCGTGACGCGGCACATGCCCAGTGGCTACGAGCCGTTGAACGCTCGCGTGATTGGATTTCCCATTAACCAGCTCACCCCAGGGTGAGTTGCACCACGGCAATCGTCACGGCAATCGTCACGGCGCTGATACCGACGAACAACGTCACGCCTGTCGCGATGACGGTGGAACGAAGTTTCCCCAGTTGTTCCACCGCCCGGCGCACGCCGTCGACGTCCTGCTGCAGACGTGCTTGGGCATCTGCGATTGCATCGGCGGCTGGACGTCCGAGCGCGCCACGCAGCGCACGGCGAAGATCGTGTTCCGCAGTCATCGTCGGCTACCTCCCGGCAAATTGGAGCATTGCCACCATGAGCCCACCCAGGCCAACGAAGAGCGAGATTCCTACGGACGCTCCGGTGAGGACGATCGTGGTTCGCAAGTTGCCAAGTGCTCGAACCTCGTCGCGAACCTCGGCAATCTGTCGCTCGAGCCGATCGATTCGCGCCTCCAGGGCATCGATTCGTGCGTCCAACCGCGCCTCCAAGGCATCGATCCGCCCACCCATCGCATCGATTCGTGCGTCCAACCGCGCCCCGAGTGCATCAATCTTGGCGTCGAGGCGACGTTCGGTGGCGTCGAGGTCGCAACGACGCACCAGATCGCCCCAGCCGCTGGGTGGAAGAAACTCCATGAGGTCATCCGCCACGGCGGTACCGATGTGGTGCTGGAGAGATTGGTGCAACCGAAGGCGCTGGGCGTCCGGCGATGGGATCCGATGGTGGTGTATCGCGTCGGGCGATGGGACCCGATGATGGGTTTCTGTAGTGCTCACACCCACATGTGTGCGCGAGCACGCTCGAGTTGGCAGAGATTCTCTGGGGTGCCATGGCGAGGCACAATAGGTCGCTCTCCCCACTTGTCAAGCTGAGGTGACACGACGTGAAGGTCGGCTTTTGGGCCGAGCCACCCGGAAGGACTACAGCTTGGGCAGGCCGTGATCGAGGTTGCGCACCGCCTGGTGAATTCGCTGCTCGTTCTCTATGAGCGCAAAGCGTACGAAGCCTTCACCTCCGGGCCCGAAGCCCGACCCCGGAGACAATGCGACGTTGCACTCGTTCACCAAGTGCGAGCAGAACTCCACGGAATTCATCTCTCGATACGCCTCGGGAATCGGCGCCCAGACGAACATGGAACCACGTGGGGATGGAATCGACCATCCGATGCGCTCGAGACCTTCGATCAATGCATCACGCCGCGACTGATACGTCTTGCAGACCTCCACCGGGAAGTCCTGAGCTTCGTTCAGGGTGACGGTTGCTGCGATCTGAATCGGCTGGAACGTCCCATAATCGAGATACGACTTGAGTTTCACGAGCGCCTGTACCACTTGCGTGTTGCCGACGAGGAAGGCACATCGCCATCCCGCCATGGAATAACCCTTGGTCATGGAGTACAACTCAACGGCGCACTCCATCGCCCCTTCGGCTTGCAGAATCGACGGCGGCTCGTAACCATTGAAACCCATGTCGGCGTATGCAAAGTCGTGAACCACGATCATTTCACGCTCGCGACAGAAGTCGACCACTCGTTGCATGAACGACAAATCCACCGTTGCACCGGTTGGGTTGTGCGGGAACGAAATCACGAGTACCCGAGGTTTCGGCCAACCGACCTCCCATGCCTTGTGCAGAGCATCAAAGAACTCCTCTTGATACTCGACGTCGACATCCGTCGCGGACAGTAGACGCCGTTGACTGCGCATCGGGATCTGGCGAAGATCGGCCCCGGCAAAGAGCGGCCCGAAGATGTGAATCGGATAACTCGGGCTCGGAACGATTGCGGCATCACCCGACTCCAGGAGCACCCACATCAGATGACTGAAGCCCTCCTTTGCGCCGATGGTGTTGGTGATCTGCAGGTCGGGGTCGAGTGTGACCCCAAACTTGCGCTGGTACATCGATGCGACGGCTTCTCGCAACTTCGGAAGTCCCCTTGACAGCGAATACCGATGGTTCTTGGGGTTGTGCGCTGCTTCTGCCAGCTTTTCCACCGCAACGTCGGGCGACGGAATGTCCGGATTTCCGAAACCAAGATCGATGACGTCGTCACCCTCGCGACGAGCGGTGATTTTCAGGTTGTTGATGATCGTGAACACATACGGCGGCAGGTTGCTGATGCGCCGAAAGTCCACGGATCAAGCCTAAGTCGCGCTGGCAAATCGAGGCAGGAGCGCAGCACCAATCGCACCGGCGTGCTCGCCGAGTTGTGCAACCCTGAGGTCCGGATGCTGTCGCTGCTCGGGTGAGTACAACGTTTCGAGGAACCAGCGTCGCAACATCGGCATGAAGAAGTCCGCCGCTACCGAGACACCACCTCCGATCACGATGACATCGGGGTCGCTCACGTTTGCGAGATTGGAGAGACCGATTGCCAGCCAGCGTGCGTAGGCCTCCAACACTGTGACCGCATCAGCGTCGCCTTGCCGAGCACGTTCAATGACGCTCTCACCCGACTCCCCGCTGGCGAGCATGCGGAGTCCTCGGCCGGATGCGTAGACCTCCCAGCAGCCCTTGCGACCGCAGGTGCACCGCGGTCCGTCCGGATTCACCACCATGTGCCCGATCTCCCCTGCGAATCCGTTCACTCCTCGCTGCAGAGTCCCGTTCACGACATGTCCACCGCCGATACCCGTACCGAGGGTGACCATCCACATGTTTCGCGACTCGCGGCCGGCGCCGAATCGCCATTCAGCCAGAGCCGACGCGTTGCCGTCATTGTCCACCCAAATTGGGCGGCCGAGTCGGGCTGCAAGTTCGGCCTTCACTGCGACATCGATGGATCCGGGAATGTTCGGTGACGCGCGCATGACGCCATCCAAGGTGATGAGCCCCGGTACCCCGACCGACATCGTTTCCACTTCGCCGAGCTCCGTTGCCAATTGGGCCAGCGTGTCGACAAGTTGCGAGGCGTGAGGCGTTGGGTACCGAACTTGGCGGATGATGTCACGCTCACTCGAAATATCGGCATCGACATCGATCACAACGCCAAGGCACTTCGTGCCACCAACGTCTATTCCTGCTGCGAGCTTCACGACTCGGCGCGAGTCTTCAATTCTTTCAAGGTGTGCAGAATGCGCACCTCGGCGCGACGCTTCACAAAACCCGGAAGTGGAACGATGAGTTCGATCTTCAGTGAATACGTGATGTCGGTTCCGTCACCGGACGGGGAAAAGGTGTAGGCGCCATCAATCACCCGCATGATGTCACCCTCCACGAGTGACCACGAGATGCGTTCAGGGGCTTGCGAATAGTCGTACGACAACGTGTAGTGCGTGCTTCGTCCGAGCGCACTCGCGCGGTACTCCACCTTGGTTGCGCGACCGCTGGCATCCCGCTCGAGCACGTTGGCTTCCTTCACGTCGCGCGCCCACTCCGGGTACCGCTCAAAATCCACCGCGACGTCGAAACAACGCGATGCCGATGCCGCGACGTGCTCGGTGTCGGTTGCCTGGTCGATCACGTCGGCAAGGCTAGTTGGTGATGCGCAGTGCAGCGGCGAGGCGGCCAACGAGCACCGAGTAGTCGAACTCGGCAACGGCACGGGAGCGAGCCGCCATGCCCATCGATGTGCGTAGTGACGAATTCGTCAACAAGTGGGACAGTCGTTCGGCGGTGTCGTCTACGCTCCGTGGGTCGCGCACCACGTAACCGGTGAGTCCGTCCTCGACAGCCTCTGCTGCACCGCCGCTATCACCGGCGATCTGGGGAACCGCGCACGCCGCAGCCTCGGCAAACACGATGCCGAAGCCCTCTTGTTCGAGTCCACCCCAGCGATGTTGACACGGCATCATGAACACATCAGCGCATCCGTAGAGCGCCGGCAGGTCGTCGTCTGGCACGCGCCCGAGCAGACGCACCGGTGCGTTCAGTTCTTTGATGAGTGCCTGCAATCGATCGTGTTCGCGCCCCGTACCGCCGATCAACATGTTGACACCATCGAGGTTGGAGTCGTGGCGCGCCACATTCGCAACACGGGACGCCGCCACCTTGGCCACCGCACGAATTGCGACGTCGAAGCCTTTTCGTGGCACCAAACGACTGACTCCAACCACCAGCGGCGCATGTGGTGATACACCGAATTTTTCGCGAGCCGCCCGTCTCGCCGAATCGTCGAGCGGCACGAAGCGCTGCGTGTCCACCCCCGGAGGAATCTGCACCACCTCCGACGATCGATGGCCGTGGCTCATCGTTCCCCCCATCGCACGGATTGCTTCCGCTGCCGGGTATCGACCCGACGCAAACACGTGCGTAGCTCCCCGCAACACACGTGCGAGGGCGTGACGCGACACAGGCAGTCGGCCGGGAACCACGATCTCTGCACCATGCACCATCACGCTGTACGGCAAGGACAGCGAACGACCAACCATTCCAAGCGGCAATGCCGGGTCCAACACCACATGCTCCGCACCGAACTCGCGAGCCAGACGCTCGATTCGTCGCACCATCAACGGGTGCGGAAGCAGTACGGGTTCACGTACGCGATCGACCCTGAAGGGCTGACGTGCATCGAACTCGGCAGCATCCGCATGCGGACTCGTGAGCACCGCAAATGAAGTTGGGTCGAGTCGTCGCCACAACTCCCACAACATGTTCTGGATGCCTCCCACCTTCGGCGGGAAATCGTTCGTGACGAGCAGATGCTTCATGAATTCGCCAATGCGTCGAGTGAAATCACGGTACGTACTCGGCGCTGAGGAGGTCCGTTCGACCAAGTTTGTTGGCCGCCCAACGTGCGTGCTCGCTCAGTAAGTCATCGTTGCCGTGGATGTATCGCGCAAGTGCCAATGCCACTTCTTCATTCTCTCCCAAATTGCTGTTGCCCAGGATGATGAGCGCATTGCGCCGCACCCAGCGCGGATTCCGATCCGCCACGTACCACTCATCACATATCTCGAGGACTTTCGATTCGGGCGCGGTGAGAATTTCCAGAGCATCCACCACGTTGCGTGTCGTCCCGTCGGCGATGCTGAGCGCGGTGGCACCGCGCCGAGTGGGTGGGCACACTTCTTGACAGTCATCGCACCCATATATACGTGTACCGAGCGCATCACGGAATGCGGGATCGAAAACCCCGGGCTTCTGGATGAGCCACGCCAAACACTTTCGAGCGTCCACCACACCGGGCGCAACGATCGCACCAGTTGGACAGGCGTCCAGGCACCGACGACACGCTCCGCATCCATCGGCAACCTCGCGATGAGTGGGCGACAACTCTGCGGTGGTCACCACACACCCGAGCACGAACCAACTTCCAAGTCCTTCGAGCAGGAGATTTGCATTCTTTCCGTACCAACCAAGGCCCGCCCGGTACGCCACTTCGCGATCGACGACGGAATTGTCGTCGGCAAAGACCGTCGCACGATGCCCATCTCGTTTCAGTCGTTTCGCGGCCACGCGAAGTGCCTCGCGGAGCGGTTCGTAGTGGTTGCGCCAGGCATATCGCGCAACCTGCGCCGGCACGGTAGCTGGCACGGTCGACGCCGCCGTTTCAACGCTGTCCCCGCCCACCGAGCGCGCGTCGATGTAGTACGAACGAGCGGCAACGATGATGCTCTTTGCACCCGGCACGGACATGGTGGGAGTGGTTGATCGTTCGGGGTTTCGAAACGTGAATTGCATGCCATCTGCCATGCCTGATGCGATTCGGAGCTCAATGGCTTCTCGGGCTCGCGTGAGCGGCTCCGCAGTGGTGACCCCGACACGGTCGGCTCCGGCTTCACGCACCAAGCGCATCAGTTCTTCGCCGTACGACGTTGCGCTTTCCACGAAGCCGAAGGCTACGAACGCTTGGAGGCGTGCTCGCTGCCCCGACCCTGGTGCGTCAGGCGCTGCGTTGGTGCCGTAATCCGGGGGTGAGTCCTGCTGTGGCCAAGGCTGCCAGCGTGCGCAACTCTTCGTAGTCGAAGATGACCGCTTCTGGCTCACCACACAGCATTGGGACGATGCAGTCGTCGCATGCAGAAGTCTCCCGCATGACGCAGGTGTCACACGAAATGGTGATGCTCACCACTTGCCGACCACCAACTGGTGCCCCATCGGCTGAGTGCTGCATGACTGAGTGCTGCATGACTGAGTGCTGCATGACTGAGTGCTGCATGACTGAGTGCTGCATGACTGAGGGATGTTCTCGCATGCGTTCAACATGACGAAGGGGTGTAGCGAGGTTCGCGAAACTGCACGCAACCTTGTGATACCCCTGTGCGACGCTGTCTTCGTGAGCATCGACATCATCGAGGACGGCACGCCGTGCGACTATTGCGGCACGCTCATCCAATTCTTCGACGACGACTTCACCATCTGCCCGGAATGCGGAAACGAGTTCTGGAACATGGACTACACCGGCGAATTCCCCGGCGACCGGCCCGATCGCGCGTAGACGAACCGTGCGGCGGACCGAGTTGGACGCTGAGATGGACGGTGAGACCCCACATCAGACCGTGCTGCGTGCGTACACCTTTCCATGACCACATCAGCACCCACCACTTCCACGAGCAGCGATTTTCTCCCCACCGTACGCAACATCGACGAAGCACGCGACATCTGCGGCGACTTCGCCAGCGTGCTCACCGTTGGACCGCATCGCTCCGAGGTGTCCGACTTTTGCCATCCCAACCACAAAATCGTCACCTTTGACGACATCACCGTGTCGTACGCCGGCTACCAAGCCCCCACGTTCGATCACGTGTGCGAATTCGTGGAGTGGGGCACGGGGCGCCCCGATCTTCTGGTACATTGCCACGCAGGAATGTCACGCAGCACATCAGCGGCCTGGGGTATCGCGATTGCGAATGGTTTCGATCCGCAAGAGGCGTACGACCACCTCAAACTGAATCATCCGATCGTTCGTCACCGTACATGGAATCCCCAGGCGGACGTCGCGACGTACCTCAAGCGACGGGCATTCATTCCCAACGAGTTGGTACTCAAGCATCTCGAGAAATTCTTCGGTTTCCGTAGCGGCACGCTGCGCGACATCGCGATCAACGGCAGTGCTAGTGCGCCACAGGACCGTTGACGTCGATCTGAAGTCGATACGTGGTACCGCTGCGTGGCAACGCACTCATGACGGCATCTGCCCGACTCGGTTCCACCAAACACGCCATGGTTGGGCCCGATCCGGACAGCCATGACGCATATGCCCCGGCCTTGACGGCTGACTGCATTGCGTGTTTGGTGTCGGGGACGATTGCCAGTCGAACGTCCTGGTGCAGCCTGTCGTGAGTGGCGTCGGCCAACGCCGCAACATCGCCGGTAACCATCGCGGCCACGAACAACGACGATCGTGAAATGTTTGCGACTGCATCAGCCAGGCTGACCGTGGGGCTCAGCTTCGTGCGCGACTCTTTGGTCGATGTCGTGTTTTCGGGCACCCACACCACCACATCGGCGTGTACGGCAACCGGCACGCGAATCGCTCGCTCACCCGTAGCAACGGTGAGTCCACCAAGTGCCGAGGCCGCGGCGTTGTCGGGATGACCCTCCAGTTCGCCCGCGATCGCAAAAGCGGCGAGTCGCGACTCGAGCGAATTGGCCGCGACAACGCCCTCCCGCTGAGCGATCGCCAATAACGCCCCGCCGACCCGTGCTGCACCGCTGAAACCAAGTCCGCGACCCATTGGAATTCGATCGTGCGACCAAATGGTGCCAACTCCACCGTTGCGTGCAAATGCGACTGCCGCCGGGTGGTGTGCATCGCAGTTGCGCGCATTGCTCGGTTGGTGCGCTTCGGTAAGGCCGACCTCCAGATACATGGTGAGCGCCAATCCAAGAGTGTCAAAACCGGCACCAAGGTTCGCCGTGCTGGCGGGAACCGTTACACGAATCACGAATTCAGCGTAGTTTCACGGACAAAGGCATCCAGCGTGGCGCGAGCCGTGCCACTGTCGATTGCCGCAGTAGCCAGAAGCGCCCCTCCGGCAAGGTCGCGAGCAACGCCCGCCACCACCAAGGCCGCAGCCGCATTGAGCACCACGACGTCGCGAATCGGACCATGCAGTCGGGACTCCAATACTTCTCGCACGATGGTTGCATTTCGAGTCGGATCATCGCCACGCAAGCGATCATTACCGGCACGCGCAAGCCCGATGCTTTCTGCGTCGACGGAAGTGACGCCCCCACTGGTGTCATGCACGTGGTTGTTGCCGGCCAGCGACAACTCGTCGAGTCCACCGTGACCATGCACCACCCAGGCGCGCTTCGTGCGTGTGGCAAGCGCTCGAGCCATGGAGTCCACTCGACGAACATCGGCGACCCCCACCAACATGTACGAAACGGGTGCCGGGTTGGCCATTGGCCCCAACAAGTTGAAGATGGTCGGAACTCCGAGTTCACGTCGAATCGGCCCCACATGACGAAACGCGGGATGGAATGCCGGCGCAAAGGCAAACCCAAAGCCGATTTTGGTGACGCTGCGGGCCACCCGCTCCGGCGACTGTTCGATTCGAGCGCCGAGAGCTTCCAGCACGTCTGCGGTGCCACATTTGCTGGAGGCAGATCGATTGCCGTGCTTGCACACGGGAACTCCGACACCCGCAACGACGAGTGCAGCCATGGTGGATACGTTGACCGAGCCGCTCTTGTCTCCCCCGGTGCCGACGATGTCGACGGCCTTCTCGGCGATTTCCGGTGGCAACGGAACCGACGTGGCAGCGTCGCGTACGGCGCGCAAGAAACCACTGAGTTCATCCTCCGTTGCTTCACGAGCGTTGTACTCGAGGAGAAACCGACGAATCTCGTCGGGCGACATCCCTCCCTGCAGGATCTGCTGCATCCGCGTTCGCGCAGCTTCGTACGTGAGCGGATCTCCACCGAACGGAACGCTCGCCACCGCACGAAGGCTACGAGCGTCACCAGCGGCTCACCCCAACGGTGCTACGAGTGTCCGACAGAATGGACGGCTGTGTCAGGCATCGTCGTCAGCGAGCTCGAGTACGGACCTCCAGGTGGGGATCAGTTGTTCTTTGACGTGAGCTTTCGGGTGGCCCCCGGGGAGCATGCTGCAATCGTCGGAGCAAACGGAGTTGGCAAGAGCACCATCCTGCGAATTCTCACGGGCCAAATCGAGGCTGACGCCGGCGAATTTTCCATCAATGGAACGATGCTGTACATGACCCAGGACGTCGGCATGTCACGTCCCACCGACACGCTTCGCGAAATGCTGATCGAAGTTGCACCGCCTGCGCTGCGCGAAGCCGGACGCGAGTTGGTGCGAGCCGAACACGCCATGCACACCGGCGCGGACGATGGCATGGCGTATGCCACGGCCCTGTCGCACTGGGGCGACCTCGGCGGATACGAGTTGGAATCTCAATGGCAAGCCTCGGCTCAACGAAGCGTGAAGAGCCAGGTAGACGACGTGTTCACCCGCCTGGTGTCGGAACTCTCGGGCGGTGAACGCAAACGGCTCGTACTCGATCTGTTGCTGCACTCGGGTGCAGACGTATTGCTGCTGGACGAACCCGACAACTATCTGGACATCCCAACGCGACAGTGGCTGGAGGACGAACTTCGTACTTGCCCTTCCACCATTTTGATGGTGAGCCACGACCGTACGCTCTTGGAACGCTGCTCGAACAAGATCATCGCAGTGGAGGGTTCTGGATGTTGGGTACATGGTGGATCATTCGCCACGTTTCCCGAAGCCCGTGAAAAGCGACAGGAACTTCTCGGCGACGACCTCAAACGGTGGCACGAGGAAGAGCGACGTTTGTTCCACCACATGAAGATCATGAAGCAACGAGCAGCGCAAAATTTCAAGAATGCCACGAAGGCAAACGCTGCCGAAACCCGTTGGGAGAAATTCGTCGCCGCCGGTCCACCTCCCCCTCCGGTCCCCGACCAGCAGATCTACGTTCGATTGCGCGGTGCCGACGCCGCGCGACGTGTTGCACAACTCAACGGCGTGTCGATGCACGATCTCTTCCGTCCGTTCTCCGACGAGATTTACCACGGCGAGCGCGTCGCACTGATCGGGCCGAATGGCACCGGCAAAACCCACCTTCTCAAGGCACTATCGCAGGAACTCACGCCCACAGCCGGCGAGGTTCGCTTCGGACCACGCACATCGGTTGGAGTGTTCACCCAGATCAACAACCGGCCCGACTTTCTCGGTCGTGAGTGCATCGACATCGTGCACGATCGCATCTCCGACGAGGAGCGGGCCATGAAAACCCTGGCGCGCTACGGCCTTCGCAATCAAGCACGCCAGAAGTTCGAGACACTGTCCGGGGGTCAGAAGGCTCGGCTGGAGATCTTGCGACTGGAGATCGAGGGCCACAACGTACTTCTGCTGGACGAACCAACCGACAACCTCGACATCGAGTCGTCCGAGGCACTGGAAAAGGCACTCGACGGGTTCGAGGGCACCGTGGTTGCCGTCAGCCACGATCGCACCTTTCTCGCACAGTTCGATCGCTACATCATGATCACCGATTCGGGCGAGGTCTACGCCCTCCCTGACTTTGACGTAGCCCTACGCGGGCTGCAGAAGCCTGATCAGCTCGCGACACTCAAGCTTGCAAAGCCGCTCCACGAATAAAACAAACATCCGCCGGCAGACCCACTTTCGTGAGCCCACCGGCGGATGGTGGAACGTTTCAATTCGTGTTGTTTAGAGCGTGCTCAAGTCCACGGTTGGCGGCACGATCACCGCGTCGATCACGTGGATGACACCATTGCTGGCGGCCACATCGACGGAAATGACGTTCGCCCCGTTGACCTTCACACCCATGTCGGTGGTGATCGCGATGGTCGAACCCTCGACTGTTGCGACATCCCCGGCGGTGACGTCGGTGGACATCACTTTTCCTGGCACGACGTGGTAAGTGAGGATTGCGGTCAACACGGCGAGGTTCTCAGGCAAAAGCAACTTCTCGAGCAGCCCTTCTGGCAATGCCGCAAATGCTGCTTCGGTCGGAGCAAACACGGTGAACGGACCGTCTCCTTGGAGGGTCTCGACCAGTCCGGCTGCAGAGATGGCTGCTACCAACGTGGCGAAGTCCGGGTTGGCGCTGGCAACGGCGACGATGTCATCGGTTGCAACAACTTCTTCGGCAATGGTGGTCTCGGCAACGGTGTCCTCTGACGATTCGTCATCGGATCCGCAGGCCGCAAGGGTGAGTGCCGCTGCAACAGCAACTGCAAATACTTTCTTCATGATGTTTCCTTTTTGGTTGGGGGTAAAAGTGGCTGATTGCCACGTGCCACACCGTAAAGGCAATCTCGCTCATGCGTCCCGCTTTTCAGCGAGACAAGCGACACCTTGCGGGTGCGACATACGCCACGCTCGCATCTCCACGTCACAAGCCGTGCGGACGAACGTACTTTTCGCAATGACCTGACGGATCTTCCGTCAGCCCAGGTTCACGCGGATTCGAAACTCAGACGTCCTCGCGCAGATCAGTGAGCAACTCGGCGACGGTGAATTCGGGCAGCTCGATGACTTCGAGATAGTTCGGGTGGTCACAACGAACCTGAACCCCGCCCTTGGCGAACTGTGCAACCTGTTCGGGCGTGAATTCGAAGCGTACGTAGTGCACGGCAGCGGTGACGGTCTCACGAGTGAGTCCTTCCGCGTGTTGCTCGTCGACGACACTGCGAATCTGCGTTCCGTCGGCCAGGCGAATGACGATGGAGCGCTCGATACCGACCAACTTTGGCAGCCACTCGCGCATCTGGTCCTCGGTGGTCAGCTCGATGAACAGCGTGGCACAGAGCTGGCCCGGCTCTGGAATCATCGGGTTGAACGCTTTCAACTCCTCCATCACGCCCTCGTCGGTAACGACACGCTCGACGCGCAACATCTCCTGGATCTGATTGAGCATCGTTGCCCGGTTCTCGAAAGAAACGGTCACAACGGTGCCGAGGTGCAGCCGACGGCGGCGCTTCAGTTCGATCACGTTCGCACGGGAGGCCTCGCGTGTTCGCTCATACGCACGATGATCGAGAATGTCGGCGAGGTTGAGTTTTCGGGTCTTCATATCGGTGGACATGGGGGGTATCTCCTTCGATGTGGTTGTGGTGGATGGACTTGGAATTACTCCGTATCAAGGCCGTAGGCCTGAGCGACCACTTGCAGTGGATGCAAGGGCGCCACACCTGCCTGCTCGGTGATTGCAGTGTTCGCAAGGTGACAGTCACCCGCCACGACATCGCCGTTGGCGTCCTTCACCATTTCTCCGAGTTTCTTGCCGATGGGGATGCTCAGCTCGGCATTTTCCGCACGCAGACCCCACATCCCATCGATGCCGGAACACTGTTGCACGAGTTTGATCTTGGCGCCGGTGAGTTTCATCAAGTCACGGCTCTTCAAGCCGATGTTCTGGGCGCGCAAGTGGCACGGCGTGTGATAAGTGATGGTTTCGGGCACCGATCCGCCGAACTCGGTGTCCAATGAGGATCCTTCCGTTTTGTGCACCTTCATGAGGTATTCGGCGGCGTCGTACGTGTGTTCCGAAACGAGCTGGGCATCCGGTCCACCGACGTAGTCGAGGTAGTCCTTCTTCAACACGTAGCTGCAGGTGGGTTGTGGCACCACGATGTCGTTGCCTTTACGGACTTCCGCAGCCAATGTGGCCACATTGTCGACGGCAACCTTGGTGAACTTGGCCATGTCGCCACTGTGCAGGTACGGAGCACCACAACAGCCGGCGTCGGTCAGCGAGCATTCGATGCCGTTGTGCTCGTACACCTTGACGAGCGCCTTGCCGATCGCTGGCTCCTGATATTCCACCAAGCAGGTGGGAAACACCGTCACCTTGCCTTGCTTCTTGCCAACGCGAACCTTGGGTCGCTTGTTGTACCACGTGGAGAATCGCTCGCGCGCAAACTTCGGCAACAACCGAACGCTTGAGATACCGGCAGTGGCCTCCACGGCCTTGCGGATGAGCGAGCCGGGCTTTGCCCCCATGACCTTGTTGGTGAGCTTCACGGTGGCAACCGAAACCTTGCCGATGGCATCGGTGTTTCCCATGAACGCCGTGGTGGCTTTGTCACGAAGTGTGACTTGTCCGTTGGCGCGACGCATCGCATCGGCACGCAACATCAAACGCGGAAAGTCGAGCGCCCATTCGTGTTGACCGGGGATGTACGGGCAGTTGACGTAACACAACTTGCACTGGAAGCACTCGTCGATGACATGGTCTTGCTGTGCGGGCGTCATCTTTCCGGCGTCTTGATCGTCGTGACGATCGATGTAGTCGAACAGTGTGGGGAACGATGGACAGAACTTGAAGCACAGACGACATCCGTGGCACAGGTCGTACACGCGAGTGAGCTCGGCGCGCGTATCGGCCTCGTCGAGGTACATCGGGTGGTGTGGGTCGTAGGTAATGGTCATGAAAGTTCAGTCTGTGCGGCGCCGAGCGCGATGTGTGGAGATGTAGGTATTGAGATTCGGTTGATGTGTGCGGTGCGAGTCTGTTGACCCGAGCGCCAGCGGGGGGAGCTGGCCACTCGGGTCAACGAAACGTATTAGGCGAGAGCCTTCAAGCCTTCACCGAATCGGCCAGCATGGCTCTTTTCGGCGCGGGCAAGAGTCTCGAACCAGTCGGCGATCTCGGCAAAGCCTTCATCGCGTGCGGTCTTGGCAAATCCCGGGTACATCTGGGTGTACTCGTAGGTTTCGCCGGCGATCGACGCCTTCAGGTTCTGCTCGGTGTCACCGATGGGCTCGCCGCTGGCGGGGTCACCGACTTCAGCGAGGTAATCGAGGTGGCCGTGTGCGTGTCCGGTTTCGCCTTCGGCGACCGAACGGAACAGGGCGGCTGCGTCGGGGTATCCCTCGACATCGGCCTTTTGGGCGAACCACAAGTATCGGCGGTTGGCTTGGCTCTCGCCAGCAAACGCTTCCTTGAGGTTCTCATGTGTTTTGGTGCCGTGCAATTTGGCCATGAGTGTTCTCCTTGGTTGGGGTTATTTGTTGGATCCGCGACTCGTACGCCGAGGCGTGCGCTTCGTGGATTTCGCCCGCACGGTTTGCTGCCGAGCGGGAGACTTGGTGGTGACGGCACGCGTTGAACGCGCGCCGATTGATGAAGTGTTGGCGACTCGTCCGTGGAAGACGATGCTGACGTTCTGTACTTGGAAGCCGGCTGGCAACTGTGCGCGAAGGGCATCGATGTTGTCGACGTACACATCGAAGAGTTCGCCGGTCTCGGCACACACCGCATGGTGATGTTCGTCGACGTTCGGGTCGAATCGCACTGCCCCGCCGTCGCAGTGCATGAGTTGAATCTCGCCCATCTCGGACAATTCATCGAGCGTTTGGTAGACGGTGCGCAGTGAGATTCCCGGCATTCGCTTGCTGGCCTCTTCGAAGAGTCCCTCAGCGGTGGGGTGTGTTTCGTTGTTGTGCATGAGCTGAAACAACAGTTTGCGCTGGGGCGTCAAGCGGCGACCCTGCTCTTTGTACTTCACTGCGACGATTTCTGGCGAATGCACGACAGGCAGAGTATTCGCAGTACATGCTTATTTGCAAATCATGCGAACAACAATGAGGTGGTCAGGCGTCACACCAACCTTGGACGCCCATGGGCCCCACTCGAGATCTCGGACGGATGACCTGGCACCACGACTTCTAGGCTGGCGCGCGATGGACTCGGGCTTGGTGGACCATGACACCGCGTTGTCCACACAAGCGCCGGTCACCGCACCCCCGGCAGTGGCGACTCGCAGGGCCGCAATCGATCGACTTCGCTCCGAGTCGTTCGACGTCCTGGTGGTGGGCGGCGGCATCACTGGCGCCGGCGTCGCCCTCGACGCTGCAGCGAGAGGACTTCGAGTAGCGATCATTGAACGAGTCGACTTTGCGTCCGGCACCTCCTCCAAGAGCAGCAAGTTGATCCACGGTGGACTGCGCTACCTGCAGCAGGGCGACGTGGCCCTGGTGTACGAAGCACTCCACGAGCGCCAGCGACTGTTGCGGAACGCACCACATTTGGTGCGCACGCTTCCCTTCATGATTCCGATCATGACTCGCGATGGCGTGGTGTCCCGCAAGATTGCACGTGCGCTGGGTTCGGCGTTGTGGATGTACGACCTCACCGGCGGTTGGCGCGTGGGCAAGTTGCATCGACGACTGCGCGCAAAGACTGCCCTTGCCCACATGCCAACCATGCACGCCGACAAACTCTCGTCGGCGTACCTGTACTTCGATGCCGAAGCTGACGACGCACGCCTCACATTGGCGTTGGTGCAGTCGGCCGTCGCGCGGGGCGCCGTGGCGGTCAACTATTGCGCGGTGACCAACCTCCGAAAGGACTCAAGTCGTGTGAATGGCGCAACCGTTCGAACGCACGAGGGCGACACCTTCGACGTGGATGCTCGTGTGGTGGTGAATGCCACTGGCGTGTGGGGTGATGCCATGCGAAGAATGGACGTGGGTGGCGACTCCGTCACCATTCGTCCCGCAAAAGGAATCCACATCACGGTGCCGTGGGAACTGGTACAAAACGACATTGCCGTGGTCATCCCCGTACCGGGCGACAAGCGATCGCTGTTCGTCGTGCCCCACATGCCGAATGGTGACGGAACCTACCGATACACCTACGTCGGCACCACTGACACCGATTATCAGGGCAGCATCGACGATCCGCAGTGCACATCGGATGACATCGACTACTGCCTGCGCGCACTCAACAAGGCGGTGTCAGGGTCTCGCTCCATTACTCGTGATGACGTGGTCGGCACCTGGGCTGGCTTGCGACCCCTCGTGGTGTCGAGTGACGGCGAAGCGGTCAAGGGACGTACCGCCGACTTGTCGCGTCGACACAAAGTGATCGTCAGCGACTCGGGAATGGTCACCATTACGGGTGGAAAGCTGACCACTTATCGCAAGATGGCCGAGCACACCGTTGACACGGCACTCGAGCAGCTACGCAGCAGCAACAGTGGTCCGGCTCCTCGCGCACGACGGTGTGCCACCAAACGTCTCCCACTGCATGGCGCAACGTCCCGCGATCGGGATGACCACCTGGTGTCGCGCTTCGGCACACAGAGCAAACTGGTTCGCGAAATGATTTCTCGCGACGCCAGCCTCGGCGAGCCGCTCATCTCAGGACTTCCGTTCCTGCGTGCCGAAGCGGTGTATGCGGCCCGCCACGAGTTCGTCGTGACACTCGACGACGTGTTGTCACGTCGAGTTCGCGGACTGCTGTACGACCGCAATGCCACCGCCGCGGCCGCGCAGGCCACGGCACGCCTCATCGCACCCGAACTCGGCTGGGACGACGCTCGCATCGCCCATGAGGTGAAGTGCTTCGCCGACATCTGCGCCCATGAAGTGGCGGCGACCCGCGCGTGACAGAGTAAGTGGCGTGACCACGCCAAACGATTCAGGCAAGAGAACGCAGCCGACCCCACCGATTGCCTTCGGTGGCGGCGTGATTCAGTCGAGGTGGACCTCTGCGGAAACCGGCCCCGCCCACACCCCGGCAAGCAATGGCGGAGCCGAAGCGCTCCTGCGCGACCTGGCCGCAGTGTGCCACACCAGTACACGGTTGCCCGAACTTGCAGAACATGCCCGCGACTGGTGGCCGCTGGCCATGCGCTGGGCGCTGCAGTCACAGGTTCCCCGCCTACCGATCGTTGTTGCATCACCGCGGAACACCGACGAAGTCCAACGTGTCGTGCGCATCTGTGCGGCGCACGATGTGCCTCTCACGGTGACGGCGGGTCGAAGTGGTGTGAGCGGCGCATCAATCCCGATGTTCGGTGGTGTGGTGCTCGATATCAACGAGCTGCAGGGCGTGGTGTCGGTGGACCGCCACTCGGGCGTCGTGGAAGTGCTCGCGGGCACGTTCGGTCCGGATCTGGAGCGTGAAGTCGCGAAGCATTCACTGACCGTCGGACATTTTCCCCAGTCGTTCGACATCTCCACCGTCGGCGGATGGGTTGCGTGTCTCGGGGCAGGCCAATTCTCCACTCGATACGGAAAGATCGACGAGATGGTGGTGGGTCTCGAGGTGGTGCTCGCCAACGGAAACATCATTCGCACCGGCGGAGCGCCTGCTGCCGCGCACGGCCCCGACGTGTCATCGATGTTCATCGGTAGCGAGGGAACACTCGGCGTCATCACCCGCGTGTGGTTGCGAGCCCACGACACGGCGCCAGTGCGACGTAAAGCTGCATATTTCTTCCCCACGTTCTCCGATGGCGTTCGAGCCATGCGCGAGGCAATTCGCGCAGATGCCACGCCGGCGGTGCTACGGCTGTACGACGCCATCGAGAGCCAGCGCAGCCATGGCGGCGACGGCAAGAACAGCACATTGATCGTGCTCGATGACGGCGAGCAGGAAATCGTCGATGCCACACTCGCGGTGGTCGATCGCTGTGCCCGCAGGCACGGTGCGGTGAGTGCAACGGAGGATCGCGTGGATCACTGGCTCGCCCATCGCAACGACACGAGCGGCCTGCAAGCACTGACCCACAAGGGTTTCGTCATCGACACGATGGAGGTTGCTGCACCGTGGTCGAACATGGACGATGTGTATGCACGAGTGTGCGCAGCAGTGTCGGCGGTACCCGGGGCGAGAAGTATCAGCGCACACGTGTCGCACAGCTACCTGGACGGTGCGTGCATCTACTTCACGTTCGTCGGACAGATTTCATCGCGCGACATCAACGATGCAACCACTGCAGAGCACCAAGCCCTTTACCTTGCAATCTGGAATGCGGCTCAACGCGCCGCCCTGAACGGGGGTGGCAACTTGGCTCATCATCACGGAGTGGGATTGAATCGTGGTCGCTTCATGCGCGATGCGATGGGTGAAGCCTTCAACGTGCTGGTGGCCATGAAACAGGCACTCGACCCGCAGGATCTCCTGAACCCTGGCAAGCTCGGGCTTCCCACCACACGTGGAGAGGTTGCCTTTCCGTGAGTGTCCTCGTTGTCGATGTCGGCACCACGGGTGTACGCGCCGCAGTGGTCCGCAGCGATGCGACCATCGCTGGCTTCACTTACGAGCCACTTCCACCATCGAGCCCATTCGCCGGCCTGGTGGAGTTCGACGGCGCGGCCATGCGCGATGCCGTGTTGCGAGTTGCGCACGCTGCACTCAAGGTCTCCGGATCGGTGCAAGCGGTTGGCATCACGGCACAACGTGCCAGCACCATCGTGTGGGACTCGCGAACAGGAGAGCCCGTCGCGCCGGGTTTGAGTTGGCAGGACCTTCGAACCGTTGGTGACTGCATTCGACTTCGCGGTGAAAAAGGTTTGGTGTTTGCCCCGAACCAGACCGCCACCAAACTCACGTGGCTGACTTCGAACGTGGAAGCTGCCCGCTCGCCGCACGCACGTGCCGGCACGGTGGACACATGGGTTGCAGCTGTGCTGAGCAAGTTTTCCGTACACGCGACCGATTCGTCGAACGCTGCCGTGACTGGCTTGGCAGACCATTCCTCCCTCAGCAAGCACCAGTGGTCCGCGAATGTTCTACGGACACTGGAAATCAACCCTGCGTTGTTGCCACGAATCACTCCGACGATGAGTCATGTCGGCGACGCCACTGCACTCCCTGGTGCGCCACCAATCATGGCGATGGTGGGTGATCAGCAGTCGTCACTCGTCGGGCAGGGTGGCATCGTTGCCGGTGCAGCCAAGGCAACGTTCGGAACCGGCGGCATGTTGGACATGTACGCAGGAACTGCAACCCCGTCGCATTTGGCACGCACATCGAACGGAACATTTCCCATCGTGGTGTATTCGCAGGGCGACACCTTGCACTGGGGCTCCGAAGCAATCATGCTGACCGCCGGCAGCAACGTGGAGTGGCTGGTGAGCGACCTTGGACTCATTCCCGATGCCCCATCAAGCGAGGCGCTGGCAGCGTCGGTGACATCGAGCGATGGGGTGATGTATGTGCCGGCACTCATCGGCATGGGCACACCGCACTGGGATTACGGTGCACGCGGCACGTTGCTGGGCATCACGCGCGGAACCACCAAGGCTCATGTGGTGCGCGCGGTGTTGGAAGGTGTCGCTCATCGCGGTGCCGATCTCCTCGAAGCGAGTGAGGCCGACACCGGTCTGCGTGTAGAACGCCTCAGAGTGGACGGAGGAATGAGCCGGAACTCGGTGTTCGCTCAAGCGCTTGCCGATGCAACGGGTCGCCCAGTTGATGTGTCTCGCGATACGGAGGCAACCACCCTTGGCGCCGCCTTCCTCGCAGGCGTGACGGCGGGGGTATGGGACAGCCTCGAACAGGCCACCGCGTTGGTGCGACCCCTACGTACCGTTGAGCCAACATCACCGCGGGCGCCGTCGAAAGTTGATGGCAGTAGCGCATCGACTGTCGCTCGAGCACAATGGCACGAAGCGGTACGGCGTGCTCGCGGCTGGATTCCAGAACTCTCGGCACTCGATTTCTAGCGACTATTCTTTTCACGGCTCACTCGGGCAGTTCTTATGACTCTTCCCTCCACCGTCACTCCCCCCACAAAGGCAGACCGCGAACTTTTGGCATTTGCCAACTCCGCTGAGTTTGCTGCGCGCGACTTGTACGCCGCCGCTGCAGCACTTCCTGCCTTCAGCGACGACGAAAAGACGATGCTGGTCGGATTCCACGACCACCATCGCGCGGCCGGACAGGCACTTGCCGGAATGGTGGGATCACTTGCCACCAACGTTCGCTCTGACGAGGTGTACAACGCGTTTCGTGGTCGCGTCATGGGGTCCGACAAGAACGCTGTGCTGGATGCACTCCGTGACCTCGAGAACACACTTGCCAGCACACATCTCTCCTTGGTTGGCGCTCTCGAGGGCTCCGAAGGTGCAGCGCTCGTCGCTTCGATCCTCAACATTCAGGCTCGTCAGTCCGCTGCGCTGGGGCTACTCGTTGGTCGCTCGCTGGATGACGTGCTCGTCAATGCAGCGGAACCATTGGCTCCAGGAGCCGGCTCATGAACCGATTTTCACGACGTGACGTTTTGCGCTTCGGCGGCGTAGGCGCTGCCGGAGTACTGCTTGCTGCATGTGGCAAACAGGCTGGCGTCGAGGAAAGCAAGAATGTGAAGTCAGTCGGTGTCATGCCCGAGGCCGAGGGGCTCCCCAACGTGGAAGTGACCGACATCGTCTTGCTGCGAACTGCAGCATCGCTCGAATACAACGCCATCGACACCTACGAAGCTGCGCTCGGACTGGGAGTCTTTACCGGCGCATTTGCGGCAGCGGGTGAGATCGCCAAACGCTTGCGCGACGACCATCGCGGTCACGCGGACGCGATCAACGGTTTGATCACCACGTTGGGCGGCAAGCCCTTCACCTGCGGCAATCCGCGTGTGAATGAGATCTACATCTCCCCTGCTCTCGCTCTCATTACGGATGCCGACAACGAAAATCCGGCGCTCGATGTAGTGGTACTCGCGCACGCTCTAGAGAATCTGGCTGCGCAGACGTATCAAGGGGTCGTCACGTTGCTTTCCGACAAGGCCCTTCGCAAAGCCGCCATGGGAATCGGACAGGACGAAGCACGTCACGCCGCAGTGCTCGCGCAAGCCCTCAATCCGGGAGTCGCGGGTGTGCTCCCGAGCATCGACGAGGCAACCGGCAAGCCCCGAGTCGCCGCCGTGCCAGCTGCATTTGGTCCGCTCACCCCAATCCCCGTCACCGTGGGTCCGGTGAATGCCGACGGCACGCGGTCGTCGTTGATTCTCGAGACACCGAGCCTGAATTCGCTCGCGTACGACAACGTCACCTGCGCCTAACTTCGCCCTTTTGCCGATAATCGGCCGTACTTGACAAAGTGCGAATTCCAAGAAACACTGCCTGAGTTCGCCACTTGCGCACACAGCAAGGCGTGAACAACCTCATCAACATGCCCATTCAACATCCAGTCACCATCGAGACGCTCGCTGTCCAAAACGGTGAGATTCGCCTCGAGATCCTGAAACAAGGTGGTCAGATTCGACATGAATTGACGACCGAAGCCAAGGAGATCCGCAGCGAGTTTGCTGCGGACATCAAGGATCTCGGCAACAGACTCTCTGCCGAGTTGAAAGAGGTTCGTGGCGAGATCGGCGGACTACGAACCGAGATGCACACCGAATTCGGCAAAGTACGTGCCGAGATGCATCATGAAATCGGCACACTTCGCACCGAAATGCACACCGAATTCGGCAAAGTACTCGCCGAGATGCATCACGAGATCGGTGCATTACGCACCGAAATGCACCAAGGCTTTCGTGAGATGCGCAATGACCTGATCACGTTCATGGAGAACAGCCGAAAGTGGCGTAATCAGAAAGCGCAGCTGGCCCTTCTTGCAACTTCAGTTATCGTTTCGGTGCTGGGCATCGTGCGCGGCTAGCCGAGTCAATCTCCAAGCATTGCGACCACTCGATCAGCGCCGGCAGTATCGGAGCACCCTCAGCAACAAGATGTCGGTTTTGAGCCTTCTCGCATGGAAATCTTCGTACTTGACTACTCGCCGTAGCCTGAAGGCTGACGGCGAGTCAGTCGGGTGACCGCAGTTGCGCGCTTTGCGCGCGGTTGAGGAAAGTCGGGACTTCACAGGACAGAGTGCTGGCGCGAGCCAGGTCGGGGGAACCTGACATCCCGTGCAACAGAGAACACACCGCCGATGGCGCAACTTCGGTTGCGATCAGGCAAGGGTGAAACGGTGCGGTAAGAGCGCACCACGGTCGGCAGCGATGTCGGTCGGTGGCACGGCACTCGAAGCAAGATCGAACAGAAGGGATGAGCGGTCCGCTCGCCGCAAGGCAACCTTCGGGTAGATCGCCAAGATGGATGGTCACCGCCGACGACTCGTAAGGCTCGTCGGTACAGAATCCCGCTTATAGACCGACTCGCCGTCACTTACGAAATGTGTTGCTGACGCCTGCGCCACCACATCCACAGTGCTGCTGCGCCGGCAACCTCGAGCGGCAGGTTCCACAGCCCTCGAGCCGCCACTGGCAATGCATCAGCAGAGAATTCCCAGCCACCGATCGGCCACCAAAACACTCGTGCCGAAGTGAACGCGCCATCAAAGACCAAATGCAAGAACGTACCGATCGGCAAACCAAGCAGGATCTTGCGATACGGCTTTCGACCCAGCGACACCAACATCACCAGAGCCAACAGCACGATGCTGGTCACCACCGAGTGCATCACGCGCCAGCCGGTTGGCCAGTCAATGACGTCGGGAAGGACCGCACCAACGGCAAGGAGTCGGTAGTCAAAACGGGGATCCTTGAACACCCAGGCGATGGTCAGAATCGCGGTGGCAAGAAACCAGAAGAACATCTACACCGCAAGCAAGCAGCCACAATATGGACACCGCGCATCGTGGGTGTCGGCCACTTTCTTCATCTCTGCTTGTTCCTTCACTGACAACGACGTGCGGCAACCCCCGCACGAACCCTTCAAGATTTCCCCTACGGCAGCACCCGACATGCGCGTGCGGACCTGTTCGTAGAGCGCGAGAGTTTCACCATCCACTGCCGAGGCGAGTCGATTTCGCTCGTCATTGGCTGCGGCAATTTCCGCATCAACTGCAGCTAAGACAGCGGCAAGTGCGGTGGTGGCTTGTTCGGCGGCTGCCTCCAGCGTTGGTACGGCAGCGCGCGACTCCACGATGCGCTTGTCCAAGGTTTCGCTTTCGTCCAGCAAGATCAATTCGGCATCATCCAAAGACGAGTGTTCTCCCGCGACTCCGGCAATTTCGTGCTGCAGTGCCTCGGCTTCGCGAACCGCGATGACGGTTTTCAACTGAGCCTCGTACTTGGCCTTCTTGGCGTCCAGTTCTTTGCCGCGCAATTCAAGGCGGTTGATTTCCCCTGTGATATCTCCCTGACGCTTCACCAGTCGTTCCGCTTCCACGCGGGCAGTGTGCAATGCTGCGGCTGCCGAAGATGCAGCGGCGTGCTCTGGCAACTGAACCTTGCGGTGCTCCAGCTGCGCGATGCGCTGATCGACTGCCTGCAGCGGGAGCAGTGAGCGAAAGTCCATGGTGATCAGCCTCCCACGACGGTGGTCTGCGCCCAAGCCGGCACACCCTTGTCGCAGTCGTACACGATGTGACCTGCGATCGGCACCGATGGCAACGGAGCATATGGATTCTTCTCGGTGGGGTCGATGGTGGTCGCGGTTGGCAGCACCGACACCACCACCGGCACCGGAACCGTGGCTGGAACGGTGCCAGCCGACGGATCGATGGTGGTCGTGGTGGTGCGACCCGGCGCCAACGTGGTGGATGGCGACGGTGGCGTTCCCGAGACCACTTGCGCCACACACTCCACGCCGGGCAGATACAAGCGTGCGGGTCCGCGTTGTGGTGCGAGCAGTGCTTTCCACGCTTCGTCCTTCCTGGTGCCCCAGTCCACGATCTCCAGCCCTACGTGGATGGCATCCATGTGTTGTTTCCAGATATGTGCGGGATAGGTCGCACCTGTCACCGTGTTGCGCGAGAATCCCCACTGCCCCACGATCCGATTACGAAACTCCGGCACGCCCGCCATTTGCGTGTATCCACGCGGATCACCAACCCACACCACGGTGGAGTACTGCGGAGTAAAACCCACGAACCACGCATTGGTATTGCGCGCCTGGGTTCCGGTTTTTCCGCCGGCCGGACGATCATCGGCGAGTGCAGTACGTCGGGCGGTGCCACCCGTCAGCACACCCTTCATGATGTCGACGGTTTTGGCAGCCGAAGCAGTGGTGAGTGCTTCAGTACCCTCGACGTTGACTTGACGTTCCCACACCAACGTGTCATTGTCACGCTCGAGAATTTTCTCCAAGAAATACGGTTCGTGATGCACGCCCAAGTTGGCGATGGTTTGGGCACCAGCAGCCATGTCGACCACGCTGAGCTCATTGGCACCGGTAGCGAGCGACGCATAGGGATACACCGGATACTTCTCGGGTGTCAGCCACTCACTCGATGACATTTGGTAGATGCGGTCCACTACACGGTTGAGACCAACCATCTGGGACAGCTTGGCGTAGGCGCAGTTGATGGAAAGCCACGTCATCCTCCGCAGGGAACCAACCGGCTCACTGACACCATTGGTGACGACGAATGGCTCGTCGAGGTTCTCGGGATTTGGCAGCGTGCACGGCAAGGTGCCGTCGATGAGATCGTCGCTCTCCACTCCGGCTTCGAGAGCAGCAGCGAGGATGAACATCTTCACGCTCGAGCCGGTTTGACGACGTCGCATCGCCAAGTTCACTTCGTTTTCACCTGCCTTGAAGGGCTTGCCACCCACCATTGCGCGAATGGCTCCGGTGGCATTGTCGACGGTGACGAGTGCGGCTTGCGCATTCACGCTGTTGTCGGGCAGCAAGGTGACCGCTTCATCCGCTGACGCTTGGACATCACGATCCACGGTGGTGTAGATACGCAAACCACCGCGGAACAACTTGGCGTACCGCTCCTGATACGTTGCGCCGAGGATCGTGGTTTGGTTCAACAAGTAATCCTTCACGAGCTCGGTGAAATGTGTGCGTTGCACCGGCTCGTCCGGCCGACTACGCACACCGGTTGGCAGCACATCCGCCGCACGGCGAACGAGTTCGTCATCGGTGAGGTCAATGTGCCCCTCGTCGCGCACGCGGCGCAACGCCGTGACGAAGCGCGAGAGCGACAGTGATCGATTGTTGATCGGGTCGTACGCCGAAGGTGCGCGTACCAAGCCGACCAAGAATGTGCCTTCCTCGATGGTGAGGTCGGTCACGTTCTTTCCGAAGTACACCTCCGCAGCAGCCTTGATGCCGTAGGCGTTGTAGCCGTAGAAGTTGGTGTTGAACCAACGCTCCAAGATCTGATCCTTGGTGAGTTCACGTTCCAGCAGGATTGCGTATCGCATTTGCAGCAGTTTGTATCGCCCGTCACGTGGCAACGTGGCGAGAAGTTCGTTCTTCACCACTTGTTGGGTAATGGTGGATGCGCCACCCGAAGAACCTTCATTCACATTTGCGATGACCTGACGTCCAACGGCGCGAAGATCGACCCCCTTGTGCTGGCGGAACGTTCGGTCTTCGATGGACAACAATGCATCCACCACGTGCTCGGGAATCTCGGCAATGAGCGTCTGTTGGCTGTTCTCGGCTTGGAACACCCCTATCTGGCGACCCTGCGCATCGAACACCACGCTGCGCTCGGCCAGTCCCGTAAAGCCACCCACCTCGTAGAGAGAGATGGCGGTTTCGTCGTGGGCATTCAGCATGCCCCACACCCGCGGTGCCATCCCGATGACCAATGCCGATACCAGTAAGGCTGACAACAGCACGGCGACGACGAGTCGCAACGACCACATTGCTAGACGCACGTTCCCTTCACGCTACTTGCTAAGGTCCTGCGGGTGACCAAACATCGTCCTTTCCGCTTCGGCGTTCAAGCATCCACCGCACCATCCGGCAAGGCATGGGCCGACCTCGCGCGCCGCACCGAAGATCTCGGGTATGCAGTGCTCACCATGCCCGACCACTTCACCGATCAGCTTGCGCCAGTTCCCGCGATGACCGTTGCGGCCCAAGTGACGAAGAACCTACGCGTCTGCGCGTTGGTGTTCGACAACGACTACAAACATCCCGTGGTGCTGGCCAAGGAACTCGCAACGATGGACGTGCTGTCCGACGGTCGTGTCGACATCGGCATCGGTGCAGGTTGGATGCGCACGGATTACGACCAAGCGGGCATGCAGTACGACACGCCAGGAGTGCGCATCGACCGGTTTGTCGAAGGCCTGAAGGTAATTCGCGGTTGCATGGCCGACGGGGCCTTTTCGTTCGCCGGCACCCACTACAAGATCACCGACTACACCGGCCTACCAAAGCCGTTGCAGCGGCCGTGCCCGCCGGTACTGATCGGCGCCGGTGGTAAGCGCATGCTCAGCATTGCGGCACGCGAAGCCGACATCGTCGGCATCAATCCTTCGCTTGCCCCTGGCGCCGTCGGACCTGAAGTCATCGCCGACATGTCGTCGCAAGCAGTCGCCGACAAGATCGCGATCGTTCGCGAAAAGGCCGGTGCGCGGTTCAGCGATATCGAATTGAATATCCGCACGTTCCTCGTCAACGTCACCGACGACGGAAAGACCGCTCGTGAGAAACTCGCCAAAGGAATGGGAGTGGATGCGGCATTGATCCACGATTCCCCGTTTGCGCTCATCGGCCCACCCAACGAACTGATCGAAACGCTGGTGGCGCGCCGGGAGAAGTTCGGTTTGTCCTATGTCATCGTGGGCGGCGACGACGTCGAAGCGTTCGCGCCCGTGGTGGCGGCACTCGCCGGTAAGTAGCGGCGCTCGCCGGCAAATAGTCGACGTCTCGCGAGAGACGCCGCGACCCAACTACACGCCAGGGACGATGGCGCGACGCAGCGGACGATCCCATCCGCGCTGACCCGTCGGCTTTGGGCTCGGCCACAAGCGCGGCCCCATCTCCACCATTCCGTGGTGCGTGTTGTAATCGCCGAGCAGGTTGAGGAACGGAACGGCGTCGAACGCATCAGCACCTCGCACACCCACACCCTTCCACGCACCAGTGGCAAGCAACTCGAGGGCCACCACCGGACAGATTGCGGTTTGCCACAACACCGCTTGTGATCCGTATTCACGCATGGTGGTTTCGTTGTCGGCAACGTGGTACAGATAGACCTCGCGAGGCTCACCGTACGAGGTGCCTTTTACCCACGTTCCCGCACAGGTGCGTCCGTGCATGAGGTGACCGAGTTTTGCTGGGTTCGGCAACACTGCTGCCAACACGTCTCTTGGCGCCACGGAGGCGTCACCGACGCGGATTTTTTCAGTGCTGTCAAGGCCGAGATATGCAAACGTCTTCAACCAGTCGATGAACTCGGCACCGAGCGAGTACTTGAACGTCACGCGGTTGCATTCGATCTCTCGCGGAATCAACAGCACTTCTTCGTGCTCCACGTTGACGCATTCGTATGCGCCGATACCAGCCGGGAAGTGAAACACTTCGGGCTCGCTGAAGATTTCGGTGGTGAACAGGCCACGCGACTTTTCCCACACGATGGGTGGGTTCAAGCACTCCTCGATGGTGGTCCAAATGGAGAACGTCGGTGCGAAGTCGAAACCATCGATCGACAGGTTGGAGCCGTCCCGCACCCCAATCTCGTCGATGGTGTCAAAGAGGTGATCGGCTGCGTACCGTGCGAACACGTTCGACAAGCCCGGCTCCACGCCCATTCCCACGAGGGCCAACAGACCGCGATCACGCCATTGCGCATCGGCGGCGAGCTGGGCTGCTCCGAGCGGCTCACCGACTTCGTTGTACGGGTTCGTGGGGTGTGGTTTGGACAGGTTCATCGCCATGTCCACGTAGGTGCAGCCGGCCTCGAATGAGGCCTCGAAGATCGGGTCGTTGAGGCGCGGATCGCAGGCGTTCACGATGATGTCGATCTTGTGGGCCTTGGCCAGTGCCACGATCTCCGCTTTGTTGTTGGCATCCACCTTGGCGGTGGAAAAACGCTCGGGGTTGTCGAGGTTCTTCAGCGCGTCGATGCAGCGCTGTTCGCTGATATCGGCCAGCACGAAGGCGTCGAAGAACGTGCGGGACTCGGCAATGGAGGCCATGCTCGCCCCTACTCCGCCGGCGCCGACGACGAGAATGCGACTCACGAGTGGGGGTTCCTTGGGTACGTCGGATGCGGGGGCATCCGAGGCTTCTCAGGCTACCCGTCAACCGCCGACGACAGTGCGCAAGTGCGCAAGCACGAGGGATTCCTTTACTCTTCGGCAGAAATTCAGGCGCTATTTTTCGGCGGGAAAACAGTACGTGATATCGCTGAACTTGTCCTTTGCAAACACGTAGAGCAATCTCAACGTCTCATCGCCAACGTTGTACGCGACATGTTCCGCGTTTGACGGAATCCACACCGCATCACCGGGATTCAGCGAATACGTCTCGCCATCGACCCTCACCTCACCGCGACCTGAGACGATGTAGTACACCTCGGCCGGTTCGTGCGTGTGACCGCGCGTCGGACGTGCCGCCCCCACGGGAACTTCTGCGATGCCCACCACCAACTCGCTGGTTGGCATCGTGTCACCACCAATGAGTTCCCACCAGCGCACACTGCCGCGAGTACTGCTGTTCCATTCCTGCTGGGGAACGTCGCTCACTCGCGTGATTACCGGTTTGGCCACGCACCAACAGTAGGCGCGTTGGGCTACTGTCTGGGCATGAACCTCAACGGTGCGAGGGTGCTGGTCACTGGCGCGTCGCGCGGGATAGGAGAGGCAATCGCCCGTGCGGCCGCCGAGCGTGGTGCACGTGTCATTGGTGTCGCCCGTAGCGCAAGAGCACTCGGCGCTGCCATGCAATCCATCAACGGCGTGGCTTTTCCGTGCGACTTGTCGGTGGAGTCCGAGCGAGCCGACTTGGTTGGTCGTTTGGAGTCGATACATGGCCCCATCGACGTGGTGGTCAACAATGCCGGGGTCGACGACACCAAACTGTTCGCTCAGGCCTCCGCCTCGGATGTCCAGCGCGTCATCACACTCAACCAGGTGGTTCCCATCGAATTGATGCGTCAAGCGGTGCCACTCATGCGTTCACGCGGGCGCGGACACGTGGTGAACATCTCGTCGCTCGCAGCCGCGGGCGGGTTTGCGGGTATGACGTTGTACTGCTCGTCAAAAGCCGGGCTCTCCGGGTTTCACCGGGTACTTCGTCATGAGCTGAAGGGTTCACCAATCGGGCTCAGCCTGGTGGAAATTGGACCCATCCCCACCGACATGTTGGCCAACGTCAAGAACGTACGCGCCGCAGAGCGCATGTTCGCCCGCTTGCGACGCCTGCAGTTGTTGCCCGAGATTCCGCGCGAGCGAGTCGCAAGAGCAGTGTGCGAAGCGATCGAGCGCAACACCGCACACGTGTGCCTGCCCAAGCGGGCAAAGATCTACCCGTTGTTGGTTGGACTACCGCAGCGAATCGTGAACATGATTACCGCAGACATCAAGCGCTAACGGTCCATAGCTGCGAACTTCAAGAGCTGGTGCTCTGTGACTGCGGCGAGAACACGCTGGGTAGCGTGAATGCATGAGTCTGTGCGTTGTTGGCGACTTTGCGTGGGACGTGCTCATCCGCACCAACAACGACGTATTGAAGGGTGGCGACTCATTCGGCGAGGTGCTCCTCCACCCGGGAGGTAGTGCAGCCAACGTCGCCGTGTGGGCTCGACGTTGCGGACTCGACACCCACTTCGTAGGAAAGATTGGTCGCGATCGCCTGGGTGATCTCGCACGCGAAGACCTCGAGCGCGAGGGCGTGGTGCACCATTTCATTCAGACCGATGCACATCTCACCGGAAGTGTTGCAGTCTTCGTCGATCAAACCGGTGAACGAAGCATGGTCTCGGGTCGTGGTGCCGACTTCTTCCTGCTTCCGCAAGAGCTTCCAAAGTCGATCATCAATCGCACCAATTACCTGCATCTCACCGCCTGGTCGTTCTTTACCGACCCACCACGAACTGCAGCTCGTTTGTCGGCAGAGATTGCGCGGGCCAGCGGAAATCTCATCTCGTTTGACCCGGCCTCGTTCCAGATGATCCAAGAGATGGGCGTAGCCACGTTCTGGTCCTACATCAAAGACCTGGGCATCAAAGTGTTCCTGCCGAACTACGAGGAAGGACGCGTGCTCACCAACTTGTTGGAGCCTGCCGACATCGCCGCATCACTCGCCGATCAGCTCTCGGGTGCCACCATCATCCTCAAGTTGGACGCCGATGGCGCACTGGTGCACCATGACGACACGCAAACCGTCATCGCGCCTGCAACCAACAACCTGGTGGATGCAACTGGTGCGGGTGACTCGTTTGCCGGCGCTTACCTTGCGCACTTTTCCAAGCACGGCTCGGTAATCGATGCGGCTCGATTTGCGACCCGCATTGCAGCATGGGTGATTGAGCACCTTGGTGCACGCCCCGCAGGCGACGCTTCACTGGCACGCATTATCGCTGCCAACTAGGCGTTCGTCTTTGCCCGTCGGCGCTAGGCGCGCTGTTCGGTGGGCGGCGTCACGCCGTCGGGTGGCAACCGCTCACCGCGCGGCAACGGGAAGTACTTGTGGTGCCACGCCCCCGTCACTTCGTAGATGGCGGTTCCGCGCTGACCATCGCTGGTGGTTACCAGCATTTCGCTCAATCCACCGCCGAGCGAGTTGGGCTTGCCCGGGTTGAACACGTCGTACCGCTGAGCCCAGCGACCGTTGGCATCCACGTTGATGCCACGTCCGTTCTCCAGCAAGAACGTCACGCGACCCGCCAAGCCGTGCACCTGCTCGCCATGTCGCTCGTACGACGTCGGATTACCGGCTGCATCCAACCATGTGAGGTCGTGGCGAAATTCTCGTATCGCGACGGGTTCGCCGCCGTCGCTCGGCGAGAAACATCCGTCGGTGTACAAGCGAGCACCGTTCGGTAGCTCCCAACACCACACCGCCAACATTCCCTCTGGGATGTGGATTGCAAGCCACATCCACATTGGGCAGCGCGAGTGTGTACGAATGCCCCACGAGTGGTCACGCTGACCCCACCAATTGTTGATCTGCTTGGTCTCACCACCGTGGGTTACCGTGCCGTTGTACCAACCGCTCTGGAACATGTGCGACTGGTCCCAGACCACCTCGTGACCCGCCTTCATGGTGCCGCGCCGCAACTGGTACGGCTGAACTCGCGCGGTGTAGGTGACGTCCATTTCCAGTGGCACCTTGGTGCCGGAAATGCCAGAGACACGCAGTCGAACTTGCTTGCGCGGCTCGACGATGTCGATCTGCACGGGGCCGACCGACCAATCGTCGTGATCGCCATTCACATGGCGAGCATGGCGTGCAAGCAACGGCGTACTTCCCCACCGACCCAATTGCAGCGAATCCATTTCGCTGCGTGCCGGGAAGTTGGCGAGGGTGAGGATGTACACGTCACCCAATTGATCCGTGGGATGCATGACGAAGAACAAACTCTCGCGCCAGTCCTGGTGGTGCAGGACGGTGTTACGAAACGGCTCGGGAATCTGGTGCCCGAAGCGTTCGTCTGCGGCGTCGTAGCGAGCCATACGCCTAGTTTCGCACAGCCGCCAACGAGTCGAGGTCCTCGGCGTGCTGTGCGTGACGGTTGGCCATGGCAAGGAACATGTCGTCTCCGCGCTCCGTCTGCTTCACGATCATCGAGGCCACGACCGCCATGACATACCCGGCGAAGGTGAAGCGGCGGTATTCAAGCCATGCATCATCGAAGCCGAGTTTGATGTTGTAGCCGCGAAGTCCCTCCACCCATCGTTGGACGAGTTCGCGCTCATGGGCACGACGCGCTTCGGTGGTGAGTCCCGCGCCGACGAAATAGGCAAGGTCTTGCGCTCCGCATGCGTGGGTCGCCGTCTGGAAGTCCACGACGCCGACGCCACCATCGTTCGCGCCACGGAACAACAAGTTGTCGAGACGAAAATCGCCGTGCACCACCGTGCGATGCGGCAACTCGCGCCGGAAGTACCCACCAGAATCTCGAATGAATTCTTCACCCACACGCCGTGCCGCCGCGGACAAACGATCGCCGTAGCGCTGCATGAACCCCGGAAACACCTGCTGCATGAGTGCTTGACTGCCCGAGCGGTCCTTGTCGGTGCTGCGATTCAGCCATGGCAACGTGGCAAGAAACGGCGAGTTCCACAAAGGGCCGTGCAGACGAACGAGTTCGTCGACGCATGCCTCGGCTTGAATGGCCGTGCAGCCGGCGATTTGGTCACCTTGTTCGCAGGGTGCAAAGTCTTCGAGGAGCAGGAGGAATTCGTCGGTGGCTTCGTTGCGTTCGACATGGAAGCATCGCGGTGCACCGACATCGAGGGCGTCACGTAGATCGCGATAGAACGACGTTTCCACTTCGTAGCAACGCGTCGCTTTACCCGTGGCACGACTTCGCGGGTCGCCACTCGGAAACTTGACAATCAGCGTTGCGGGCAGATCACACGCTGCGCTGTAGGTGAGGTGGAGTCGTCGCGATTCCGACATCTGTCCGGTGCCGATTGCTTCTTCGCTCACCGCGAGGACCCGAACGGTGCCGAGCTGTGCAGCCAGTGCCGTGTTCAGTTGCTCGATGGAAGGCGAACCGTTCGTGGGAATTGGCTCAGCGGTGGGTGAACCGATCGCGGGAGGCTGCTCGGCGGTGGGCACCGCCTTGGTCTACACCGTTTCGGGTTCGCGCGACAAACGGGCAGCGACACGCCCGATTTTGTCGATTCGGTTGATCAACGCCTCACGAGCCTTTTCGCCATCTGGTGAAAGACCCGAAACATCCTTCACCTTCCAGTGGCGCAATACCACCGGCTCGAGGATCTGCTCGTGGTGGATCCGGAAGTCATAGATGCCTGCACCGGCAATTTGCTTGGCAAGTTCGTTGAAGTTCGGAATTCCCGTTCCCGGCATCGCAAAGTTGCGAACCGCACGCTCGATACCAATCATCATGTTGGATGGATCTGCTTCCAGGGCTGCGGTGGCAAGATCGCGGTAAAACAAGAAGTGCAGATTCTCGTCGTTGCCAACGCGAAGCATGACATCCTGTCCGGCTTGATCGCCGATCAGCTTGCCCGTATTGCGATGTGCGATCCGGGTGGCGAGTTCTTGCATGGACAGATACGCGAGTGCCTCGAACAAGTCGTCGGGGGCAGGTACCTGCGCACCGCGAACTTGCTGCATTCTCGCGCGCTCGAGTTCCACCGGGTCGAGCGCACGCGTGACCGTGAGGTAGTCGCGAATGGCGATCGAGTGGCGACCTTCTTCGGCGGTCCAATTGCGTGCCCACGCGCCGTACGCACTGTCACCACCAAAAATGGTGCTGATGTCCCGCGTGTAATAGGGCAGGTTGTCCTCAGTCAGCAGGTTGACGAAGAGCGAGGCCCGAACGGCTTCGGGCAGAGTCCAACCGCCGTCGCCAAAATCTGCATCGGCAGGTGACCACGGACGTTCCGGATCGAAATCCCTTCCACGGCTCCAGGGCACGTACTCGTGGGGGAACCATTCCTTGGCCACACCCATGTGGCGGTCGTACAACTTTGCCGCCGTTGGCTCCAATACGTCGAGCAGTTCGGCAGGATTCACTTCGCCACCTTGCAGCCAGGAGTCGGCGCCATACCGTCACCCTAACCGCAGGCGGTGAACCAATCGAGACAGAGGCACCCGAAAATCATCCAGCAAGGGAATTCCCGAGTTCATTAGTGCGCGATTCTCCAGAACGGAGTTGAAGGGACGCGGTGCAGGTCGAGGCGGTATCAAGTCGCGTGTCTTTACGGGCTTTACGCGATCAGGGTCGAGGCCTGCAACGTGCAGTACTTCGCGGGTGAACTCGTACCAACTCACCACACCCTGATTGGTGACGTGCCAGGTGCCACCGCGTTGTCCTTCGGCCAATCGCACGATCATTCGTGCTGCGTCGTCGGCCATCGTCGGGTTTCCCACTTGGTCGTCCACGAAGGTGAGCGTGTCGTGTTGATCGACGAGCCGCAGGATGGTTTTCACCATGTTGGAGCCGTGGTATCCGCACACCCAGGAGATGCGAACGATGGAGTCGACGCTCGTGTCAACGGCACGCTCCCCTGCCAACTTGGAGACTCCGTACACCGACTGGGGATTCGGTATGTCACTCTCCACATAGGCGGTGGCTTTGGTTCCGTCGAACACATAATCGGTGGAGATGTACACCACCCGCGCATCAACCTTGCGGGCAGCGCTCACCACGTGTTCCGTGGCAGTGCCGTTGAACAGCATTGCTTTGGCGACATCGCCCTCGCATGCATCAACGGCGGTCCACGCCGCAGCATGCACGATCACCTCGGGCCGCTCGCGTGACATCACCGACAGGACTGCGGCGGCATCGGTGACGTCAAGTTGGGCGCGAGTAAACCCAGACACCTGGTGACCGCCTGCAAGTGCAGCGTCGACCAATTCGTGTCCCAACTGCCCACCGGCACCCGTGACGACGATCTTCATAGCGAGATGGTCCTCATGGAGAGCCCGTCCTCACGGCTTGGCCTTGAGCGGCTCCCACCACCAACGGTTGTCGCGATACCACGCAACGGTGGCCTCCAGTGCTTCGTCGAGTGAGCGTTGACGCTTCCAACCCAATTTGGTGATCTTGGTGATGTCAACCGAGTAGCGCCGATCATGACCCTTGCGGTCCTGCACGTATTGCACGCTTGATTCGTCCTTGCCGTGCAGCGCAAGCAGCTTGTCCACCAACACACGGTTGGGTGTTTCGTTGCCGGCTCCGATGTTGTAGATCTCGCCGACGGTGCCTTTTTCCAACACCAAATGCACGCCGGAGCAGTGGTCGTCTACGTACAACCAGTCGCGCTCATTCAGTCCGTCGCCGTACAACGGAATCTTCTTGCCGTCCAGCAGGTTGGTGGTGAAGAGCGGAATTGCTTTTTCCGGATACTGAAACGGACCGAAGTTGTTCGTACAACGTGTCACCAACACCGGAGTGCCGTGCGTGGAGAAGTAGGACAACGCGATGAGGTCGCTTCCGGCTTTCGACGCCGAGTAGGGCGAGCGCGGCTCGAGCGGATCGGTCTCCTTTGAAGAACCGACTTCGACACTTCCGTACACCTCGTCGGTGCCGATATGCACCACGCGCTGGACGCCAAGTTTGCGTGCGGTGTCGATGACCACGTTGGTGCCGAAACAGTTGGTGAGAATGAAATCTTCACCGCTCTCGATCGATCGGTCGACGTGACTTTCGGCCGCAAAGTGCACGACCCAATCGTGGCCCTTCATTGCCGTTTCGATGTCGCCAGGATGGCAGATGTTGCCCTTCACGAAAGAGAATCGTGGACTGTCGTCCATGTCGCGAAGCGTCGACAAATTTCCCGCATACGTCAGCGAGTCGTACACCGTCACCGAGTGGTCGGTGTTTTGCAGGACCCAACGCGCATAGTTGCTCCCGATGAAGCCGGCTCCGCCGGTAACGAAAATCTTCAAGAGCGCATTCCCCAAATGGGCTGCTGGTGCGGTGCGATGTCCTTGCGAAGCGGGTTTGATTGATCGCGCTTCGACAACGTCGGCGCCGCGATTCCCCAGTCGGCGCCGATTGCAGGATCGTCGTAAGCGACACCGAGCTCGTCGTTGGGGTTGTAGTAGTTGTCCACCAGGTAGGTGATGGTCATGTCGGTGAGCGAGGCGAAACCGTGCGCAACGCCCGGCGGGATGAATACTCCGCGATGGTCGTGTGTGCCGTCCTTGCGTGCACCGAGGTCGATCACTTGCGTGACGCCGTCGGTGGGTGAACCCTTGCGCAAGTCATGCAACACGACGCGACAGGTCCCGTACGGCACGTACCAGTAGTCGGCTTGGTGCAAGTGGTAGTGCAATCCAACGATTGCGCCTGCCTTGCGGTCCCCACGATTGCCTTGGATCATTTCGCGACCGAGCGGAAACCATTCGCGGCGATACGTTTCGATGAAGAACCCGCGCTCGTCGCCGTGCATGCTCGGCTCGACGATCTGCACCCCTTTGATGAGGTCGGATTCGGTGATCTTGGGCATCTAGGCGTCGAGCTCCACTTTGGAGTCGTCTCCGAGCATCAACCGCAACGCACGCGGACGATGCTGCGATTTCACCACCTGGACGTTGCGACCGAGGAGTGAGTCGGTCATCTTGTGCACGTCGTTCACCGTGCAGCCATCGAGCAACACGGAGTGCTCCAATTCGGAGTGCACGATGTTGCAGCCGTTGCCAACGGACGTGTACGGACCGATGTAACTGTTGTCGATCACCGTGTCGCTACCAATCACGACCGGTCCCCGAATACGCGAGTTGACGATCTTTGCACCCTTCATGATCACAACACGCCCCTCGATCTGCGAACCGGCGTCGACGCTTCCCTCGTTGCGCGGCTCGAGCACCTCGAGCACCAATCGATTGCACTCCAACAGCGGATCCTTCTTGCCGGTGTCGATCCACCAACCCTTCAACACTTCGTGGCGAACGGTCTTGCCCTGTTCGATGAGCCACTGGATGGCATCGGTAATCTCCAGTTCGCCACGTTGTGACGGCTGGATGGCGCGAACGGCTTCGTTGATGGTCTTGTCGAAGAGGTACACACCAACGAGTGCCAGGTCGCTCGGTGGGTCCTTGGGTTTCTCCACCAGACGCTTGACATGACCTTCTTTGGTCACTTCGGCAACTCCGAACTGGCGCGGGTCGTCGACGTGGCACAACAGAATCTGAGCTGTCGGCGCATTCTTCCCGCCTGCCGCGCGGGCAGCCTCGAACTCCTTGACGAAACCCTCGAGCCCCTGCTCCAACATGTTGTCGCCGAGATACATCACGAAGTCGTCGTTGCCCAGAAATTCGTTCGCAATCAACACGCAGTGGGCAAGTCCAAGCGGCTGGTCCTGGGGTATGTAGGTCACTTTCACGCCGAATTTCGAACCGTCACCAACGGCAGACGTGATTTCTTTTCTCGTGTCACCCACGATGATGCCGATCTCGTCGATACCGGCTCGCCGCATCGCCTCAATGCCGTAGAACAAAATCGGCTTGTTCGCAATGGGAACCAGCTGCTTCGCGCTGGTGTGTGTGATTGGTCGCAGACGCGTACCAGCACCACCGGACAGGATGAGCCCCTTCATCGCGTTCTCAGGCTAGTTCCTGGGCAATTACTAGGGTTTCTTTCGTGAAGCCCACCTATCTGCACGCATTCACCAAACCTTCGCGTACCGAGTTCGTTGCCATGGTGCGCGGCGAGGGCGCGCGTCTCTACGACGCCAACGGCAAGGAGTACATCGACGGCATGGCGAGCCTCTGGTACTGCAATATCGGCCACGGCCGAAAGGACATGGCCGAAGCCATCGCTGCGCAGGTCGTAAAGCTCGAGTCGTACAACAACTTCGATCCCTTCACCACGGATATCACCGATCGACTCACCGACAAACTGCACTCACTGTCCCCCATGCAGGGCAATCGAGTGTTCCTGTGTTCGAGCGGTTCGGAAGCCGTCGACACCGCAATGAAACTTGCTCGCCTCGCCCACGTGCAGGCCGGACACCCCGAACGTACCGTCATCATTTCTCGTGGACGCGGCTACCACGGCACCAACTTCGGTGGCACCAGCGCACAGGGCTTACCGCTCAACAAGATCGGTTACGACCCGCTCGTTCCGGACGTAACGCAAGTGGAACCCGACGACATCGAGGCTTTGTCCATCGCGATGAGTCGAAACGGCTCACGCATCGCAGCAGTGTTGGTCGAACCGTTGCAAGGTGCGGGCGGAGTGTTTCCACCGAGCGACGGCTACTTGCAAGCGCTCCGCAAGTTGTGCGACCAGCACGGTGCATTCCTCATTTTTGACGAGGTGATTTCCGGCTTCGGTCGCCTCGGAACTTGGTTTGCCGCACAGCGATACGGGGTAACTCCCGACTTCACGTGTTTTGCCAAAGCGGTGACGTCGGGTTACGTCCCCCTTGGCGGTGTGTTCGTCGGCTCGGCCCCGCTTCGCGCACTGGAAGCCGACACGAACTTCTTCCTTCGAACCGGCTACACCTACTCCGGCCATGCCACTGCGTGCGCCGCTGCCCTGCAGAACCTCGAGATCATCGAGCGCGAGGGCTTGGTGGAGCGGGCAACCCATGTGGGTTCCCTCGTCTCATCTGCACTACACGCACTGCAACGCGACGGGCTACTGAAGGAAGTTCGCGGCGATGGCGCAGTATGGGCCGCAGGTCTGCACAAGCAACACGACGCCATGGCGGTTCGCGACATCGCCATGCGCAACGGTGCCATCGTGCGTGGAATCGGGGCGGACACCAATGCCTTCTGCCCGCCATTGGTCACCACCGACAGCGAACTCGGACGTTTGATGGACGCCTATGCCGCGGCGCTGCACGAGCACGCGAAAGCCGTCGGATCCTGACTCGTTGCACGACTGGTCGCTGTTTCCTGACTCGCCGCACCACGTGCCGCACAACTAGTTTCACATCGTGAATCTGTCGGGCCGCAACGCACTCATCACCGGTGGCGCGAGTGGAATCGGAGCCGCCGTCGCCGAATCGTGGCTGAGGGCGGGCGCCAACGTGACGATCGTCGACGTGAATGCCGAGGCCCTCGAAGCGACCGGAAAGCGACTCGGTATCCGCGCCGAGACGCTCGACGTCTCGTCCAGCGATGCGTGGACGAGTTTCATTGCATCACACGACCACTTCGATCTCGTACATCTGAACGCCGGCATCACGACTCACCGTGACGTGCTCGACGGTCCGGCGGATCCTGCACAGCCGCCCTTGGTACGAGTCACGGACGAGGAGTACCGCCGGGCAATCGGCGTGAACGTCGATGGCGTGGTATTCGGAGCACGTGCCGTGATTCCCGGCATGTGCGAGCGGCGCAGCGGAGACATCGTGGTGACCGCATCGGTTGCAGCATTCGTTCCGATTCCACCCGATCCGATCTACGGACTCACCAAGTATGCGGTGTCGGGATTGGTGAAGTCGCTGACTCCACGGCTCGCAGAGTTCGGCGTGTGCATCAGCGCCATCTGCCCCGGCTTCGTCGACACCCCACTGATCAGCGAGCGGGCCCGCGAATGGATCGCCGAATTGGGAATGCCACTCATGAAGACGGAACAAGTAGTAGACGCCGTAACCACCTCGGTGACACGACGCGTGAACGGCGCACATTGGATCGTCCTACCTGATCAGGACCCGATCCTTCACGAGCAGGCAACGGTGCCGTTTCCCACCAATCCGCAGTGACAACTCCAACGTTCAATCCGTTCGACCCGGCTTTCCGCGCCGATCCGCATCCGTTTTACGATGCACTCCGCGAACACGACCCCGTCCACGTTTCGTTGGGTGGCATGGTGGTGCTCACGCGATACAGCGATGTAGCCACGGTGCTTCGGTCCAACGATTACAGCCGCGACATCGAGAAGTCGGCCAAACCCATCGACGATCCAATTCGCAATCGCATGCGTGAACGCCGCCGCGACTCGTCGAAATCGATTCTCAACCTCGATCCACCCGATCACACGCGCCTGCGAAGACTGGTGTCGAAGTCGTTCACTCCGAGCGCCATCGAATCCCTCCGCCCGATGGTGCAGCGATTCGTTGACGAGGCACTCGACGCGGCCGAGCAACGTATCCGCGATGGCGCAACCTTCGAGCTCATCGACGATGTCGCCTTCCCGGTGCCGTTTTTGGTGATCTCGGCGATGTTGGGCATGCCCATCAGTCGTGCCGACGAACTCCGGGAGTGGTCACAGGTGATCACCCGAACACTCGAACCCACCGTGGGTCTTGCCGACCTCGAAGAAGCAGACGCTGCATTTGCCGGACTTCTCCCCTTCTTGGATGACACCATCCGTGAGCGTCGACGCAACTTGGGAAACGACATGCTTTCCTCGCTTATCTCCGCCGAAGAGTCGGGCGACAAACTCACGGCAGAGGAACTCGTCACCTTCGTGGTGTTGCTGTACATCGCGGGGCACGAGACCACCGTCAACCTGATCGGCAATTCGATGTTGGCCCTACTCCGCGCGCCGGAACAACTGCAGTATGCGCGCGACAATGGCCTCAACTCCAATGCCGTCGACGAGTTGCTTCGTTTCGATGGCCCGGTACAGCACACCGTTCGTGTGCCGTTGGTGCCCGTGCAATTCCTGGTGGGCGACCGCGTGGTGGATGTTGCTGCCGGCGAGCGCGTGCTCACCAGCCTTGGTGCGGCAAGTCACGACCCGAGCGTGTTCGAGAATCCGCATCGATTGGATTTGCGACGCCCAAACGCCAACAAACATCTGGGATTCGCAGCCGGGATTCACTATTGCCTTGGTTCGGCATTGGCGAAACTCGAGGCACAAGTGGCCATCGAGAGTCTTCTCCACCGATTTTCCAGGGTGGAGTTGGCGGACGAACCGAGCTGGCGTGACCGGCTTACGATTCGCGGGGTTGATCGTCTGGCGCTCGCAGTCGAGCGATGAGCGAACTGGTGTCCCATCGACGCCCACCCATTTGGAGGACTTCACCGTAGAAGTCGTTCACGATGGTGGTGATCGGCAAGTCGACGCCGAGTCGCTTGGCTTCATCCAAACAAATGGCGAGATCCTTGCGCATCCATTCCACCGCAAAGCCGAAGTTGAATTCGTTTCGCACCATGGTTTTTGAACGATTCGCCATCTGCCATGAGCCGGCGGCGCCTTGCGAGATGACCTCTACCAGGGCATCCGGATCGAGCCCTGCCGCCATCGCCAAGTTGAGGCCTTCACTCAAACCCTGGACGACACCTGCGATGCAGATTTGGTTCACCATTTTTGCGAGTTGCCCTGATCCGGCGTTGCCAAGCCGCTTGCAGATCTTTGCGTAACTCATGATGACCGGATGGGCGCGGTCGAACACTTCCTGATCATCCGCACCGCACATGACCGAGAGCTGTCCGTTCTCTGCGCCTGCTTGCCCGCCCGAGACCGGCGCATCGATGAACCCGACGCCGCGATCAGAGCAGGTCGTTGCCAATTCGCGAGCCAACGTTGCAGATGCAGTGGTGTGATCGACCACGATGCCACCCTTGGCGATTCCGGCAAGCACTCCGTCGCCTCCATGAATCACCGAGCGCACGTCGTCGTCATTTCCGACGCAGACGAACACGATGTCAGCGCCGTGCGAAGCCTCTCGAGGGGTGCCTGCATACGATCCACCGTGTGCGGCCACCCACGCCTGCGCTTTTTGTGTGGTGCGGTTGTACACCGTAACGCTGTGGCCCTTTGCTGCAAGGTGGCGCGCCATTGGCCCTCCCATCACACCGAGCCCGACGAACGCGACCTTCATGACCACGCTGGACCTTCCGGTGTCACGTACGCCGAGGTAATGCCGCCGTCGATGATGAGGCTTTGGCCCGTCATCCAGCTGCTTTCGTTGGACGCCAGGAACAACGCACCGTTGACGATCTCGTGGGGCTCGCCAAACCTGCCCATGGGAATGTGCACGAGTCGCCGCTCACGCTTGGCATCGTCGCTGAGGAACTTTGCAAGGAGTGGCGTCATCACCGGACCCGGACACAACGCATTGGCACGCACACCTCGACGCGCGTAGATGGCAGCCATCTCCCGAGTCATTGCAAGCACCGCCCCCTTGGATGCGGTGTAGGCGATCTGCGGAGTTGCGGCACCGAGGTGCGCCACGAACGAGGCGACGTTCACGATCGACGAAGTTTCACCTGAAGTCTTGGCGGACTCGATCATGTGCGGAATCGCGTGCCGACACGCAAGGAGCACACCTTTCACGTTGATGTCCAACGTGGTGTCAATCACCTCGTCGGGCGTGTTGGTGGGGTCATCGTCGGCAGACAACATCACACCGGCATTGTTGTAGAGCACGTGGAGCTGACCGAAGGTTTTCACGGCAAATGCGACGGCGTCACGCACCGACGTGTCGCTGCTGACGTCACAATTCACGGCAGTCGCGGTGCCACCGGCTTGCGAGATGGCATGGAGCACGTCGGATGCGTCCCCGATATCGGCAATCACGACTCGTGCACCCTCGGCGGCGAAACGTTCCGCACCAACACGCCCCAAGCCGCTTGCCCCACCGGTGATGAGGGCAACCTTGCCGGCGAGACGTCCAGTCATCACTTACGCGCGCTCGAAGTAGCGCATGCGCTCCCAGTCGGTAACGGCGCCGTTGAACGTGGCCCACTCATGACGTGCCATGGTGAGCAAGTGGTGGTGCACATCGTCACCGAAACATTCTCGTGCAATGTCGCTGCGCTCCCACAAGTCGGCGGCTTCGGCGAGAGTCGCGGGGATCCTGGGCAGGTCTTTTGCGTCGTATCCGTTCCCTTGGTACGCATCGGGCAGCTGGAGACGATGCCGAATGCCGTACAAGCCGGCGGCAATCGTGCCGGCGAACGCGAAGTACGAGTTGGCGTCCGCGCCAGGCACACGACACTCCACGCGCGTTGCAGCACCGTGCCCCACCACGCGATAACCGAGCGTTCGATTGTCGATACCCCACGCCACCGCAGTCGGCGCCCACGAACCTGGCTGGAATCGTTTGTAACTGTTCACCGTGGGACCCCACAGAATGCTGAAGTCGCGCGCAGCTGCCAGTTGACCCGCCAAGTACATGCGGAAGTGGTCGGTGAGCGCCGGTGCATGGTGGCGAGATGCGCCTCCTGGCACCCCATCGCCTCCGTCGAAGGCCGACCCCCGCACAGCTCCCTCGCTCAGGTGCCACAGGCTGGAGTGCACATGGCACGAAGAACCCGTTTCAGCGAAGTCGTACTTGGCCATGAACGTGACGCTTCGCCCGAGCCCGGCCGCAATCTCTTTGGCAGCCGTTTTGTACACCATGTTGCGATCGGCCATTTCCAGTGCGCGCGTGTACGCGAGGTTCAACTCGTGTTGACCGCGACCCGCTTCGCCTTTCGAAAACTCCACGGGAATGCCCGCTGCCTCCAAGCCGCGCCGTATTTCGCCCACCACGTACTCGTCGCGAGTAGTTTGCGCGATTTGGTAATCCTCCATGAACGGCGAGTGTGGCGTGAGATCGCGATGACCGCGGGCGTGAATCTCTTCGTACGAGTCGCGGAACAGATAGAACTCGATTTCGCTACCAATCATCGGCTCGAGATTCATGCGTTGCGCTGCAATCACCTGGTCGCGTAGCACTTGACGTGGCGCCACACGAATTGGCTCGCCGGTCTTCACCGAAAACAGGTCACACAGGACGAGTGCCGTCTTGGGCACCCATGGGGTGATGCGAATGGTGGCGAAATCGGCTCGCGCCAACATGTCGCCGTAGCCCAGGTCGTAGGAAGCGAACCGGTATCCCGGAACCGCAACATCGTCGAAGTCGGTTGCAATGAGATAGTCGCAGTTTTCGGTGCCATGTTCGGCAACTTGCTCGAGAAAAAATCGGCCCGTGGTGCGCTTTCCGACGAGGCGACCCTGCAAGTCGGGAAATGCCATCACCACCGTGTCGATGTCCCCCCGCTCGATGGCGGCGAACAGCTCGTCGCGCGTTGGCTGCTTCACAGCATCACTCCGTCACGAGTGGGCTGGGCCAACATGACTTACTTCTTCTTGCTCGTCGCCTTGGGCTTGGCCGGCTTCTTGGCATCGGCCTTCTTCGAGTCCGCTTTGCGCTTGCCGCCCGTCGACGCACGCCCAAGTTCCTGCAACTGCGACTTTCCGCCGGCGCTGAGTACTCCCTTTTCGAGTGCGTCATCGAGGAAGCGCGTGGCCTCTTCGGTGCTGCAGCGCTTTGATGGCGCAATCTCGGAGATCAGGTTCAACCGCGCGCGCTCGTACATCGTTTTTTCTGCCGCGGAGAGTTGGTTCTCGCGATCGCGCGCCGCCAAGTTACGCACCACTTCGGCAACCTGATACACGTCACCGCTCTTCAGTTTTTCCTGGTGGTTCTTGAATCGGCGCGACCAGTTGGCTGGCACGCGAGGATCGGGCTTGGAGAGCACGTCCACGAGGTCTTGCAGTTCGCTCTTCGACACTGGCGGACGAATTCCGAGGTCGTACACCTTGGCGACTGGCACGGAGAGCGTCATGCCCTTGCCCGTGGCGTCGGTCATGACGGATTCAAGAATCAGGTAGTCCTGCACCACGTCGAATGCGCGCATGCGCTTGATCGCCTTCACGGTGCACGCACCGTGCTGGGGATAGATCACGGTGTCGCCTTTTTTGAATTTCTTCACGCTTACTCTTCCTCCAAGGGGTCGGTTCAGGCTAAGGCGTAGATACGCACGCGGATTGTCACGAAGTGGCGCCCCCGGCAGGAATCGAACCTGCAACCTACGGATTAGAAGTCCGTCGCTCTCTCCAATTGAGCTACAGGGGCTCGCTGGTTCCCGGCTCGCACCGTTCACCCGCCTTCCACGGTACGCAGGCATCGTTGCGGAGCGAGACGGTGTCGACGTGCTGTCCAGACGGGTCACCCGCTTCCGACGTCATTCGACGGTGGAAGCCCCAGCTGGCAACCCCCGCCAAATATGACAGTTTCATTACAGACTGACCCAAAAGGTAAAGGACTTGTAACTGGTTTCGTGCCTATGTGAAGCCGGTCATGCCCTAGAACTAAATCGACCCCTCAAGGGTGGCCATCCGGTCGCTCGGGTTCACACAAAGGAAACAACAACAAATGGACAAAGTTGGCTGGATAGCTGAACTATCCGAAAGTCAGTACGAGCTGATTTACAACGGATTCTCCTTCGCGGTCGCCGCGATGGGTATCGGATTCGTGTACTTCCTCGTCTCCCGCAACCGCGTAGCACCGCAGTACCGCAGCGCCGTCACCATGTCGGCGATGATTTGCGGTATCGCCGCCTACCACTACTGGCGCATCTTCGGCCAGTTCGCCGACGGAGGCACATGGAACGAGGGCTACCGCTACGCGGACTGGCTCCTCACCGTTCCGTTGCTCGTCGCTGAACTCGTCGTTGTGTCAGGTCTGAGCAAGGAAGCCGCAAAGAAGGTCACCCCACGTCTCGTGGTCGCAGCCCTCTTGATGATCGCCACCGGTTACCCGGGCGAGACTGCAGCCGCCGGCAGCAGCACCCGCACGGTCTGGGGCATCATTTCGAGCATCTTCATGCTCTACGTGCTCTACGAATTGTTCGCTGGCGAAGTGGGCAAGTCCCTCAAGTCGCAGAGCGGAGAAGTGGGTTCGAAGTTGAACAACGTTCGCTACCTGCTCCTCTTCACCTGGGGTGTCTACCCAATCGCCTACATCTTGGGCGATTCGACCAGCTGGCTCTCCGAGACTCTCGGCTTGAGCGGCAGCGAAGCATCCACCGCGATCCAGTTCGGCTACACCATTGCCGACGTGTTGGCCAAGCCTGGTTACGGCTTGATCATCTTGGGCATCGCGATTGCTCGCTCGAATGCAGAGGGTTACCGAGCCGCCTAAGGCTCACGCAATTTGCCACCCTTCAGGGTGGTTGGAAAGGCCCCGGTCGAAAGACCGGGGCCTTTCTCATTCTCCACTGAGCCTCCGCCAAGTTCTAGGTCGCGAGTAGCAACTGCAACCGTTGGGTGATGGCACCGTGAGACGGTGATGAAGCCGCAACCCACAGCACGAGGTCGTACACCTGATCATTGGTGAGTTGAGCAACGGATACCCCGTTGATTTCAAGGAACACCGCAGTCGACAACCATCCGAGTCGCTTGTTTCCGTCAATGAGCGCATGGTTGCCAACAATCGACTGCAAGAGCGCCCCGGCCATCTCGTAGATATCGCGGTATGCGTACTCACCCGCGAAGGTAGTTTGTGGGCGAAGGACTGCCGAATTGAGCAGGCCCATATCGCGCACCGGTACTGGATCACCCAGCAGCCTTCGACCAAGATTCACGACATCATCAATGTCAAGAAACCGAAGAGCCCGAGTCATTCGCCGAGTCGGCGCAACGCGTCGCCGTGCACTTTCATGATGAGCTCAGCGGCATCATCAATTCGACTGTGATGGTCGACACGAATGACCCACTCGCGCACAGCCGTGCGAGCTGCGTCTTGCATCGAAATGCCCTGTGCCTTTGCTGCCTTCTTCAGGCTCTGCTGTTCTGCTTTGGTGAGTCGGAGTGTCATGGCCATAGTCGTATGGTATCACTTTGATACCAAAGAAGCAAAGCTGGACTGACAGTGGTTTCAGGGGAAGGTGGGGTGGCGGGGGCACCAAGACCGACGCCTCCACGCGAGGCGCTGGTTAGGGGCGCAGGAGCAATTGGCGCAGGTAATTGAGAGCGCTGATTACCGCGAGTTCGCGCATCGTTTTGCGGTCGCCCGGAAGCATCACCGTGGTGGAGCTTGTGACGCCAGCCGGCATTGCCACCGCGATACACAGCGTGCCGACCTTGGCCCCATCTTGCTCGGCTGGGCCAGCAACTCCAGTGAGCGCCAATCCCACCGACGCACCGACGGTCCGACACACGCCGAGCGCCATGGCGCGGGCCGTGTCTTCGTTGATGACCGGACCTTTCGGCACACCGAGCACATCGAACTTCACTTCGCTCGCATAGGCCACCACCCCACCGCGCATGACGTCGCTGGCTCCGGGAGTTGCGGTGAGTCGTCCGGCAACCAATCCCCCTGTGACTGATTCGGCGACGCCAATGGTGAGATCGCGCTTGCGCAACAGGTCGAGCACGACCGAC